>Ga0136611_10000787_pt1 | contig 21349 bp, 27 predicted proteins | sample AntDrymUQ2232306_2_FD_106645 | JGI IMG/M metagenome (GOLD analysis project Ga0136611, IMG submission 106645) | Polar desert sand microbial communities from Dry Valleys, Antarctica - metaG UQ223 (23.06) | ecosystem: Environmental > Terrestrial > Soil > Desert | place: Antarctica: Dry Valley...
CTTAGTAAGCCCCGGTCGAACTGAGGCCGCAAGAGCCTCGATCCCTAGCAGGCGTGGCCGCTGTCACGCCGCGGACCCGCGCGCGACCATCCCAAAGCGACCGAGTCCCCACTCTCACAGGAGCGACGGCTGGCGCGGGTCGAACGAGATGACCGGCGCGGATGCGTCGGTGGGCGCGCCCCAGCGGCCGACGTAGCCTTTCACGTCGAACTTGGCGCGCATGCCGTTCTCCGACATGTATCGGACGGTGCCGAAGATCGGCCGCTCGGCCCAGGGGCGGTCGTGCTTGCCGAAGCACCATGCGATGTTCGTGAATCCGTTGGCGCTGCGCCCGTCCAGCCCGTAGCGGTCGTTGAGCCAGAGCGCCGATGCCAGCGCTATCGCGGGGTCCGGCGACCATTCGAGGATCTTCTTGCCCCAGTACATCCGCACGTGGTTGTGGATGCGCCCGCGCACGAGCAGCTCGCGCTGCGCCGCGTTCCAGATCTCGTCGTGCGTCGCGGCGGCGGCCAGCGCGTCGCGGGTATAGACGTGCGGGCGCGGGTCGTCGGCGTGCTTCTCAAGCGTCGCGCGCGCCCAGGCCGGCAGCCCCTCGACCGTCCAGTAGCGGCGGTTGTAGAGGCAATAGTTGCTCGCCAGCTCGCGGCGCACGATCAGCTCGTCCAGGTAGGCGTCGCGGTCGTTCCAGGGCGCGCCGCTCGCCTGGACATCGAGCGCCAGCCGCAACGGCGACACCTGCCCGTAGCGCAGGTACGGCGAGATGCCGGCGCCCACGCCATCCGACTCGCGCCGCCGCGTCGCATACCCCGTAAGGCGCTCCGCGATGAACCGGGCATGGCGGGCGCGGGCGGCGCGCGGGCCGCTCTCGGCGTCGATGGCCGGCGGCACGCTCGGATCGACGCCGAGGCTCTCTAGCAGGGCGGCGGTCGGGACCCTATCGAGGTCGATGGCGCCGTCGAGTAGGTCGCCGCGCCTCCCGGCGAGCCGGCCGTCCAGCGCGGGCGGGCGGTGGTTCGGCTCGACTCGCTCCGGCTCGACGAGCCAGGTCGGCAGGGCGCGGTGGATGACCGGGCGGATCGTCCGCGCCGCCCAGTGCTCGCGACCGATCGTCCGGACCGGCACGACATGCTCGCCGTCGACCACATACAGCGGCACGTCGAGGCGCGCGCCTGCCTCCGCTCGCATCGACCGGCCGCGTCGGAGCGGCGAGAAGTCGGTCACGACGGCCACGGGCTTTAGGCCACTCGCGAGGCGCGCGACGCCCTCGACCGGCGGCTCGGCCCGCACGAGCGTCTCGACTCCGCGCGCCCGGAGGTCGGCCAGAGTCTCGCGCAGGCCGTCGAGCAGGAACGTGAACGTGCGGGCGCTCGCGTGGGGAACCGCTCGGTCGAGCCCGAAGTACACCACGACGCCGACGCCGTGCGCGTTGCCGAGCCGGATCGCGGCGTCGAGGGCCGCGTTGCCGTTCGGGCGCTGGGCGTTCTGCATCCAGTAGACCACGCGGCGGCCACCCGCCGCCGGACGGTGGCCGTTCAGGCGCTCGATCCGCGCGTCGCCCTAGAATGCTTCCGGCATCGTCTCCCCCGGCCCCGTGCAGAATGCTCCCCACCCCGGACCCATTGTCGCGGCCCGGCGGCCCGGCGGCGACGATTTCGAGGGCTGGTCCGGCAACTGAACTGGTCGAACTTTCAACCGTCGGTTTGTGGTAAGAATGTACATAGGCGGCAGCCGGTGGTGACCGTCAGACGTGAGCGGGCGAGGTAGCGCGACCATGAGAAGCCACCACGGATCGACCGAGAACGGCCACGAGAAGGACGCCCCCAGGCAACATGGCGCTTCTCGCATCCTTTCGCCGTCCGGCATGAGCGGCATTGCCCTCGGGACGGTGGCCGGGGCGGCGCTTGCCGGACCGATCGGTGCGGTGTTGGGGGCGGCTCTCGGCGGCGCGGCCGGTGAGGCGCTGGAGAGGGTATCCCCCTCGGAATCCTCCGAGCGTCCCTCGCAGGTATAGCGCCGCTTGGACCCGCGCCTTCAAGTCCTTGCTCTGCTGCTCGTGGGATCAATCCTCCTAGCTTATGGCATCACCCGCGCATGCACACGCGGCCGAATAGGCTTCAAGGACAAGATCGACTATGGGTACGTACTCAAGTCGATCTTGGGCTCCCTGGCACTGGCGGCCGGAGCAATCAGCTTCGGCCTGACGCTGGTGTTCATCGTGTCGTGGAGCCTGCATGAGGATGTGCCGGGCATGACGCCACAGCCATTGGAAGCGTTCCTGCCGCGCGGGTACCCCGTTCATTTCGTGATGGGACTCGTGGTTGCGGGGGCGTTCTGCATCTTCGCGATGGCTCTCATCGCGTACCTGGACCACGTGAACACCGGCTGAGGCCGTTGTGCCTGACGCTCAATGCGATGGACGGTTACGATCGCGCGGGGAGTTGTGAACATGACCGAGCAGCGTCGCATCCCAACCCGAGAAGAAGCCGCCGATTTGCTTGCACGAGGCATCATCGACGAGACGATCTGGAAGTTGAGTGACGACGAGTTGCGCAAACAGCTCGCACCCTACCGCGATGATCGAGTCGATGCGGACCGCGAGCGCCGCTCCGCGTGAGGTTTCACATGCACGCCCCGCGTCGTAGCATCGCCACCCGGTGAAGGTGCTCCTGGCGGGCGCGAGCGGCGTGCTCGGGCGACCGGCCCTGCGGCTGTTCGTGGAGGCGGGGCACACGGTCGTCGGGCTGGCGCGCAGCGACGCGGCGGCCGAGACCATCCGCGCGCTCGGCGGCTACCCCGCGCCGGGCGACGTGCTGGACGCCGCCGCCGTGCGCGCCGCTTCTGAGGGCGCCGACGCCGTCGTCAACCTAACCGCCGCGCTGCCGGTCGGGACGGACCCGCGCGCGACGGCGAAGGAGCACGACCGCGTCCGGCTCGTCGGCACCCGGAATCTGCTCGCGGCGGCCGAGGCTACTGGTGCCCAGGTGTACGTGCAGGAGAGCGTGTCGTACGTCTACGGCGACCGCGGCGCGGCGTGGGTGACCGAGGAGGATCGGCCGAGCGGGAAGCTCGCGCCGGCGGCGCTCGCGGCCGAGGCAGCCGTCCGGGCGGCCACGGTGCCGTCGGTGATCCTGCGCTTCGGCTGGCTGTACGCCCGCGACGCCTGGCACACGCGGCTGATGGTGTCGCGGCTTCGGCAGCGGCGGTTCCCAATCTTCGGCGGCGGCGAGAACCACTGGGCGCCGCTCCACGCCGACGACGCCGCCCGCGCGATCCTCGCGGCGGTCGAGGACGCCCCCCCGAACTCGATCTTCAACGTCTGCGACGACGAGCCGGTCACGATGGCCGCGCTGTTCTCGCACCTCGCCACGCTCGTCGATGCGCCGCCGCCGATGAAGGTGCCGGCCCTACTGGCGAGGGCGATCGTCGGCGGCGACGTGGTGGCGGCGCTCACGAGCTCGATCCGCATGTCGAACCGGGCGATGACGAAGGACTTGAAGGTGACGCCCCGCTTCCCGACCTACCGCGAGGGGCTGGCCGACGTAGTTGGCCCTCACCCCCCGACCCCCTCTCTCTGACGCAGGAGAGGGGGAGATTGGCCGAGCATGCTCCCCTCTCCCACGGTTAGAGAGGGGTTGGGGGAGAGGGCCTTCCATTTCAGCGGCGCGAGTTGTAGCCCACGTACGGGGCCAGCTCCGGCAGCCTCCAGGCGCCGTAGAAGGCCGCGACGTGCTCCCGAAGGAGCGCCGCCCGGTGCGCGGCCTCGGCGGGGAACGGCGTGGCCTCCATCCGCTCGGCCAGCTCGCGGCCGGCCTCCGCCAGATCGAAGCCGGTCGGCCGTCCGTCGCGCAGCACCACCTCGCCGCCGACCAGTACCGTCCGCACGTCGCGGGCTTGCGCACGCAGCACCAGCAGGTCGCGCGGGTCGGCCTCCGGAGCGACCCACGGCCAGGTGATGCGCTCCAGGTCGAGCAGCACCAGATCGGCCCGGTAGCCGGGTGACAGCCGCCCGAGCGTGCCTTCCTTGCCGAGCAGCTTGGCGCCGCCCTCCGTGGCGACGCGGAGCAGGTCGGCGGGCGACGGGACCGCCGCGTCCAGCGTCGGGGCGCGCTGCAAGCGGAGCGCCAGCCGCAGCTCTCGGAAGGCGTCGTCGTCGTCGTCGAGCGTGGTGCCGTCCAGGCCGATGCCGACCGTCGCGCCGGCCGCCATCAGCGCGGCCAGCGGCGCGATGCCGGCGCGGAGCCGGAGATTCGAGCTCGGGTTGTGGCTGACCGATGCGCCCGTCTCGACCAGGATCTGAATTTCGGCCTCGGTTAGCCAGACCGCGTGCGCGAGCGAGAAGCGCGGCCCGAGCACTCCGAGCGCGTGCAGATGCGCCACGATCGAGCGGCCGTGGGTGCGCGGGCCGTACAGCTTCTCGTAGATCGACTCCGAGACGTGCGTCTGGATGCCGGTGCCGTGCGCGGCGGCGCGCTCGGCGATCCGCTGCATGAAGCCGTCGCTGACCCAATTCGGGCCGGGCGGGCCGTACCAGACGTCGATGCACGGGTGGTCGCGGTAGGCACCCGCGAGGTCGTCCATCAGCCCGAGGTACTCGTCAGGGGTCATGTTGTCGGCGCGCGGGAGATCGGCGAGCGCCGCCGCGCGGGCGTCGGGCGGGAGCGCGCCCAGGAATGCCTCGGTCTCGGCGGCATCCTTGCCGCTGACGACGGGATTCTGGTCGGCCACGCCGGGCGCGAAAGCGACGCGCATCCCCGCCCGCTCGTACGCCGCGAGCGAGCGCCGCATGCGCGCGTCGCTCGCGGCGGCCGTGCCCCGCGAGCCGTGCATCTCCAGTACGCTCGTGACGCCGGATTGGAGCAGCCGGGCGGCCGTGAGCAGCGTGTCGAGGTACGGATCGCCGCGCCGCGCCCGCCGCACTTCGAGCAGCCACAGCTCGAGGAGGTCGTCCGGGACGCCATGCTGGAGGCGGGTGACGCCCTGGCTGTGGTGGTGGGCGTCGATCAGGCCGGGCAGGACCGCCATGTCCGACGAGCCGAGCACCTCGGAGTCCGGGTGGCGCGCGCGCAGCGTGTCCCAGGCGCCTACCTCCTGGATTCGCCCGTCGGCCACCGCGACGGCGCCGTCAGGGACGGTCGGATCGTCCGGGCCGCCGCCGGTCACGACCCAGCGCCCGCGCACCAACATCGACACGTCCGATGTCATTGAGCCCTCCGGATCATCGGCTGCGCCCCTGTCGTGGCCGGGCCGCGATGAGGCAGATGGGTGGGTCGAGGTGCGCTACTCGGACGTCGCCGTCGCTTCGATCGTGATGCCGCCCCGCGCCTTCTGGCGCACGGTCACCTCGCAGCTCGCGGGTGCGACCGCCTGGGCAACGTCGTTCGCGATTCGCGCCGCGAACGCCTCGGCGAAGATGCCCTCGTCGCGGAACTGCCGAAAGTACAGCTTGAGCGACTTCGACTCCACGCACCGCTCGCGCGGGACGTAGCGGATCTGCACCACGTACAGGTCCGGCTGGCCCGTCACCGGGCAGACGGCCGTCACCTCGTCGCTGGTGAGCGTCACGCCCTGGATCCCGCGCGGCGCCGGGAACGTGTCGAGGCCCTGGAACTCGCGAACGTCGGTGCCGAGCGCGCGGAACCGGTCGGGGCTGAGTGTCATCCGCATCCTCCTCTACCAAGAGGATATCGACCGGCGCGGCTGCGGCGCGATAGAAGGCGCGCCGAGCGATCAGGTGCGGGGCAGTGCGCCCGCATCGACGCGCGCGGCCTGATGCTGCTCGGCCAGCTCGTGCAGCTCGCCCGGCCGCGACCTGAGATACGCCTCCATCACGTCGGCCGATCCCGCCGTCTCGCTCAGGCGCGCCAGGTAGCCGTTCGCTCCGTCGAGATCCGGGCGCTTGAATTTCGTCGGTCCGGCGTAGCGGACCTCCATCTGGGTGGCCATCGCCTCATTGAGCAAGTAGGCGGGATGGGGCAACCCATCGGTGTCGTCGAGCGGTTGCCAGATGCCCTGCTCGGAGGTCAGCCGCTGCGTCCAGAAACCGGTCGTGCGGAGCGTCGCGCCATCCTCGCCCTTCCAGGTCCGCAGATCGGGGAGCGCGTGCCAAAACTCGTGGACGAGCACGCGCGCGGCGTCGTCGGGCGTGATGCGCCCCAGGTTGACGCGGATGCGGTCGGCGCTGACGTCGTAGTACGCGAGCGTGTTGAGGATCATCTCGGCGCGTGGCGAGGGGAACGCCGGGCCGAGCTCGCGAATCGCCGCGGCCGGCTCGCGCGCGTACGCCGCGAGCAGCGCGTCGCGCCGCGCGGGGTCGCGCTCGAAGTACGACGTAACCAGGAACTGGAACGGGTGCAGGAAATCGACGCGCTCGGCGATCGGGCCGACGCGAGCGGCGTAGGTTGTAGGTGCGCCGACCTCGCGAGCCTGGCGCGACACGACCGAGGTCACCTCGCGCAGCACGCCGGCCCGGTCGAGCTCGCGCGCCGGCAGGGCGAACGGCGTCGGAAGTTCGGGAGCGGCCCCAGGGTTCGCCCACGTGGCCGCCGGCCAGAGTGCCGCGCCGCCGCCGATGAGCGCCAGCGACGCCAGAAATCGCCGACGAGTCACCGTCGATACACGCCGTGCAGCGGCCGGACGGTTCGACCCGAATGGACGAGTCGCATACGGGCGCATGCGGTCAGGCCCGCGCCACCGCGCGGTTGACGGCCTGGACGAGGTCCAATACGTCGAACGGCTTGCGGAGCGTACAGGAGACCCGCCGCCGATCCTCGCGCGACAGCAGCTCCGTCGCCGCCGATACCACCACGACCGGCACGCGGCCGGCACCCCACTGCCACAGGCGGTTGAGGATGAAGCGGCCATCGACGCCCGGCAGTTCGAGATCGAGCGTGATGGCATCGGGCTGGTCAGCCGAGATGCACTTCATCGCCTCGCGACCATCGCGGACGACAACCGAGTCGAAGCCCTCTTCTTCGAGAATCGAGGCAATCAACCCTCCCAGCGTGGGGTCGTCCTCGACCACGAGCACTTTGCGGTTGTGAGTGACATCGTTGAGTGCCATCGCGATCTGACCTAACAGCGTAATCGGTGAATACTCTCGTCACTGAATACTCAATGCCCCCATAGACGCAGAGAGCGTGCCGCCGTTGGCCAATGTGTCGGAATGCACCCCCTTTTGGCCCTCCACCCGCAACCTTGTGGCGCGATTGGCACAGTCACGTCACAGCGCGGCGGGCTCCGTTCGGGCGCCGCGCCGAGATCGTGCAGGTGCAGGCGACGTACTTGAGTAGGGCCAGGGCTTGCCCTGCCCTCCTCGTCAGCAAGCGGGCAGGGCAAGCCCTGCCCCTACAAAGACGGTACTGACGAGACCAAGGCACGCGCCCGATTCGGGGCTCGGCTCAGGGCTGCGTCGCGCGCTTTTGGCGGTCCCGCTCGATCGAGAGCACCCAGTACGCCAGAACCTCGGCCACCGCCTGGGCCAGCTCGCGCAGGAAATCCACGCTGTCGCCGCGCGGGCGCGCCCCGACCTTCCAGACCGAGACGCCGACGACGGTCGCGAGCGTCGAGTCGTCCTCGCGCGGCCGGTCGAGCAAGTCCGGGCGCGTGCCCCAGCAGCCGAGGCGCGGATTCAGCTCGCCATCGCCGCGCGGGCGCGGGTCGTAGAAATCGACGGCCAGTTCGGTGATCTTGCTGCACAGATACGACCACAGCCCGGACGCCGTGCCTGGGGTCGCGCCGAGGTCGTGCAGCGTGACCGGCGTGCCGTCCAGCAGGACCATGAGCTGGACGAGGTCGGTGTCGGGCTCGCCGCGGATGTCGGCGAGCACCGGCGAGATCAGCAGGTGGAAGCGGTGCTGGCCAATCTTGAACTTGACCGAGACGGCCGGGTTCGAGAGGTCCGGCAGCGGGGTGGTCCAGCGCGGGATCACGCGACCGCCGTCCCCGGACGCCGCACGACCGCGCCGCCCTTGATGACCCAGGCGATGCGGGCCGGGTCGTTCACGATACCGATATCGGCCAGCGGGTCGCCATCGACGATCGCGACGTCGGCCGCCTTGCCCTCGGCCAGCGTGCCGATCTGGTCGTCGAGGCCGCACGCATCGGCGGCGACGCGCGTGGCCGCCTGGAGCGCCTCGGCGGGCGACATGCCGAACTCGACCAGCAGCCCGAGCTCGGCCGCGTTCTCGCCGGCCCGGTTGAACGGCGTCCCCGAGTCGGTGCCGAACGCGATCTTGACGCCGGCTTCGCGGGCGAGCGCGACGCTCCGCCGGTGCTCCGCACCGACCTGCTCGGCCTTGCGGACGACGTGCGGCACGATGCCGGCCGCCGTGCCATGCACGACGATGTTGCGCCCGGCCACGATGGTCGGCACCAGGAACGTGCCACGCTGGGCCATCAGCTCGACCGCCTCATCGTCGAGGATCGTCCCGTGCTCGACGGTGTCGAGGCCCGCGCGCACGCCAGCCTTGACCCCCGCCGCGCCGTGGGCGTGGCCGGCCACGCGCTTGCCGAGCGCGTGCGCCTGGTCGATGGCCGCCCGCAGCTCGTCCTCGGTCCACTGGAGCGCGCCGACGTCCGAGCCGTCGGTCATCACGCCACCGGTCACCAGCAGCTTGATCACGTCCACGCGCATCTTGACCCACTCGCGGACGGCCCGGCGCGCGGCGTCCGGCCCGTTCACGATGCCCTCGCGATTGACGTCCACGTCGGGGCGGTAGTAGCTGTCACCGTGGCCACCCGGTACGGTCAGCGACATGCCGGCCGCGAGGACGCGCGGCCCGACGAACAGCCCCTCGTCGATCGCCTGCCGGATCGCGACGTTCGAGAAGTTCGGCGCGCTCAGGTCGCGGACGGTCGTGAAGCCGGCCTGGAGCATCTTCCGGGCGTTGGCCAGCCCGCGCATCGCCTGGAGCGGGAGCAAATCTTTCAGGCGCTGCAGCTCGTAGTTCGCCGAGGCGGTCGAGCAGAGGTGGACGTGGCAGTCGATCAGGCCGGGCATCACGAAACCGCCGTTCGCGTCGATCGTCTCGGCGGACGGATCGGCCTGCAGGTCACCATCGGAGATGGAGGCGATCTTCCCGTCGCGGATCACGAGCGTCGCGTCGCGCGGCGCGGCGCCGGTGCCGTCGAAGACGCGGCCGCCGACGATGATGATGTCGGGCACGGGTTCCTCCCGGCGCCGGCCGTCAGCAGGAGGCATCGGCGCCATCGGGAGAATTGTAGCCCCGCGACAGTTGGCCTCGGACGAACGGGCCAAATTCGTCCGGATCGGAGCCTCAGTGCTGCCGTGAACTGACGCGTCAGTTCACGGCAGCATCGACCTCGGCAACCGGGCGTCGCGGCTGGTTCGCGGCCGTGTAGGACGGCGGCGGCTCCGGGGGGCCATCGGGCACGCTGGGTGCCTTGGGCGCTACACCGGCCGGCACGTCGGGCGGCAGATCGGCGGTCGTGGGTCGGCTCGGGCGCCCCTCGAAGCTCTCGCGGATGAGGGCGCGGATCGGCTCCCAGCGCGGCACCAGCACGGACGCGCCCGAGGCCAGCGTCGTGTCGATCGCCATCTGCTCGTCGATGGCGCGCAGCTCGACGGCCCCGCCGCGCGCGCCGCGCATCACGCCCGCGAGCGCGACGTAGTCGATCCACCCCAGGTCGCTGCGCATGTTGCGGCACCCGCCCACCATCGACGGCAGGGCGGGGAGCGAGCGCAGGCTCAGCAGCTCGGTGCGCAGGGCGGCCACCACGAGCTGCTGGCGGCGGATGCGGCCGAAGTCGTTGTCGGCGTAGCGAGTCCGCGCGTATTCGAGCGCCCGCTCGCCGTCCATCCACTGGATACCGGCGTCGAAATGCACCCGCTTGTGGCCATAGTCCTCGGTCGGGTAGTACGGGTCGTCGATCGTGCGCGGCACGTCGATCGTGACCCCGCCGACCGAGTCGATCGCCGTGCGGAAGCAGTTGAAATCGACGAGACCGTGGTGGTGGATCGGGACGCCGAAGTTGCGCTCGATGGTGCGCTTCAGGAGGCCGATCCCGCCGTCCGGCTCCTTGTACTGCTCGCCGTAGACGTAGACGCTGTTGATGCGGTCGTAGCCGTAGCCCGGGATCTCGACGACGAGGTCGCGCGGGATCGAGACGATCGACACCCGCCCCTCCGCGACGTCGACCGTGCCGAGCATCAGCGTATCGGTCCTGGTGAGCTCGCCTTCCGTGCGCTGATCGACACCGAGCGCGACGAAGTTGAACGAGCGCGCGCGCGTCCACGCCTCGGGCCGTGGCGTCGGGGAGGGGACGGGCGGGACGACCGGCGGCGCGGCCACGATGGCGGAGGCCGGGATGGCAATCGACGCGGCGGCCTCGCTCAGGGCGGGCGTCGCAACCGGTTGCACCACGTCGGCGGCTGCCTGCTCGGCGGCTGCCGGCTCGGCGGCCACCTGCTCGGCGGCTGCCTGCTCGGCCTCCGCGACGAGCGCGGCGATCTCCTCGCGCGCCGTCCCGATCGGATCGCCGGCCGGGGGCGGCACGACGCGCGCCGCACCGCGCGGTGGCCACTCGAGCAGCAGCGCCGTCCCGACCTGCCGAGCACGCGGGGCGGGCGCGCCACCATCGAGGGCGAGAGACTCGGTCACACTCGGTTCGACGACGACCGCGCGGCTCGGCGGCATGCTCAGCGGGGGTGCGAGCGGCGCCGCCGACCCCACGAGGAGTGCGAGCGGCAGAAGCAGCGTGAGCGACGCGACGGCCAGGGTGACGAACCGCCGCCCGGAAGCATCGTCCGCCGCCACAACCGCCCTCCGTCTACATGCTGACTTGCCGAATGAAGACTCGTCGCTGCTCCGGCCGAGGACAGTCGGACACGAGCGGGCACGTCTCTGTGCGGGTTACGACAAGTGAAACAGTAGCAAGGATCGGTCCCTTGCACAAGCGTTACAACGGAATAGAGCGGGACGCGGTTCCAGATGCGTCTCGAAATGCGGGGCAGACTTCGCTGCACACAACATGCGGTGGCTACTCGCCCGGTACGACTCTCTCGCGCATCCGACCATCAGACCCATGCTCTATGGAGATGTGCTCGGCCGATTCGGGCCGGCTCGTCGCTGCCGGTCGGGCGCCCCGCTGGCCGCGTATGCCCGACTTCGGCACGGGCGTCGCGGCCATACCCTCGGACAGGACGGCGACCACGAGCTGGTTTGCGCTCACTCCCTCGTTGTCGGCGCGCTCGATCAGTCGTCGGTGCAGAGACTTGGGCATCCGCACGAGCAGCTTCCCGCTGTACGTGGATGCGGCCCCCGGCTCGGGGATTGGCAGTCCGCGCTCGATGTTGGACTCCAGCCAGCCGCGCATTGCATCCTGAAGCAGCCCCAGAGCCTCGGCCTCCGTCTCGCCGGCCGTCATGCAACCGGGAAGGTCGGGGATCGTCGCCAGATAACCCTCGTTGGCGTCGCCGGTGATGACCTTGCGGTACGGCAGCGCCATAAGCTCGGTGGCGCGACGCTCCACGTCGGGGCCGACCGGAGGGCTCGGCGCGTAGGTTTCCTCACTCACCGTCATCGTCTTCGCCCTCCGTCAATTTCAGGATCTGTCGCACATAGACCGCCAGAATCGTAGGACGGCGATGCGACACTGGCTGGGTCTGCGGCCCTCGCACGAAGATATGGTGGCTGCCTCTGATGCGATCCACGGTCCATCCGTACGCTTCGAGCAGTTGCTTCGCCTCGCGAAACGTGACGCCCTTCGGATGCTGTGCCATCCGTCGCCGCATCGCCTTCCGATTCACGTCAGAATGATACCATGGATAATATCATTCGGTAAGAGAGGCGAAGCGACAAGTTAGTATCACTTGGCGAGATGTCCCCCACCGGAGCGGCTTTCCGACAACGCCAACGCGGGAGTGAGGCGCGGGAGTGAGGCACTGATTACCGGGGCGTGGCGCCGACGATCGCCTCGCAGAGCAGGCGCGTGCCCTCGCGGATCTCGTCCGGCGCCTCGAAGCTGTACGCGAGGCGGATGTACTCCTCCCCGCCGCCGTTCGGCATGAACGCGGGCCCCGAGACGAACCCGACGCTCCGCTCCGCCGCGAGCCGCGCCAGCTCCTCGATGTCCGTGCCGCTCGGCAGCTTCAGCCAGACGAAGAACCCGCCCTCCGGCTTGAACCACGAGGCGTCCGTGCCGGCCAGGCCGCGCTCCAGCCCCTCGATCATCGCGTCGCGCTTCGCCTTGTAGACCGCGCACAGCTCCTTGACGTGCGTTTCGAGGTGGTCGCGCATGTAGAAGGTGCAGATGCGGCTCGTGAGCGGCGACACGCCGCCGCCGTAGTTGAAGGCCGCTAGGTACGGGACGAGAGGCTTCGGCGCGACCACCCAGCCGATTCGGACGCCCGCGCCGAGGATCTTCGAGAGCGTCCCGGTGCGGCAGACCAGCCCGCTGTCGTCGAGCGTGAACAGCGAGGGCGGCGCCGTGCCCTCGAAGCGCAGCTCGCCGTAGGCGTCGTCTTCGAGGATCATCACGTTGTACTTGCGGGCCACCGCGAGGAGCTGGCGGCGGCGGCCCTCGGACAGGGTCGGGCCGGCCGGATTCTGGAAGTACGCGATGGTGTAGATCAGCTTGCAGCGCCGGCCCTCGCGCGCGAGCCGCTCCAAGTGCGCCTCGACTTGATCGACGCGCAAGCCCTCGTCGTCGATCTCGACGCCGTGCAAGTCGGCGCCGATGCGGCGCAGCGTCCGCAGCGTCCCGAGGAACGTGGGCGCTTCGCAGATGACCGGGTCGCCGTCGTCCACGAACGCCTGGATGACCTGGGCGAGCGCGTCGCTGGACCCATTGGTGATCAGGATCTGATCGGTCGGGATATCGACGCCCTCGAACACCTTGTACTTGTGCGAGACCCACTCGCGGAGGGCCGTGTAGCCGGCCCCGGTGCCGTAGGTCAGCGCGTCGGCCCCCTCGACCTCCATCACGTCGGACATCGCCTGGACCAGATCCTGGTACGGGAAGGACCCCGGATCCGGCTTGCCGGATCCGAACTGGTACTTTAGCGGGGCCGCGCCGAAGATGCCGGCGGCCGGGCCGCGCGCGGCTCGCTTCGAGAGGAGCTCCTGGAACCGGTCCACGCCGGTGGCGGTCATGGTCGATGCCTCCACGTTGAGTGCGAAAGTGCCCGAGGCGAGCGAGCCGAACCGGCCGCGCGCGTCGTCGGAGAGGATGCCCCTCGGGTAGGGGTCGGGTCAAGCTCGGGGGTGCTCGCAACGGAGGTGGTACCATTCGTGCGGAAACGAGGGTGCGATGAAGCGTCTTGTGCTCCCCGCCGCCGCGCTCGCCATCCTGGCGATCGGCATCCTGGTCGGCATGAACGGCCGGTCGGTGATGGACTCTGCCCAGGGCGTGGTGCGGGGGTCGGTCGCGAGCGCCCCGACGGCGACCGTTGGCGGACGCGTCATCGCGGCGGCAGCCGCGCAGCCGATCTCGGCGCCGACGTCGACGCCGGCCCCGAAGCCGACCGCAACGCCGGCCCCGCCGCGTGACCTCGTGATCGAGGTGACCGAGACGGACCTGACCGAGCAGCTCCAGCTGCTGCTGGTCGGCCAGCCGCTCGGGGCGACGCCGATCGGCGACGCGACGATTCGCAGCGTCTGGGTGACCCTCCGCGATGGCCAGATGCAAGTCGGGGGCGGCGCGAGCGTCGGTCCGCTGAGTGCGCCGTTCGTGGTCGCGGGGACCATCACGCCGGACGCGGCCGGCCGCCCGAGCGTCACGCTGACCTCGGCACAAGTGTCTGGCTTCGCCATCCCCGACGCCATCCGCGCCGGCCTCGGGGAACTGCTCCAGCAGCAGATCGACCAGCTATTTGCGCAGGGGACGATGCGCATACGCACGGTCGAGATCGCGGACGGCCGCATGCGGATCACCGCCTCGCCGTGATGTACACCCTGAGGCATGTTTGCTCGTGCTCCGAGACGGGTGGCCTGTTCAACACTCACGATGATGCTTCTCGTCGATGACCCCGAAGTGGCGTGACCGCCAGGCACTCGCGGACCACTTCGCGGATCACGGGCACGAGCTCGAGGCAATCACGATCGAAGACTTCGAAGCAAGCGCGCTGGACACGATCCGCGTGGGTAAGCAATTCACATACACCGACCGTGGCTCCGGACGACAGCACATCGGATACTACGACCGTGCTACGGGCCGGTTCACTGGGACGTCGAGCAGCGGACGACGAATCTTCACGCACTTCAGGCCGAGCAGCGGGGAGGATTACGTTCGTAGGCTTCCTAACCAGACGTATGACACGTGAACGTAGGTCCGTAGACATTGGGGGGGCATGTGGCCATCCACAACAGCGCACGGCCGGAAACCACTCAGGAGGATATGCTCCGGCGCCTCATTGAGGAGCGGGGCCTTCGCGATTTCGCCTTCTTTTTCCTCACGGGCGAGGGGCGTATGCTGCCCAATGGCCTTGAGGTGACGAGCGGGACGGTGGTCGATCGTACAGGCGCGGTGCATTCGTTTTGGACAGCCTGGGACAAGGATCGGCAGGTGCCGACGTTGTCTCGCTGGCGCAAGCTCGATCCGAATCCCGACTGGCTGGACGATGAAGAGTACCAAGCGGCCCTAGCGGCAGTGGGGCTTGCCCAGTGAGCTACGCTCTCTACGTCGCGTCGTAGGAATCCGGCGCGGCCGCTGATGACATCGTCGAGGCACTTCTCTGCCACACCACGGGAAGCCGTGAGAATGTCTGACACTATGGTACGCTGCAAGCATGAGGCACCAAGTTGCAGTGCGGCTGCCGGACGATCTCATCGACCAACTCGACGCCCTGGTGCCCGCTACTCACCCTTCTCGATCTGAGGCCGTCCGCCGAGCCATCGAACTGTACTTGTACCGATTGGCCTGCGAGCACGACGCTCGCCAGTACGCGCGGCTCCCCCTGTCTGACGCTGAGCTGTCCCTGGCCGATGACCCCGACGCCTGGAGCGACACGCCGCCGTGGTGAGGGGCGAGGTCTGGTGGGCCACGACCCCAGGCGGCGAGCGGCCCGTCCTCGTACTTACCCGAGATCCGGTCGCGGATCGCATCGGTGCCGTGGTAGTGGCGGCCTGCACGCGCACTGTTCGCGGGCTGACCAGCGAGCTACCATTGAGTCCCGAGGATGGTATGCCCGACGCCTGCGTCGCCACCTTCGACAACCTGCACACGCTGCGTCGTGGCGCGTTCCGGCGCCTCATCACTCGCCTGTCGGTGACGAAGATGGACGAAGCCTGCCGGGTGCTGTCCCGAGCCCTCGGTTGCGTCTGATCGTCCCTGGGCCTCGACATACGCCGTCTCGCAGGCCGCGCGCGGGAAGATCGCGGCAGGACATTCTGGCTACCCTGTCGTCGGCGCGTCGCGCTAAGCCGGCGCTGCGATAGGAGGGGGCCGACTATGCCGTCCGTGTCGATCGATGGCGTCGATCTGTACTACGAGGAGACGGGCGAGGGGCTGCCGCTCGTCTTGTGCCACGAGTTCGCCGGCGACGTCCGAAGCTGGGCGCCGCAAGTCCGCTACTTCGCGCGACGCTACCGCGCGATCGCCTACAACGCGCGCGGCTACCCGCCCTCCGACGTCCCCGAAGACCCGAGCGCCTACTCCGAGGAGCGGCACGTCGAAGACGTCGCCGAGCTGATCCGCACGCTCGGCCTCGCCCCGGCCCATGTCTGCGGCCTCTCGATGGGCGGCAACCTGGCGCTCAAGCTCGGCTTGAAGTACCCCGAGCTGTGCCGGAGCCTCGTCGTGGCCGGGGCGGGCTACGGGAGCGCGGACCCGGACGCCTTCCGCGCGAGCGCCGGCGAGACTGCCGCCATGTTCGAGCGCGACGGCATGGCCGCCGCGGCCGACGTGTACGGGCGCGGGCCCTCGCGCCTGCGCTTCATGCAGAAGGATCCGCGCGGCTGGGCCGAGTTCCGCGACCTGCTGGCCGAGCACTCGGCGATCGGCTCGGCGCTGACGATGCGCGGCGTCCAGGGCACCCGCCGGGCCGTCTCCGAGGTCGTGGACCAGTTGCCGGCGCTTCAGGTGCCGACGCTGGTGGTCAACGGCGACGAGGACGACCTGTCGCTCGAGGCCGGGCTGCTGATGAAGCGGGCCATCCCGAACGCCGGGCTGGTGATCCTGCCCAACACGGGCCACACCCTCAACCTCGAAGAACCGGCGCTGTTCAACCAGGTGGTCGCGGACTTCCTGTCGCTGGTCGAGGCCGGGCGGTGGGTCGGCCGCCCGGATCGGGGCATGGAACAGGGGCTGCTGCCACGCTGACGATCGGCGCGCGCGTGCCAACCCGCGGCGTTCAGGACGGCACGCCGGACCGGACGGGCGGCCCGCCGGCGCCGGCTGAGTAGGCCGCGCGTGGGACAGCGCCTCCGACTCGCCTCCGGCCTCGTGCTGTTCGTCTATGTGGCGACGCACCTGCTCAACCATGCCCTCGGCCTCATCTCGCTCGACGCGGCCGAGGCGGGGCGAATCTGGTTCACCGCGCTCTGGCGCTCGGCGCTCGGCACGGCCCTGCTCTACGCCGGGCTGGTCGTCCACCTGGCGCTCGTGCTCCGGGCCGTCTTCGAGCGGCGCCACTTCCGCATCCCGCGCTGGGAGATCACGCGGCTGCTGCTCGGACTCCTGATTCCCTTCCTCCTCCTGGCGCACGTCGCGCGCACGCGCGTCGCCCACGAACTGCTCGGCGTCGAGGACACCTACACGCGCCAGATGCTGATCTACTGGGTGGCGGACCCGTGGAACGGCTTCCAGCAAGTGCTGCTGCTGGTGGTGGCCTGGGTCCACGGCTGCCTCGGCGTCCACTACTGGCTCCGCACCAAACGCTGGCACGCGCGGCTCAGGCCGAGCCTCCGCGTCGCCGGGCTGCTGGTGCCCGTGTTCGCCCTGATCGGCTTCGTCAGCATGGGCAAGGAGATCGCGGACCTGGCCGACGACCCGGCCTGGATCCGGCCGCCGACGGTTCCGCTTGCGGCGGCCGGGCAGGCGGTCACGAACCTCTGGCGGGATCGGCTCGTCGGCGGGTACATGGTGCTGGTGGCCGGCGTGTTCCTGGCCCGCGACGCGCGCACCGTCTGGCAGCGCCGCCGGGGCGTGGTCCGCGTGACGTACCCGAACGGGCGTCGCGTCGCGATCGCGCCGGGCACGACGGTGCTCGAAGCGAGCCGCGCCGCCGGCATCCCGCACGCCTCGTTGTGCGGCGGGCGCGGGCGGTGCTCCACCTGTCGGTCACGGGTCGGGACCGGGGGCGATGGGCTGCCGGCGCCGTCGTCGGACGAGCTGCGCGTGCTGCGACGCGTCGGCGCCCCGGCGAACGTGCGGCTGGCCTGCCAGGTGCGCCCGACCGCCGACGTGGACGTCTTCCCGCTCCTGCCGGCCGGCGCCGGCCCCGGAGGCGCGGCGCCACCTCCGGGGCTGGCGCAGGGGACCGAGCAGGAGATCGCGATCCTGTTCGCCGACATGCGCTCGTTCAGCCGCATCTCCGAGCACATGCTGCCGTACGACGTGGTCTTCCTGCTCAACCAGTACTTTGCCGCGATGGGCCGCGCCATCGAGGCATCCGGCGGCTACCTCGACAAGTTCATCGGCGACGGCATCATGGCCCTATTCGGGCTGTCCAGCGGCGCCCGGCGCGGCTGCGCCGAGGCGCTCGACGCGGCGGCGGCGATGTCGCGGGCGCTGGAGGAGCTGAACCGCGCGCTGGCGGGCGACATCGGCGAGCCGCTGCGGATCGGCATCGGCATCCACGTCGGCCCGGCCATCGTCGGCGAGCTCGGGTACGGCGGGGCGCGCTCGATGACGGCGGTCGGCGACGCGGTGAACGTGGCGAGCCGCCTCGAAGCCGTCTCGAAGGAGCACGCCGCCGAGCTGGTGATCTCGGCCGACGTCGCGCTCCGGGCCGGCATCGACCTGTCGCGGTTCCCCAGCTACGAGATCGCCGTGCGCGGCCGGACGACGCCGCTGGCGGTCTACGTGGTCACGCGCGGCTCGGACCTCGCCGCGCCAACATGAGCTCGTGGTAGGTGAGTGGCACACGGTGGCGTGGCGGCGGATCGGCGCCCGCCACTGACGCCATCGGTCAATTTTCGATCGGAGGTGCCGCCGCCTCCGCGATCCCCTTGTCGGCCATGACGCGGAGCGTGTGCCCCAGCACCTCGGTGTCGAGGTAGACGTGCATGCTGACGATCTTGCCCAGGCGCAGCCGCACGACATGCACCCCGTCGTTGACGTACGGCTCGCCGGTGGCCGACGTCGCCGTGCTGCGCCACTCGGCCGTCGCGGTGGTGTTCCAAGGCCAGCCGCTGACGGCGATGCGCTTGATCGTGAAGCACAGATCTGGGAGCAGGCGGTACACCCGCTCGAACCACAACCGAACCGCGGCGGTCGAGTGGCGCGTCCCGCCGAGCGCGTGAGACCCTCCGAAGGCGTGCTCGACCTTCGGGTCCATACCGGCCAGGGACGCCGCGAAGTTGCCCCTGTCGAGCCCTTCGAGCGTTTCGGTTAGCTTGCGGCGAACGAATGCGTGGTACATGGCGACCTCTCCTGTGGATCTTTCTTGCGCGACTCTCCGTGCGAGTGTGCTCGGCGTCCCGGGCTACGCGGCGGGTCCGCGCACGTTCCGGATCCAGCGCCCGACGCGAGCCTGCTGCCACATCCAGAGGCCGCTCAGGCTGGCGAGCGGGAACACCACGTACTGGGCGATGCCTGTCCAGACCGGGTCCGTGCGCAACGGGGAGTAGACGTGCGCGGCGAGGAAGGCGGCCTCGCCGATGTGGGCCCAGCGGAGGATCGCTTGTAGGCGGACGGGTCGCATGGGAGACCTCCCTCTCGTTGCCGCTGCTCGCGGAATCTTGTCAGTGTCAAGATGACCGTTTGTAGTATATTGGCAGTGTCAAGATTGGCGCAAGTATGATCGGCGCGGACTCGATGACGGGGTGACCGCATGACGGCGAAGCGGGGTGCTAAGGACGCCGGGCGCTCCACCTACCACCACGGCGACCTCCGGGCCGCCCTGGTGGATGCTGCACTCGTGCTGCTGGCCGAGACGCGGCGGTGGGACTTCTCGCTGCGCGAGGTGGCCCGCCGCGCGGGGGTGAGCCACAACGCGCCGTACGCGCACTTCGCGGACAAGCGCGACTTGCTTGCCGCCGTCGCGACGGCAGGGTACGAGACGCTTCGTGCGCGCATGCTGGCCGCCCAGGCCGAGGCGCGCGACGCCGGCGAGGCGCTGGATGCCATCGGGGTCGCCTACTTGCGGTTCGGCACCGAGAATTCGGCGCACTACCGGCTCATGTTCGGCCCGACCTTGCTGGCGAGCGACGAGGCGACACCGGCCGAGGTGATCGAGGCCGCGGCCGCGTCGCGGGGGGTGCTGAGCGATGTCGTGCGACGCGGCGCCGAGGACGGGATCTTCGCCATCGCCCCGAACGATCCGGCGGCCATCACCGCGGCGGTGCTTGCGGCCTGGTCGCTCGTCCACGGCCTGACGCTGCTCTACATCGACGGCCTGGCCACGCTGGAGACGCCGCTCGGGATCGAGCAGCTTGCCGAGAAGGTCGCGAGCATCTTCATGCACGGTCTCGCCCGCCAAGAGTAGAAGGTGTAGTACAACGCCAAGCGGAAGATGACGGGAGCGCCGTCAACGGACCTGTCATCCTGAGCGCAGCGAAGGATCTACGGACTACCAAGCATGAGACAGTTCCGGAGACGAGATCCTTCGACAGGCTCCGCCTGCCTCAGAGCCTGCCCTGAGCGCAGCGAAGGGATGACACATCTAGTGACAGCGCTGCCGTCACGTTCTGGTTGGCCTTGTACTATGGATAGTACGGCGAGCGCTCCAGGCCCATCGTCTCCGGCAGGCCGCACATCAGATTGATGTTCTGGAGCGCGACGCCCGCCTGCCCCTTCATGAGGTTGTCGATCGACCCGACCGCGATCAGGCGGCGGTTGTCGCGGTCCACGAACACCGACACGTCGCACAGGTTGCTGCCCTGCACCGCCTTCGGCCCCGGCGACACCCCGGCCGGCAGCACCCGCACGAACGGCTCGTCGGCGTAGAACTGCTCGTAGGCTTGCTGAACCGATGCCGGATCCATGTCGTCGCGCAGGCTCGCGTACGACGTGCAGATGATCCCGCGCGTCGTCGGGACGAGGTGCGGGACGAACGTCAGCCCGAGCTTCTCGCCGCCGAGCGCCTCGAGCGCCGCGACCGTCTCATAGTGGTGTTGGTGGCTCGCCACGCGGTACGGCATGACCCCCTCGTTGCGCTCGGGGTAGTGGTTGGTGGCGCTCGGCTTCTTGCCGGCGCCGGAGATGCCGGTCTTGCCGTCCACGACGATGGTGGCCGGGTCGATCATCCGCGCCTTGACGGCCGGCGCGAGCGCCAAGATCATCGCGACCGCGAAGCAGCCGGGGTTGCCGACCACGCGGGCGGTCTTGATGCGCTCGCGGGAAAGCTCCGGGATGCCGTACACCGCGAACTCGAACAGGCCGGGCGCGGCGTGCGGGGCGCCCTTGAGGTTCGGGTGGGCCTGCGAGTACCAAGCATAGAGCTCCGGCGTCTCGAAGCGGAAGTCGCCGCTGTAGTCGAGCACCTTCTTGCCCTGCTCGACGAGCGCGGCGGCGTAGGACATGCCGACGCCGTCCGGGGTCGAGAAGATCACCACGTCGGCGTCCTCGCCGATGCGGGCCTCGTCGGACTCCTCGACCACGAGGTCGCAGAAGCCGCGCAGGTGCGGGTAGAAGGCGCTGAGCGGCCTGCCGGTGTCGGCCTTCGCGAGCAGGGAGACGATCTCGATCTCCGGGTGGCGGAGCAGCAGTTCCACCATGCCCACGCCGCCGTACCCGGTAGCCCCAACGATCTGCGCGCGCACCACGCATCACCTCCAGCGAACGTCGGAAGTGTACCGGAGAGTCGGCACGCCGCGTCGCGGGCGCGGGCTATGCCCTCGCTACGAGCACGGCATCACGACGCACGACGCCACGGGCGTGCTCGAGCTCGGGCGGCTCGACGCTCAGCGTGACCTCGCGGTGCGTGGGCGGGGCCGCTCCCATGCACAAGATCCTGTGTGCCATGCTCCCCCTCCGTCGATGCGCTGGTGGACATCGTAGCCGGCCTCAGCTCGTGGACACCGCCGCCTCGTCCAGCGGCAGCGCGCGCCGACCGATCGGGCGGAACCCGAGCGCCAGGCTGGCAGGATCATGTGTACCGTGCCGCTGCACTAAGAGCGCGCGGCAATAGGTAGACGGAACAAAGGGAGTAGCCAGCAGGCACGGACGCCGGCGACAGTAGAGGTGCTAGCCATTTCCCGTCGAGGAGGAGTCCGTGCCTATTCTACCA
>Ga0136611_10000788_pt1 | contig 21321 bp, 21 predicted proteins | sample AntDrymUQ2232306_2_FD_106645 | JGI IMG/M metagenome (GOLD analysis project Ga0136611, IMG submission 106645) | Polar desert sand microbial communities from Dry Valleys, Antarctica - metaG UQ223 (23.06) | ecosystem: Environmental > Terrestrial > Soil > Desert | place: Antarctica: Dry Valley...
AAGAGCACGCGGCCGGCGGGCCGCGGCAGCTCGGCCAGCAGCCCCTCCTGGGTCGAGACCGCGGGGACGAGATCGGCGCCGCCGAAGGCGAGAGCCGTGGCCGTGCCGATCGCTGCGACCTGGCGCGGCCGCCCGGTCAGTCGCCGACGCAGCTCGCGGGCGCCATTCGCGCTCGTCACGATCAACCAGTCGTATCCCACCGCGTCAACCGGGTCGTCCCCGACGGGCTCGATCGCGACGAGCGGGCACAGCACGGGCTCATGTCCGAGCTCCTCGAGGCGTCCGACGAGCACTTCTGCCTGGCCTTCCGGCCGGGTGACGACGATCCTCACCGCACGGAGGCGAGCAGGGCGGCTGCGACGGCCTCCGGATCGGAGCCTGCGCGGCGCTCGATCCAGGAGCCGTCCTCGTCGGCGACGAGCGCGGTCAGGGTGGCGCCGTCGTGGTGGGCCGCAACCGGAGCCAGGCAGCCACCGCCGACGAGCGCGACGCAACGACGCTCGGACTCGACCCGCCGTCTCGTCTCGGCGTCGTCCGCCCGCGCGACGAGTTCCTCCTCCCCCGCCCGCACCTGCAGAGCGAGTGCGCCCTGGGCGGCCTCGGGCAGCATGATCGTCGGATCGAACCGGAGGCCGATCTCGCGCTCGAGCCCGAGTCGCTCGAGGCCGCAGGCGGCGAGGACGATCGCGTCGAGCCCCCGCTCGCCGCGCTTGCGCAGGCGGGTGTCGATGTTGCCGCGGAGGGGCTCGATCGAAAGCGTCGGCTCGAGTGCGAGCAGCTGCGCGCGCCGGCGTACGGACGCCGTCCCGATCCGCATGCCCGGCTGGATCTCACTCGCCCCACAGAGGGCGTCGCGCGGGTCTTCGCGCGGTGGATAGGCGCCCACGGAGAGGCCCTCGGTGTCTGTCGAGGTCATGTCCTTGGCGGAATGGACTGCGACGTCGATCCGTCCTTCGAGCAGCGCCTCCTCGAGCTCCTTGACGAAGACGCCGCGCTCCCCGATCTGACCGAACGGCTTCGTCCGATCCCGGTCGCCTGCGGTCGTGATCGGGACGAGCGCAATCTCCACCCCGGGGCCGCGCAACGCCTCGGCCGCGCGCTCCGCCTGGGTGAGCGCGAGCCTACTGCCGCGGGAGCCGACGCGGATGAGCACAGGTGCGCCCTGTCCCCGAGCGAGGCGAGGGCCCACCCGCCCAGCTGGAACGGGGTCGGGACTCGCCGCAGCCCCGCGTGGTGTTGGGCCGGATCCGGACGAACGCGGTCGGCGCCTGGAGCGGTAGCGGACGGCCGCTCAGGAATCGTGTGCTGCCGAATCTCGTGCTCACGCGCGCCTCTCCTCTTCGCCGAGCCCGAACAGGTGCCTCACGACGTCAGCATAGACCACGCCGTCGGCTGCCGCGGCTGCCTCCTTCATCCTGATCGTGGGCAGATGGAGGAGCTTCGCGAGGATCTGCGAGGTGACGGATTCGACGTTTCTGCGCTCGTTCTCGGAGAGCCGCGAGCCGGCCCGCGCGAGCTCGCTATCGCGGATCTCCTCGACCAGCGCACGCAGGGAAGCGATCGTCGGGACGACATCGAGGGCTGCGTGCCACTCGCGGAAACGGTCGGCTTCCGCGCCGACGAGCTGCTCCGCGCGCGCGGCCTCGCTGCGCCGCCCGCTCATGGTCTCGGCGACAACCGCTTCCAGATCGTCGACGTCGTAGAGGAAGCAGCCGTCGAGCTCGTTGATCGAGGGATCGAGGTCGCGCGGGACGGCGAGGTCGACGAGAAGGAGCGGGCGGCCCTTCCGCGCTTTGTGCGCTGCGGCGACGTCCGCCTTGCTGACGATCGTCCCCTGGGAGCTCGTCGAGGCGACGACGATATCGGCGCTCCCGAGCTCACCGGCCAGGTCGTCCAGCCCGAGCGCCCGGGCGCCGAAGCTCACGGCGAGATCCTGCGCGTGCTCGAGGGTGCGATTCGCCACGGCGGCGATCCCGGCCCCCCTCGAGACGAGGTTGCGCGCGGTCAGCTCGCTCATCTTGCCGGCGCCGAGCAGGAGCACCCGCTTGCCTTCCAGATTCTCGAAGACCTGCTGCGCGAGCGCGGCTCCGGCTGCGGGAACCGATGCCGGGCTCTCGGCTATCGCGGTCTCGACCCGGACGCGCCGACCGATGTGGAGCGCCTGGCGGAAGAGGCGGTCGAGGAACGGGCCTGGCGATCCGGCCTCGAACGCGCTTCGAACCTGGCCCAGGATCTCGCCCTCCCCTGGCACGAGCGAGTCGAGCCCGGCCGCGACGCGGAAGAGGTGCAGCGCCGCTGCGTCGTCGCCCAGGCGGTAGAGCACGGAGCCGAGCTCGCCCGAGCGATCGTCAGCCAGAGCGGTCAGCGTCGAGACCGCAACCCCCTCGGCGTCGTCCTCGCGGGCGAGATAGAGCTCGGTCCGGTTGCAGGTCGAGAGCACGACGGCTTCCCGCCCGAGCTCCGCGGCGAGTGACGCCGATCGCTCGGGATCGAGCGCGACCCGCTCGCGCAACTCGATCGGTGCGCGATGGTGCGAGACACCGACGAGAGTCAGCCTCATGAGGCGAAATGGGTGATCGGGAGGACGACGGCGACGAGCGCGAAGCCGGCGAGGTTCAGGAGCGCTGCACGGCGGCCGCGCCAGCCCTCGTGCCGGAGGACGAGGAGTGTTGCGTAGACGGCCAGGATCGCAATCGTGACCACCATCGCGACGTCGAAGTCGCCGCGCTCGAAGCGCGACGCACCCGCACCGATCCCGAGCGCGAGCAGGACGAGCCCGGCGAGGACGCTGCGGGCAGCCAGGCGGTCGAGAGCATCGAGCGGCGGCACCCTGACCCGGAGCAGCCCCCGCTCGTGGCGCTTCAGGCGTCGTTCTTGCCAGACGTAGAGCGCTGCCATCCCCGCGGCGAGCGTCAGGCTGGCGAAGCCTGCGAGCATCAGGCCGACGTGGATCGCCAGGACGATTCCGGAATCGCCTCCCGCCTCGAGTCCGGTACCCCCGCCCACCCACGCGAGCGCGAGCAGCACCGCGGCGATCGGCATCACGGCGAGCCCGAGGAGGCGGTAGCGAGGCTTGCACCCCCAGATCAGGTAGGCGCCGACGACGAGCCAGACGAAGAGGTTGAGCGCACCTGCCCAGGTGCCCCACGGAAAGCCGTCCGCCGAGGTGGCCTGGCCGACGAGGAGAGCGGTCTGAGCGACCCAGCCGAGCCGGACTCCCCAGGTCGCGAGCCGCCCTGCGAGCCCTGGCCCGCGCAGCTCGCCGGCGTACGCGAACGCCGCCTCGCCGTAGGCGAGGAGCGCCGGGACGACCAGCAGCTCAGACATTCGAGGCGCGCTTCCGAGCGAGCTCGGCGATCTCCGCCGTCTCCCGCTCGAGCCGTGCCAGCTTTGCGGCGATGATCGCCACGTAGACGAGCAGCGCCACGAAGACCACGCCGTAGGCGGCGGCCACGTACTCGCCCTGGCTCATGTGCGGCGCCTCACGTGACGAGCTCCCTGAGCTCGCGGAGGTTCGAGTCGAGCCGCTTGCCGAGGAGCTCGAGCCGGTAGAGCGCGTAGGCGAGGACGGTCATCGCGAGCCAGGCGATGCAGAACGTCAGGAACATCGTCCCGGACATCTGCGGGCCTTCACGCGTGAAGACGGTCGGGTGGATGATGTTCTCGGCGAGCCGGATCGCGAGGAAGCTGACGGGGATCAGGACGACCCCGAAGAGCGCGTAGACAGCCGAGATGTTCGCGCGTCGCGGCCCTTCCTCGATCGAGAAGCGCAGCATGAAGTAGGCCGAGTAGAAGAGGAAGAGAACGAGGAAGAGGACGAGCTGGTTCTCGCTCCAGAGCCACCAGTGCCCCCACGAGGCCTTGGCCCAGATCGAGCCGGTGAGGAGCGTCAGCGACCCGAAGATCGTCCCCTGGTGGATCGCGACGTAGCTCTCGAGGTCGTAGCGCTCGTCCTTCCGCCAGAGCAGGAGCAGTGCCTTGTAGGCCCCCCACCCGAAGCAGGAGTAGGCGGTCAGGGCGATCGGGACGTGGAAGTAGAAGATCCGCTGCGAGATGCCCTGGTCGACGTCTTCGGGCGCGACGAAGAAGGCGAATCCGATCGCGACGCCGATCAGCGCCGCCGCGAGAGCAGCGAGGACCGGGACGTGATTATTCCGAGACGACGTACTCAAAGGACGCCCAGCACAGTACCGCGAAGATCCCGTCGTACAGAGCGAGAAACGCGAGGTAGCGCCCCGGGTCGGGCGAGACGCTCGCACCCACGCCACCGACGACGAGCGGGATCGCGAGCGGAAGGAAGAGCAGGGGCAGCACCAGCTCGCGCGTCCTACTCGCCGCCGCCATCGCGGCGAGCAGGGTGCCGACGGCGCAGATCCCGATGCTGGCCAGAATCACTCCCGCGACGGTGGCCGCGTCGACGGGGGCGAAGAAGAGCCCGAACGCCGGGAGTGCGACGAGCTCGACGGCGCCGAGGAAGACGAAGACGGCAGTCGCCTTGCCGAGCCAGATCGCGCTCCGGTCGCAAGGTGCGAGCACCAGCCCCTCGAGCGCGCCGCTCTCCCGCTCGGGCGCCCAGACGCGCGCGAGACCGAGGAGGGCGGTGAACACGAGCGCGACCCAGAGGAGCCCCTGCGCGGCGACCTCGTCGGCGTCGGCCGGGAGCGCGAAATGGAAGATCACGAGGGTTGAGATGACGAAGAGGAGCATGGCCGGAAAGGTGTCGCGCGCCCGCAGCTCGAGCCGAAGATCCTTGCGGGCGAGCGTGACGACGTCCGTGAAATAGGTCACGCGAGCGCCAGCCTGGCCGTTGCGAGCTGCTCGACCCGGCTCGGATCGTGCGTCGAGAGGAGCACGGTGCGCTCGCCCCGGAGGTCGGCGAGGAGGCGGTCGAGCAACTCTGCTCCCTCGCGGTCGAGCGCGGTGTAGGGCTCGTCGAGGACGAGCAGCGCGGGGTCGTGGAGGAGGGCACGGCAAAGCGCGAGCCGTTGGAGCATCCCGCGTGAGTAGGTGGAGGAACGCTCGGCTCGCGCGTCCCAGAGCCCGAATCGCTCGAGCAGCATCCCGATCCGCTCACGCCGCTCGGGGACGCGATAGAGCCGGCCGTAGAGGTCGAGGTTCTCGAGCGCGGTCAGGTCGCGATAGACGAGCGCTTCGTGTCCCAGGTAGCCCAGATCCGCACGCTCGGCCCGTACCTCGAGGGTTCCGCGCGTCGGCGCAGCGAGCCCGGCAACGAGCCGCAGGAGCGTCGTCTTGCCCGACCCGTTGGCCCCTGTGACGACGAGGAAGCCGTCCCGTTCGACGCGGAGGTCGAGCGGCCGCAGCGCCCGCTTCCGTCCGTAGCGCTTCTCGAGCCCGATCGCCTCGATCGCGGGAGCGGTGGTCATCAGGGGCTTCCGGCCGTCGAATGACCTGCTACGTGCCCCCAGGGGGACATCGCTGTCCCTCTGGGAACGCTATCGGGGATCTCTGCACGCGTGTGTGACGACACCGTGGCGGAAGTGTGACGATTGCCGGGCCGCGGGACGGTGCGCAGCCGCCTTGCTCGGTCTCAGCGCAGGAGCACGTCGGTGACCACAAAGCCGAGGAAGACGATGCTGATCAGACCGTTGACAGTGAAGAAGGCCGCGTCGAGCCGGCGCAGGTCACCGGGTCTGATCAGCGAGTGCTCGTAGAGGAGGAGCCCGGCCACCGCCACGACCCCGAGCCAGTAGGCCAGGCCGACGTCGAGCCCGCTCCCCGCGAGGACGAGCAGAGAGACAGTGCCGACATGATGGAGCCGGGCGCCGAGGAAAACTCCGCGCTCGCTCCACCGAACCCCCCACGAATGCAGGCCCTCGGCGCGGTCGTGCTCCAGATCGAAGAGCGAGTAGAACAGGTCGAATCCCGCAACCCAGAGGGCAACGGCGCCCCCCAGTGCCCACGCCTGCCAGGGCACCTCCCCCGTGACCGCGGCCCACGCGCCGACCGGCGCGAGCCCGAGCGAGACGCCGAGCCACTGGTGGCAGAGCCACGTGACCCGCTTGAGGTAGGGATAGACGACGAAGAACGCTACCGGCACCGGCCAGAGCCACCGCACCAGTGGATCGAGCTGTGTGACCGCGAGCAGGAAGACCGCGAGCGCGAGCGCGCACAGCCCGACCACCTGTCCGCGGCTCAACGTCCCCGAGGGCAGCTCGCGCGAGGCCGTCCGTGGGTTCCGGGCGTCCCCTTCGGCATCGATCAGCCGGTTCAGCCCCATTGCGAGCGTTCGGGCTCCGACCATCGCGACCGTGACCCAGATCCAGTCGGCGACCGCCGGGATCTCCCCGAGCGCAAGCAACATCCCCACGTAGGCGAAAGGGAGTGCGAAGATCGTGTGTTCGAGCTTGACGAGTGCCGCGAACCGCCGCGGCAGGCCGACGGCGACGTCGCTCACGTCTGGCGGTGGCTCGTCGGCTCGTCGGCGAGCAGGTCGAGCGCGTGGGCGAGCGCGGGCAGGAGCACCGCGAACCCGTCTCGGCAACCGCCCGGCGATCCCGGGAGGTTCACGATCAGCGTGTGCTGGTGGATCCCGGCGACCCCACGCGAGAGCAGCGCATGAGGAGTCTTCGCAATCGAGTCCGCGCGGATCGCCTCGGCGATCCCGGGCGCCTCCCGGTCGATCACGGAGCGTGTGGCCTCCGGTGTGACGTCGCGCGGAGCCATCCCCGTCCCGCCGGTCGTCAGGATGACCCCCGCCTCGTCCGCAAGGTCGAGAATCGCTCCCGCGATCGCCTCGGTCTCGTCCGGAACGACCCGGCGCGTCACCTCGTACCCCTCACCCGTGAGAAGTTGCGCGAGCAGATCCCCACTCGCGTCCTCGCGCGTCCCGGCGACGACCCCGTCGGAAACCGTCAGCACTGCCGCCCTCAGAGCGACTCCTTCGTCTTCTCGACAAGCGTGACGCCGGAGATCACCATCGCCTTATCCACGGCCTTCGCCATGTCATAGACGGTCAGCGCCGCGATCGAGGCCGCGACGAGTGCCTCCATCTCGACTCCGGTCTGCGCGGTCGTCTCCGCCGCGGTCGTGATCTCGACCGAGGTCTCGCGCACCTCGAGCTCGACGTCCACGACCGAGAGCGGGAGCGGGTGGCAGAGGGGAATCAGGTCGCTCGTCCGTTTGGCGGCCATGATCCCCGCCAGCTGCGCGGTTGCGAGAGCGTCGCCCTTCGGCAGGTCACGAAGGCGTCGAGCCGTCTCCGGCGCCATCTCGACGGTCGCCCGGGCGACAGCGCGCCGGCGCGAGATCGGCTTCGCCCCGACGTCGACCATCTTGACCGAGCCGGAATCGTCGACGTGGGAGAGGTCGCTCACGCCCGCATGCTAATCGCGCGATCGACGTCGGCGAGCTGCGCCTCGACCCACGAGCGCTGGTCGTGCTCGCGGACCTGGGCCGAAATCGCGGAGGCCCACGAGCGCCGCTGGGCCGGCGGCAGCTCGAGGGCTTGCTCCAGTGCGCCGGCCTGCTGTTCGACATCGAGCGGGTCGACTGCGAGCACCCACTCACGAAGCTCTTCATACGCACCCGTGTTGACCGATAAGACAACAACACCATCGCGAGTGTTCACGAGCGGCGCCTCCTTCGCGACGAGGTTCAGCCCGTCCATCACCGCATTCACGATGAGCACGTCGAACTGCTTGTAGGCGGCGATCGAGCGCGGAAAGTCGTCCGAGATCCGAAGCCGGAGCGCGCCCGGAAAGCGAGCCTCGATCCGCGCCGCCGCGGCTTCGATCCGCTCCCGCTCCTCGACGTACTCCGGGATCGCCTGCCGCGAGGGATCGAGCAGCGCGAGCAGGACGACACTGCCGTACAAGTCCGACCGCCGCTCGAGCAGGCGCTCGAAGGCCTCGAGGCCGCGGACGACGTTCTTGGACGGATCGGTGCGGTCGACCCGGAGGATCAACCGTTCGGGCCGCTCCGCGAGAAGCTCGCGCTCGCGCTCGACGACAGGGGCGCTCACGGCAAGCGCGTCGAACTCGGCCGCGTCGACCGAGATCGGATGCGCCGTCAGGAGTGTCGATCCGGGTTCGAGATCGTGCGCCGCGCACGTCTCGATGAACGCGGTGCGCCAGCGTTCTGTGTGGAACCCGACGACGTCGTTCGCCAGCATCCCGGCGTGGATCTCGTGGACGACCTGCTCCGGGAGAACCTCCCAGGCTCGCGGCCCGACCCACGGGATGTGGACGAAGTGAGTGAGCATCGCCCCAGGGAAGCGTGCGCGGACGAGACCGGGCACCAGGTAGAGGTGGTAGTCGTGGAGGAACACGACGGCATCCGGCTCGCGCTCGAGCTCCGCGCAGACCGCGTCGGCGAACGCGCGATTGACCTCCGTGTACCCGGTGCGCCACGCCGGAAGAAGGTCAGTGCCCGGATCGTGTTTCCGCTCCCAGAGCCCGTGCTGGACGAACCAGAGCGTGGGGTTTGCGACGACGTTGTAGTAGCGGTCGTACGCGCCGGGGTCGTGTGCGACGAGCCGAAGGCGGTAGAACGAGCCATCCTGCGCCGTCTCCTCGCGCGGGCCAGATGCCGCCACCGCCCGATCCTCGTCGGAGAGGGCGCTCGCGATCCAGGTCACGTCGTGCTGGGAGACGAGGGGGCTGAGGGCAGTCACGAGTCCCCCGGCGCCCCGCCTGGCCACGCGCTCCCCCGCCTCGTCGCGTCCGTAGCCGATGGGGCCGCGATTCGAGACGACGATCAGCTTCCGCCGCGCCGGCACGGGTGGGAGCCTAGAGCAGCTTCGTGAAGCGGAGGCGTGAGCCCTGCGGCCCGCTGCCGATCTCGAACTCGTCGGCGATCGAGCGGATGATCGCGATCCCGAGCCCGCCCTCGCTCAACTCGTCCTCCTCGGTTCCGTTGCTGCCAGCCGTTGCGGGCTCGAAGCCCGCGCCGTCGTCGGAAACCTCGACGATCAGCCTGTCCTCGCGGAGCTCGAAGCTGATCTCGACGTGGCCCTCACCCTCGGCATAAGCGTGTCGGACGGAGTTCGACGTCGCCTCCGTCAGCGCGAGCTTCAGGTCGGCGAGCGTCTCGTCGGGGAGCGGGCGGACGCGCGAGAGGCCGGTCAGGGCAAGGCGGGACAGCGTGATGTACTCCGGCTTGGCCGGAATGGTCAGCCGGACGGTCCGGCCCTCAGCGCCGTTGTCGGGCGTGCCCTCACCTGAACTCACGTGCCACAACCTTTTCCTTGATCTACCGAAAGATACTGAACCCTCTACGGTTCTCTCTAGCTATACCCGCGGCCGGCATCGTCTTAAACCGATCACCCTTCCGGATCCACCGGGCGTTCGGTCAGCCGGACTCGCACCGTGACCCGCTTTCCCGTGCCACCGCGGACGACCGTGACAGGCACGAGTTGCCCCGGCTCCAGCTTGCCGGTCACGATCTTGGCAATGTCGTCAGCGCTGACAACGGCCTCGCCGGCGAGAGAGACGATCAGGTCGCCACCGAGGCTGACCGAGGAGCCGTTGAACACTTCCCGGCGCTTGGCCCCCTTCAGTCCGGCGCGCTCTGCGGGAGCGTCCTCGACCACCTCCTCGATCAGCGCGCCGCGCTGGGCGCGGAGGTCGTAGCGGCGAGCGAGTGCCGGGGTCACGTCCACGGTGGTGATCCCGATGTAGGCGTAGGCGACCCGGCCCCTCTCGATCAACTGCTCCATCGAGCGGCGAGCAGCGTTGATCGGGATCGCGAAGCCGACCCCCTCGGCGTTCCCGGACTCCGAGCGGATCTGGGCGTTGATCCCGATCACCCGCCCGCGGGCGTCGAGCAGCGGGCCGCCGGAGTTACCGGAATTGATCGGCGCGTCGATCTGGATCGCGTTCGCGACGTTGTAGCGCGAGGTCAGCGAGGGAATCGAGCGGGAGACAGCCGACACGACGCCGACTGCGAGCGAGTTCTCGTTCCCGAACGGGCTCCCGATCGCGGCGACCGGGTGGCCGACGACGACGGCGTCGGAGTCGCCCAGCGGAAGCTGAGAGACGGTGTGGTCGTCCCGGTCGAACTTGATCAGACCGGTGTCGTCGAAGAGGTCCCAGCCCACGATCGAGGCGGGAATCCGATCGCCGTCGTCGAAGACGACATAGACCCGCTGCGCCCCGCGCACCGTGTCCTGACCCTCGCCGGCGTTGGTGATCACGTGCGAGTTCGTGAGCACGTGCCCTTCGGGCGAGACGACGAAGCCTGAGCCCTGGGAGCGGCCGCCACCCGCGAAGAGCGCGTAGATCGTGACGACCCCTGGACTGCTCCGGGCGAAGATCGCAGCCGGGTCGAAGCGCGCGCCGGTGAGCGGTGTGGCGGTCGGTGCGGCGGCGAGCGGCGCGTCCGCTTCCGTCGAGACGACGACGGTCCGAACGGTCGCGGCGTCGCCGTCGACCCAACCCGTCGTCTTGGCGACCAGCAGCGAACCCGAAGCTCCGATCGCCGCAGCGACGAGCGCAACGACGGCGAGGGCGGTAGGTCGCATTCAGGCCACTGTAGCCGCGGCTTCCGTTTCCACGTGGAAACGGTCGGCCGCCGGGAGGGTGAGGGTGATCGCAGTCCTCCCGGCGACGGATGAGAGCTCGACGTCGCCGCCCATGAGGGTCGCGAGCTCGCGGGCGATCGCGAGTCCGAGACCGCTTCCCGACGCCACATCGCCGCCCTCAACCCGGTAGAACCGATCGAAGACGTGTGCGAAATGCTCCGGGGGGACACCGGGGCCATCGTCGACCACGCTCAGTCGCACCTGACCTCGCTCCCTTCCCACCTCGACGGAGACGTGCGTGCCCGGCGGGGTGTGCACCAACGCGTTGTCGACGAGCGCCCGGCCCGCCTGGAGCACCCGTTGCTCGTCCGCCAGGGCGATCACGGGGCCGTTCGCCACGACTTCGAGCCGATGCCGTCGCTGCGCGGCAACCGCTCGGAACTCGGAGACGAGCGCGTCCGCGATCTCGCCCAGGTCGACGACGTCCGTGTCGACCCGCATCCGGCCGGCGTCCATCCGGGAGAGGTCGAGCAGGTCGGTTGCGAGCTTCGTCAGCCGGGCGACCTGCTCACGCATCGTCACAAGGAACTCCTGGCGCGTCGGCTCGTCGAGTTCCTCGTCGGTCATCAGCTCGAGGAAGCCGCCGAGCGAGAAGAGTGGCGTCCGCAGCTCGTGGGAGGCATTCGCGATGAACTCTCGGCGGGCGCGGTCGAGGTTCTCGAGCCGACCGCGCATCCGCTCGAAGGCCGCGGCGAGCTCACCGAGCTCGTCGTTGCCGCGATCGACGACCGGCTGGTCGAACCGGCCGCTCGCGATCCGCTCGGCAGCCCTCTCCAACCGGCGAATCCGGCGCGCGTGCAGTGAAGCGCCCGCATAGCCGAGGAGCACGGCGACGAGGAGCGCGATCAGGCCGGCGGCGAGCAGGCGCCGCTCGACGAGCTGGACACTCGAGAGCGGGTCGGCGAGCGAGTCGCTGAGCAGGACGATCGGGCCCTCGCTCGTCACGGGCAGCGCCGCCTCGGCGAACTCCTCGCCGCGGCGCTCGACGATCCCTCGCTGGGGCTCGCCCGTCGCGGCGGAGAACTCCGCGACGATGTCGTGCTCGACGTCCTGCGACGACGCCGGGCGCGAGTCGCCGAAAATCTGGAGCGCCGGCGGCTCCCGCTGGAGGACGTCGTAGACGACGACCCGCGCGTCGAGGACGGACGAGCCCGTGTCGGCGCATTCCTGCCAGCCGGCCGAATCGGTTGCCTGGATGCAACCGGCCAGCGTCCTCGCGTTCCGCTCGAGCAGATCGATCTTGGCATCAACGAGCCTGCTCTCGAGCGTGGGGACGACGATCAGGTAGGCGACCGCGAGCGCACCGGCGACCACGACCAGGAGCGCGAGCGCGAGTCGAAGTCGGATCCCCTTGATCACCGGCGACTCAGCGGTCGCGGAAGCGGTAGCCGACGCCGCGCACGGTCAGGATCAGCGCGGGTTCGCGCGGATCGCTCTCGATCTTCTCGCGCAGGTGCCGGACGTGGACGTCGATCGTGCGCGGCTCCCGGTAGTCGGCGCCACCGCGGAGCTTCTCCAGGAGCTGCCGCCGCGAGAAGACACGTCCGGGTGCGGCGGCGAGCACCCGTAGGAGCTCGAACTCGACGAAGGTGAGCTGCGCTTCGGCCCCGCGAACCTCGACCGTGCGCCTCGGCACGTCGATCCGCACGTCCTCCTCCTCGATCACCTCGTCCTCGCCGTCGCGCTCGCCCGGCCGCGGCGCCGACGCCCTCCGGAGCAGTGCGCGGACTCGACTCCGGAACTCCCGGATCGAGAACGGCTTCGTGATGTAGTCGTCTGCGCCGAGCTCGAGCCCGAGCACCTTGTCGAGCTCGTCGTCGCGGGCCGTGAGCATGATGATCGGCACGGTGCTTTCGGCGCGCAAGCGCTTGCAGACCTCGAGCCCGTCGAGCCTCGGCAGCATCAGATCGAGCACGACGAGATCGATCGGCTCCTCTGCGAACCGCTGCAGCGCCTCCTCGCCGTCACGGGCACTGACAACGCGAAACCCGTCCCGCTCGAGCGGATAGGTGAGCAGCTTCTGAACTGATTCCTCGTCGTCCACGAGGAGGATGGTGGCGGTGTCGGCCATGCCCGCCCATGGTACGGGCCGAACGCTTGCCTAGACTTCAGCGGCATGGCGCCGCCCCGCTCAAGCGCGCCGCCTCCCGGCCGCGCCCGCCCGTCGCGCGGTCGCAACCGGCGCGGCTCGGTCGACCGGCCGATCAACGCCCGACTCGTCCGGGGCACACTGTTGCTCGTCTCGCTGCCGCTCCTCCTCGCCGCGTTCACGGTCGCGAGACCCCAGCCGCTGCCGGCGCCGGCGCTACCGCCCTCGTTCGACGCCGCGACCGCGGCTGGTCTCGCGCGCGAGCTGGCCCGCGACTTTCCGGACCGCTCACCCGGCTCGGCGGGATCGCTCGGCGCCGTGCAGTGGTTCACGGAGCAGCTCGGCCTGTACGGCTTCGACGTCGAGCCCGACAGCTTCGAGGCGGAGGTTCCCGGCCGCGGCCGGGTGACGCTGCAGAACCTCATCGCCGTCGCGCCAGGCCCATCCCCGTCGGCGATCGTCTTTGTTGCCCATCGTGACAACAGCGGTGAGGATCGCGGCGCCAACGACAACGCGTCCGGTACCGCCGCCCTGATCGAGCTGGCGCGGGCGTTCGCCCCGGTGACCGGGCCCTCCGGCGGGCGCACGAGGCCCGCTCACACGCTCGTCTTTCTCTCCACCGACGGCGGCGCCTACGGAGCTCTCGGCGCGGTGCGGTTCGCGGAGCACTCGAGCTACCGGCGGAACGTCGTCGCGGTCGTCAGCCTCGACGCGATCGCCGGGAACGGCTTCCCCCGGCTCCTGATCGCGGGAGACACCCCCCGTTCGCCCGCCCCGGTGCTCGTCCGCACTGCGGCAGTGCGGATCCTGGAGGAGGCGGGTGAGGAGCCCGGGCGACCCACCGCGGTCGAGCAGTTGGTCGATCTCGCGTTCCCCTTCACGCTGGGCGAACAGGGGCCACTGCTCGGCCGGGGGATCCCCGCGGTCACCCTGACGACGGAGACGGACCCGTCGCGCGACCCCTTTGCCGAGGATCCCCTGAACGTCGATCGCCTCGGGGAGGTCGGCCGGGCCGCGCAGAATCTGCTCGGCTCCCTCGACGCGGGGCTCGAGCTGACGGGAAGCACTTCGAGCTACCTCTATTTCGGCCGCCGCCTCGTTCGCGGCTGGGCGTTCGAGCTCGTCCTCTTCTTCGCGCTGCTGCCGTTCCTGATCGGGACGGTCGATCTCTTCGCGCGCACGAGGCGCAGACGAGTGCCCCTCGGCTCGGCGATCCGCAATCTCCGCACCCGGCTTGCGTTCTGGGCCTACGGCGGCGGGCTGCTCGTCGCGGCGACGGTGCTCGGGATCTTCCCGGACGCCGAGCCTCGACCGCTGCCCCCGAGCCTGGCGGAGATCTCCGAGCCGCCTGCCACGGCGCTCGTCGTGCTGGGCGTCCTCCTCCTGGCCGGCTGGCTCGTGAGTCGGGAGGGCCTCCTTCCCCGGAGGCTCGCAACGGGCGAGGAGTCGCTCGCGGGCTACACCGTCGCCCTTCTGGGGCTTGCCCTGGTCACGCTCGTCGTGGTCGCGACCAATCCGTTCGCGCTCGTCTTCCTACTCCCGTCGCTGTACGCCTGGCTCTGGCTGCCGCAGGTGCCCGCAAGGGTTGCGCGAGTCCTGCTTCTCGCCGTCGGGTTCCTCGGCCCGGCCCTGCTCGTGCTCTCGTTCGCTCAGCGCTACTCGCTCGGCCTCGATGCGCCGTGGTATCTGCTCTCCCTCGTCGGGATCGGCTACGTGCCGTGGCTCACGGCCGCGCTTGCGCTCGCGTGGCTCGCCATCGCCGCGCAACTCGCGGCGCTCGCCGTCGGACGCTACGGCGCCGACGGAACCGCTGCAGGGCTCGGCGGCCGCGGTTCCCTGCGCAACGTGGGCAGGCGGGCAATGGGTCTCGTCGGGCCGGCGCGCGCATCGGATCGGGACGACGACGCGTTAGAGATGTGATGAGGCGACTGGCCCGGATACTCGGAACGGTGTTGATCCTGGCGGGCGCCGGCACTTTGGCGTGGGCCGTCACGGTGTGGCAGTGGCAAGACCCGTTCACCGCTGCCGTCAACCGACTGGAGCAGCGTGAGCTCTCGCAGGCTCTCGAACGCAGCTTCGACCGTGCGATCCCGGCCGTAGCCGCCGCAGGTGACGCCCCTCCTGCCGAACTGCGACGTTCGCTCGATCACGCGGCGCAGGGCTGGCGCAAGGCCTCCAAGCGCGGCGATGCAGTGGCCAGAATTCGGATTCCGCGGCTCGGGCTCACGGCGGTGATCGTCAACGGCACCGACCCCGAGACGCTGAAGCGCGGGCCTGGCCGCTATCTCGGCTCGGCGATGCCGGGCGAGGGCGAGCTCGTCTACGTTGCCGGCCATCGCACCACGTACGGGGCGCCGTTCTCGCGGATCGACCGCCTGCGCAAGGGCGATCGGGTCACGGTCGAGCTGCCGTATGGAACGTTCGTCTACGAGATGACGGGGCATCGGGTCGTGCCCGCGACCGAGCTCTCCGTCTTGAAGTCGAAGGGGGTCGAGCAGCTGGCCCTGCAGGCGTGCGAGCCTCGCTTCTTCGCGACGCATCGGTACATCGCGTACTCAAAGCTCGTGAGTGTCACCTCGACAGGCACCTCGGCTCAGGTGTCCTCGCTCGCCGCCGGCTAGCTGGCTCCTAGCGGAGAGCCAGATACGGGGCCCGGTCCCCGGCGGCGAGATCTCCGCCGCCGCGCCTCACGAGCACGAGCGCGTCGGCTGCTGCCGCCCGCACGATCATGTGCGACTCCTGGCCTGAGAGAGGCTCTAGCACGGTCTCGCCGGCGACGGTGCGCGAACACGCCCGGACGAGCTGGTCTCGATCCTTGTTTGCCCGCAGGGGCGCCGTGAGGGTGCCGGACGCGTAGCGTGGCTCGGGGCTCGCCGCTCCCTGGAGAGCGAGAAGCGCCGGCCGAACGAAGAGCTCGACCGACACGAGCGACGAGACGGGATTGCCTGGCAGCCCGAAGACGAGCGTCCGGCCACGAACGCCGAACGCGAGCGGCTTCCCGGGCTTGACCGCAACACCCCAGAACACCTCCTCGACGCCGAGCTCCGCCTCGATCCGGCGAACGAGGTCGTGCGGACCGACGGAGACGCCGCCGGAGCTGACGAGAACGTCGGCGGTGAGTCCCTGTGCGAGGGCCGAGCGGTGCGCATCGTGATCGTCATCGACGTGCTCGAGTGATTCGATCACGGCACCTGACGCGGCCAGCGCGGCGGCGATCATCGGCCCGTTCGACTCGTAGATCTGGCCCGGGCCGAGCTTCTCGCCGGCGGGCCGCAACTCGGTGCCTGTGCTCAACACCGCCACGCGGGGCGCGCGGGTGCAACGGACGACGGCGATCCCGGCCGCCGCGAGGGCTCCGACCTGCGCAGCGCCGAGGACACTGCCCGCGCCGAGCACTGCGTCGCCCGAGCGGACATCCCCGCCGATCGGGCGGACGTTGTCGAATCGGTCAACGGCTTGCGAGACCTCGATCTCGTCCCCGTGATCTGTGAGGTGCTCGATCGGAACGACCGCGTCCGCGCCATCGGGGACGGAGGCGCCGGTGGCGATCCCCATCGCCTCGCCGGCCCGAAGGGCCCGGGTTGCCGGTCGGCCGGCGGCGATCCGCTCGACGACTGGGAGCCGCCCCGGCGCGTCCGAGGACTGAATCGCGAACCCGTCCATCGCCGAACTGCGAAAGGGCGGGAGGTCGACCACGGCGCGGACGTCCTCGGCGAGCACTCGGCCCGCCGCCTCGGCGACGGGCACGTCCACGGCCTCGAGCGGCTGCACCTGCTGCAGGACGCGGGCGAGCGCCTCGTCGATGGTCAGGAGCGCGGGCATCGCGGGCATACGCTAGCCGCGCGGCCTGGCTAGGCTCCGACCGTGATCTCCGTCGTGGTTCCGGTGCACAACGAGGAGCGCAGCGTGGCGCTCCTCCTCGACGAGCTCGCCTCGGCCCTCGACGGGCACGGCCTGGCCTGGGAGGCGGTCTTCGTCGACGACGGCTCGACCGACGGCACCTTCTCGGCGCTGACCCGGCTTCACGCCGCAGCCGGCAACGTTCGCGTCGTTCGCCTGCGCCGCAACTTCGGCAAGGCCGCCGCCCTGCAGGCCGGTTTCGAAGCGGCCGAGGGCGAGATCGTCGTCACGATCGACGGCGACCTCCAGGACGACCCCGCCGAGATCCCGCGGCTGCTCGCGAAGCTCGAGGAGGGATTCGACCTCGTCTCGGGTTGGAAGACGAAGCGGCGCGACCCCCTGAGCCGCCGGATTCCCTCAAAGATCTTCAACTGGGTCAGCGGCCGCGTCTCGGGGCTGCGGCTGCACGACATGAACTGCGGCCTCAAGGCCTATCGCGCCGACGTCCTGCGCGATCTCCGAATCTACGGCGAGCTGCACCGGTTCGTCCCGGTGCTCGCGCACTACCGGGGCTTCCGCGTCGCCGAGCTCCCCGTCAACCACCGACCGCGGGAGCACGGTCGCTCCCGCTACGGCGTCGAGCGCTATCTCCGTGGGTTCCTCGACCTCCTGACCGTGACCTTCATGGGTCGCTACCGACAGCGGCCGCTTCATCTCTTCGGCGGCCTCGGCCTGGGACTGTCGCTGCTCGGTGGGGTCGTGCTCACGTATCTCGCCGCGCTGAAGATCGCCGGCCAGGCGATCGGGCACCGGCCGCTCCTCACGCTGGGCGTCCTGCTCGTCGTCGTCGGAATGCAGTTCCTCTCGCTCGGCCTGCTCAGCGAGCTGATCACCGGTCATCACGAGGAGCGCGGCGTGGCGCGGACCGCCGACCGGCACATCGACGAGATCCTGCGCTGAGGGTTCTCTACTTCGGCACCTACGAAAGGCACTATCCGCGGAACGCGCAGGTGATCTCGTGCCTGCGCGGCGCCGGCGTCGAGGTGATTGAGCGGCACGCGAGCGTCTGGGAGCGGCGACGGCACAAGTTCTCCCTCGGGTTCGGGGCGGCGCTCAGAGTCGGAGTCGCCGAGGTGGGGCTCGTCCTTCGCGGGCGCCGCCAGAGCTTCGACGCGATGATCGTCGGCTACCCGGGCCACTTCGACATGCCCCTTGCACGCAGGATCGCTCGGGGGCGCCCCGTGCTCTTCAACCCGCTCGTCTCACTCTCGGAAACGCTCGTCGACGACCGGGGGCGCTTCGCCCAGGGCTCCCCGGCGGCGTCCGTCCTCCGTCAGGTCGATCGAATCGCACTCCGCCGAGCCGATCTCGTCGTGGCGGACACCGCGCAGAACGCCCGGCACCTCGCGGAGCTCGGCGAGATCGCACGCGACCGAGTCGAGGTGTGTTTCGTCGGTGCCGAAGAGCGGCTGTTCCGACCCGGATGGCAGCCTCGCGAACGGTTTCATGCTCTCTTCGTCGGCAAGCTGATTCCGCTTCACGGGCTGGAGACGATTCTCGAGGCCGCACGTCTCGCTCCCGAGATCCCCTTCCGTGTGGTCGGGAGCGGCCAGCTCGCCGGGCTCCTCGATTCCCGGCCGGAGAACGTCGAGTGGGTGGGCTGGGTCGAGTACGAGCAGCTACCCGGTGAGATTCAGGCTGCCGGCTGCGCGCTCGGCGTCTTCGGAACGTCCGCGAAGGCGAGCCGGGTGATCCCGAACAAGGCTTTCCAGGCGCTCGCGTGCGGGACGCCGCTCATCACTGCTGACACCCCGGCGGCGCGCGAGCTCCTCCGGGACGGCGAGAGTGCCCTCCTCGTCCCGAGCGGCGACGCGGACGCGCTGGCGGCCGCCGTGCGTCGCCTGGCCGCCGAGCCGGCGCTCGCACGAGCGCTCGGGGCAGGCGGGTTGGCCGCCTACCGCGAACAGGCGAGCGAGGAGGTTCTCGGGCGCCGGTGGCGCGGGCTCCTCGAATCGCAGATCGCTCGGGCCGCCGGATGAGGCCCCGCCTCGTCGTCTGGTCGGCGATCGTCGCCTTCGCCGCGGGCTTCGGCGCCCTCTCGACCCTCCGACATCTCGCCTTCAACACCGGACGATTCGACCTCGGCAACATGACTCAGGCCGTCTGGGCCACGGCCCACGGGCGCGTCCTCTCCGTCACCGACATCCACGGGGATCAGATCTCGCGGCTCGGCGCTCATTTCGATCCGATCCTCGCGGGCTTCGCACCTCTGTGGTGGCTCTGGCCGGATCCGACGATGCTGCTCGTCGTCCAGGCGGCGGCCATCGCGGTGGGTGCGTGGCCGGTCTTCCTGCTCGCCCGCAAGCATCTCGGCTCCGAGCGCGCGGGTCTCGGCTTTGCGCTCGCCTATCTCTTCTACCCGCCGACACAGTGGCTCGCCCTGAATGAGTTCCACGCGGTCGCGTTGGCGACACCGCTCCTCCTCTTCGGCTTCTGGTTTCTCGACGAGGATAGGCTGATTCCCTTCGCGGCGGTGGCCCTCCTCGCCTGTTTGACGAAGGAGCACATCCCACTCGCCGTCGCTGCCCTCGGGATCTGGTACGCGCTCGCGAAGGGTCGCCGCCGAGCCGGTGCGGCGATCGCGATTGCCGGCTCTGCGGTAGCGGCCTTCGCGATCGGGTTCGTCGTCCCACATTTCGCGCCGGCCGGATCATCGGCCTTCGAGGGGCGCTACCGGGCGGTCGGCGGCTCCCCGGCCGGAATGATCGAAACCCTCTTCACCGACCCACTTCGAATCGCCGAGCAAGCGTTCGGCGGGCATGGGGTTCCCTATCTGCTCGAGCTGCTCGTGCCGCTCCTCGCTTTGCCGCTCCTCGCCCCAATCGCGGCACTCACGGCGCTCCCCGAGCTGGCCGCAAACCTGCTCTCCTCGACCCGGACGCAGACGTCGATCCACTTTCACTACACGGCTGCAGCGATTCCCGGACTCGTCGTCGCGTCGATCTTCGGAGCCGCCCGCCTCCGGCGTCAAACCGGCAGGTTGCGTTGGCTCGTGACGGCGGTCGTGGTCGTGGGAGTCGCTGCGAACTACGTGCTCGGCGCGATTCCCATCTGGCGCGCGTTCCCGGGAGGCGAGACGCTCGGCACCCGCGAGTACTCAGTCAGCGCCCACGATCGGATCGCGGAGCGGGCGCTCCGCCTGATCCCCGGGGACGCCGTCGTCAGCGCCACGAACTCGCTCGGCGGCCACCTCTCGGAACGGCGCCGCGTGCTCAGCTTCCCGGTCTTCGCCGGAGCCGAGTGGATCGCGGCCGACGAGACGAGGCCCGGCTATGCCGACCGGATCGCGCCTCTCGCAACGAGCGAGCGCCTGCGCCGATTGCGCCTCGACGAGCGCTGGCGCATCGTCTTCGACGAGGACGGAATCGTCCTCTTCCGCCGGCGCTGATTCCGCCCCAGGAAGTTGCTGAATCGACACACACTCGTGTCACATTGGTGACAGAAGATCGTTGTAGGCTCGAACGCGGGTGGTGGTTCGGGGTGGCCCCATGGGGCGGCCGCTCGCACACGGTTTGAACGGACGTGTCCTAGAAAGGCACGGTCTGCGGCAGGAGGTAGGCACAGAATCCGAGCGCGACGAGCTGCGCCTTCCGGTCGTCCTCGGCTGCGGCAAGCGGGAGCGCCCAGACCGCGTACCAGGGTGCGAGCCACGGAGTCGTCGCGAGCAGGAGGCAGCCGGCGCGGCCGAGCCATGGTTCTCCGCGACCCGCGGAGCGAGCGAGCCAGGTAAGTCCCGCGAGAAGCGCGGATCCGGCGATGCCGAGCGCGACGGCGTGGGGGAGGCCGAGCTGTTCGATCCGGTGGGGGAGCGCGTAGCTCGTCTGGCCCTCGGCGTTCCGAGCGAGCGGCCCGAACGCGCCAGCCCAGTCGAGACCGTAGCGCCAGGTCGCGAGCGCGGCGACGGCGAGAGCGGCGGCCGCGAAGCCGAGGTGACTCACCCGCCGGCCACTCGCGCGCGCCTCGAGGCCGCGAAGGACGAGGAAGACGATCGGGATCCACTTGACGAGTACGGCGAGGGCCCAGCCGATCCCGGCGACGACGCGACGTCCGGAAGCCGCGAGCGCGAGCGCGCCCAAGACGAGTGCGAGCATCGTCGCGTCGTTGTGGCCACCACCGGCGAAGTGGATCGCGAACAGCGGGTTCCAGCCGACGAGAACGATCGCCACGACCCGATCTGCTGCAAGCCGCGCCGCGAGTGCGGTCAGGGCGAGCATCGAGAGCGCTGCGGCAACCTTGAACATCCAGCCCGCTGCATCCGAACTCGAGGCGGCGACGCGCGCGACGACCTCCGAGCCCAGGGTGAAGGCGGGGCCGTACACCGAGGTCGTGTCCCGCCACGCTGCTCCCGCGTGCGGATACCCCGGATTGCCCGGAACCTCGTTCGGGGTGTCGACATACGGGTTGTCGCCGCCTGCGCCGATCGCTCCGTACTCCCAGTACGTCCACGCGTCGGTCGAGAGGAGCACCGGCGCAGCGAGGGGAAGGAGCTGGATCGCCGCGGCGACCGCGGCGACGAAGAGGAGCCCCGGCCTGGCGCGGGCGATCAGCACAAGCGCGCCGAGGTAGACGGCGAACGAGCCCGCGAGACACGCGAGGAAGACCTTCGCCCACCCGCTCCCATCCGGGCCGGCACGACCGGCGTCGAGCGGGACGAGTGGGGCTCCCTGCGCCCAGGCGGCCGCGACGCAGCCCCCGACGAGCAGGAGCCCTACGAACGCGAAGCCCCCGAGCCCGGCGCGGGCGGTCAGGGCTCGGTCGGAGGCGGCGGAGGCTCGGTGGTGACCGGCGGGGG
>Ga0136611_10000789_pt1 | contig 21297 bp, 18 predicted proteins | sample AntDrymUQ2232306_2_FD_106645 | JGI IMG/M metagenome (GOLD analysis project Ga0136611, IMG submission 106645) | Polar desert sand microbial communities from Dry Valleys, Antarctica - metaG UQ223 (23.06) | ecosystem: Environmental > Terrestrial > Soil > Desert | place: Antarctica: Dry Valley...
ATTCGCCCGCGGGGGCCTCGGCGATCGCCGCCGTTGTCGCGGGTGGCGTCGCCACGACCGCTTTGGCGGATGTGTTCGATGGCGCCGTGCGCGGCGGCCCCGCCAGGATTGGATCGAGATAAATACCGTCGCGCTGCGGAGGAGGACCGATGCTGTGCCTCGCCATCGCCTGCGGCGTCTCCGGCTCCGCCGGCCGGAAGTACGCCCATGCGGCGCCGGAGGCAAGCGCGAAGAGCAGGGGCACTGCGACGGCGGAAAGGACCGGCGTCTGGCGCTCGGGAGAGGCGCTTGCGGCCGTGTTCAGCGTGGTGCCACAGCGGCAGGTGTTCACGTTACCGGGCACCCGGCGTCCGCACGAGGGACAAACCCGGCTGAAGCGGCCCTGCTCCCGGTCAGGCATGAGTCATAATAAAGGACTCGTGGATCGTATCGATGAAATCGAAAGTATCGGGAACCTGGCTCATCGAAGCCGCTGGGGCCGTTCCGTAGCAACCACCCGCTAGAGTTCTCGAACAGACAAGCCGCTAGACCTTCAGTGAAGCAGCCTCACATACGTAACTTTTCCATCATTGCGCACATCGACCATGGCAAATCGACGCTGGCCGACCGTTTTCTCGAGGTCACCGGCGCGTTGCAGATGCGCGAAATGTCGGCGCAGGTCCTGGACAGCATGGACCTCGAGCGCGAGCGCGGCATCACGATCAAGGCGCATCCAGTCCGATTGAACTACACGGCGACGGATGGGCAGACCTACGTGCTCAACCTGATCGACACGCCCGGCCACGTCGATTTCAGTTACGAGGTCACCCGGTCGCTCGCCGCCTGCGAAGGGGCGCTGCTGCTGGTCGACGCCTCGCAAGGCGTGGAAGCGCAGACGCTGGCCAACGCCTATCTCGCGGTCGAGAGCAACCTTGAGATCATCCCGGTCATCAACAAGATCGACCTGCCCTCAGCGCAGCCCGACGAGGCCAAGCGCCAGCTCGAGGAGATCATCGGCCTCGACAGTGACACCGCGATTCTCGCCAGTGGCAAAGACGGCCGCGGCGTGAAGGAGATTCTCGAGGCGGTGGTCGCCCGCGTGCCGCCGCCCGATGGTGATCCTGACGCGCCGTTAAAGGCGCTGATCTTCGATTCCTGGTACGACTCCTACCGCGGCGTGGTGATTGTCGTGCGCGTGCTCGAGGGCACGATCAGGACTTCGACCAAGGTCACGCTGATGAACACCAAGCAGGACCACGAGGTCGAGTCGCTCGGTGTGTTTTCGCCGAAGCCGATCCCGATCGAGTCGCTCGGACCCGGTGAAGTCGGCTTCATCGCGTGCGGCATCAAGGTCGTGTCCGACGCGCAGATCGGCGACACCGTCACCGATACCTACCGTCCCACGCTCGAGCCGTTCCCGGGCTTCAAGGAGTTGAAGCCGATGGTGTTCGCCGGACTGTATCCGGTGGAAAGCCACCAGTACGCGGAGCTGCGTGAATCACTCGAGAAGCTGCGGCTCAACGACGCGGCGTTTTTCTTCGAGCCGGAAACGTCGGTCGCGCTCGGCTTCGGATTCCGCTGCGGCTTCCTCGGCCTGCTGCACATGGAGATCGTGCAGGAGCGCCTCGAGCGCGAGTTCAACATGGACCTGGTGACCACGGCGCCGGGGGTGCTGTACCGCGTCACCAAGACCGACGGCGAAGTCGTCGAGATCGACAGCCCGGCGAAGTTGCCGGAGACCGGGCACATCTCGAAGATCGAAGAGCCGGTGATCACCGCGACCATCCTGACGCCGGCGGAGTTCGTCGGCGTGATCCTGCAGCTCTGCCAGGACAAGCGCGGCATCCAGAAGGCGCTCGAGTTCAAGGCCGCCGATCGCGTGCTCATCTCCTACGACCTGCCATTCAACGAAGTCGTGCTCGACTTCTACGACAAGCTCAAGACGATCTCGCGCGGCTACGCGTCGCTGGACTACCACGTCACCGGCTATTGGGATTCGCCGCTGGTCAAGCTCGACATCCTCGTCAATGCCGAGCCGGTCGACGCGCTGTCGATCATCGTGCATCGCGATCGCGCCTACGATCGCGGCCGGATGCTGGCCGCGAAAATGCGTGAGCTGATCCCGCGGCAGATGTTTGAAGTGGCGATCCAGGCGGCGATCGGCGCGCGCATCATCGCGCGCGAGTCGGTCAAGGCGCTGCGCAAGAACGTGCTGGCCAAGTGCTACGGCGGCGACATCTCGCGCAAGCGCAAGCTGCTCGAGAAGCAGAAGGAAGGCAAGAAACGCATGAAGCGCGTCGGCACCGTCGAGATTCCGCAGGAAGCGTTCCTGGCAGTCCTTAAGATCGGAGACGAATAGGGATGGCGGAAGCGACCTTCCAGAAATCCACGCTGCGCGAGTACTTCGAGTCGATCGTCGTGGCCGTGATCCTCGCGCTGTTCGTGCGGACATTCGTGTTCCAGGCGTTCAAGATTCCCACCGGCTCGATGAAGCCGAACCTGCTGGTCGGCGATCACCTGCTGGTCAACAAGTTCATCTTCGCACCGACCGCGTCCGCGCTGGAGCGCGCGCTGTTGCCGATGCGCCCGATCGAGCGCGGCGACATCATGGTGTTCAAGTTTCCCGAGGAACCGGAGCGCGACTTCATCAAGCGCACGATCGGCCTGCCCGGGGAGACCATCGAGCTCAAGAACCAGACCGTGTTCGTCAACGGCCAGGCGTTGACCGAGCCCTACGCAACCTACCTGTTCCCGCCCGCCGACGAAACCCAGACTGACGGCTTCGACCTGCGGCGCAAATTCGGGCCGGTCACCGTCCCGGACGGCCATTACTTCATGATGGGGGACAACCGCGACGACTCCCAGGACAGCCGGTTCTGGGGATTCCTGCCGCAGTCCTACGTCAAGGGCCGCGCGCTGTTCATCTACTGGTCGTTCGACACGCCCGACGATGGCTCTCCCGGGGGGTTCGCTCCGCGGTGGGGGAGGCTATTCCACCAGATTCATTGACCGACAAGATGGGATAGGGCGCCGCCTCCCTTCGCGGCGGCTGGAGACGCATGAAGACCATCATCAAGATTCTCGCCGCGCTCGTCATATTGACGGCCTGCTTCAACGCCAGCCGGGCGGCGCTGAACAACTACCAATTCGAGGACGCGGTGCACCAGGGGTTGATCTTCGACAGCCGCGCTAACGACGACGAGATCGTCGAGATGATTGAGAAGCTCGCGGCGGTCTATGACATCCCCGTCGCCAGGGAAGACATCCAGATCCGCCAGGCGGGCCAGGACGTCCACGTCGACATGACCTACACCGCCAACGTAGTGTTCGTTCCCGGAATCTTTCAACGGGACTGGACGTTCACGCCCTCGACGTCAACGCGTTTGATGCCCGGCGGCCGCCGCCAATAACCGCGCCGTCTCTGCCTCCGTTGCGGTAGTGAACGCCTCGTCCTTCAAGCCCGTCAGATTGATGCGGACGTTCGCCGCCGCGCCTTCCGCCGCCGCCGTCAGCAGCCCGATCGCGACCCCGACATCACTTGCCGCCGACGGATTGCCGCAGTCCGCGACCGGGCGCGAGTGCGCCAGTGCGTCAGCGCAGGCGCGCAGGGTCTCGAGCGGGATCTCGGTGGCGCCGCGCAACGCCGCCTGAATGGCGGTGGTCCGCGCCGCCTTTTCCTGGTCCGTCGCCTTCGGCAGGCGGTAGGCCGCCATCACGCCATTGAACGCCCGCGTATCGGCGTCGGCGAGTTCGATCAGCCTCGACGAGACCGGCTCGAGTGCGGACGTTGCGGCCGCGAGCGCGGCCTTCTCGTCATCGAGGTTGTTCTTTGATGTGGCGAGACCGCTGACCATCACGAGCAGCGACGTGCCCATCGCGCCTGCGATCGCCGCGGCGGTGCCGCCTCCCGGGGTGGGATCGGGGCTGGCGAGCGCAGCGAGCAGATGCGCAACGGTCATATCAGCGAACTTGGTCACGGTTCGATTCTAGTGTGGACGACGCGGCCGCGCTTGATCACCTGTTTGACCACCGGGCCGCCGACGCGGATCAAATCCGCCAGCATGCCCGAAACGATCACCGCGTCGAACTGCTTGCCGACCTCCAGGCTGCCGACCGTCTCGTGCCGATCGATCGACGCCGCGGCGTTCAAGGTCGCGCCAATCAGCGCCTCCTCGAGCGTCATGTTCATGCCGAAGCAGGCCAGCGACATCACGAACGGCATCGACGTGGTGAAGCCGCCGCCGGGATTGAGGTCGGTCGCAAGCGCGACCGCCGCGCCCTGCTCTATCAACATTCGCGCCGGCGCATAACGTCCCAGCTTCAGGAACAACGCCGCCGATGGCAGCAGCGTCGCCACCACGTTGTGCTCGGCCAGCATGCGCGCGTGCGGCTCGTCGACGTGAATCAGGTGATCCGCGGACCGCGCGCCGACTTCGGCGGCGACACGCGAGCCGCCGCTCAACGCCAGCTCGTCGGCGTGGATGCGAGCCTTCAAGCCATGCCGCTGCCCCGCCTGCAGGATGTCGCGTGATTCGACGGGCGTGAACACGCCCTGTTCGCAGAACACGTCGCACCACTCGGCGAGCTGCTCTTCGGCGATCGCGGGGAGCATCACGTCGATGATCTCGCGCACATATTCGTCGCGGCGGCCGCGGAACTCGAGCGGCACTTCGTGCGCGCCCATGAACGTGGCGGTCAGCTCGATCGACTGGCCGGCGGCCACCGTGCGAAGCGCGCGCAGCATGCGGCGCTCCGACTTCAAGTCGAGACCGTAGCCGCTCTTGGCTTCAGCGGTGGTGGTGCCGAAGGTCAACATCTCCGCCAGCCGCTTGCGCGCCGCCTCCACGAGATCGTGCTCACTCGCATCGCGCGTCGCGGCGACGGTTTTGACAATGCCGCCGCCGGAGCTGGCGATCTCGGCGTAGCTTGCGCCCGCCAGCCGCCGCCTCAATTCGTCGCGGCGATCGCCGGCGAAGACGAGGTGGGTGTGAGGATCGACGAAGCCGGGCACGACGGTGCAGCCTTGCGCGTCGATGACCTGTGCATGTGCCGTGAGCGAGACGGCGGCCGCGGCGTCGGCGGCGGATCCGACAAAGACGATCGTGCCTTCAGCGCCCGCGACGGAGGCATTCGGCAGCGCCGAAATCTCACGCTGCGACGACCCCCGCCGGGGACCCGGCCCTGCGCACGTCGCAACCAGATCGGCGTTGTTGATCAGGAAATCGGCGAGCACGAAATCAGATTATCCGATCTCTGATCCCTGATCCCTGATCCCTGATCCCTGATCCCTGATTACGTTCCCGTATCCGCCTTGGGTGTGATGTCGGCCGGCCGGGCCGCGGGCGCGAGCGCGGGCAATTCAGCGGGGCGCGGCCGGTGAAGCAGGAGCCGATCCTCACGAGAGCGCGCGTCCTGATCGCGAATGAAATCGAGGGTGGTGTTCAGCGTGCGGACCAGCGATTCAATGTCGTTTTCGACCTCGCGCCGCTTTAGACGCAGGCCGTCGATGTCGCGCTGCATATCCTCGAGCCGGGACTGCGCCTTCTGCAGGAGCAGGTCGCGCTGGCCTTCCGCTTCGCGGACGATCAGGCCGGCCTCGGTGTGCGCATGCTCCCGGACATCGTCGGCGTGCTTCTGCGCGGTGAGCAGCGTGTTGCGCAGGTTGCGCTCCTGCCCGCGGTGCTCGGCGAGCACGGCCTCGAGCTTGGTGACGTCCTGACGCAGCTTGTCGTTCTCCCGCAGCGCGTTCTCGTAATCGTCGGCGACCTCGAGCATGAACGCCTGCACTTCGCCGCGGTCGTAGCCGCGCATCACGGTGTTGAAGCGCTGCTGCCGCAGGTCTATCGGTGTGACTTTCATACGTAATGCCTCTCCCCGAATATCGCCGTGCCGACGCGCACCATCGTCGCGCCTTCCTCGATCGCCACCTCGAAATCGTGGCTCATGCCCATCGACAGTTCCCGCAACCGCGTGGCCGGCACGCCAGATTCCAGCAGTCCGTCCCGTACCCCCCGGAGCCGCGCAAACCAGGGCCGAGCGTCTTCCGGGTTTTCGGCCAGCGGCGGCAGCAGCATCAGTCCCGTCAGCCGCGCCGCCGTGCAGCCCTCGGCCGCCGCTGCGATGGCGGCGACTTCGGTTACCGGCGCGCCGAACTTCGTGTCTTCCAGCGCAAGGTCGACCTGGATCAGGACGTCGATCGTTCGGCCCGCTTCGCCGGCGGCCTGGTCGATGCGGTTCAGCAAATCAACGCTGTCGATCGCGTGAATTGCATTGGCCGCGCCCGCCGCTTTCCGAGCCTTGTTTGACTGCAGGTGGCCGATCAGATGCCAGTTCAGCCGGTTATCGGTTGACTGCGCAATTTTCTGCAGGGCTTCCTGGACCTTGTTTTCGCCGAAATCGCGCTGCCCGGCGTCGGCCGCGGCGCGCACAGCGTCGATGGGATGGGTCTTGGAGACGGCGATCAGGCGGACCTCATCAGGCGATCGCCTGGAGCGGCCGGCCGCGTCCGCGATGCGTTCGCGAATGCGCGCCAGCCGTTCAGGAATGTGTTCGTACACGGTGGAACTTCACGGGCTCGAGCCCTTTTAAGGCCATCGAGGCCCCTACTTCTTCAGCTGCGCGATCATCCCCTTCGCCTGGGTCGCATACTGACCGTCGGGCGCGAGCTTCATGTAGCTTTCGAATTCGGCGACCGCTTCCGGCAGCTTGCCTTCGTTAAGCAGCGCCATGCCGAACTGGAAGTGCGCGTCGGCGTGGTTCGGATTCGCCTTCAACGTCTCCTCGAACTTCACCTTCGCGTCGGCGATCTTCCCCTGGTTCCAGAGGATGATGCCTTGGTTGAACATCGCATCCGCGCCGCCGGCGCCGCCGCCGCTTGCGGCCTTGGCGCTCATCGCCGCCGCTTCCTCAAACCGCTTCTGGTTGTTGTAGAGCGTCGAGAGCGCGTTCAAGGCTTCCGAGTAATCCGCCTTCATCTCGATCGCCTTCTTCCACGCTTCTTCGGCGGCCTTCTCGTCCTTCTTGGCCATGTGCGCGACGCCGATGTTGAACTGGCAGTCGAAACACGCCGGCGCAATCACCAGCGCCTCGTTGAACTTCGCGATCGCGTCGTCGTGGCTATTGGCACGGCTCGCCGCGACGCCGGCTTCGAAGATTTTCTTCAGCTCGGCGGCCTTGCCGGCGTCATTGGCGGCGGTGGTCGGCGCCAGGACGATGGTCATCTCGGACGCCTTGCCCAGCACCACCTTGGTGTCGTTGCTGGCGCTGCCGATCTTCGCATCGGTCGCGGTAATCCGATACGCGCCGGACTGGGTCAGCAACTGGACGAACTCACCCTTCTTGTCCGTCTTGGTCGTCAGCTTCTGGCCGGAGCCGCCGAGTGACTCAACCGTGATCGCGACGCCCTGAAGCGGCTGCTGCTTCGCGTCAACCACCTTGCCTCTGACCATTGTTGACTGGGCGAGCGCCGCTGGGGCGAACCCGAGCAACAAGGTCATCAATACCGCGGTTGCACGTGCCGTGAAAATCTGTGTCATGTGAAGTCGAGCCTCGATATAGCAGTCTACGTCAGCTGGCGAAAAACCGGGAGATCGCCTCGGGATTCTGCGTCACCGGCGCCGGCGGAAACGAATCGAGAAAGCGGCGGCCGTAGCCCATGGTCCGCAACCGGGGATCGAGCACGGCGAGCACGCCGCGGTCGGTGCGGTGACGGATCAGCCGGCCCAGCCCCTGCAGCATCGCCAGAATCGCAAGCGGCACCTGGTAGTCCGCGAAGGCGTCGCCGCCGTCGTTGTTGATCGCCTCGATGCGCGCGGCCGTGATCGGATCGCCCGGCGATGCGAACGGCAGCTTGTCGATGATCACGCAGCTCAACTGCTCGCCGACCACGTCGACGCCCTGCCAGAAAGACGACGTCGCGAACAGGACCGCGTTGGGAGTGGAGCGGAACTGTGTCAGCAGCAGGCTGCGCGGCGCGGTGCCTTGCACAATGATCGGGTACGGTAACTGCGGCTCGACGAGATCTCGCACGGTGCGCATCATCGCGTAGCTCGTGAACAGCACGAACGCCCGCCCCTCCGTGCGTTGCAGCACGTCGCGCACCTCGCGCGCCACCGCATCGCTGTATTGCGGTGATTTTGGCGGCGGCATCTGCTTCGGCAGGTAGAGGATCGCCTGCTCCGCGAAATCGAATTCCGATTGCACCGTGATGCTATCGGCATGCGCCACGCCGAGGCGGCCCTTCACGTAATCGAACGAGCCCGCCACTGTTAGCGTGGCGGAGGTCATGATCGTCGCGCGCATACGATTGAACAGCATGTCGTTGATGATGTGCGACACGTCGATCGGCGCGGCCCGCAGGAACACGCCGCGGTTGCGGGTCTCGAGGAAGTAGACGTATTTCCGATCCGACGCCTCGAGCAGGAACGTCAGGTTGTCGCGCAGCTCGGCCGCACGCCGGCCAATCGTTGCCGCGTCCTCGTTGGGTTGCGCGCCGGGCTCGTTGGTGCCGGCGCGTCTGTTCATCGAGTGTTCGAGGCCGTCAAGCGCCGCGATCAAGCCCAGGCCGTCGTCGAGCACGTCGCCAAACCACCCGGGGCCAATCCGCAGCCGCTCCTCGAAACCGCCGCGCGCATGCCGCGCCGTCATCAACGCGCCGAAAAACGTCAACGAGTGATCGTCGACGCGGGTAATCGCGTGGCGCACTTCGGAGTCCTGATCCTCGATCATGCCGAGGTTCAGCGCGCGCTCCGAATCGCGAATGATGTCGGTGACGCGGTAGTTGCTGATCGAGATCCCGAAATACTGGGTGGCCACATCTTCGAGCTGATGCGCCTCGTCGATGATCGCGTAATTGCAGTCTGGGATCACTTCGCCGTAGGTGCTCTGGCGCACCGAGGCATCCGCGCACAACAGGTGGTGATTGACGATCACCACGTCGGACTCGGCAGCCTTCTGCCGCATCTTCGTGACGTAGCACTCGCGATACTGCGGACAATCGTTGCCGAGACAGGTCTCCGCCAGCGCCGACACGTCGTGCCACAGCGACGAGTCCTCCTCGATCTCGCTGATCTCGGCGCGATCGCCGGTCTCGGTCCCGCGCCGCCACTCGTCGATCGTCGAGATGAAATCCATCGGCGCGGCCGGATGCGCGCGCAGCTGATCGAGACGATGCAGGCACAGGTAGTTGGCCCGGCCCTTCATGTAGGCGGCGGTGAACGGCATCCCAAGCGCTGAACGCAGGGCGGGAATGTCCTTGAAGTAGATTTGTTCCTGGAGGTTCTTCGTTCCCGTCGAAATCAGCACCCGCTGCCGGTTGAGGATCGCCGGGACCAGGTAAGCGAGCGTCTTGCCGGTGCCGGTGCCCGCCTCGGCGAGCAGGATACCGCCGTGATCGAGCGTCCCGGCCACCGCGCGGGCCATCGATCGCTGGCCCTCACGCGGCTCGAACTGTTCGACCGCTTGCGCGAGCGGCCCGTCGTCCGCAAACGCCGCCTCGACGGCGGCCGTCAGGCCAGGCGTTCCGGGTAGAGCGGAAACTTGCGGCACAGCGTTTCGATTTCTGCCTTGACCGTCGCGAGCACGCCGTGGTCTTCAGGCGACGCGAGCACGCGGGTAATGTAGTCGGCGACCAAATCCATCTCCGCCTCGCCCATGCCGCGCGTCGTGACCGCGGGCGTGCCGAGGCGCACGCCGCTGGCGACCATCGGCGGATTCTGATCGAACGGAATGGCGTTCTTGTTGACGGTGATGCCGGCCTGGCCAAGCGCCGCTTCCGCGACCTTGCCGGTGATGCCTTTCGAGAACACGTCGACCAGCACGATGTGGTTGTCGGTGCCGCCGCTGACGATGCGAAAGCCCGAGGCCGTCAGCGAGGCGGCGAGCCGCGCCGCGTTCTTCACGAGCTGCCGCTGATACGCGGCGAACTCCGGGGTCGCCGCTTCCCTGAAGCACACCGCCTTGGCCGCGATGATGTGCATCAACGGTCCGCCCTGCACGCCGGGGAACACCGCGCGATCGAGATCCTTCGCGTACTGCTCGCGGCACAGCACCATGCCGCCGCGCGGCCCGCGCAGCGTCTTGTGCGTGGTGGTGGTCACGAAGTCGGCGTGCGGTAGCGGGCTCGGATGCACGCCGCCGGCGACCAGTCCGGCGATGTGCGCCATGTCCACCATCAGCGGCGAGCCGACGCGCTTGGCCACCGCGCCCATGCGCGCGAAATCGATCACTCGGGGATAAGCGCTCGCGCCGACGATGATCATCTTCGGCTTGTGCTGTGCCGCGAGCTGTTCGAACTCGTCGTAATCGATCCGCTCGTCGTCTTTGCGCACGCCGTACGGAATGATGGTGTAGAGCTTCCCCGAGAAGTTCAGAGGGTGACCGTGCGTCAGGTGTCCGCCGTGCGCCAGGTTCATCCCGAGCACGGTGTCGCCCGGCTTCAACAGCGTCAGATACACGCTCATGTTGGCCTGCGCGCCGGAATGCGGCTGCACGTTGACGTGTTCGGCACCGAATAATTCCTTGGCGCGCGCAATCGCCAGCGTCTCCGCCACATCGACGAATTCGCAGCCCCCGTAATAGCGCTTGCCGGGGTATCCCTCGGCGTACTTGTTCGTCATCACGGAGCCGGCGGCCTCGAGCACGGCGGTGCTGACAAAGTTCTCAGACGCGATCAGCTCGAGCCCGTCTTCCTGCCGCCGCGTTTCGTTCCTGATGGCGGCGGCGATGTCGGGGTCGGCCTGGGCGAGCGTTCGGGATCTGGATGCGTGGCTCATGCGGGATTCACATTTTCGCATACAAGCGGTTGGTCGAGCGTGCCGGACTGGTTGGGCCTTGGACAGGCTGCGCAGCGCCGCCCGCTCGCGGGTGTGTATGGGCGAGTTTTCGGGGCTCGCCTGGCTAGCGCGACTCGATCTTCGACACTCGCGCGGCGTGGCGGCCGCCGTCAAAGGGGGTTTCGAGGAAGGTCTTGACGATCTCTCTCGCGCGCGACTCGGGCAAGACGCGCGCGCCGAGCGCGATCACGTTGAGATCGTTGTGCTCGCGCGACAGCTGCGCCGTATCGGTGTCGACGATCGCTGCGGACCGCACGCCGGTCACCTTGTTGGCCGCGATCGCCATGCCGACACCGGTGCCGCAGACCAAGATGCCGCGATCGAACTTCCCGCCCGCGACGCCCTCGGCGACCGCATGCGCAAAATCCGGGTAGTCCACCGCCTGTTGGGACGACGTCCCGAAGTCCTCGTACGGGACGCCCATCTCATCCAGCAGCTTCTTCAACGAGTCCTTCAGTTGGTAGCCGGCATGATCAGCACCGATGGCGATCTTCATTTTGTAATGGTGCCTGACACCGTGAGGAATAATACAACGGTGTCAGGCACCGTTCTTTTGAAACCGCGCGGCGAAGATCGGGTCCGTGGCGGACATCCCTGGGTCTACCGGTCCGACATTGCCGACGTGATCGACCCGGAACCGGGCGCAATTGTCCAAGTGCGGGGTCCGCGCCACCGCATGCTCGGCCACGCGCTGTTCAGCGATCAGTCGCAGATCACCATCCGCATGATCTCGCGCAACGAGACGCCGATCGACGAAGCGTTCTGGCGCGCGCGGCTCGCGGCGGCGATCCGCTTCCGCGATTCACTGCAGATTGACGCCACCGCCTTTCGCCTCGTGCACGGCGAGGCCGACCTGCTGCCGTCGCTGATCGTCGATCGCTACGGCGACTACCTGGTGATGCAGACGCTGTCGCAGGGGATGGATCGCCTGGCGCCGGAGTTGGTGACGCTGCTGGTGGCGATCACCGGCGCGAAGGGCATCCTGGCGCGCAACGACCCAAAGGTGCGCACGCTCGAAGGCCTCGATCAGAAGGTCGAAGTCCTCTACGGCGAGGTGCCCGAGACGATCGACGTCAAAGAAGCCGGCATCGCTTACACGGTCGATCCGTGGCGCGGGCAGAAAACCGGCTTGTTTCTCGATCAGCGCGAGAACCGCGAGGCCGCGGCGCGTTACGCGCACGGCAGGCTGCTCGACTGCTTCAGCTATAACGGCGGGTTCGCCCTGGCCCTCGCCTCGCACTGCGACTCCGTCGAAGCACTCGATGTGTCGGCCGACGCGGTTGAGCGCATCACCGCCAACGCCCTCGCCAACGGCATCACCAACCTCACCGCCCGCGAAGCCAACGTCTTCGACGAGCTGCGCCATCTGGAACGCGACGGCGCCCGCTACGACACCATCGTCCTGGACCCGCCGGCCTTCGCCAAGAACAAGGCCTCCATCCCGAACGCGCTGGCCGGCTACAAGGAGATCAATCTGCGCGCGCTGCGGTTATTGAACCCCGGCGGGTACCTGATTACGTGCAGCTGCTCCTACAACGTGGACGAGGGGATGTTCGCCGCCGCGGTTTTCGATGCCTCCGCGGACGCCCATATCCCGGTCACGGTGGTCGAAAAGCGGATGCAGGGGCGCGACCATCCGGTGCTGCTTGGGGTGCCGGAAACCTATTACTTGAAGAGCTTAATTCTCCGCAAATTAGCCTAAAATAAAGGGGCTGACGGGCCGACACACGGCCGTGGCTGCATTCGCGCAAGTGATGATAGTCATTAGAGGTTTGAGGAGTGACAGCCCTTCACGGGCGAGGTACACTCCCCCACCGCAGTAATCGGTCACAAATGCCGAGCGTAGCGAGGCAAAGGCAATACTTTCGGAGGGGAAGATGGCTAATCGTTTCGTCGGCCGGATCTTGAGTGGGGCGGTGGCCGTTGCGGGCCTCATGGCTCTGCCTGTAACACTGTCGGCTCAAACCGCTGCCGTCCCGACGTTCACCAAGGACGTCGCGCCGATTTTCCAGAACAAGTGCGAGTCCTGCCACCGGCCGGATTCAATCGCGCCGATGTCCCTGCAGACTTACGAAGAGGCGCGTCCATGGGCGCGTTCGATTCGTGACCGCGTGGCGTCGCGCAACATGCCGCCCTGGCACATCGATCCGGGCGTCGGCATTCAGCATTACCAGAACGACCGCTCACTGTCGCAGAAGGAAATCGACACGATCGTGAAGTGGGCCGGCAACGGCGCCCCCAAGGGCGACGCCAAGGACATGCCCGCGGCGATCACGTGGGCCGCCGGCAACGACTGGAACTACGCCAAGAAGTTCGGCGGACCGCCCGACATCGTCATCAAGTCGCCGAAGTACAACCAGAAGGCCGCCGCGATGGACGCGTGGTACAAGCCCGTCTCCGAAGTGCCGCTGACCGAGCCGCGCTGGGTTCGCGCCATCGAGATGCGCCCGGGTTCGCTCAAGGGCCGTAAGATCACGCATCACGCGCTCGCCTACCTGCTGCAGGACGAGAAGGAAGCGGTCGCGGCCGGCCTGATCAGCGCCGACAACGACAGCGGCGCCGGCCTCTTCATGGAATGGGCCGTCAACAAGGAAGGCGAGATCATGCGCCCCAACACCGGCAAGCTGCTGATGCCGGGCGCGAAGATGCGCTGGGACATTCACTACAGCGCCGGCGGCGAAGACATCGAAGACTCCGTCGAAATGGGCATCTACCTGTATCCGAAAGGTCAGGAGCCGAAGTTCCGCACCATGCTGTCGCTCTACAGCGGCGTCACCGGCGGCAACCGCAACCTCGACATCGCGCCGAACGCCATCAACGTGGGCCAGAACTTCCACGTGATGCGAAAGGCCGGCCGGGTCGAGAACTTCCAGCCGCACATGCACCTTCGCGGCAAGGCGATGATGGTCGAAGCCATCCTGCCCAACGGCCAGCAGCAGGTGCTTGGCCACGTGCCGAACTTCGAGTTCAACTGGATGAACAACTACGTGTTCGCGGACGACTATGCGCCGCTGCTGCCCAAGGGCACCATCCTCAAGGTCACCGCGTGGCACGACAACACCCCCGCGAAGAAGAGCAACCCGGACCCGACGCAGTGGATCGGCTGGGGCGACCGCACGGTTGATGAAATGGCGCATGCCTGGATCAACATCACCTACATGAGCGACGACGACTTCACCAAGGAAGTCGAAGCGCGCAAGGCGAAGATGTCGACGACGACGGATCGCCAGCAACAGCAGCAGTAAGAGCCATCGCTTGATTATCGAGGGGGTGCCCACAAGGCACCCCCTCACTGTTTGCGCAGGAGTTTCTGATGAAGAGATGTTTCGAGATCGGGCGCTACGCCGTTGCGCTCGCCGCCTTGGTATGTGTGACCGGATCGCAGCCCGCCGCCGCGCAAACGCTCGCGGTCGAGCCGCTCAAGGATTCGGGCTCGAATATCTATCCCGCATTCGAAGGCTGGTATCAGAACAGCGACGGCACCTACACGCTGCTGATCGGCTACTACAACCGCAACAAGAAGCAGGTGCTCGAAATTCCGATCGGTCCCGAGAACCGCATCGAACCGGGCGGCCCCGACCAGGGACAGCCGACCTACTTCGGCGTCGGCCGCGGCTGGGGCACCATCGCCATCAAGGTGCCGAAGGATTTCGGCGACAAGAAACTGGTGTGGACACTGACCGCGAACGGCAGGACCGTATCGGTGCCGTTCGGTCTGACCAAGGGCTACCAGATCGAGCCGTTCCTCGATGCGGCGATGGGCAACAAGCCTCCAATGATCAAGTTCGCTGAAGCCGGGCCCGCGCTGACCGGCCCTCCGGGTCCGCTTTCGGCCGCGCAGGTCTTCAACGGCGTGGTGGGCGAAGACGTCACGCTCACCTATTGGGTGACAGACGATGGTCACGAAGAACCGCCGACGGGTGGCTCGGCCGCCGCGCCGCCTCCCGGCGGTGCCGCCGCCCAGGCTCCGCCGCGTCGTCCGCGCGTCGCGACGACCTTGACCAAGTACCGTGGTCCCGGCGACATCACGTTCGCCGACAACACGCCGGCCATCGAGAAGGACAAGGTCACGACCACCGCCAAGTTCTCTCTCCCCGGCGAATACATCATCCGCATCGAGGGCAATGACTCCTCCGGTGTCGGTGGCGGCGGGTTCCAGTGCTGCTGGACGACCGCTTACATGAAGGTCAACGTCAAGGCCGCGGCCACCGGCAAGTAGTTCGGTCACACGCTTTCCACTTTCCGACGCCGCGGTTCATCATGGATCGCGGCGTTGTCATCTCAGTTCGTCATTCCATTTTCCGGATCATCCGCAGCGCGATCGTCATTGACTGCCGTTACTGCACGGCGATAACTTGATTGCTGCTTTTGCCGGCGCGCGGTGTGCGCATCTCCCGTAATACACCGCATCTCCGGCTGATTGGGGGAACAGATGGCGCGTAAGTTTTTCGGAAGAACGTTCTTGCTGGTAGTGGCAAGTCTCGTTCTGCTGCCGGCGTTAGCGCAGGCACAGAGCGTCTTTACTGGCACGGTGAAAGACACTTCGGGCGCGGTGATGCCCGGTGTGACAGTCGAAGCCGCCAGCCCCGTGCTGATTGAAAAGGTGAAGTCGGCGATCACCGACGAGAACGGCCTCTATCGCATCGTCGATCTGCGTCCCGGCATCTACACACTCACGTTCACACTTCCGGGCTTCAACACGATCACCCGCGCGGGTATCGAGTTGCAGTCAAACTTCACGGCGACGATCAACGTCGAGTTGAGCGTCGGCACGCTGCAGGAGTCCGTCACGGTCTCCGGCGCCTCGCCGGTCGTCGACGTGCAGCAGAATGTCAGGCAGCAGGTGCTGACGCGCGAAGTGCTCGACGCGGTGCCGACCGCCAAGACGATCCAGGGCCTCGGCCAGCTGGTGCTCGGCGTGACGTTGAATGCGCCTGACGTCGGCGGCTCGCGCGCGATGCAGCAGACCTATTTCGCGATCCGCGGAACCGGCGGCGCGCAGTCGGTCGTGCTGGTCGACGGCCTGATGACCAACGGGCTGATGGGCGACGGCGCGGTGATGGCGTATCACAACGAGGCGATGAGCCAGGAAATGGTCTATCAGACCGCGGGTGGCGCGGCGGAGACGCTGACCGGCGGCATCACCATGAACCTTGTGCCCAAAGACGGCGGCAACCAGTTCCGCGGCGGCGGCAAGTGGGCGAAGTCGCCGGAGTCGTGGCAGGGGAACAACCTCACCGACAGCCTCAAGTCGTTGGGCGTCACGGGCGTTGATCGCATCAAGCACTTCGAGGAGTTTAACGTCGAGCTCGGCGGTCCGATCGTCAAGAACAAGCTGTGGTTCTTCGGCGCGTTCCGCCAGGCCTACTACGACAAGCCGATCGCCAACACCTTCCAGACCGACGGCACCTTGCCGTATCCGCAGGCGTATGCGCGTTGCGTGGCCTCCGGCGGCTGCGAGCAGGGCGTGTCCGACGAGAAGATGGGCAACCCGGTCGTCCGGCTGACGTGGCAGGTATCGGAACGTAACAAGCTCGCCGTCTACATGGATCGCGCACTGCGCCTGCGCGGCCACGCGATGGGTGCGCTGACCGATCCCAACACCGCCTCGGTAATCTGGAACACGCCAACCTTCGCAACCGGCTCGGCTAAGTGGACCTCGACGTTGTCGTCGAAGCTGCTGCTCGAGACCGGTTTTTCATTCAACCGCGAGAACTACGACAACCGTTACCAGCCCGGTGTCTACGCCGAGCGCGGCACGGCGGAGTGGTATCGCAACGTGCGCAAGGACGACACCAGCACCGGTTTCTTGTGGAACGCGTCGGGCGCGCAGCTCGGCAACTACCCTGACCGCTTCAACCTCCAGACCTCGTTGTCGTACGTTACCGGCGCGCACAACGTCAAGGTGGGCATCATCGATCAGTTTGGTGACTATCGCCGCTACAACAACGCCAACGCCGATCTGTATCAGACCTATCAGAACGGCGTGCCGCTGCGCGTCACCGTGCTTAACACGCCTCTAGAAGTGCAGGAGAACCTTGACGCCAACTTTGGTATGTTTGCGCAAGACTCCTGGAATACCGGCAAGCTGACACTCAACTATGGCGTCCGCTTCGATTACCTCAAGCAGCGCGCCGTCGGCCAGAACGCGCAGGTTGGCCGGTTTGCCAACATCGCCGCCTACGACGACGTCGTGCTTCCGGTGTGGAAGGACCTGTCGCCACGCTTGTCGGCGGTCTACAACTTGTCAGGCGACGGCAAGACGGCGGTGCGTGTCGGCTACAACAAGTTCGTCACCGCACAGACGACCGGCTTTGCTCAGCTCTACAACCCGACGGCATTGACCACGCAGCAACTCGCGTGGACTGACGTCAACGGCAACGACATCGCCGACGGCGAGCGCGGGTGCGCCGGCTACCCGACGGTCGGTTGCGAGATCAACTTCGCTGGCCTGCCGTCGAACTTCGGCATGCGCTCGCTGGCGCAGTTCGATCCGGACCTGAAGCGTCCCTACCAGTTGGCGTTCAACGCTGGCATCACGCATGAAGTGCTCACCGGCGTCACGGCGTCGTTCGAATACTTCCGTAGCGACTTCCGCAACATCACCGTGCGCCAGAACACACTGCGCACCGCCGCGAGCTACGACCAGTTCACCATCGCCAGCCCGATCGACGGCAGCGCCGTGCCGGTGTGGCTGCCCAAGCCCGGCGTCGCCTCACAGGTCGCCAATGTCGACAGCACCAGCGACGACATGAAGCGCGCCTACAACGGCTTCGACCTCTCCTTCAATGCGCGCATGCGCGGCGGCGTCCGCGCCTTCGGCGGCTTCAACCTCGAGCGCACGATCAACGACGTGTGCGTGTCGGCGGCCAGCGATCCGAACCGCTCGCTCTACTGCAACCAGGCCGACAGCGGCATTCCGTGGCAGAAGCAGTTCAAGGCGACGGTCGTTTATCCGTTGCCGTGGCAGGGCGTCACCGTCAGCATGGCCCTGCAGAACCTGAACGGCTACCTCACGGGCACCGCGGCGCAGGCCTACGGCGGCTTCACCGCGGGCACCGGTTTCGACAACCCAAGAGGCCTCGGCACGTTCTATCTCGTGGCGCCGACGACGCGCTACGCGGCGAACTGCCTCGGCGCGTGCACGCCCGGCGCGTTGGTGTTGCCGGCAATGGCGGCGAGCGGCCTGGCATCGATCAGCGTTCCGCTGGTCGCTCCGGAAACGGAGTTCACGCCGCGCATCAACCAGGTTGACTTCTCGGTCAGCAAGTCGTTGGAGTTCGGCAAGTTCCGCGTCAATCCGAAGCTGGATTTGTTCAACGCGCTCAACTCGGATGACTACACGTCGGTCGCGACCGCGCAGTATGGCGCCGCGACGTATCTGCGGCCGTCGGTGATTCTGCAGGGACGCATCATCCGCATTGGCGCGGACGTGCGCTTTTAGGGCTTAAGGGCTTAGGGGCTCGAGGGCTTGAATATCGGGCGGGGGCTGTAAAGCTCCCGCCCTTTTTCTTTGGTGGCTATACTGAAACCACACCGATGATCGGCCGGCTCTTCCTTGCGCTGATGTTTGCGATTGCGCCGTTGTCCGCGGCCGAGCCGATCCGCGTGCTGGTCTTCACCACCACCGATTGCCCGATCTCGAATCGTTACGCGCCCGAGATCAACCGGCTCGCGGCCAGGTTCTCGGGCCGGGTGGCGTTCGTCCTGGTGTATCCGGTTGCCGCCGATTCGCCCGCTGTGATTCGCGAGCACCACAAGAAGTTCGGCTACTCGATCGAGTCGCTCCGCGACACCAGGCATGAACTGGTCAAGCGGACCGGTGTGACCGTGACGCCGGAGGTCGCGGTCATGGCCGGCGACCGCATGGTGTATCGAGGACGCATCGACGATCGCTACATCGACCTTGGACGCGACCGCATCAAGCCGACGCGTCACGATCTCGAGGACGCGCTCGATGCGTTGCTCGCCGGCAAGCCAGTCGCACAGCTCGAAACGCGTGCCGTCGGCTGCATCCTTTCGGATCTGATCAAATGAGCGCGATGGGTTTCGTTTGGAGAGCGACGGCTTTAGCCGTCGCTGCTCTGAGCCTGCTCGCATTTCAGGCGACGGCTAAAGCCGTCGCCCGCCAGACGTCGCTGACGCCGGATGTTACGTTCTCTCGCGATGTCGCGCCGATCGTGTTCGATGCGTGCGTCTCCTGTCATCGATCCGGCGGACCCGGCCCCTTTCCACTGACCACCTACGACGAAGTCCGCCGCCGCGCTACGCAGATCGCGCAGGTGACGCGCAGCCGCTTCATGCCGCCGTGGAAAGTCGAGCCGGCGGTTGGCCACTTCGTCGGGCAGCGACTGCTGACGGATCGTGAGATCGACACGATCGATCGCTGGGCAAAAAGCGGCACTTCCGAAGGCGATCCGGCGGCGTTGCCGGTGCTGCCGAAGTTCGTGCACGGATGGTTGTTGGGGCAACCGGACCTGATCGTCAAGCCGGCCGCCGCTTTCTCATTACCCGCGCAACAGACCGACGCCTTCCGCATCTTCGCGATTCGCCTGCCGATCACCAGGCGCACCTACGTGACCGGCATCGAGTTCCACCCCGGCAACGCGCGGGTCGTGCATCACGCCAACATCCGCATCGATCGCACGGCGGCGACGCGCAGGCTCGATGACGCCGATCCGCTGCCGGGATACGACGGCCTGATGCCGCGCTCCGCCGAGTATCCTGACGGACATTTCCTTGGATGGACGCCGGGCCAAATCGCGCCGCTGGTGCAGCCGGAACTGGCGTGGACGCTCGAGCCCGGCAGCGATGTGGTGGTCCAGCTGCACTTGCAGCCAAGCGGCGCCGTCGAAGAGGTGTTGCCGGAAATCGGTTTGTACTTCAGCGATCGCGCGCCGCTCCGGGCGCCGACGATCCTGCGCCTCGGCTCGCAGGGCATCGACATTCCGCCCGGCGACTCGAGTTACGTGATCAAAGATTCGTACGTGCTGCCGGTCGACGTCGAGTTGCTCGCGGTGCAGCCGCACGCGCACTACCGCGCCAGGCAGATCCGGGGCCTAGCGCAACTGCCGGACGGGTCGTCGCGCGAGGTGATGCACATCAAGGACTGGGACTTCCGCTGGCAGCACGTCTATCGGGAGCAGACACCAATTCCGCTGCCCAAGGGCACGCGGCTGTCGATGGAATACACCTACGACAACTCGGCGTTGAATCCGCGAAATCCTGAGCTGCCGCCGGCGCGCGTCTTCTGGGGACAGCGGTCGCGCGATGAGATGGGCGACCTGTGGTTTCAACTGCTCGCCTCGAATGACGCCGATCGCGCGCGGCTGAACGCAGAGATCACCGCCAAGATGACCGGTGAAGACATCGTCGGCTACGAGACGATGTTGAAGGTCACTCCGAACGATGCCGAGCTGCATGACGATGTGGCGTTGTTGTATTTGGGGATGGGCTTCGCGGCGAATGCGGTGCGTCACTTCCAGGCCTCGGCCGCGCTCAAGCCCGAATCGTCGGCGGCGCATTTCAATCTCGGCACCGCGCTGGCGCAGGCGGGCCGCTTGGATGATTCGGTGAAGTCGTTCCGAGAGGCGCTCTCGCGCCGACCGGACTACGCGCTGGCGCACGGCAATCTGGGCCGGGTGCTGCTGGTGAAAGGCGATCGCAAGGAAGCGCTCGAGCACTTCCAGGAGGCGGTGCGGCTCGATCCCAACAATCTGCAAAGTCTGCTTGGATTATCCGAGGCGCTCGCGCAGCGCGGTGACTTCGATCGCGCGATCGAGATGGTTGATCGCGCGTTGCGGCTGCCGTTGAACGATGCGCTGCGCGCCGAGATCCGCGCGAAGCGAGAGCTTTACGTCCGCTCGAAGCCTTAAGGCCTCACCGTTGATTCGAGCTCGTCGCGGGCCCGACGATCTTCTTGATCAGCACCTCGAGCTGCTCGGAGGTCGGCTGGCCCGGCAGGTATGACGACACCTTGCCGTCGCGATCGATCATCACGTAGGTCGGCGTCGTCGAGACGCCGTACTTCAAATACAAGTCGTCGCTGACCGGCACCGGCACTGTCTTCATCCATGGATAGAACTGATCGCGCACCCGCTCGATGTAGGCGAGCTCTTCGGCGCGGTCCGCAGGCTTTCGTTTCTCGACGTAGCCAAACCGCTGCGTCGGGGCGACCACCGTGATGCCCGAGCTCTTGTACTTGTTGACGAGCGCTTCAAGGATCGGACCCTGGGTCTTGCAGTCGCCGCACCAGTGCGCCCACGAGAACAACACCAGTGGCTTGCCTTTCAGCTCCGCGAGGGAGGTCTTCGGCCCCAGCCATTCCTGTGACTCAATCGGGAAGGCCGGCTGGCCTTCGAGGCCGAGCAGGTTGATGTTCTTGTTGAGGCGCATGATGATCGAGGTGCCCTTGTACTGCTCGATCTCGCGCTGCAGCGACATGATTGCCTCGGAGCGCTTGCCTTGTCCGGCGAGCGCCAGCGCC
>Ga0136611_10000790_pt1 | contig 21294 bp, 25 predicted proteins | sample AntDrymUQ2232306_2_FD_106645 | JGI IMG/M metagenome (GOLD analysis project Ga0136611, IMG submission 106645) | Polar desert sand microbial communities from Dry Valleys, Antarctica - metaG UQ223 (23.06) | ecosystem: Environmental > Terrestrial > Soil > Desert | place: Antarctica: Dry Valley...
CCGTCGGCGCCCTGCTCGACCGAGAAGCGCCCGTTCAGGGTCGCGACCCGCTCCTCGATCGCGTCGAGCGTCCGCATCCGCCGCTCGCCCTTGCCGTTGTCGGCGATCACGGCCTCGAGGCCGCCCTCCGGGGTCTCGGTGACGCGGACGGAGATCCGCGTGGGCGGGCCGCGGAGCACGGCCTGGTTCAGCGACTCCCGGATCACCTGGTACAGGCCGACCTGCTCCCGCTCCACGAGCCGCTCTGCCCGCTCGACGTCGACCTCGATCGTGACCGCGTGCTCGATCCCGAGCTGATCCGCGAGCTCCTGCACGGCCGGCCCGAAGCCCTGGTCGCGGAGCACGACCGGCTCGATGTTGAAGGAGAGGTCGCGGAGCGAGCGGATCGTCTCCCGGTGCTTCTCGAGCGCGCTCCGGATGATCCCGAGCGCGTCCGGGCCACGCTCGTCCTCGATCGCGTGCACGGCAGCGTCGATCATCAGCGCGATGCCCGAAAGGTTCTGGACCGGCCCGTCGTGGAGGAAGAGCGCAAGCCGCCGCCGCTCGTCCTGCTCGGCGGTGATGATCCGATCCGCGAGGCGGCTTCGTTCCTCCTCCCGTTCCGCGGCCTCCGCGAGCAGCCGCGCGTTCTCGCGCTCGACGTCCTCGTGTCGCCGCCGCTCGCTGATGATCAGATAGAGCGCCGTGCCGCCCGCGACCACCACGACGGCCAGCGAGACCCAGACCGCAGTCGTTGCGCTCAATCGATGATCGCGTCGCGCAGCGCGATCGCGACGGCGTGCGTGCGCGTGTCCGCCTCGAGCTTCGCGAGGATGTGGCGGACGTGGCTCTTCACGGTCTCCTGGCTGATGAAGAGCCTCGCGGCCACGTCGGCGTTCGACATCCCGTCGGCGAGCAACTGCAGGATCTCGCGCTCGCGCGAGGTCAGCATGTCGTTCTGCTCCTTGCCGGTCAGGAAGGACGGCATCAGAGCGGGGTCGACGAAGCTCTCGCCGGCGGCGACCTTCTCGATCGCGCGGAGGAGCGTTGCGTGCGGAGCTTCCTTGAGGATGTAGCCCTTCGCGCCGGACTCGAGCCCGCGGCTGAGGAGGGAGCGCTCGCTGTAGGCGGTGAAGATCAGGACGGCTGTCTCCGGCACCTTCTCCTTGATCTGCTTCGTCGCCTCGAGCCCGTCCATCCCGGGCATCCGCACGTCCATGATCACGACCTGGGGGCGGCGGCGCTCGACGAGCGAGACCGCGCCGGCGCCGTCGGAGTCCTCGCCGATCACCCGGATGTGCGGGGCGCGGGAGAGGGAAAGTCGCAGGCCTTCGCGGACGACCTCGTGGTCATCGACGATCAGGCAGGTGATCTCGTCCGGCATGGCTGGACGATTGTATGCCCACCTGCGGCGGCCGCTCACATCGCGAGCGTCAGTTGCTCCTGGCGCGGAGGCGGAAGAGGCAGTGCGGGCCGCCGGTCGCGGATCCCGTGGGCGCGCGCGAGGGCTCGAACCTGGTCTCGGACGGGTTGCGTCTCGGAGGCCGGGAGGTAGGCCTTGCCGGTGTATAGGCGCTCGTAGCGCTCCAGCTCCTGCGGCCAGTCCCGGGAGAGCGCCTCGAGGAAGTGCTCGCGCGTGCCGGGCTTGAGGTAGAGGAGGTTGGCCCAGATCGAGGTCGCGCCCGCCTCGCGCGCTGCGGTCACCACCTCGGCGAGCTGCTCGGGCCGGTCGGAGAGGCCCGGAAGGATCGGCGCCATCCCCACGCTCGCCCGGATGCCGGCGTCGACGAGCTCCTTCAGCGCGCGCAACCGCTGGCGCGGCGGTGAGGTTCCGGGCTCAGTCGTCCGCCAGACCCGACGATCCAGCGTCGGCACCGAGAACATGACGGAGACGTCCGCCCGCGCCGCGGCTGCCTGGAGGAGGTCGACGTCGCGGACGATCATCGGCCCGCGCGTGATCAGCGAGAACGCGGCACCGGCACTCGCGAGCACCTCGAGGCACGCCCGCGTCAGCCGGTAGCGGCCCTCGCAGGGCTGGTACGGATCGGTCGCCGCGCCGATCGCGACTCCCTCGCCCCGCCAGGAAGGGCGCGCGAGCTCGCGAGCGAGCACTTCGGCGACGTTCGTCTTGACCCGAATCGAGCGCCCGTAGCGGTCGTCCGCCGGCCGCTCCGCCCGCAGCTCGAACGCGCGGACGTAACAGAACGTGCAGCGATGCGCGCAGCCCATGTACGGGTTCAGAGACCACTCGAACGGCATCCCCTTGACGCGGTTCAGGGCGCTCCGGCACGGCTCCTCGCGATATTCGACCCGCACCGCTGCAGTGTAGAACATATGTTCGCCTGTGATTGGATGAGCGCATGGAGCTGCCGGAGAGGATCCGCCGGGTCACGTGCCCGCTGCCGACGCGGCCAGGGCATGTGCATGCGTATCTCCTGCCCGGCGAGGACGGCTGGACGCTCGTCGACACGGGAATCGGCCTGCCGGATGCCAAGGAGCGTTGGGCGGCCGAGTTGGACGGGATCGAGGTCGAGCGGATCCTCGTCACCCATTTTCACCCCGACCATGTGGGAGCCGCGGCGGACGTCGCAGAGTTGACAGGGGCGACCGTCCATCAGGGCGGCCTCGACTACGAGCAGTGCCAGATGGTCTGGGGGAACCCCGAGTGGCCGCAGCGAATCGCCGACTGGTTCCTCTCCCACGGGGTGCCCCGGCCCGATGCCGAGGAGCTGATCCAGTCCGGCTCGGCCTACGCACCGTTCATCCGCTACCAGCCGAACCCGACGATCGTCGCAGCCGGCGAGCGGCTCGACGGCTGGGAGCTCGTCGACGCGCCCGGCCACGCCGACGGCCAGCTCTGCCTGATCCGGAACGGGATCCTGGTCTCGGCCGATCACCTGCTCGGCCGGATCTCGCCGACGGTCGGGCTCTGGCCCGAGAGCCGCCCCGACCCCCTCGGCGACTTCCTCCAATCGCTCGAGCGGACGATCGAGCTGGCGCCACGGCTCGCGCTGCCCGGCCACGGGGAGCCGATCGAGGATCCCGTCGGTCGCGCACACGAGCTGATCGAGCATCACCGCGAGCGGCTCGGCGTCGCGGAGGCGTCGCTCACGGATGCGCCTCGCTCCGGCTACGACCTCTCCTTCGTGCTCTTCGGCGCCGATCTGAAGGCGGCCACGCGCCGCTTCGCCGTCGCCGAGACGCTCTCGCACCTGGAGCGACTCGTGCTCGAGGGGCGGGCGCAGCGCCATGATGACGACGGGGCCGTTGCCTATACTGCGCGCCAGCTTGGAAGACGAGCTTCCGCCTAGTACCTGCGCCTCGGCCGTGACCGAGGCATGAGCGATTTCCTCCGGATCCTCGCGATCTTCCTGCTGATCCTCGGGAACGCGATCTTTGTCGCGGCCGAGTACGCGCTCGTGACGGCGCGGCGGGCGCGGCTCGAACCGGACGCCCAGCGCGGCAGCGTCTCTGCGAAGGCGGCGCTGAAGCTGATGGACAATCCGGTCAGTTTCATCAGCACCGTGCAGATCGGGATCACGGTCTTCGGAATCGCGCTCGGCTCCGTCGGGGAGCCGCTCCTGTCCGGCTACTTCGACCCGTACCTCTCGAACGGGCTCGCCTACGCGCTCTCGTTCCTGATCCTCACCTACCTCAGTGTCGCCCTTGGCGAGCTCGTGCCCAAGTCGATCGCGCTCCAGCGAGCGGAGCCGCTCGCGAAGGCGGTCGCGCTGCCGCTGAGGATCCTCCAGCGGATCACGGCGCCGTTCGTCTGGTCGCTCCGCGTCTTCGCGAACGTCGTCACGCGGCTCTTCGGGGTCCGACCGGCGCCCGCCGGCGAGCTCGCGCACACGGAGGAGGACATCCGCCACATCGTCGCGGGCGCCGAGGATGCGGGAGTGATCGCGACCACCGAAGAGGAGATGCTCTACAAGGTCTTCGACTTCGCGGACAAGGAAGTCCACGAGGTGATGGTGCCGCGGCCGCAGGTGGTCGCGATCAAGGCCAACATCCCCTCCGAGGAGGCGCTCTCGGCGCTGCTCGAATCGCCGTACACGCGCTATCCCGTCTATCGCGACTCGCTGGACGAGATCATCGGCGTCCTCCACGTCCGCGACCTCTTCACGGCCCTGCACGACCGCGGGATCGCCCAAGTCGAGATCGAGCACCTGCTCCGGCCGGTCTACGTCGTCCCGGAGACGAAGGACCTGGCCGCGCTGCTCGCCGAGTTCCGCAAGCAGAACCAGCACATGGCCGTCGTCGTCGACGAGTACGGCGCGATGCAGGGGATCGTCACGCTCGAGGACCTGCTCGAGGAGATCGTGGGCGAGATCGAGGACGAGTTCGACCTTCCCGACGAGTCGGTCGAGCGGATCGACGAGACGCACATCCGCATCGACGGCACCTTCCCGATCGACGACTTCAACGAGACGTTCGACACGGACATCGAGCTCGAGGACTTCCACACGATGGCCGGCTACGTCTTCGGGCAGCTGGGGCGGGCGCCGGAGGTGGGCGACGAGGTGCGGACGGACGGGATCATGCTCCAGGTCGTCGAGATCGAGGGCTCGCGGATCCAGCGGCTCGAGGTCGAGTTCAGCGTGGCGCCGTCGCTGCTCTCCGAGCCCCCGCCCGCGTAGTGCTTCCGATCGAGCGGCCCGGCAAGATCGTCTGCGTCGGGATGAACTACCGCGCACATGCGGAGGAGCAGGGTCGTACGCCGCCAGACCAGCCCGTCCTCTTCGCGAAGTGGACGACTTCGCTGATCGGACCGGGCGAGCCGATCAGGCTCCCGCCGATCTCCGCCGCGATCGACCACGAGGCCGAGCTCGGCGTCGTGATCGGCGAGCGCGTCCGCGCGGTTTCCGTCGAGAACGCGCTCGAGGCGGTGCGCGGCTACCTCTGCGCGAACGACGTCAGCGCCCGCGACCTCCAGCGCACCGACCGGCAGTTCACGCGCGCGAAGTCGCTGGACACGTTCTGCCCGGTCGGACCGGCGCTCGTCCCGGCCGCGGACGTGCCCGACCCGCAGGCGCTCCGGATCCGCTGCCTCGTCAACGGGGAGGTGCGCCAGGACTCGTCGACCGCCGACATGGTCTTCACGGTCGCGGAGCTGATCGCGTTCGCGTCAGAGGCGATCACACTCGAGCCCGGGGATCTGCTCCTGACCGGGACGCCCGGCGGGGTGGGTGAGTTCCGCGATCCGCCCGTCTATCTCAGGGACGGCGACGAGGTGACGGTCGAGATCGAGGGGATCGGCACGCTGACGAACCCTGTCCGGGCCTGAATCACGGCCCCCAGAAGTCCTCAAAGGCGACGGGGTCGTTCGGGAGCGCGAGCACCTCGGTCACGAGCCCGTCCCGAATCGTGAAGAGCAGGATCTGGTCGATGTCGAGCCTTCGGCCGTCCCGCTCGCCGAAGGCGCGATAGAGCGCGGCGGCGCGGGCGTCGCTGACGAGGACGTCGATCAGGCGCGAGCCATACGACCCGTTCGTCAGCTTCGGAAGGTTCCCGAGGAAGCGGAAGATCTCAGAGCGGCCGGCGTAGGTGCCGGCCATCACGCTCGACCCCGGTACCTGCCAGATGGCGTCCTCGGCGAAGCAGTCCCGCAGTGCGAAGCCCTCCTTGCGGGCGAAGGCGTCGAAGATCTGCCGGACGAGCGCCTCGTTCGTCTCCCGGCTCAGCGCCGCGCCTCCCAGCGGTCGATCAGGCCGGCGACGTGGTGCCGCTGCGCCGCGGTGAACTCCATCCGCTCCAGCAAACGCCGCGCCTCGGCGGGATCGTCATTGGCGACGGCGGCCTCGAGCCGCTCCCGCCACGGCGTCGGCTCGCGCAGTTGCCGCCGCAACCACCGGAGCAGGCTCACACTTGCCTGGTCAGTCATCGTGGCGGAGGCTATCGGGCAGAATCAGCCCATGAAGGAGATCCTCCCCGAGCTGGCGCGCTGGCGGCGCGACGGCGAGCGCGTGGCGGTCGCGACCGTCGTCGCAACCCGCCGTTCGGCGCCGCGCCCGGTCGGCTCGAGCCTGGGTGTCACCGAGAGCGGCAAGCTCTGTGGCTCCGTCTCTGGGGGCTGCGTCGAGAACGAGGTCTACGCCGAGGCGCGCACTGTGATCGCGACGGGTGAGCCGAAGCTCCTCTCCTACGCGATCTCCGACGACGAGGCCTGGAGCGTCGGCCTGCCCTGCGGCGGCGAGATCGACGTCTTCGTCGAGCGGCTTCCGTGACCCTGTTCGAGCGGCTCGTCGAGCTGGGGGACGATCGCGCCGTCCTCTTCACGGTGCTCGACGGTGAGGACGCGGGCACCAAGCTGCTCGCGCTCGAGAACGGCGAGACAGTGGGCGACGGGCCGGCCGAGCTGGTGGCGCAGGCGCCGGATCTGCTGCGCAGTGGCCGCAGCCGCCAGCTCGAACTCGAGGGGCGCCGGGTCTTCGCCGAGGTCTACGGCCCGCCGCCACGGCTCTTCGTCTACGGCGCCGTCGACACCGCGGAGGCGCTCTGTGCCGCGGCGAAGCTTCTCGGTTGGACGACGATCGTCGCCGACGCACGGGCGAAGTTCGTGACCGCGGAGCGGCTTCCGAGCGCCGACCGGCTGATCGTCGCCTGGCCCGAAGAAGCGTTCGCCGAAGCCGCGCCCGACCACGCGACCGCAGTCGTGATCCTGACCCACGACGAGAAGTTCGACGTCCCCGCGCTTCAGGCCGCGCTCGCCGGCGACGCCTTCTATGTCGGAGCGATCGGCTCGAGGCGGACGCAGGACCGCCGGCGCGAGCGGCTGCTCGAGGCCGGTCTCGACGAGAGCGCGCTCGCGCGGATCGCGGGCCCGGCCGGGCTCGACATCGGCGCAGACTCGATCGGGGAGACGGCCGTCTCGATCCTCTCGGAGATCCTCGCGACCCGCGCCGGCCGTGCCGGAGGGCCGCTCCGCGAGTCGAAGCAGCGGATCCACGCGGGCGCCTCGTAGTGCGGACGGCGATCGTGACGGGTGCGGCGCAGGGGCTCGGGGCTGCGATCGCGACGAGGCTCGCAACCGACGGCGACCGGGTCGTGCTCGCGGATGTGAACGTCGCCGAAGCAGAGTCGGTTGCAGCGGAGATCGGCGGAGAGGCCGTCGAGCACGACGTTCGCAGCCTCGACTCCTGGGAGCGGCTGCTTGCCGCCGCGGGTGAGGTCGACGTGCTCGTGAACAACGCGGCCCGAACGGAGTTCCGCTCCTTCTGGGAGATCGAGGTCGAGGAATGGGACGACGTGCTCGCCACCAATCTCAAAGGGACGTATCTCGGCTGCCGCGTGGTCGGAGCGCAGATGCGCGACCGAGGAGCGGGCCGGATTGTCAACCTCGCCTCCGTCGCGGGGCAGCGAGGCGCCTCCGCGACCGGGGTTCACTACGCCACCTCCAAGGCCGCAATCGTCGCGCTGACCCGTCACGCCGCAACCGAGCTCGCCGGATGCGGCGTGACCGTAAACGCTGTCGCGCCGGCCGCGATCGACGGGCCGATGGTCGCCGCCGTTCCGCCGGAGAAGCTCGAGGCGATGCTGCGCACGATCCCGGTCGGCCGCGTCGGTCGTCCCGAGGAGGTCGCGGCCGTCGTGTCCTTCCTCGCCTCCGCCGCAGCAGGCTTCGTCACCGGAGCGACCTGGGACGTCAACGGCGGGATGTTGATGCGATGAGAACGCGGGCGGCCGTCATGCACGAGCCGGGCCTCCTCGTGGTCGAGGAGCTCGAACTCGAGGAGCCACGCGCGGGCGAGGTGCTCGTCCGGATGGGTGCCGTCGGCGTCTGCGGCACCGATCTCCATTCCTACAAGGGCGAGTGGCAGCGCCCGACGCCGATCGTGCTCGGCCACGAGGGGGCGGGCCTCGTCGAGGCGGTCGGTGCAGACGTCACGGGGCTGCGGGAAGGTGATCGCGTCGTTCTCTCGTGGGCGCCCGCCTGCGGCGAGTGCGGTGCCTGCCGACGTGGGCGACCGGCCGCCTGCGGGCCGCTCTCGACTGCGATCGGCCGCGGAACGCTCCTCGAGGGCCACACGGGGATCTCGCTCGACGGCGAGATCGTCTACCGCGGAACCGCGACCGGCGCCCTCGCGGAGCGAGTCGTCGTCGCTGCGGAGGCCGCACTCCTGCTCGGCGACGACGTTCCGCTCGACCAGGCTGCGCTGCTCGGCTGCGCAGCGCTCACCGGCGTGGGGGCGGTGCTGAACGCGGCCCGGCCCGAGCCGGGGTTCAGCGCACTCGTGATCGGAGCGGGCGGGGTCGGCCAGTTCGTCGTCCAGGGCGCGCGGATCGCGGGCGCCGCGGCAATCGTCGTCGTCGACCCCGTCGAGGGCCGGCGTGAGCAGGCGCTCCGCCTGGGTGCGACGCACGCCTGCGCGCCCCGAGGACGTGCGCGAAGCCGTGCGCGCCCTCGATCCCGAGGGGGTCGACTACGCGTTCGACGCGGTCGGCTCGCCGGAAACCACGTCGCTCGCGTTGCGCTGGACGCGCGGCGGCGGCACGGCCGTGGTCGTCGGCCTGCCCGTCGCGGGTGCGAGGCTGACCCTCGATCCGCTCGACTTCACGAACCGCGAGAAGACGCTGACAGGCACGATCTACGGCTCCGAGGATCCGGCCGTCGCACTCCCGCGGCTCCTCGACCTGGCGCGAACCGGAGAGCTGGAGCTGGCCGGTCTCGTCGGCCCGAGCTTCTCCCTCGACGAGGCCGACGACGCCTTCGCCGCCAGCCTCGCGGGCTCGCCCGGCCGGGTGCTCGTCACCCCGTAGCCGACCCGGTCCGCGCGCCCCCAATGGGGGAACGAGGATCCCAACACGAACGTTAGTCGGGGATTCGTGACGAGAACGTCACGCGGATGGGTCGAGAGCGTGACGTCTCACGCCGGGAGGGACTCGCGAAGGAGGCGGAGGAGATTGCCGGAGAGGAGGCCGTCCAGCTGCTGCTGCTCCCAGCCCCGCGCGCGCAGCGCCTCTACGAGGGCGGGATAGTCCTCGTGCCCTCCGAGGCCCTCGATCGACGAGCCTTCTTTCAGCCCCGGCGGCATCAGGCCGTCCGGAGTCGGCGGCGAGCCGATGAAGGAGAGCCGCCGCGTCCAGTCGCCGCCGAGGCAGAGCCGCTCGAAGCCGATCGTCTCGCCGGCGTGCTCGAGGTGCTCGATTACCCGCGCGATCGTCCGCTGCTCGGGGTCGATCGCGAGGGGGTGGAGCATCAGGCCGAAGAGCCCGTCCCCAGCAGCCAAGGCGCGGAGCTGTTCGTCGGTGAGGTTCCGGGGATGGTCGTGGACGGCGCGACACCCCGCGTGCGTGACGACGACCCGCCCTTCGTAGAGCTCGAGGCACTCCGAGAAGAGCTGCTCGGAGGCGTGGGCGAGGTCGAGCAGGATCCCGCGTGCCGCCATCCGGGCGAGGAGCGAGCGGCCGAGGCCGGAGAGCCCGCCGCTCTCGGCTGCGCCATCCGCGTAGGGGTTGCGCCGGTTCCAGGTCAGGCTCGCGACCCTGAGTCCGAGCTCCCAGAAGATGTCGACGCCCCAGAGCTCGTACCCGAACGGCTCCACGCCTTCGAGCGCGAGGACGAGCCCGATCTTCTCGCCGCGCTCGACCGCATCGAGGTCTCCTCGCGAGCGCACGATCGCCACACGCTCCGCGTTCTCCCTGGCTGCCGCGTGAAAGGACGTCGCTTGCGCGAGCGCGTGCCGGAGCGTCCCCTCCGGTTGGTGCTCGAGCGGAACGAAGATCGGGCAGACCTGGAGCCCGACGCCACCGGCCTCGAAGAGCGGCAGCCACGTTCGCGCGAAGACGTCCGATTCGCCCAGGCGGTGCTCCCGCTCGGCGAGCTCCATCAGCAGGTCGGTGTGGGCGTCCGCGATCACGCACACTATCCTCTCACCGTGGCCCTGATCGAGCCCACGACACCATTCAGACCGACACTGGTCGCGCACCAGGCCTACGTCGACGGGGCCTGGATCGACGCCGACTCCGGCGCGACCTTCGACGTCACGAATCCCGCGACGGGCGAGACGATCGCGAGCGTCCCTCGCTGCGGAACGGAGGAGACTCGACGCGCGATCTCGGCCGCCGAGCGCGCGCAGCCTGCCTGGCGCGCCCTGCCCGCCAAGGAGCGCGCGCTCGTCCTGCGCCGCTTCGCCGACCTGATGCTGGAGCACCAGGAGGAGCTCGCCGTCCTCCTCACGCGCGAGCAGGGCAAGCCGCTCGCAGAAGCCCGCGGCGAAATCGCCTACGCCGCCTCGTTCTTCGAATGGTTCGGCGAGGAGGCGAAGCGCGTCTACGGGGACACGATCCCGCCACACCAGGCCGACAAGCGGATCGTCGTCCTGCGCGAGCCGATCGGGGTCACCGCCGGGATCACCCCCTGGAACTTCCCCACGGCGATGATCGCGCGCAAGGCCGCACCGGCGCTCGCGGTCGGCTGCACGATGGTCGTGAAGCCCGCCGAGCAGACGCCGCTCTCCGCCCTCGCCCTCTGCAGGCTCGCCGAGGAGGCGGGCGTGCCTCCGGGGGTGCTCTCGGTCGTCACCGGCGACGCCGAGGACGCACCCACGATCGGCGGCGAGCTGACCGGCAACCCGGTCGTGCGCAAGCTCTCCTTCACCGGCTCCACCGAGATCGGGAAGCTCCTGATGCAGCAGTGCGCGGGCCACGTGAAGAAGGTCTCACTCGAGCTCGGTGGGAACGCACCGTTCGTCGTCTTCGACGACGCCGACCTCGACGAGGCGGTGACCGGCGCGATCCTGTGCAAGTTCCGGAACTCCGGGCAGACGTGCGTCTCCGCGAACCGGATCCTCGTCCAGGACTCCGTTCACGACGCCTTCGTCGAGCGCTTCGACGCCGCCGTCGCAGCGCTCCGGGTCGGGAACGGCCTTGACGACGGGATCCAGGTCGGGCCGTTGATCGACGAGAGTGCGGTTCAGAAGGTCGAGCGGCACGTCGCCGACGCGACCGCCGGCGGGGCCGAGCTCGTCCGCGGCGGCTCGAGGCTCGAAGGCACGTTCTTCGAGCCGACGCTGCTCACCGGGGTCACGAACGGAATGGCGATGAGCTGCGAGGAGACCTTCGGGCCGGTCGCCGGGATCCAGCGCTTCGGGGGCGAGGAGGAGGCCGTCCGGCTTGCGAACGACACCCCGTTCGGCCTCGCGGCCTACTTCTACAGCCGTGACCTCGGCCGCGTCTGGCGCGTCTCCGAGGCGCTCGAGTACGGAATCCTCGGGGTCAACACCGGGATCATCTCGACCGAGGTGGCGCCGTTCGGTGGGATGAAGGAATCGGGAATCGGGCGCGAGGGATCGAAGTACGGCCTCGACGACTGGCTCGAGCTGAAATACGTCTGCATGGGTGTATGACGTCGCTCTCGCTGTACGAGGACTTGCTCGCGCCGGGTGAGGCGCTCGAGCTCCCGTCCGGGGGCCGGATCGTCTACGTCGCCTCGGGCGAGCTCGCGTCGCTTCACGCAGGGCACGCGGCCTTCGGGGCGGACGAGGCCCGGCTCGAGGCCGGCTCGGACGGCGCGACCGTGCTCCGTTTCGAGTTGACGGAGTGGAGCGTCGACGATGCGAAGCTCTGCGCCCACGTCGAGCTCGACCCCTGGGCCGACTACGTGATGCGCTGCGAGCGGGGCGCCGTGGAGCCCGCGGGTGGCCCGGGGATCGGCTGCATCCTCCGCGGCGAGCTGACCGTGAACGGAGAGATCGTTCATCCCTTCGGCGCCTGGCAGGAGCCGGCGGAGGTCAGCGGCTCCGGCTCGGTCGTCCGCGTCGTCCTCGTGCGTGCGGAGGAGCCCGCGACCGAAGCTCTCGCGCAGGGCCCCATTCAACTGTGAGCGCGCGCACAGGCGGGCAGGTGCTGGTCGACCAGTTGGCGCTGCACGGCGTCGAGCTCGCCTTCTGCGTACCCGGGGAGAGTTACCTCGCCGTCCTCGACGCCCTCCACGACGCGCCGATCCGGCTCGTCACCTGCCGTCACGAGGCGGCGGCGGCGAACATGGCGGAGGCGCACGGAAAGCTGACCGGGAAGCCCGGGATCTGCCTCGTCACGCGCGGTCCCGGTGCCACGCAGGCGTCGGTCGGCATCCATACCGCTCAGCAAGACTCGACCCCGTTGATCCTCCTGATCGGCCAGGTCGGCCGGGACATGCTCGACCGCGAGGCGTTCCAGGAGATCGATTACCGGCGGATGTTCCAGCCGATGGCGAAGTGGGTCGCTCAGATCGACCGGGCCGAGCGGATCCCCGAGTTCCTCGCCCGTGCCTTCAGCGTCGCGACCGCCGGCCGTCCCGGCCCGGTCGTGCTCGCGCTCCCCGAAGACATGCTCGTGGATGAGGTCGACGTCGCCGACGCCCAGCCGTACACGCCAGTCCAGACCCATCCTGGAGCGGAGGAGCTGGAGCGGTTGCGCGAGCTCCTCGAGAGCGCCGAGCGGCCGTTCGTGCTCGCCGGCGGCGGGGGTTGGACAGCCGCCGCTGCGAGCGACCTGCTCGCGTTCTGCGCGGCGAACGCGCTCCCGGTCGGGACGTCGTTCCGCTGCCAGGATTACGTCGACAACCTCGCGCCCGAGCACGCGGGCCACGTCGGCGTCGGGATCGATCCGAAGCTCGCTGCCCGGGTGACCGAGGCAGACGTGCTCCTCGTCGTCGGCGCGCGCCTCGGCGAGATGACGACCGGCGGCTACACGCTCGTCGAGCCACCGCTACCCAGGCAGACGCTCGTGCACGTGCACGCGGGGGCGGAGGAGCTCGGCCGCGTCTTTCAGCCGGCGCTCGCGATCAACGCTGGCTCGCCCGAGTTCGCTGCGGCCGTGCGGCGGCTACCCGGCTCGTCGCCGAGCCCTTCCCGGCGCGCCTGGGTCGAGGCTGCGCACGCCGACTACCTCGCGACGCTCGAGCCGGTCACGCCGCCCGGCGAGCTCAACCTGAGCCAGGTCGTGCGGACGCTGCGGGAGCGGCTGCCGGACGACGCGATCCTCTGCAACGGCGCGGGCAACTTCGCGGTCTGGGGACATCGATTCTTCCCGTTCCGTCACTACCGCACCCAGCTCGCGCCGACGAGCGGGGCGATGGGCTACGGGGTGCCGGCCGCGATCGCGGCCAAGCTCGCCCAGCCCGGATGCGTCGTGGTCTGCATCGCGGGCGACGGGGACTTCCTGATGAGCGGGAACGAGCTCGCCACCGCGGTGCACGAGGACGCGGCGATCATCGTGCTCGTCGTGAACAACGGGATGTATGGGACGATTCGGATGCACCAGGAGCGCGACTACCCTGGACGCGTGGTCGGAACGTCGCTCACGAATCCGGATTTCGCGGCGTTCGCGCAGAGCTTCGGGGTGTCAGGCGAGCTCGTCGCGCGCACCGAGGAGTTCGCGCCCGCCCTCGACCGTGCTCTTGCCACGGGTCGCCCGGCTCTGCTCGAGCTCCGCGTCGACCCCGAGGGGATCACGCCGCAGGCGACGCTCACCGCAGTCCGGGAGGGATCCGCCGCCGCGGAACGAACGGAGACCGCATGAAGCGCTTACTTCTGCTCGCCCTCGTGACGGTCATCGCAGGCTGCGGCTCAGACTCCGACGAGGCCGCAGCACCGCAACCCGTGACGCTCACCGTCACCGAGCAGACGACGACGACCGCCCCGGCGGCGACCACCGCGGAGCCCGAGACGACGTGCTCGGCCTCGACCGTCCCATCCACCCTGCCCGAGCAGGATCTGCCCGAGGCCGTCGCGTCCGTGCGGCAGCGGATCTTCGACGCCGCGATCGCCTGCGACTACGAGACCCTGCAGGAGATCGCGCTCGAGGAGGGTGAGGGCTTCACGTTCAGCTACGGGAGTGGGACGGACGCGTCCGAGCACTGGCGCAGTGTCGAAGAGGCGGGAACCGAGCGCCCGCTGCCGATGTTCGCGCTCGCGACGATCCTGACGATCCCGCACAGTCGGAACGAGACGGGCTCGTACGCCTGGCCGTCGGCCTACGAGGAGACGCCGACGGACGAGGACTGGCAGGCCGTCGTCGATGCGGGGCTCTACACCCAGGCCGAAGTCGAGCAGATGAAGGGGCCGGAGAGCACGGGGTATCTCGGCTACCGCACGGCGATCACCCCCGACGGCGACTGGCAGTTCTTCGTCGCCGGCGACTGACCTAGAAGTACTTGACGAGCCGGGCGCCGTGCCCGCACTGCTTGTGCTTGGCGCCGCAGCGGCGGCAGTCCCAGTGCTCCCAGACGATCCATTTGAGGTGCTGGATCTCGAGCGCGAAGAGCGCCACGATCCAGAGAAGTGCCTGGCCCTGACTCATCCACTCAGGATGCGGCTCACTCCCGGGGATTGCATGGACCGTCCGGCCGGTTTGGGCGGCCGGAGAGTCCTAGGAGGTTTGGCGGAATGGCGCTCGTTCGGATCGGTGCGATGGGTGCGTCGAGGCAAGGACACAGGGAGCGGTGATAGCTGAAGCTATCGCCGCGACTGAGGACGCCGCCTCGATGTGCCCAGCGTGCCGAGACGGGCACAGCCGCTCTTTCGCCAAACCCTCCTAGTCGAGGTGCTCGTAGGCGGGGAGGGTGAGGAACTCGACGAAGTCGTCTCCCAGCGCCACCTGCTCGAAGAGCGCCCGCGCCTCCTCGTAGCCGTCCCCGAGCTTCGCGACCTCCTCCTCGATCGCACGCTCGACGGCCGCGCGCTCGACCTTGTCGTGCCGGAGCCACTGCCAGACCTGTGAGCGGGAGATCTCCGAGGTCGCGGCGTCTTCCATCAGGTTGAAGATCGCGACGGCGCCCGATCCCTGCAGCCACGCCGCGAGGTACTGGATCCCCACGGAGACGTTGTTGCGGAGCCCTTCGTCGGTGATCTCGCCCGGGGTGGCGGCGACGTCGAGGAGCGCCGAGGCGGAGGCCGTGACGTCGTCCCGCTGGCGCTCGACCTGGTTCGGGCGCTCGCCGAGGACACGATCGAAGATCTCCAGCGCGACGGGCACGAGGTCGGGGTGCGCGACCCAGGTGCCGTCGAAGCCCTGCCCCGCCTCGCGCTCCTTGTCCTCGCGGACCTTGGCAAGCGCGACGGCGTTCACCTCGGGGTCGCGGCGCGAGGGGATGAAGGCGGCCATCCCGCCCATCGCATGCGCGCCGCGGCGGTGGCAAGTGCGAACGAGCAGGTCGGTGTAGGCCCGCATGAAGGGAACCGCCATCGTCACCGCGCCCCGGTCGGGAAGCACGAACTCGGGTCGATGCCCGAGCTTCTTGATCACGCTGAAGATGTAGTCCCAGCGGCCCGCGTTCAGCCCGGCCGAGTGCTCGCGGAGCTCGTAGAGGATCTCGTCCATCTCGAAGGCCGCGAGGATCGTCTCGATCAGAACGGTCGCCTTGATCGTGCCCTGCGGGACGCCGAGCGTGTCCTGCACGTGGACGAAGACGTCGTTCCAGAGGCGTGCCTCGAGGTGGCTCTCGAGCTTCGGGAGGTAGAAGAACGTGCCTCCGTGGTCGTGATTGCGTAGGAAGTAGAGGCCGAAGTCGAAGAGGCTCGCGGAGATCGGAGCGCCGTCGACCTCGAAATGGCGTTCCTCGAGGTGCCAGCCGCGCGGCCGGACGAGCAACGTCGCCGTCTCGGCGTTCAGGCTGTAGCGCTTCTCCCCTTGCTCGAGGGAGATCGTCCCTGCCAGCGCGTCCGAGAGGTTGACCTGACCCTCGATGCAGTTCTGCCAGGTCGGCGAGTTCGAGTCCTCGAAGTCGGCCATGAACATCCGGGCGCCGGAGTTGAGCGCGTTGATCACCATCTTCCGGTCGACCGGGCCGGTGATCTCGACGCGGCGATCCTGGATCTCCTGAGGCACGGCGGCGACCTGCCAGTCGCCTTCGCGGACGGCGGCGGTCTCGGGGAGGAAGTCCGGGAGCTCACCCGCTCGGAGCCGCTCCGCTCGCTCCTGGCGTGCGGCGAGCAGCTCGCGGCGGCGCGGGCCGAAGCGGCGCTCGAGCTCGGTCAGGAAGTCGACGGCCTCGTCGGTCAGCACCTCCCGCACCGGGGGAGCTTACTCTCCGGTGGATGAAGCTCGGGCTGCTCTCCACAGCGCGGATCAACGGTGCGATCCTGAACGGCGCCCGTGCGACCGAGGTGGTCGACGTCGTCGCGGTCGCAAGCCGCGACGGGGCGCAGGCGCAGGCGTACGCGCACGAGCACGGAATCGGGCGCGCCCACGCAGGCTACGAGGCGCTCCTCGAGGACGAGGGCGTCGACGCGATCTACGTCTCACTCCCGAACGGGCTCCACCACGAGTGGACGATGCGGGCCCTGGCGGCCGGCAAGCACGTGCTCTGCGAGAAGCCGTACACCCGCGATCCGGCGGAGGTGGAGGAGGCGTTCGCGGCGGCCGAGGCGGGTGGGCTCGTCCTGATGGAGGCGTTCATGTACCGCCATCACCCGCAGACCGTGAAGATCCGCGAACTGGTGGCGGGTGGCGCGATCGGGGCTCTGAGATCGGTCAGCGCGACCTACAGCTTCCGGCTCCGAGACCCCGGCGACGTCCGGTTTCGACCGGAGCTCGCCGGTGGATCCCTGATGGACGTCGGCTGCTACTGCGTCAGCGGCGTCCGCCTGCTCGCGGGCGAGCCCGAGCGCATCCAGGCCGAGCAGGTGGTCGGCGAGACGGGGATCGACCTGGCGCTCTTCGGAACCATGCGCCATGCGGCCGGCGTGATCTCGCAGGTCGAGGCGTCGTTCGACGCCCCGCTCCGCGAACGGCTCGAGGTGACCGGCACGGAGGGGACTCTCGTCGCCGGGTCGCCTTGGCGGATGACGGACGGCGCGCGAGTCCTGCTCACCCGCGACGACTCGGTCGAGCAGGTCGAAGTCGAACGGGCCGACCACTACCTGCTCGAGCTCGAGAACTTCGCCGCGGCGATCGCGGGAGAGGCGGAGCCGCTCCTCGGGCGCGCCGACGCGCTCGGACAGGCGCGCACGATCGATGTGCTCTACCGCGCGGCCGAGAGCGGCGAGACGGTCACGCTCTGAGCAGCGTCGCTTCGTAGCGCTCGACGAGCGGAGCGGCCTCGCGTTCGTGCTCGGCGGACGTACAGAGAATCGCCAGCGGCTTGCCTCGGCGCTCGAGGTCTCGATCGAGCGCGCGAAAGAACCGCTCCGGCTCGTCCGGCAGCACGGGGTCGATCAGGACGGTCGCGGCGTCCGTCTCGACATAGAGGCACCAGACCTCCGCGTTGTCGCGGCGGGCCGACCAGCGCCAAAGACCGGGTGCAAGCTCCTGAACCTCCATCGGCCCGGCATGATGGCAGCGTGGGCACCTTCCTGATCGGCGGCGAACTCGAGGTGCAGCGGCTGGGCTTCGGAGGGATGCGGCTCTGCGGGCCGAACGTCACGGGCTGGCCCGAGGACCGCGAGAACGCGCTCGCCGTCCTCCGCCGCGCCCGCGAGCTCGGGGTCGACTTCTTCGACACCGCCGACGCCTACGGGCCTGAGGTGAACGAGCTCCAGTTCGCGGAGGCGCTCCACCCCTACGAGGGGATCACCGTCGCGACGAAGGGCGGGCTGACCCGGACCGGGAGCGGGAGCTGGCCGCCCGACGGACGCCCCGAGTATCTGAAGTCGGCCTGCGAGGCTTCACTCCGACGGCTCCGGGTCGAGACGATCGACCTCTATCAACTGCACCGCCCGGATCCCGAGACGCCGTTCGCCGACTCGGTCGGGGCGCTCGCCGAGCTGCAGGTTGAGGGCAAGATTCGCCTCGTAGGGCTCTCGAACGTCGACGTGGCGCAGCTCGAGGAGGCGCGCCGTATCGTCGAGATCGCCTCGGTGCAGAACGAGTACAACCTCGGCAACCGGGAGTCGGAAGCGGTGCTCGAAGCCTGCGAGCGCGAGGGAATCGCCTTTCTCCCTTGGTACCCGCTCGACGCCGGTGAGCTCGCGCGATCCGGCGGTCCGGTGGAGGAGATCGCCACCGCGCACGATGCGACCGCCGCGCAGGTGGCGCTCGCCTGGCTGCTCCAGCGTTCGTCCGTGACGATCCCGATCCCAGGGACGTCGTCGCTCGCGCACCTCGAGGAGAACGTCGGCGCGCGCGAATTGACGCTGTCGGCCGACGATCTGGCTCGGCTCGCCGGCTGACGCAGTTCACCGTCGCGCAACATCCGAAGTCGGCGGGTCGACGTATAAAGGGTGTAACACCGGTTCACCTAAAAGGAGAGGCATGATTCGTATTCGTCTGTTCGCCCTGCTGGCCGCGCTCGGGCTCGTCGCGGTTGTTCCCGCTCAGGCTGCCGTGCCGAAGCTGACCGGCACCGTCGGCCCCGGCTTCTCGATGACCCTGAAGAAGGGCGGCGTGACCGTGAAGTCCGCGAAGGCCGGGAAGTACACGCTCACGGTTGCCGACAAGTCGGGGATCCACAACTTCCGGCTCCGAGGCCCGGGCGTGAACGTCGCCACGAGCATCGTCGGCACCGGCACGAAGACCTTCAACGTGACGCTGAAGCCAGGGACCTACAGGTTCCTGTGCGACCCGCACCCGACGTCGATGACGGGCGACGGCACCTTCAAGGTCTCCTAGCTCAGCTCCAGGCTCGCGATCTGGCCGTCTTCGCCGATGGTGAAGGCGGCCAGATTGTCCAGCCGCAGCGAGTAGATCAGGTACGGCTTCCCCGTCCAGAGCCCGATGTTCTCGACGTCGGTGCGTGATGGGTGAGGCGGCGAGGAGAGGTGCGAGTGGAAGACGGCGAGCCCGTAGCCGTCGTCCTCGAGAAACCACGTCTCGGGCGTGACCTCGAGCTCGAAGCGGTACGGCGACGCGGCGGCGTTGCGGCCCTCGATGTAGCGCTCGGCGACCCCGTCCCGGAGGACGACGACCCCGCAAGCCTCGTTCGGAGCCTCGGCGGCGGCATGGGCGGCGAGGGCGGCACGAACCTCGACCGGGATCACCACCAGACGGTGCGCTCCATCGAGCCTTCGACATCGGCCGCGTCCCAGAAGTCGGCGGAGAGGTACTTCCAGCCGGCGTCCGCGAGGACGCAGACGACGACCCCCTCGTCCAGCTCGGCCGCGAGCTTCCGCGCCACGTGAACGACTGCCCCCGCGGAGACGCCGCCGAAGATCCCCTCCGTGTCGAGCAGCTGCCGGAGCGCTGCGACCGACTCCGCATTCGAGACGAGCACCTTCCGGTCGAGCTTCGAGACGTCGAGGATCGGGGGCACGTAGCCGTCTGCGAGCGAGCGGAGGCCCATCACGAACTCGCCGGGAAGCGGCTCGGCCGCGGCGACGACGAGATCGGGGAAGCTCTCGCGGAGCCGGGCGCCCGCGCCCATCAGCGTCCCGCCGGTGCCGAGCCCGGCGACGAGCACATCGACCCGGTCGACTGCCTCGGCGATCTCGGCGCCGGTTCCCTCGTAGTGAGCCCGCGGATTCGCCTCGTTCGCGTACTGGAACGGCATGAAGTAGGAGGGGTCGCGCTCGGCGAGCTCGAGGGCGTGGCGCACCGCACCGTTCGAGCCCTCGTCGCCGGGCGAGGAGATGATCTCGGCGCCGTAGAGCTCGAGTAGCCGCCGCCGCTCGGTTGTCGCGTTCTCGGGCATGACGCACGTCAGGGCGTAGCCCTTCAGCTTCGCGACGAGGGCGAGCGAGATCCCCGTGTTGCCGCTCGTCGGCTCGAGCAGGCGCCGGCCCGGCTCGAGCTCGCCCGTCGCCTCGGCCGCCTCGATCATCGCCTTGGCGATCCGATCCTTGATCGACCCGGTGGGATTCTGGCCCTCGAGCTTCGCGTAGACCCGGACGGGGCCGGGGGCGAAGCGGGAGAGCTCGACGAGCGGGGTCGACCCGACGAGGTCGAGGAGACTGGGCGCGAGCGAGTTAGCTGCCACCGGCCATCGCCGGAAGAAGAATCATCGGCTGGCCGTCGACCGCGGTGTCGAGCCCGTCGAGCGTGCGCACGTCTTCGCCGCCGAGATAGACGTTCACGAACGGAGCGAGGTCGCCGTCCTCGAAGAGCTGCCGGCCGAGCTCCGGGTAGCGCAGGGCGAGATCGTCGAGCACCGCCCGCACGTCCGCGCCGCTCGCCTCGACGTGGCGCTCGCCTCCGACCTCGGCCCGGAGCGTCGGGGGAATCCGGACGACGGTCATGCCCGCACCGGATTCGAGCAGAACTCGACGTAGTCGACGTACTCGGTGATCGACGGGTGCTCGCCGCAGACGGGGCAGCCCGGATCGCGCTTGACGGTGACCTCGTCGAACGTGGTCGCGAGAGCGTCGATCAGGAGCAGCCTGCCGCGGAGGCTCTCACCGATCCCGAGCAGGAGCTTCAGGGTTTCGCTCGCCTGGATCGAGCCGACGATCCCGGGGAGGACACCGAGGACACCGCCTTCGGCGCAGCTCGGTGCGAGCTCGGGCGGCGGCGGCTGGGGGAAGAGGCAGCGGTAGCACGGACCGTGCTTGGGCTGGAAAACGGTGACCTGGCCCTCGAAGCGATAGATCGAGCCGTGCACGACGGGGATGTCGTGCCAGACCGAGGCGTCGTTGACGAGATAGCGAGTGGGAAAGTTGTCGGCGCCGTCGAGGATCACGTCCCAGCCCTCACCGAGAATCCGCTCGACGTTCTCGGAGGTGAGCCGCTCCTCGTAGGCCTTGACGACGACGTCCGGGTTCAGCGCTTCGATCGTGCGCTTCGCGGAGAGGACCTTCGGCTCGCCGATCCGCTCGGTCGAATGGACGATCTGGCGCTGCAGGTTCGAGTCGTCGACGACGTCCGCGTCCACGATCCCGAGCGTGCCCACGCCGGCGGCGGCGAGGTAGAGCGAGGCGGGTGAGCCGAGCCCACCCGCGCCGATCAGGAGCACGCGTGCCTGGAGGAGCTTCGCCTGGCCGGCCTCGCCGACCTCGGGGATCAGGAGATGGCGCGAGTAGCGCGCGCGCTGCGCAGGGGTGAGGGTCTGCGGTGTCTCGACCTCGAATCCGTTCCGCTTCCAGTCGGTGAACCCACCGGCGAGCGAAACGACGTTCTCGTAGCCGAGGTCGGCGAGCGACTTGGCCGCGAAGGCGGAGCGCGAGCCGCCCGCGCAGTAGACCACGAGCTCGCGCGAGCGACCAGGCACGAGTCCCTCGATCCGCGACTCGAGCTGACCGCGCGGGACGTGCACGGCACCGGGCACGATGCCCTCGTCCCACTCGTCCTGCTCGCGCACGTCCAGGAAGAGAGCAGAGGATCTCTCGCGCGCCTCGCCCGCCGAGATCTCTTCGATCTCGGACTTGACCTGCTGCAGGAGATCGCGGTAGCCGGGCATTACTTTCAACAATATAGCGAGGGCGAGGTGGGCTCCCGCGAGCGCTCGGAAGCTACGGTGGCGCA
>Ga0136611_10000791_pt1 | contig 21285 bp, 21 predicted proteins | sample AntDrymUQ2232306_2_FD_106645 | JGI IMG/M metagenome (GOLD analysis project Ga0136611, IMG submission 106645) | Polar desert sand microbial communities from Dry Valleys, Antarctica - metaG UQ223 (23.06) | ecosystem: Environmental > Terrestrial > Soil > Desert | place: Antarctica: Dry Valley...
GCGCTGTAATTTCGTCGTGAAGAGAGTTTGTCTTGTTCCATCGTGTCCACCTATTTCCTATGTGGACACGATCTTTCTACATGCTGGGTCTGGGATCAATATGCCACGCCCAGACGCTTACGTGCCTGCTGCGGAAACCGCGGAAAGAAAAAATGGAAACCAATCGATAGCTCCGCTCGTAGCGTTGGCAGCGAACAGTTCATCGACCGAAGGCACGTTGAACCCCGGAAGGAAGCCGGGCTCCGGCATAAGCGCGCCAGATAAGTAATCTCGGACGACTGGGTCGGTCTCTTCAGTAGACCTCCAAGGCGCCCATGCGCTCCCGATTTGGCGGGCGCCCCCCCCGACGAGAGCATCATAAGAACCTATTTGTCCGGTGTGCATGTCAATCCTAACATCCATATCTGCCGGCAGATTCGAAATCTCGGTTACCAGTTCGCGTGTTAATCCTGTGGGCCGAGGGGTGCTAGTGTCCGCTTCGTTGAGCTCACCGTCCTTAAAAATCCTTGCTGCGTTGTAATAAGCGCCCTCCGCTTTGGCTCCGTCACAGGTTTGACTCGCGTCTATCGTGTCGTAAATAAATCCAGCATTGGCGCAGGCTTTACCGCGGCTAATTGGATCACTAATAAAGTCAGTGTCGAACGCACTCGCTGGATTTCTGCGGCCAACAGTCCAGACTAGATGAGAATCGGGAGTTGGTGTGGCATACCCATGAGCGATGTTGACGTAGGTTGGACCGCTAACTTCTTCACTAACAATCGCAACAACTATCCCACCTCCAATGGTCAACAGCACGAGCCCAATGGTGATGGGTTCTGCCCTCGCAGTTGATGGCGTTGAAATCGCAACGAAGATTGCAAGAACAACAGCGCTCAAAGGGGGCATCTTCCACTTGAACGTGGGTAATATATTTTGTATCTTGGCTCTAGCACGCAGCAGGCAGGCGATATTCATCGAATATATCCCTGCACCGACGCGAAATTGCGATCTGATAGCCTTTTCTCCTTTTTTCGCTACAGGCGCAAGCTGGACAACAAACCTTAAGATACTTTTGAATCCCGACATGATGTCTCCTCCTGTCAGTTGGTCTAGGGCACGGGTCAGGCTTGAATAGCCCCCAGTTCATAGGCAGTAGCACCAGACCCGTTTGCCAGCGCGCAGCATTTTGCGTTCGGTTAGCTAGGTTCGAATCGTGCCAAAAGTTGCTTGCCACAACTGCCTCTTTACGTCTACACGCAAGACGCATACCATCGTCGCTCGCAAGCACCGCAGGCCGGAATTCCCGACGCATGCCGCCGTCATCGCCTGCGCCGCCCCTTCGGCAAGGATGGAATCCGATTGGCTTGCGCTGGAGACTCAGCTTTGCGCAAACTTGAGGTCACAAGTCCCGCAGAGGTCCAGGCGGCGCTGCGGCATGAGGGCGAGCATTCGCCGCAATCGCGCTTTGTGCACCGGCTGCACTGCCTGCTGCTGGTGGGCACGGGCCGGAGTTGTTACCAAGTAGCTGAAGTGTTCGGCGACGACCCGCGCAGCGTCCAGCGATGGGTGCGCGAATTCCAACAGCATGGCATCGAAGGGGTGAGGGAAAAGCCGCATCCCGGGCGGCAGGCGACCCTCGCCGACGCGCAAATGCGGCAACTCGCTCTCGCGCTCAAGAGCGTCCCGCGCGTGCTGGGATACGCGGCGGACGTGTGGAGCAACCAGTTGCTGCGCGCCGAGATTCTGCGCCGCTACGGCGTGACGCTGAGCGCGCGGCATTGCCAGCGCTTGTTTAGAAACCTTTGCCAATCGCTTCCGCAGGAAACCGATTGAAGCCTGCACGATGTGTGCAAGATAGATGCGAGTCTCCCCTTTCCCTGCTCCCGAACGCAGCCGGGTCACGCGGCAGCAATTCTGACCGGTCTGCGCGGCGCATTCTCACCGCGAGTCCGACCCAAGCTTTTGGCGTGCGCAATGTAATTGTTTCCGACATCCGAACGCGCGCCCTGCTGCGCCGAAAAATACGAAAAACTGATTGACTAAGGGCACAGTGGCGGCTTCTCGGTCGATGCCGAGGTGTATCGAGGCGCATGAACGTGCCGGACTGGCTCGTCAAACTCTGAGCAGAAAGGCTCAAGCCGATGGGACCTGCTGCGGCCGAGGCTTTCTAAGGCCGGCAATGGCGGAGCGATCATTCGGGTTCAACCCCGCCGATGGACCCGCACGGCAAACTCTGCGCCGCCCAAAGGGACGCTGTCGACCCCAAAGGCTCTGCCGCAAGCCTCAGGTGTTCTGCGCGGAAAACACGGAGGACGCGGAGGAAATTACCCCTCGGCCGTAGCGTATCCGCAGTGAAGACGGTTTATCATCGAAATCAGTACCTGACGCTCTCTCTATAAGTGCAAGCAGCTATCAAAACAGTAGCAATGGAGCGTTTTCGCCGACTCACTCCCCGGGGCCGGACCTCAGTCCGCCGCCATTACCTTGTCCGGCGTCATCGGCGTGCTGCGAACGCGCCTGCCGGTGGCGTGGTAGATCGCGTTGCAGACCGCCGCCGCGACGCCGACGATGCCGATTTCGCCGACACCTTTGGCGCCGAGCCGGCTGACGATGCGGTCATCCTCATCGACGAAGATCACGTCGATGTCGTGGATGTCGGCATTCACCGCCACGTGGTATTCGGCGAAGTTGTGGTTCATGAAGCGCCCCAGCGCCGGGTCGCTGTGGCTTTCCTCGTGCAGCGCCTGGCTGATGCCCCAGACGACCGCGCCGCTGATCTGGCTGCGCGCGGTTTTGGCGCTGATGATGCGGCCTGCGGCGACGGCGCTGACAACCCGCATCACCCGCACCGTGCCGAAAGCCTCGTCGACCCGCACTTCGCAAAAAATCGCCGAATGCGTCGCGCGGATGAAATTTTTCTGCTTCAGCGCATTGGGCAGCATCAGGTATTTCTCCTCGATGCTGGCCTTCCCAGCGCCAGCGAGGATGGCGGTCAGCGGCACCGCCGTGTGCGGCATCTTGATCATTTGCAGCTCGCCGCCAACAAACTCGACTTCATGGAATTTTGTGATTTCAAAGTTCGACGCTGGCATTTTCACGGCCAGCTTCCACAGCGCGATTTGCAACTTCTCGCAGACGCCTTCGACCGCCGAGCCGACCGTCGTGACATGCGACGAGCCGCCCTCGACCGGCGCGAACGGCAAGGTCGAGTCGCCGAGCCTGAAAGTCACCTTTTCCAGCGGCAGGCCCATCGCGGCGGCGGCGATCTGGCTCATCACGGTATAGGTTCCGGTGCCAATGTCGGTCGCCGCGCTGCTGACTTCGAGCCGGCCGTCGGCATGCAGCACGGAGCGCGCGCGCGCCAGCATCTGCAGCGCGTCCCAGGTGCCGGTCGCCATGCCCCAGCCGATCAACTCGCTGCCTTCCTTCATCGAACGCGGCTCCAGCGGGCGGCCGGCCCAGCCAAACTTTTCAGCGCCCTGGGCATAGCAGGCGCGCAGTTCCTTGCTGGAATAGGGCAGGTTTTTCGCCGCGTCGCGCTCGGTGTAGTTTTTCAGCCGCAGCGCCAGCGGGTCCATTTTCAATGCGTATGACAGCTCGTCCATCGCCACCTCAAGCGCATGCACGCCGTGCGCCGCTCCGGGCGCGCGCATGTCGAGCGGGCTGTACCTGTCGAGCGCAACAAGCTTGTAGTCGAGCCGGACGTTGTCGCAGCGGTAGAGCTGGCCCGACCAGTTGACGACCACCTCGACATAGTCTTCGAGCCGAGACGTCTCGGCGATCGCCTCGTGCACCACAGCCTTGAGCGTGCCGTCGCGCTCGGCCGCGAGCTTGACGCGCTGCCAGGTTTCGGGCCGGTGGCCGAAGGTGAACATCTGCTGGCGCGTGAGCACCACGCGGACCGAGCGCTTCAGCGCAAGCGCGCCCATCACCGCCAAAATCAGCTGGTACTGCGGCCTCAGGCCCGAGCCGAAAGCGCCGCCGACGAACGGGTTTTTCACCGTCACCTGGTCCTCGCCCAGGCCGAAGACGCGCGACACCATCCAGCGGCTGTTCTGCGAGCTCTGGGTTTTGTCGTAGATCGTCAAGTGGCCGTCGTCCGACCGGATCACGGTGCTGGCGTGCATCTCCATCGGGTTGTGGTGCTCGACGCCGCTGTAGTACTCGGCGGCGATTTTCACCGGCGCCGCGTCGAACGCAGCGTCGGCGTCGCCGGTCGGCTTGGGCGGCGGCGAAAAGCCGGCTTTCAGGCGGCTCGGCTTGTGCGTGCGGTCCAGATGCGCCAGCAGACTGGTTTCATGCGGCTGCTCGTTGTAAGACACCCGGACCAGCGACGCCGCGTAACGCGCCGCCTCGAAGGTTTCAGCCAGCACCAGCGCGACCGGCTGGCCGCTGTAGAGCACGCCGTCGCTGTGAAAAGGCTTGAACGGCGAGCCGCTGGGTGCCGTCATGTCCTTGTAGAACAGGTCGAGCGTGCGCACTTTCGGCCGGCGCAGGTGCGACAAAATGTCCAGCACGCCGGGCACGGCGCGCGCTTCTTCCAGATGCAGCGCGGTGATCCGCCCTTTGGCGATGGTGCAGTTGACGACCACGCCGAAAACCATGTCCGGCGTGACATGCTCGGCCGCATAGCGCGCCTGGCCGGTCACCTTGGCCCGGCCGTCGACGCGAGACACCGCGTCGCCCTTGGCAACGTGGCCGGTGCCCGGTTCCGCCACCGGCTGGATGTCATGGGGCAAGGCGCTCATGGCCGTTTCTCCTGATCTTTGCTTTCACCGGTAGTGGCAACCGTGCCCCGCAACGCGGTTTCCAGCGCCCGCACCACGGCGCGGCGCGCCATCGGAATCTTGAAAGCATTGCTGCCCGGACCGACGCCCGCGCCGCGCGCGCCCACCAGCAGCCGGTCGGCGGCCGGGCCAAAGCTTGCCGTGCCGGGAAGCTCGCCCGCCAGCAGGGCTTCGGCCTGCGTATCGCGCCACGGCTTGTGCGCGACCCCGCCAATAGCGATGCGCGCCGCCCTGATCCGCCCGTCGGCGCCAACGTCAAGCGCCGCTGCCACCGACACCAGGGCGAAGGCGTAGGACGCGCGGTCGCGAAACTTCAGGTAGGCCGAATGCGCCCGGAACCGCTCGGCCAGCGGCAGCTCGATGTGCGTGATCAGTTCGCCCGGCGCCAGGGTGGTGTCAATGTCGGGCCGGTCGCCCGGCAGGCGGTGAAAGTCGGCAAAAGCGATTGCGCGGCTGCCGCTCTGCGACTGCACTTGCACCACCGCGTCGAGCGCGCTGAGCGCCACGCACATGTCCGACGGATGGGTGGCGACGCACTGATCGCTCGCGCCCAGGATGGCCAGCTGGCGCGCCAGCCCGCCCGCGGCCGGACATCCGCTGCCAGGCTCGCGCTTGTTGCAGGGCACGCCGGTGTCATAAAAATAGTAGCAGCGCGTTCGCTGCAGAAGATTGCCGCCGTTGCTCGCCATGTTGCGGATCTGCGGCGACGCGCCCGCCAGAATGGCCGCGCTCAGCAGCGGATAGCCGCCGGCCACCAACGGGTGGTGGGCGGTGTCGGCATTGCGCGCCAGCGCGCCCAGCCGAACGCCGCCGTCCGGCATTGCTTCGATGCCGCCCAGCGCCAGCGCATTGATGTCGATGAGGCGCGCCGGCCGCATGACGTTTTCCTTCATCAAGTCGATCAGGTTGGTGCCGCCGGCGATGAACTTGCCGATGCCCGCGGCCGTCGACGAATCCGGGCCGGCCCCGATCTGCGCCAGCGCCGCGTCAACACTGGCGGCCTGGACGTAGCAAAACTTGTTCATGCCGGCACCGTGCCGACAATGACGGGCCGCACCGCGCCCGGCTGCGCGCCCCCAAGCGCCACCTCGCAGACGGCCTGCACAATTTGCGGATAGGCGCCGCAGCGGCAGATGTTGCCGCTCATCAGTTCGCGGACATCGTCGGCGTTTTTTGCGTGGCCCTCGTTCATCAGTCCCACCGCCGAGCAGAGCTGGCCCGGCGTGCAGTAGCCGCACTGAAAAGCGTCATGGTCGATAAAGGCCTGCTGAAGCGGGTGCAGCGCAGCCCCGACCTCCAGCGGCGCCAGTCCTTCCACCGTGGTGATGTCACGCCCGTTTTGCATGACCGCCAGAGTCAGGCAGGAATTAATTCGCCTGCCCTCGACCAGCACGGTGCAGGCGCCACACTGGCCATGGTCACAGCCTTTCTTCGTGCCGGTAAGTCCGAGTCTGTCGCGCAGCAGGTCGAGCAGCGATACACAGGATTCGATCTCGGCTCGACAGGCTTTCCCGTTGATCCGCAATTCGATGGTGTGTTGCGACGGGCCGGCCATGGCTGCCGGGGGTATGTCAACCATGGCGTACTCCTGCTTTGGGTTCGGACCCGGGCGGGTCATCAGCATGAAAGGGTAGGACGCGGCGATTTTGCAAAATGAAAGTTTTGGCAACGCCCGGCTGTCGGACAACGCCGCAAAAAACGGGCCATGCGTGTGGCGCCGAACTGCTACATTGCCGCCATGACCAACCAAGCCCACGCGCCTGAAGCCGAAGCCCCCGAACTGGCAGGCAAACACCTGGTGCTGGGCCTGTCGGGCGGCATCGCCTGCTACAAGTCGGCGGAGCTGTGCCGCGCGCTCGTCAAGGCCGGCGCGACGGTGCAGGTGGTGATGACCGAAGCCGCCGAGCGCTTCATCACGCCAGCGACGATGCAGGCGCTCAGCGGCCGGACGGTTTACACGAGCCAATGGGACAGCCGCGAGCCCAACGGCATGGCGCATATCAATTTGTCGCGCGAGGCCGATGCGATCGTGATCGCTCCGTGCAGCGCTGACTTCATCGCACGCCTCGTCCAGGGCCGCGCCGACGAACTGCTCAGCCTGCTGTGCCTTGCGCGCCCGATCGACCGGGTGCCGCTGCTGGTCGCGCCGGCGATGAACCGCGAGATGTTTGCGCATCCAGCAACCCAACGTAACCTGACGCGGCTGGCGGCCGACGGCACCAGCGTTCTAGGCGTCGGTACCGGTTTTCAGGCCTGCGGCGAAAGCGGCGACGGCCGAATGCTTGAACCCGAGGAATTGCTCGAAGACATCATTTCGTTTTTCACGCCCAAAGCGCTTGCCGGCCAGCGCGTGCTCGTCAGCGCCGGGCCGACCTACGAAGCAATCGACCCGGTTCGCGGCATTACCAATCTGTCGAGCGGGAAAATGGGCTTTGCGATCGCCCGCGCGGCGCGAGCAGCCGGCGCCGAAGTCACGTTGGTTGCCGGGCCGGTCAGCCTGCCGACACCGCGCGGCGTTGCGCGAATCGACGTGAAATCGGCATCGAATATGCTTGCGGCGGTTACTGGTCGAGCGCAGTCAGCTACTGTATTCATAGCAACAGCGGCGGTGGCCGACTGGCGGCCGGAAGCGGCTTCGGCGCAAAAGATCAAGAAGGACGCAGTAGGCCAGGCGCCGCCGCTGCGGTTCACCGAGAACGCCGATATCCTGGCCAGCGTTGCGCAGTCGCCCGCCGCGCTCGCCGGCAAGCTGTTTTGCGTAGGTTTCGCCGCCGAAAGCCACGACCTGCTCGAAAACGCCCAGGCCAAGCGGCTGCGCAAGAAGGTGCCGCTGCTGGTCGGCAATATCGGACCCGACACCTTCGGCCAGGACCACACCACGCTGCTGCTGATCGATGCCGAGGGCGCCACCCAACTGCCCACGGCGTCGAAGCGGTCGCTGGCGCAGCGGCTGGTGCGGGAAATCGCGGCGCGGCTTGCCGGTCGCCCGATGGCGGACCCGGAACCAGCCGCGCAAAAGGCGAGCGCATGACACCCCCTTCGAACACTCCGCCCGACGGCGATTTCGCAGCCTATGTCGAGCGCCTGACGCGCGCGCCCGCCGTCCCGGCGCCGCGTGAAGACATGATCGGCAACCGGGCGAGCAGCCCGCTCGGCACGCCATTTGCCGCCGCCAGCGGCGCGTTGCAGGCGCCGCCACATCGGCCGTGGTCGGCAAGCGCGATCCTCACCCACCTCAAATGGCTTGCTCTGATCTGGATCGCGTCGCTTTTGCTGGGAAAGGTGGTTCCTGGCGCCGCCTTCCTGTTCATGCCGGCGGTTGCCGGTTACGCAGCTTGGGCCTACCTGCGGCACAACCGGCACGACCGGCAATTGCCTGGCGGCATGGCGCAGCGGCTTCGCGAACTGGCCGCGGAGGCGCTCGCCGGGGTCAACAGGGCCGGGCGGCCCAAAGAAAAGTAGCGGATGCGCATCGACCTCAAAATTCTTGATGCGCGCCTGCGCGGCAACCTGCCCGGCTACGCAACGCCGGGGAGCGCCGGCCTGGATTTGCGCGCCTGCTTGGACGCGCCGCTTACGCTGCAAGCCAATGCGTGGCAGCTGGTGCCGACCGGCATTGCCATCCACCTGCGCGACGCTGGCTATGCCGCGCTGATCCTGCCGCGTTCGGGCCTGGGCCACACACATGGCATCGTGCTGGGCAACCTGGTGGGCCTGATCGACAGCGACTACCAGGGCCAGCTAATGGTCAGCGCTTGGAACCGAAGCGCAACGCCCTTCACGATCGAGCCGATGGAGCGCATTGCGCAACTGGTCATCGTCCCGGTGGCGCAGGCAAGCTTTAATGTCGTAACCAGCTTCGACGACGCCAGCGAACGGGGCGAGGGCGGCTACGGTTCGACCGGCGTCGGCTGACGCACCAACGAAGTGGGCTGTGCAAGCCTTGTCCTACCCGGATCTAATACTCGGGATTACTTGTTTTGGGCTTTACCTGGTCTTAACTTTTCTTTCGAATTCGTCGTTAATCGATTTATGACAATGGTCATGTGAACAAACTTTTGAAGGAGATTTTTATGTCCCGTGCACCGCATAGCCGATCTGTTGCCATCATTGCTACGACCTTAGCCCTTGCGGCCGGGCTTACCGCTTGCGACACCATGCCGATGGGGCCGCAAGGGCAGATGTCACCTTATCCCGGCCAGGCCCAGCAGTATCCAAACCAGTATCCAAACCAGTATCCTGGACAATATCCGAATCAGTATCCGACCCAGACGCAGTATCCGACGCAGGGTCCGCAGGGGAACTATGTCGAATACGGCCGTGTTACCAACATGGAGGTGTTCCAGACCCAGGAACAAGGCCGTGGCACCGGGCTGGGCGCGGTGCTTGGCGGCGTTGCCGGCGCTGTGGTCGGCCACCAGATCGGTGGAGGCACCGGCCGCGACCTGGCGACGATCGCCGGCGGCGTCGGCGGCGCCGTTGCCGGCAATGCGATCGAAAAAAATCGCAACAGCGGCGTCGGCCAAGCGTACCGCGTCACGGTTCAACTCGACAACGGCGGCGCCAGGTCGTACGACATGCCGGCGACTGGCGAGTTGCGCATCGGCGATCGGGTGAGAATCCAAAACGGACAGTTGTTCCGTTATTGAAATACCATTCGTTGAATTGAAAGCGGCGCCGGGAAGTCCCCGGCGCCGCTTTTTTTATCGCCGCGATCCGCGTCAGTGCGGCCGATCGTCGCCCGCGGCGGCGGGGTCGATCTTGAAAAAGCCCGTGCCAAGCGAGCCTCGCGCGGTTTCGTCCTGGCTCGCATCGCGCACCGAATCGACCTTCAGCGCCAGCCGTATGGCGATCCCGGCCAAGGGGTGGTTGCCGTCCAATATCACGTGTTCGGGATAGATGTCGGTGACGGTATAGATCGGCTCGCTGGGCAGCCGACCTTTCGCACCGTTCGGGAGCGCCGCGCCGTCGAAGGTCATTCCTTCTTCGAGTTCCGGTGGAAAAATGTTGCGCGGCTCGAGGAAAACCAGCTTTTCATCGTAGTCACCGAAAGCGTTTTCGGGCTCCAGATGCAGCTCGAGCGCGTCGGGCGCGGCATGGCCTTGCAAGGCCGCTTCGATCGCCGCCAGCAGGTCGTTGCCGCCCAGCAAAAATTCGACCGGTTCGTCGAGTTGGTCAAGCACCTCGCCGAGTGTGTCCTTCAGCGTCCAGGTGAGCGCGACGACGCAATTCGGGTTGATTTTCATCGCACAATTGTCCCATGGATGTTCACCTGCCCATCGCTCTGCTTGCCGGCCTCAGCCCGGCCCAATTCATGCGCCGGCACTGGCAGAAAAAGCCGCTGTTGGTGCGCCAGGCGATTCCGGCGCTCGAACCTTTTCTCACCCGCCAGTCGCTGTTCAAGCTGGCGGCGCGCGAGAACGTTGAATCTCGCCTGATCGTGCGGGGGGAGGCCGGCTGGACACTGAAAAGCGGTCCGCTGTCCGCAAGAAGCCTGCCGCCGGCCGGCCGGGACGGCTGGACGCTGCTAGTGCAGGGCGTGGATCTGCATGTGCCGGCCGCGCATGCGCTGCTGCGGCAATTCCGCTTTATTCCGGATGCCCGGCTCGACGATCTGATGATCTCGTATGCCACGACCGCCGGCGGCGTTGGACCGCATTTCGACAGCTACGACGTGTTTTTGCTGCAGGCCAGCGGCCGCCGGCGCTGGAAGATCGGCCTGCAGGCGGACCTGACGTTGCAGGCAGGCGTCCCGCTGAAGATTCTGCAAAATTTTCACGCCGACGAGGAGTTCATGCTCGAAGCAGGCGACATGCTTTATCTGCCGCCGCGCTATGCGCACGACGGAGTTGCCGAGGCCTGGGTTGGCCCGGACGGCAAGGCGGTCGACTGCATGACGTACTCAATCGGTTTTCGCTCACCGGCGCGAGCCGAGCTGGCGAGCGAGCTGCTGCACCGGCTGGCGGAGTTTTACGAAGATGCCGCCGAAGCATCCGCGGAAGGTGCGCGCCGGCGGCCAAGCCGTTACCGTGACCCAGGCCAGCCGGCAACCGCTGTGCCTGCGCAGGTGCCAGGCGGTCTTGAGGCGTTCGCCGCGCAGTCCGTGCTGGCCGCGCTGAAGCATCCGCTGGCGCTCGGCTGCGCTCTGGGCGAATACCTGACCGAACCCAAGCCCGCCGTCTGGTTCGACTTGGCGCCGCGACCCTGGGACGGCGAGGCCGCCAAAGCGGGCCGGGCCGGTGTCGAACTCGATGCGCGCAGCCGCATGATGTACGACGCCAACCATGTGTTCGTCAACGGCGAAAGCCATCGCGCCAGGGGTGCGGACGCGGCCCTGTTGCGCCTTCTGGCCGATCGGCGCAGCCTTAGTGGCCGGGATTTGCGCCGCGCAAGCGCCGCCGCGCTGGCCTTGCTGGGCGACTGGCATGAAGCAGGCTGGCTGCGGCAGCTGCCTGCCGGTGAAAGCGCGCAATGACGGCGCCGATGGCGGCGACTGCCGTAGTCGCGCAAGGCCGCTTCGCCGGGCGCGTCGAGTTCGCTGAAATGATCCGCCAGGCTTTCGCAAGCGCGGCAACCGGGCAGTGGCGCGAGATCGTCCTGAGCGACACGGATTACAGCGACTGGCCGCTCGACGAGCGCGGCGTGGCGGAGGACTTGCAGCGCTGGACGAAAACCGGCGGCAGGCTCACGATGCTGGCCCGACGCTACGACACGGTGCTCAGTCGGCATGCGCGCTTTGTCATCTGGCGAAGAAATTGGTCGCACCGGGTCGAGTGCCGCGCGGTTACGGCGGCGATAGCGGCATTGGCTGACGGGCTGCCGAGCGCCTTGTGGAGCCCGGGCTGGGCCTTCGAGCGGCTCGATGTCAGGCGCTGCGCCGGCGTGGCGGGTACCGACGCGGGGCGCAATGTGGCGCTGAAGGAGCGCCTGAACCAAGCACTGTTGCAAAGTGCGCCGGCGTTTCCCGCCACCGTGCTCGGGCTGTAGGGTGCGTTGCAGTGTGGTTTTCTGGTCGCTGTGCGGGCCGCCGGCCGTGTTTTGGCCTTCCTAGGGTTTCCATGCTTGTGCTACCCGCCTATAATTTGCCTCTGGGTTAAAAGAGCTCGAGTCCTTTTCCCAGTCAAATCTGGCTTGAATTTTGATTCAGGTTTCTTTTGACAATTTCCGGAAATTGTTTCTTAAATATCATCAAGGATCGCGAAAATGAACAAGTCCCTCGTCATGGCAGCCGTTGTTGCCGCTCTTGCTCTTGCAGCCTGCAGCAAAAAAGAAGAAGTCGTCGTACCGCCTGTCGTTACCGTGCCCACGCCTTCTCCTATGGCGCCTAGCCCGGCTCCAGCAACCGTCATCGTGACGCCAGATTCCGGCGCCGCTGCCGCCGCCGCCAATTCCGCCACGTCCGCAGCCGGTTCCGCCGCAGCTGCCGGCAATGCAGCCAATTCCGCTGGCAACGCTGCTGGCGCCGCTGGCAATGCCGCCGGCTCCGCTGGCATGTCGTCCAACTCCGCCGGAAATTCCGCAGCATCAGCCGGCATGGCTGCCAGCCAGGCCACCGGCGCCGCAATGGACGCCGCCAAAGCAGCTTCCGACGCCAAGAGGTAATTTTTCGCACGCTGAAAAAAGCCGCCTTCGGGCGGTTTTTTTATTCCCGGAGAATTTTGGCAGCTATCCCTGGTGAAGGACAGCTGCGAAAAGCCCTTTTCAGACTCGCAGCCAGCAGGTGCCGGAATCCGGCGTTGCCACAACGATGTCGTCGCTGTCGCGGGACAAGGCATCGGCCATCAATTGCTGAACCATCGACGGCAGGTTGTTCTGTCTGCTCAGATGCGCCGCGACCAGATATTTCAGCCTCGAATGGTTCAATGCGCCGGCAATTGCCGCCGCGGCGCTATTGGACAAATGCCCGTAGTCGCCGCCGACGCGCCGTTTCAGGAACAGCGGATAGGCTGACCGCGCCAGCATGTCCGTGTCGTGGTTGCACTCCAGCAGCAGTGCATCGCAGTCCTTCAGATGCGCCATTACATGCGCCGTCGCATGGCCGAGGTCGGTCAAGATTCCAAGCTTGGCCGAGCCGTCGGTGCAGCTCAGCTGCAACGGCTCTCTGGCGTCATGCGGAACGGTGAAGGGTGTCAGCTGCAGGCCGCCTAGGTCGATCACTTTGCCGTCGCGCGCCCGGTGCAAGAGCCCGTCGAAATCGGGCGCGCCGATGGCCGCGTGCGTTCCCTGGCTCATCCAGACCGGAATGCGATGGCGCAGTGCCAGCGCGAGCGCGCAGCCGATATGGTCGCCATGTTCATGGGTGATGAATACCGCGTCGATGTCTTCGACTCGCAGCCCTGCTTGGCCCAGCCGGCCTTGGAGCTGTTTCAGGCCCATGCCGCAATCGACAAGCAGACGAAGCGGCACCAGTCCTGCGGCTTCGACCAGTGTGGCGTTGCCCGAACTGCCGCTGCCCAGGCTCTTGAATCTCAACACCGCACGCGCGTCGCGAACGACAACCCTCAGCGCAGGTCGTCGGCGATCACCTGAACGATGCGCTGGGCATTGGCCGACGCTTCGGGCGCGCCCTGCGCGTTGAGCACCGACACCGTGGTGCTGTCGCCTTGGCTTTTCAGGGCGATGCGGTATTTCGATGGCGGCTTCGCCGGCGTAGCGCTGCTCAGCAGCTTGCCGAAAAAGCCAGGCTCGCCTTTGCCGGCGTTCGGTTCGACATAGCGAACGAAGTAGGTTCCCTGGCTGCGGTCGCGATCCTCGACGGTAAAACCGGTGCGGTCCAGCGCCAGGCCGACGCGCCGCCATGCCCGCTCGAACCCTTCGTCCAACTGCACCACCGGCTGGCTACCGAGCAGGGCGACACGCGACGTCTGCTGCGGCGCGCCGGCCGCGACAAGCGTCCTGGACTGCTCTTGCGACACGCCGAGCCTGACCATCAGCCGCCTCAGGAATTCCGCTTCCAGCTCGGGGTCGGCGGGGCGGGGTTGCCAGATCGTGCTATCGGCGCTTGCGGTGCCCGCACCCCTGGCGCCCGTCAGCGTTTCCTCCATACCGCGGTGGCTGACGTAAATTTCGGTGCCGCCATCGGGCCGCCGCTCCAGACGGGTGCGGAACTTGTCGCGCTCGCCGGTGGCGTACAGGCTGTCAAAAACCTTGCCAAGCGTGCTGCGGATGAAGTCCTGCGGCAGCTTGGCACGGTTTTCGGCGAAGTCGGTTTCCATGATGCCGAGGTTTTCCTGGTCCAGCGCGAGCAGAAATCCGCTTTCCAGCCAGAAATCGCGGATCGGCGTCCAGAGCTTGTCGGCGGGTCGGTTGACGACGAGCCAACGCTTGTTGCCGTCGCGCTCGATCCGGACGTCGCCGACCGTGGTGGCGGCCGTCGATACCGTCTGGGTCGGTTGACTCGCCTGGAAGCTGCTGGCCGACACGGTCGTGCCGGGAACCACGTAGCGGCTTTCGCGGCTGAGCTGCGTCAAGTCCGGTGGCACGTCGAGCGACGGCCCCTTGGCGCCGCTCGACTTGTAGTCGATCTTCTGGCCTTCCAGCGTGTCCTTGAAAAGCGAGCAGCCGGGCAGCAGGCAGATGGCTGTTAGCAGGGCGGTGGCCGTGCGGGTTTTCATGGCGCCGGGAATCGACGCTGATATCGGCAATGTCTTCATTTGCATTCCTAAAAGTCAGAGTAGGCCAGCGGCGCGCAGGACGCTTTCGACAGCGGCTTCATTGCCCGTGTCGAGCGGCGTCATCGGCAGCCGCAGCCTGCCGCCGCAGAGGCCCATCCGGGCCATCGCCCATTTGACGGGAATCGGATTGGCCTCGACGAACAGGTATTTGTGCAGCGGCAGCAGCTTGAACTGCAACGCCATCGCACTCTTGACGTCGCCAGCGAGCGCCGCCGCGCACAGCTGGCCCATCAGGCGAGGCGCGACGTTGGCCGTCACGCTGATATTGCCCTGGCCGCCGCAGAGCATCAGCGCCACGGCGGTCGGGTCGTCGCCGGAATAGACGGCAAAGCCGGCCGGCAAATCCCTGATGAGCCACTGCGCGCGTTCAATGTCGCCGGTCGCTTCCTTGATGCCGACGATGCCCGGCACTTCGGCAAGGCGCAGCACGGTCGCATGCGCCATATCGGCAACGCTGCGGCCGGGCACGTTGTAGAGCACTGTCGGCAGGTCGCCAACCGCCTCGGCGATCGCCCGGAAATGTCGGTACTGGCCCTCCTGCGTCGGCTTGTTGTAATAGGGCACGACCTGCAGCTGGCAGTCGGCGCCGACCTGCCTGGCGAAGCGGGCGAGCTCGATCGCTTCGGTAGTCGAATTGGCGCCGCAGCCAGCCATGATCGGCGCGCGCCCTGCCGCCTGCTCGACCGCCACGCGGATGATTTCACAGTGCTCCTCGACGTTGACGGTCGGCGACTCGCCAGTGGTGCCGACCACGCCGATGCAGTCGGTGCCCTCGGCAATATGCCAGTCGACGAGCTTGCGCAGCGCGGCGTAATCAACGCTGCCGTCTTCATGCATTGGCGTCGCCAGGGCGACGATGCTGCCGGTGATGGGGTTCATGTTTTGTGGCTAGGATCGCCGGCGCCAAGTGTGTCGGGCCGAACCAGATGGTGAGCCTGGCATTCTACCCAGAGGTCAAAACAGGGGATAGCGGCAGGGTCTGGGGGTGTCGGGGTCGGACGCGGCGGACCGCCCATCACGGATGGCGGCGATACGCTGGACGAATCGTGCCGACTTGCCGGCCCGGCTGTCCTCGAAGCCGTCCTCGAACGCGACAACGCGCAATCCGCCGCAGAGTTCAAGCAGCTCGCCGGGGCGAAGCAGGAAGTCGGGCCGCGAAGGCTTGCCCACCGTCTCGTTACCCTGGGTAAAGGTTTCGTAAATCAACACGCCGCCGGGCGCAAGGCTGGCCAGCAAGGTCGGCATGAGCGGGCGCCACAGGTAGTTGACGACGACGACCGCCGCGAATTCGCGGCCGGCGAAGGGCCACGGTCCATTTTCGATGTCGGCAACCACGGCTTCGATGGAAAGCGCCTGAATTGCTATTGATTCAATAGCTGCCTGCGACCGATCCACAAGCGCTAGGGGGTGATTTCGTGGATGAAACCAGCGCGCATGCCGGCCCTCTCCGCAAGCCACGTCCAGCACCGCGCCGCCCGGCGGGACCAGATGCGACCAGCGCCGCACCCAGGCGGAAGGCTCGTCGGAGTCGTGCATGGCGGAATGCGCTAAAAGCACGTCCAAAGCTGCGTGGCCAGGGTGAACAAGAAGTCAGGCCGGGTGTAAAGCGCGAACACGCCCAGCGATGCGCCAACGGCGGCTATAAAAAATGCCAGGTTGCGGACCATCATTTTCAAGCGCCTTGCGGCACTTCGCCCTGGACGGAGCGCGCAATCGGCGTGTCGCGCACCGGCAGGTTGACCAGACCGGCAAAAACGCCGAGCGCGATGGTGATGTACCAGACCACGTTATAGCTGCCGGTGCGGTCGTACAGCAGGCCGCCTAGCCAGACACCAAGGAAAGAGCCGATCTGGTGGCTAAAGAAGATAAAGCCGCCCAGCATCGACAGGTGCCGGATGCCGAAAATCTGCGCCACCATGGCGTTCGTCACCGGAACCGTCGAGAGCCATAGCAGCCCCATCAACGCCGCGAAGACGTACACGCTCGCTGGGCTGAGCGGCGCCGCCAGAAACACCGCGATGATGGCGGCCCGCGAGAAGTAAATCGTCGCCAGAATTTTGCGCTTGGCGATCCGCTGGCCCAGGGTGCCGGCGATGTAGGTGCCGAACACGTTGAAAAGGCCGATCAGCGCCAGCGCGTAGCCCGCCACCTGCGGCGACAGGCCCTTGTCCTTCAGGTAGCTGGGCATGTGCACACCGATAAAGACGACCTGAAAGCCACAAACGAAGTAGCCGGCCATGAGAAGCTGAAAGCTGGGGTATTTGAAGGCTTCGCGTAGCGCCTGGCCGATCGTCTGCTCGGGGCTGGCGGCGTCCCGGACCGCCATGCCGGTTTCGCGCAGCCCGACCGCCAGCGGAATAACCAGCAGCACCGCGCCGCCCAGCGCCAGCAGCGCGGTCTGCCAGCCCAGTCCGCTGATGAGGTAGCCTTCGACCGGCACCATCAGGAACTGCCCGAACGAGCCGGCAGCCGCCGCGACACCCATCGCCCACGAACGACGCTCGGCCGGAATGTTGCGGCCAATCACGCCGTAGATCACGGCATAGGTCGTTCCAGCCTGCGCCGCGCCGATCAACACGCCCGCCGTCAGCGTGAACAGCAGGCCCGTCTGCGACAGCGCCATGCCGACCAGCCCGAGAGCGTAGAGCAGTGCCCCGGCAACGATGACCCGAAACGCGCCGAAGCGGTCGGCGACCATGCCGGCGAAAATGCCGAAAACGCCCCATGCCAGGTTCTGGATCGCCAGCGCGAAGGCGAAGGTTTCGCGCGTCCAGCCCTGCGCTTGGGTAATGGGCTGCAGCCACAGGCCGAAGCCGTGCCGAATGCCCATCGACAGCGTGACAATTGCCGCGCCGCAGATGAGCACCTGTTGCATTGAGAGTTTTTTAATCGGGGAAAGCGTGCTTGCAGCCATGGTTCGACTTTAACGAAAACGCTTCGCGAACGCTGTCAATGGTTCAAAATCTGGCGGCGGTTCATGCGATTGCGGCCTCAGGCTCGGTTTTCAGGGATCCGCCGAATATTCATGATCGTCAGGCCCGCCTGCAACACCACCAAGGCCCATGAGCTGGATTTCACGCGCCTCTAGGAGCCTGGCGTACCAGCGTGCCGAAAATTACGCTCGCAGACAGGACTTTATAGTGACGAGCCTGTCAGTCAGCGTGTCAATGTTAGGGTTTTCCCGCTGACCGAGGGCTGACCGACGGAGCAATATGGTCCCGAATTCCGTTGAAATGCCTATCCGTCAAGCCATGACCGTGGTATCAAATGTCCTGACGAGCTGATGCTGTTGCACTTCAAAACGCGCTCGGAGGAACTATGAGCATAGTTGCGATGACCAGAGAAATGGGATCACTTGGCAAGGACGTCGCCGAAGGGTTGGCGCGAGACCTCGGACTACGACTTCTTTACCATGAGATTATCGACAGCGTGGCGGACAAGACTCACATGCCACCGAACGTTATTACCCGTTTTCTCCAAGGAAAAGCAGGCGTGATTGAGAGCTTGAGAGTCGACTTGGACGCAATTTCGCTTTACACAGCCGAGGAAGTGCTGGATCTGGCCGCCAAGGGTAACCTCATGATCCGCGGTTGGGGCGCTACCAGCTTATTGCGCCCTGTCTCGAATGTTCTCTGCCTCCGGGTATGTGCACCCCTTGCCTTGAGAACACAGCGCATCATGGAACGGCTCGGCATCGACGATTCTGCGCTTGCGCTGAACGAAATCAACAAGAGTGATGCGGCCCATTCCGCCTCGATGCTTCGGCGATTTGGGATACATTGGCAGGACGCGGAGCACTATGACTTGACCTTGAACACCGAACGCTTGTCGGTCGAGGACTGCATTGAGCAGATCAAGGACTTGTTGACGCGCCCTGCCTTCCAGGAAACCGCCAAATCTCGCACCGAATTGCTGAATTTGACGCTGTCCACACACATTCAGGGGGCGTTAAGAAATGAGCCCAAGACCCGTGGAGTAAGAATTTCGATCGCCAACCACGCAAACGGAAACGCCGGAAATGTGGTCCTGCAAGGCATCGTTGCCAACGACGCGGAAAAGCGAATGGTGGAAAATATGGCATCGCGCTTTCCGGGAGTCCTCACAGTTGACAACGAGCTACGGGTGATGACAAACAGCAAGATATCCAGGACGCTCGACGGCTAATTGAACGAGTAGGTCCGTTGCATCCTTGATGCGCCGCAACTGCGCGTTGACTGCGTACTCTCCAAGCTAATCCAGAAGTGATGCCTGCGGCAACGCATGCGTAGCCACTGCATGGCTGGCGGCCTCGGTGCGGCGGGTACATCGCCTGACAATTGGGACGCCGCAGCGTGCACCGCTCAAATACACCGGGCGCGGTACATCCGCCATGCAAGCGGTGCAAAGGCCGCGAAACAGCAGTAAAACCATGGGCTTCATACAGCGTGTTCGTAAAATCCTATTATTTGAAAATTACCGACTGACTACTCGACTTCACAATCTGATATTCAGACCATCTCTAAAAGAATAGTCTGTATATTTGTACAGTATTATTCGCAACCCCGCATACAATTGCGGCAGTCATTTCAAGCCCCAAGGCCGAAAAAATTTCTACCCTACCTCCTGTTTACTCTGAAAGCTCGATCCGCGTTTTAAAGGGCCTGGAACCTGTCAAGCAGCGGCCCGGCATGTACACGCGCACCGAGAACCCGCTGCACATCATCCAGGAAGTGCTAGACAACTCGGCTGACGAAGCGCTGGCCGGGAACGGCAAAAAGATCCGGGTTACGCTGCACATGGATGGCTCGGTGACGGTGGAGGACGACGGCCGGGGCATTCCGTTCGGCATGCATCCGGAAGAAAAAGCGCCCGTGGTCGAACTCGTTTTTACCCGGCTGCACGCCGGCGGCAAGTTCGACAAGGGCAAGGGCGGCGCATACAGTTTTTCGGGCGGCCTGCACGGCGTCGGCGTGAGTGTGACCAATGCGCTCTCAACCCGGCTCGAAGTGGCTTCTTACCGGGAAGCCAAGGTCGGCAGGATCGCATTTTCTGGCGGCGACGTGGTCGAGCCGCTGGTATTGCGCAAAAGCGAACCCGGTGACCGCAAGTCCGGCACCACGGTGCGCGCCTGGCCCGATGCGAAATACTTTGAATCGCCGGCGCTGCCGATGGCCGAGCTCACGCATCTGCTGCGCAGCAAGGCGGTGCTGATGCCGGGCGTGACTGTCTCGCTGACGGTCGAGAAAACAAGGGAAGTCCAGAGTTGGATTTTCAAGGGCGGACTGCGCGACTACCTGATGCAGACGCTGAACGCCGACCCGGTCATTCCCATGTTTGAGGAAGAATGCTTTGCCGATGCCCAGCACGAAACCTTTGCCGAGGGTGAAGGCGCCAGTTGGTGCGTCGCCTTCACCGAAGACGGCCAGCCAGTGCGCGAAAGCTATGTCAATCTGATTCCGACCAGCGCCGGCGGCACACACGAAAGCGGCCTGCGCGACGGACTGTTTACCGCTGTGAAAAGCTTCATCGAGCTGCATTCGCTGCTGCCAAAGGGCGTCAAGCTGCTGCCCGAGGACGTGTTCGCCCGCGCCAGCTATGTGCTGAGCGCCAAAGTGCTCGACCCGCAGTTTCAGGGCCAGATCAAGGAGCGGCTCAATTCGCGCGATGCGGTGCGGCTGGTGTCGAGCTTCGTGCGTCCGGCGCTCGAGCTGTGGCTGAACCAGCATGTCGATTACGGCAAAAAACTGGCCGAGCTCGCCATCAGGGCGGCGCAAACCCGGCAGAAAGCCGGTCAGAAGGTCGAAAAGCGCAAGGGCTCGGGCGTGGCGGTGCTGCCCGGCAAGCTGACCGATTGCGAGAGCAAGGACCTGACTCACAACGAGGTTTTTCTGGTCGAGGGCGATTCGGCCGGCGGCAGCGCCAAGATGGGCCGCGACAAGGAAAGCCAGGCGATTTTGCCGTTGCGCGGCAAGGTGCTCAACACCTGGGAAGTCGACCGCGACCGGCTGTTCGCGAACAACGAGATCCATAACATCGCGGTCGCCATCGGCGTGGATCCGCATGGTCCGGAGGATTCGCCTGGACTAAGCGGCGCCGGGCCGTCCCAAGCCGCGAACGCCCCGTCGGGGGGCAGCGACCCACGTGTAGCGGGGGAGCGTGGGGGCGACGTTCTTTCCGGCCTGCGCTACGGCAAGGTCTGCATTTTGAGCGATGCCGACGTCGACGGCTCGCACATCCAGGTGCTGTTGCTGACGCTGTTTTTTCGCCATTTCCCGAAATTGATCGCCGCCGGGCATGTCTATGTGGCCCGGCCGCCGCTGTACCGCGTCGATGCGCCGGCGCGCGGCAAAAAGCCGGCGTCGAAGGTCTACGCGCTTGACGAAGGCGAATTGATCGCCATACTTGACAAGTTGCGCAAGGACGGCGTTCGCGAAAATGCCTGGAGCATCAGCCGCTTCAAGGGTCTGGGCGAAATGAGTGCGGAACAATTGTGGGATACGACGCTCAATCCCGACACCCGCCGGCTGCTGCCGGTGCAGCTCGGCAACCAGGATTTTTCACAAACCGAAAGCCTGATCACCAAGCTCATGGGCAAGGGCGAAGCCGCCGCGAGGCGCGAATTAATGGAATTGCATGGCGATACGGTGGAGATCGATGTTTAAGGAAAAAGGGATGAAGGTGAACTTGTCAACCTTGCTGAAGTTGCCCTTCCTCGTCCTTGCGCTGGCGCTTCTGCACGCCGCGCCCGCGCGGGCCGACATGTGGGGTTATGTCGATGCACAGGGCGTCACCCATTTCTCGGCGCAGCGTCTTGACGAGCGTTACGAGCTTTTTTTCCGTGGCGGCGAAAACTTCAATGTCGGCAA
>Ga0136611_10000792_pt1 | contig 21260 bp, 15 predicted proteins | sample AntDrymUQ2232306_2_FD_106645 | JGI IMG/M metagenome (GOLD analysis project Ga0136611, IMG submission 106645) | Polar desert sand microbial communities from Dry Valleys, Antarctica - metaG UQ223 (23.06) | ecosystem: Environmental > Terrestrial > Soil > Desert | place: Antarctica: Dry Valley...
CCTTTGGTAAAGATATAGCCGAAAAATTCAGCGACAACATCCTGCAGTTCTTTTTCGGGTAATACTTTATTCAAGTATTTCTCGAACATCGGACAAGTTGCCGCTTCGTTAAAATCAAACGGTAATTGATAGGGAAGAAAATCTTTAGCGTTAAACTCTCGCAGGGCTTGACTGTCCTTTGATATTTCAAATGTGCCGTTTAGCAGATTGATTAAAACAACGTCGCTGCGCTGTTCTATCGGTTCAAAATGCGCCGACGAAAGAAACTGGTTATAAAGTTCATTTTTGAATTTATAATGCTGCGCTTCGAGCGAGTGGACGCTTAATCTTTCAGCAACATTTCCGAGAAAGTTTTTAATCGTTTCCCGGTTTAGTTCTTTCCAGTAAGCACCGTTAAAGGCAAAGATAAAATCATCTTTCCGGGCAAGGTCGAGATTCTGTTCTTTAACCTTACTAAGCAGTTCGTTCACGCACAGGACAAGCAAATGCTTTTGCGGCAATTTTTCTTCGTCGTCGAGATTCGCCGCCGCTTTGAAGTCTATTGCGTCGAGCGTCTCTAAAATTGCCGTCAAGATTTCAGAGTGCGCTAAGACTTTGACTTTGCCGTTTGGTTTGGACAATGTTTCAAATTCGGCGCGAATCGCATCGCCATCAATTGTTTTTGTTTTGGGTTGCGGTGTCATTATTTCGACCCCCCCGCAAATCTTTCGAGCAGCTCGCGGCGTTTGCGCTTCGAGGCTTCGTCAATCGCCGAATCAATTTTCGCGTAATGCGCCAAACATTTCCGGCAAACTTTAATTGACTGCTGAAAATCGTTGTCGCCGTCGAGCCGTCCGCCGCATCCGACGCACACACCAACAACCGTTTTTGTATTCGGCGCGTCGTCGAAGGTGAAAGGGTTGCGCTGCGGCAGACATGAAATTTTGGTTGATTCGAGCAAATCCCGGCGCGATGTGTTTGGGGATTCGTCGAAATTTGGAATTTGAAATTTGTTTCGGGTTGATGTATTGTTATTCATAGAAATTGATTCTCCATTTGAATTGATTTTCATAGTTAATCCGTGTGCTAAGTCAGTATTTGAGCCGTTGCTTTCCAGAGCAACGGTTTTTTCATTTTTCATTTTGTTTTTCTCCCTCGTTTAAATAATTCATAAAATCATCCTTCAAAATTAAGACACGCCGCCCGGCGCGTTTTACCTTCAAGCGTCCGGCTTTAATTTCTTTGCGGAGCATCGCCTTTGAAATTGAAGTTAGAGCCGCGCACTCTTCAACCGAATAAGCCAGCCTGTTTTTTGTGTCTGTCATTACTTCTAACATTTTTCTTTTTCTCCATTTATAAGACTTAATTTGCACGGTGTATGATTCCGTGCTATTGTGATTATCGCCGATGATATTGTATAGAACAACGGGAAAATGAACTCATCCATTTAAGAGATATTCAACCTATAAGCAAAGTAAGTCTTATGAAGTATCAAAAAGTTGCAGAGTGTCCGACGGAATTAGGAAAGTGGCTTGCGCTAATAAACAGTGCGCCTTATGGACAAAGCACTCATCTTCGCGGTTGGGAAATACTTATGAGTAATGCCTATTTTGAATTAACCGGCGAAGATATTAGGTTGCTGGATGTGCCCGCGCCATATTTCGCTACGGGAGAATGGGAAAAGCCCGGTAGTCGGTTTGATGAGATTTATCAAGAAGTTTTTACAAAAGCGACGGAAGCCCTCAAAGAAGAAACCAAAGAATTTCCCAAACTTTTTTCTTACCTCTTCGAGATAGAAGATTATCCGCCGTCTAAAAATCACTATGACGAAATTCGTTTTGACGTTAAAACTTGGCAATATGCACGAACCGCTTACCAAAGATACGAAACTTTTTTGCAGATGAGAGCAGACATCAGAGGCATTGCTTTTAAGTGTAAATCTTATCGTCAAAACGGGCGTTTTATTGATAACGAATTTGTTTTTGAACAATTTGGTTTTAAAAGAAGAGATAAAGGCTATCGTTCTGATTTCATAATCAAAAATGGAGCGATTGATTTTGAATCCGAGCTAATCCAGTTATTGCGCGGCATCTCGCCGGAACGGTTAAGAATTTGTCCGATATGCCGTGAAGTTTTCTGGGCAAAAAGAATTGACGCGCCTACTTGCCCAAAAAAGCGATGCTCAAACAACTTTCACCAAAGAAAATTAAGAATTGCCGAATATGAAAAAAGATTTGATAAGGCTTTTGAGAAACTTGAGAAACAACGGCAAACCTTACCGTCCGATAGTCCGCTGATTGCAGAACAAATTAAATTAACCAACAAAATTAAAGAGAAAATTAACAGGGAGAAAATCAAAAATGGCACTCTATAAACGCCCAAACAGTAAATTTTGGTGGATGAAGTTCACCTTCGACGGCGAGCTTGTCCAGCAGTCAACAAAGGTCGCAAACAAGCGCGATGCTTTAACTATTGAAGCGGCTTTCCGGCACGAATTAGCACTTGGGCGCATCGGCATCAAACCAAAGAAAGAAGCTCCGACATTTGCCGATGCCGCGCTCAATTTTCTCCAATGGTCAAAAGTCTGCCAAGCCGAAAAATCAACCGAAAGGCGCGAAAAATTTGCCGTCGAACTGCTTGCCAATTTTTTCGGGAAAAAGAAAGTTGATGCGATTGAAACCAAAGATGTCGAAAAATTTGTCGTTTGGCGAAGCGGGCAAACATCGCAGAAAACAAAAACTTTCATTACACGCGGCACGGTCAACCGTGAATTGATTACTTTGAAAAAGATTTTCAAGAGGTTGGTTAATGAAGATGTCTTGCGTAATAATCCGGCGCAAACCGTCAAGCTGCTAAAAGAGAACGACGCGGATTTTCACGTTTTATCAGACGACGAAGAAAAGATTTATCTGCTTGCCGCTCCGCAGCCGCTCCAAGACGTTGCAATTTTAATGCTCGAAACGGGTATGAGATGCGGCGAAATTTACCGAATAAGACGAAGCGAAGTATTTCTTGATAAAGGCTTTCTCAAAGTTACGAAAGGCAAAACAAAAGCGTCGGTCAGACAAGTTCATTTGTCAGAAAGAGCAAAAGCAGTTTTGCGCGGTCGGTTGCAAAGATTCAAAGATGAAAACTTATTTCCGCAAAACGACGAAGATTTCCGAACGGCAACACAAACCATAGATAAGATGCACATTCGGACAATGGAGCGGTTAAAGATGAGTTTCCGGCTTTACGATTGCCGTCATACGTTCGCCAGCCGCGCCGTCGAAAACGGTATAGACTTGCTCACTCTTTCGCAGATTCTAGGACATAACGGATTAAAGACGATTTCCCGGTATGCTCACCCGTCGGAAAGTTACAAAGCCGACGCGATAAAGAAAATGGAAAACAGAAAGTTTGCAAAAGCAGTCTAAAAGCGGAATTTGCCGCCGAATGGCTACATTATCAGATACATCTCACAATTTGAGACATTTTTCGCACCTCTAACTATTGATAGTAAATGACTTAAAGCATAATATAAAATCTTGTCTTATGCTCGCTCCAAACATTTAAGTCTTTATACTCTTACACTTCCTTGATGCTGTGGAGTGTCAATTATTGAATATCTCAAAGTATTCTATCACTCAAGATCCTTCAGTAAAAACAGGCGACAGATACATTTTTTGATATCGCGAAAAGTCTATCACCTTTCGATATTTTAACTGAGAGATGTTCTCAAGTTTTGCTCAAGTCTGATTCATTATCATCAAAATACGTTATAAAGATTTTTTTTTTACAAGTCGGTATCGGTATAAGTAGGCGGAAATACGAGGGCAGCAAGTTTCAGTTGATTTTTGGAGGGTTTAAGATGAAAACGTTATTTTCCATAGTTTTTTTACTGTTAATTTTGATAATCGGACAAGCGACCGCTTTAGCCGCGCCTTCGATTGACCGTTTACTACAGCAGCAAATCGTTGCTGCGCCGCTCGATTCAAAGCCGGTCGTGATTACCTTTGACCGCAAGCCGACCAATACCGATTTTCTGTATCTGAAATCGCTCGGCATTATGGGCGGTCAGGTTTTACGCGAACTTCCGATCATCTTAACAAAAATAAATGCCAACCAATTTAATGCTTTAAAAACAAAAAGCGGCATTCGCTCGCTTTACGCCAATCATATTTTCAAGGCGTTCGACAGTCAAAGTAATAAATTTATCGGCATCAACAAACTTGAAACCGACGGCGAGGTGACGAATCGAAACGGCGGTCTTCCGGTTTCGGGGAAAAACATCGGCGTTGCTTACGTTGATACCGGCATTGACGCGACGCATCCCGATTTGAAACTCGGACAGAATGTAATTCAAAATGTTATTTTCCCGACCGCCGAAGTTCCGCTCAATTTACCGCCTGAATTTATACCGATTCTGCCGATTGAAAACCAACCGATGACCGACATCGAAGGCGGTCACGGAACTTTCGGCGCGGGCGTTTTGGCGGGAACGGGCGCGGCTTCGGGCGGTTTTTATCGCGGTGTTGCGCCGAATGCGAAATTAATCGGTTTGACTGCCGGAAATGATGTTGGTCTCTCGACCTTCGCCATTGTGCAGGCACTTGATTATGCGCTGGCAACTCAATTTCTCTATAACATTCGAGTTTGCAATAATTCTTACGGAACGACGCTGGCGGATTATCCATATGATCCGCTCGATCCGATTAACACGGCAACCAGAATGATGCACGACCGCAACATCACGGTAGTTTTTGCTGCCGGAAACGACGGCGAAGGAACCGATAAAATTAACCCGTTTTCTGTCGCGCCGTGGGTGATTTCCGTTGCCGCTGGCGAAAAGCAGGGACTTGGAACGCCTGCCGGATTTTCCTCGCGCGGCAATGACAACGGAACCGGAACGGACACGCCTGGGCAGCCTGCTGACGAATTCGCTTCGCCGAATTTGCGACCGGATATTACCGGCTCCGGCGTTGATATGAAAAGTACTCGCTCAAAAGGTCCGGGCGTGACAAACGTCGCCGGGACAATTCCGCTTTTTGTCGGCGCCAATGATCTTTCAACCATTCCGCCCGCGTTTCTGCCGTTTTACACGACATCGCAGGGAACCAGTTTTTCGACTCCCCAGGTATCCGGCGTAGTCGCCATGATGCTCGAAGCGAATCCGCTTTTAACGCCCGATCAAGTTGTCACAATTTTGCGACAGCAGGCGACACCGATGCCATTTGAAGAACGGGTTGTCGGCGCGGGATACGTTGACGCGCATAACGCTGTTCGCGCGGCGTTAGCTTTAGCGGCGGTTCCGCATCCGGCAAATTTGTTTCCGTCCGATGATCCGAACGCGCCGCAAATTGTTGATGCGACGGATGACCAGCTAGGAACTACTGCGCAGGACATTCGTCAGGGGAGATTTTTATACGACGCGGCTTCAAATCAAGTTGTTTACACATTGACGCTCGCCGACCTTTCGGTAAGAACGCCGAATATGCGGTGGTCAATGATTTCAAAGTTCGGCGCGATTGAAGTTTTCGTCACGGCTTCGGTTGACGAACTCGCTACAACTTACAAATACGGCAAAATAACTACTCTCGCTACCGGAACGCGCAATCAGGAAACAATCGGCGCGGTAGATTCGGGCGTCATCCAGGGTAATCAAATAATAATTCGTTTGGCATTAGACAAAATTAACACGGCGGTCGGAATAAATGTGCTCGGAACAACCTCGACCGGCACGCAAGCGCAATCGCAAATTTTGATCGGTTCGTCCTTGTCGGGCGGTTTGCTGCTGAATTCAGACGCCGCCTCCGGTTCAGATTTCGCGTTGAACGGTCAGCCGAATCCTGAGCCGACACCGACTCCAACTCCTACTCCGACTGTAACTCCTACTCCGTCGCCAAATCCAGAACCGACACCGACGGTTACGCCGACACCTCAACCAACGCCGTCGCCAACTCCAACGCCGAACGAAACCGGCAAGTTTGAAGAGCGTTATTCCGGCACAATGAACGTCGGGCAAAACGTTTCTGAAATTGCCTTCATCATTCGTCGTTCAACCCTTGACGCTCAAATCAATCAGAATCACAGCAACCAGGAACTGAGTTTAGAATTATTGGACGGCAATCGAAATCTCATAGCCACTGCCGCAAATAAAAGAATTGCGCTAGATGGGTTAAGTAACGGAACATATTATTATCGTGTGCGCGGCAATACCAATCGGGCGGTTGATTTTACAATCAAAAGCAGTCAGGGCAGATAGATAAATACTCTATTCCAATAAAAAAGATGCCGAAAAATTCGGCATCTTTTTTAATTACATAACTAGAGTTGGAGCAAGCATTTAACTGAATTTTTAATACTCGCTCCAAACATATTTAAAGTCCAAAACTGGCTTCGTTCAGAAAAACTTTAAGCTTTAAAGTTTGAGACTTTTATTGCTGTTCGTGAATAGTTGTTAATCGCTTAACTTCAAAATTGCGCCAGCCTTTCGGCGTTTTTACTTTTACTTCGTCGCCTTCCTCCTTGCCCAACAGAGATTGACCGATAGGCGAAACCGTCGAGATCAAACCGTTTTCCGGGTCGCTCTCTTCCGATGTGACGAGACGGTAAGTAATATCTTCTTCGCTCTCCAAATCGTATAAAACCACCTTTGAACCGTAAGCGATGCTGTCAGTCGGAATCTTCGTTATATCAATTGACTCGACCTCGCTCAATCGCTGGCTTAATTGAACCACCCGCGCCATCACCATTTTTTGACGCTCCAGGGCAGCTTTATATTCGGCGTTCTCTTTCAAGTCGCCGAACTCACGTGCTTTTTGAATTTCCTTCGGCAATTTAAAGCGCAGCTCGTTTTCGAGAGCTGCTAATTCCCCAAGTATTTTCTTTCTGATTGCTTCCATATTTAAAGTTGGCAGTTGGCAGTTGGCGGCAACAGTAAATCAATCGAAAAACCGACTGCTTACTGCTGCCAACTGCCAACTACAATTTCGCTTCTTTCGGTGCGGCAAATGAAATTCCGATGTCGCGCGCGGTGCGAACAAGTTGTCCGTCAGCCGAAACGGTTTTGATATTGGCGATTGCATCAGAAAGCGGCACGGTAATAACCGTTCCGGCTTGCAGAGCGACCATTTTTCCCGTCTGTCCGTTTGCCAGAGCGCGAACGGCGCACGCGCCGAAATTCGTGCCGAGCATTCTATCGAAAGCGTTCGGACTGCCGCCGCGCTGCAAGTGTCCAAGCACGACGCAGCGAGCTTCTTTGCCGGTCATTTCCTCGATTTTTTGTCTGACGTAATCGCCGACACCGCCGAGACGCGGCGCGGTTTTACTATCGCCCGTCGCTTTGTAAAATTCCGATTTGCCGACTTCGACCGCGCCCTCTGCGACAACGATGTTCGTAAATCGCGAGCCGCTTTTTTCGCGCTGAAAAATCTTCTGCACCATTGACTCGAACGAAAATGGAATTTCAGGAATTAAAATCACATCTGCGCTTCCAGCGAGTCCGGCGTGCAGGGCAATCCAGCCGGTGTGTCTGCCCATCACTTCCAAAATCATCACGCGGTCGTGCGAAGCGGCAGTCGTGTGCAACCGGTCGAGAGCTTCGGTAGCGATGTCAATCGCGGTCATAAATCCGAACGTGAGTTCGGTCGCGGCTAAGTCGTTGTCAATCGTCTTCGGAACGCCGATAACGGGAACGCCGCGTTTATAAAATTCCTGCGCGATGGCTAAAGTTCCGTCGCCGCCGATAACGACGAGTGCTTCGATTTCAAGCCGCCGCATATTTTCCATCGCTTCTTGAATCGCTTCTTCAGGAATAATAGTTTTGCCGTCAACAAAGCAGCAAAAACTGCCGGTGTTGCGCGTGCCGAGAATGGTTCCGCCGCGCGGCAAAATTCCGCCGACGCTCTTCGTCGTCAGTTTCATCGTCTGCATGTCGCCGACTAAACCCTCAAAACTGTCTTCGATGCCGACGCATTTCATTCCGAATTCGCGCACCGATGTGCGGACTGCCGCGCGAATAACTGCATTTAATCCCGGAGCGTCGCCGCCGCCCGTAACAAGACCAATTTGTTTATACATAATCCAACCGTCAAAAATATTTTACCTTATCACTTAAGAAACGCGAAAAACTTAAGATTAGATTTTGCTGTGCTGGACGAATCTTGTAAAGTTAGCGAAAGAAAAAACGCGAATATCAATAAAAGTATCAACTGAAGGTATGGAAGACGAGCTAATAGAAATGCCTGAAAGTCATAGCGATTCGTTCGCCGCTCATCCTTCATCCTTCATCCCATCTTTCGCAGAAGCGTTTCGGTTTTGGCTCAAACTCGGGTTCATTTCGTTTGGCGGACCCGCCGGGCAAATCGCCATTATGCAGCGCGAATTGGTCGAAAACAAAAAATGGATTGACCAGGATGATTTTCTCCACGCGCTGAATTATTGTATGTTGCTGCCCGGACCGGAAGCGCAGCAGCTCGCCACTTATATCGGCTGGCGGCTGCATAGCATTAAGGGCGGAATTGTCGCGGGCGCGTTCTTCGTCATTCCGTCAATCTTTTTCCTGTTAATTCTTTCCTACATTTACGCCGCCCACGGAAACTTGCCGGCGGTCAGCGCGATTTTTGACGGGTTCAAAGCGGTCGTCGTGGCAATCGTCGTCGAAGCCGTCCTGAAAATTGCTAAAAAGGCGTTCAAATCCTACTGGCACGTTGTTATTTCCGCTTTGTCGTTCGTGGCGATTTATTTTTTCCAAATTCCCTTTCCGTTGATTATTATCGGCGCGGCAATTATCGGCTTGATAACTTTCAAAACTCAAACTGCGAATCTCAAAGCCGAAGGAAATATCGCGCCCGCCGAAGATCAAAAACCGCTTTCAAGGTTTTATACCGTTAAAGTCATATTCGTTTGTTTTCTTCTCTGGCTGCTGCCCTTCGCCGGGCTTCTTTCTTTGCTCGGTTACGACAATTTACTCACTAAAACATATCTGTTTTTCACCCAAGCCGCGTTCGTCACATTCGGCGGCGCTTATGCGGTTTTAGCTTACGTCAATCAAGCGGTGGTCAGCGCGGGCTGGCTTACTTCAGCGCAGACGGTTGATGGTTTAGCACTCGCCGAAACTACGCCCGGACCACTAATTATGGTTTTGCAGTTTATCGGATTTATGACCGGCTGGAACAATCCGACGCTTGCCAATCAAACATACAGCGCGTTGATTTCAGGACTTCTCGCCACTTACGCGACGTTTTTGCCGTCGTTTCTTTTTATCTTCGCCGGCGCGCCGTATATCGAAAAACTGCGTCACAATCAAAAGTTGAATGCCGCGCTTTCGGGCGTAACGGCGGCGGTCGTCGGCGTAATTTTAAATTTAGCTTTGATGTTCGGCGCAGCCGTTATTATGCCGAATCTAAAGATTGACGTTTTCGCGCTTGCTTTATCTGTTTTATCTTTCACCGCGCTTTACTTTTTTAAGGTTGATGTATTGATTGTCGTTATCGGCGGCGGGCTGTGTGGGCTGGTCAAATATCTTTTTTTAAGTTAGAAATTCCAAGTCGAAAACGTTTTCGACTTGGAATTTCTACGTTGAATCCTGATTACTGCTTTTATTGTTTGTTAGCCGTATAAGTTCCCGTCATTTTTTTCGCTTCGAGAACTGCTTCAATCGCTTTTAAGACCTGCGGATCGTTTTCAAGCAAAACTTGTCGCCCCGCTTCGTCCGAGTAATTCGCGGTGGCGAGTTCCTGTCTGATGCGCGATTTGACGTAATCAATCTGGCTGTTAACGTTTTCAACTGATAAACCAATTCCTTTATCTTTGGCGACGAACGCCCTAAACGCTTCGAGCATTTTATCATTGGTCTGCAAATCGGTCGGTGCAACCGTTTGATTATAATTTTGCTTATCAACCTTTAAATTTTCGAATCCTTTAATTTGTCCGGCGACGAGTTGGCGAACGAAGAAAAACGTCGCGTCATTCAGACGAAACCGCAACGGTGTGAAGGCGAGCGCAGGAGCCTTCAAATCCGGCTCGATGCCGCGTCCGCTGTTGAAAATTCTGCCGCCAGCAGTTTTCACCGGACTGCCGACGGGTTTCGGTTTGTGGTCACTGTTCGCCTCGTCTTCGTCATGACTCGTGTAGTAATCGTAAATCGAGCCGCTTGAATAATCTTTTTGCAGGGAACGTCCGAACGGCGTGTAATATCGCGCCGTCGTCAGTGTTAAGCCCGTGCCGAACGGAAGCGGAAACACTCTTTGAACCAAACCTTTGCCGAAGCTATCGCTGCCGACGACGACACCGCGCCCGTAATCCTGAATCGCGCCCGCGACGATTTCCGAAGCCGAAGCAGAGCCGCCATTAATCATCACGACGAGCGGCAAATTTTCGGTTCTATCGCCAACGGCGCGTAAATCCTGCGATTGAGCATAGCGTGAGCGTCCTTTGACCGAGACGACTGTTTGTCCGCGCGGGACGAAACGGCTGACAACTTCGATAGCCTGCGGAAGAAGTCCGCCGGGATTGCCGCGCAAATCAAGCACCAAACTTTTCATTCCCTGCTTTTTCAGGTCGCTAATCGCTTCATCGAGTTCGTCGGCTGACGTTTCCTGAAAACCGCCCGTAAATCCGACGTAGCCAACGCCGTCTTTGAGGATAAAATAATTGCGAATCGAGGGCAGCGGAACACCGCCGCGCACAATGTTGAATTCAATCGGTTTTTCCGTTCCGGCACGTTCGATTTTTATATTAACCGGTGTGCCGCGCTCGCCGCGCACGTTTTTGGAAACTTCCGAACTCGTGTATTTGCGCGCGTCCTTGCCTTCAATTTCCAGAAATCGGTCGCCGTATCGCAGCCCCGCTTTGTCGGCAGGCGTGTTTGGAATAATTGACTGCACGTAAACGCCGTCGCGGTGCTGAAGAATCGAAACGCCGATGCCGTAAAACTGCGAAGACTGGTCTTCGTAAAGCTTGCGAAATTCGTCGCGCGTAAAAAACGACGAATGCGGATCGAGCGTCCACAACATTCCCTGAATCGAGCTTTCCGAAACTTTTTCGTGTTCAATCGGGCTGACGTAATTCGCGTCAATTACGCCGAGAGCTTCACGATAATCAGCGATAACTTTTTCCTGCGTCAAAGTGCTGTCAGCCGATGTCGTGACCGGAAGTCTGCCGAAAATTCCGCCGGCGACCGCGCCGACGATAACTAAAACAATAGCGATGATGCCAAACTTTCTGCTCATTTATTTTGCGCTCCGAACCTTTAAAACTATAACACAAATTAGTTGTCGAAAGTTAGCCGTCGGTTGTCGCCAAAGACACTCCTAAAGCGACGCTTTGAAAAATACAAAAGATTCGCTGTTTTATGTCTTTATGCTTCCATTCGCTAAACTGTTTTGTAAAAGTCCAGCAATATTATGTATGATTTTGATTTACTTTTAGCCGCTGAGAATTAAAAATTACCTTCTTGTCAGATGATACCTGCGATTTCCATTATTGTTCCGGCTTACGAAGAACAAGCGCGGCTCGGCGATTCGGTCGACCGAATTCTCGCTTATATCGAACGGGAAAAACTTTCCGCCGAGCTGATTGTCGTTGACGACGGTTCAAAGGATAAAACGGTCGAGACGGGCGAAGCCGCCGCGCTCGCGTTTCCCGATACGCCGACGAAAGTCATTCGCTACGAAACGAATCGCGGCAAAGGTTACGCCGTTAAAATCGGGTTGCTTGCCGCGCGAGCCGACATCGCCGTTTTCTCCGATGCCGATTTATCCACGCCGATTGACGAATTACCGAAACTCGTCGAGCCGATTCAAACGGGCGAATTCGATGTCACTTTCGGCTCGCGCGCCCTCGACCGAAGCCTTATCGGAACGCACCAACCGTGGCGGCGCGAGCAGGGCGGACGGCTGATGAATCTCGTGATCAAAACGATGTCGGGCTTGCCTTTTGCTGATACGCAATGCGGTTTCAAAGCGTTCAACATGAAAAAATTTCGCCCGCTCTTGGAGACGATGACAATTGACCGTTTCGGCTTCGATGTTGAGTTTCTGTTCGTCGCCGCGCGTCACAAATTGCGCTTAAAAGAAATTCCCGTCTGTTGGAACAACGTCGAAGGCTCGAAAGTCAGCGTCTTCCGCGACACGCGCCGGATGTTCACCGAATTGATCCAAATCCGTCGTAATGCTAAACGCGGGGTTTATGATGCCAATCAATAGACGCGAAAAGGCACAAATATCACAAGAACTTTAATTTTCTTTTCGTGATATTTGTGCCTTTTTGTGGCAATCTATATTTATGACAGCCAAATTAAACGTCAATATCGACCACGTTGCCACCATCCGCGAAGCTCGAAAAACCATCGAGCCGAGCATCATCACCGCTGCCGTTGTCTGCGAGCAAGCCGGAGCGGACGGCATTACGGTTCACATTCGACAAGACCGGCGCCACATTCAAGACCGCGATATTTCCCTTCTGCGCGAAGTCGTCACTACATATTTAAACGTTGAAATGGCGACGGGCGAAGAGATGATAAAAATCGCCGTCCAAACAAAACCAGATGCCGTCTCATTAGTCCCCGAAAATCCGAATGAAATCACGACCGAAGGCGGTTTAGATGTCGTGAAGAATTTGGAAAATGTTCGCACGGCGGTCAATCGTCTGCGCGAAGTCGGGATTTTCGCCAGCATTTTTATTGACCCGAACGAAAGACAAATCGAAGCTGCAAAACAAGCGGGCGCGCAGCAGGTCGAGCTTTGCACAGCTGAATACGCCGAGTTGACTTTATCTTCACGCGCCGCGCACGGCGAAGGCTTTGAAAAAGCGCAAGCCGAAATCGAACGCATCAAACACGCCTCCGCTTTCGCCAAATCGCTCGGTTTAATCGTCGCCGCCGGACACGGTTTGACTTACCGCAACATCGGCGCGCTCGCCGCCATCCCTGAAATCTCCGAATTCAACATCGGACACAACATCATTTCCCGCGCAGTTTTCGTCGGTCTTTACAAATCCGTCGAAGAAATGATTCGAGCAATTAATATCAAATAGCATTGCCCGATTCACTTTTCCGCTTTAAAATTTATCGGCGCAAGATTTTTCCGCTCGCGCCGTTCTTCTGAGCATAAATTTATTGCCGAATTCCAGCAGACAGAATTTATCTTTCGTCAATCAGTCTGTTACGGCGGCAACCTTTCTTTATTTTCGGGACTCTTTTAGAATGGCAAAAACGAAGATTCTTTTATTCTTAAGATTTGTGAGGCTCAAATAATGTTTATTACCAGTTTGTTGCGGCTTTCGCTCATCGTAGTCGTTTCTTTTAATTTGGCTTTGGCGCAAGTCGTTGATGACAAAAGCAAAGAAAACGAAAAGCAGCAAATCGCTTTGTTTGAACAAATCGCCAAAGATGCCGAAGCATTGCGACTCCCTGAAAACCGCGCTTTGATTTCGGCGAAGCTCGCCGAAGGTTTGTGGCGATTCGATGAAAAACGCGCCCGCGCTTTTTTTCAAGCGTCCGTCGGCGAATTAATTACCGCTCAAATTCAAGCTGAAGCGAACAAAAAACAGGCGGGAATGCTGTACGGTCTGGTCAACGGAATCTCGCCGCGACAAGAAATACTAACAATGATTGCCGCCCGCGATGCCGAGTTTGCGCTCGACGCTTTTTATAAAAGTCGTCCGGCGAAAATCGCGCAGATTTTGATTAATCCTGAAGAGTTTAAAAAACCAACGAGCCAGCAGTTCGTCCAGAACGAAATTTATTTCGAACAATCGTTAATCGCGCGTGTCAGCGAGCAAAACCCGCAACGCGCCATAAAGCTCATTCGTGAAAGTTTGGCGAAAAGCGTTACTTACGAAGCCATCGGATTAATCGAAAAAATCAAAGTTAAAGACCCGGAACTCGCCGCCGAATTCGCCGGAGAAGTCGCCGACAAATTGTTGGCAACCGATTTTAACAAAACAAATCAGGATTTCAGTATCGCGGGGAGTTTCGTCACGCAATACGGGAAAAAACCGGAAGAAGGCGAAAAAATGGTGAAGGTTGACGAGAAAAAGCTGCGCGGTTTGGCGGCGTTAATCGCCAAAAACATTCTCAAAGCCGACGAAGATTATCATTACGAGATAGAATCGCTGTTGCCGATTATCGAAAAATTCGCGCCGGAGAATGTCGCCGCGCTCAAACAAAGAAAAGCGAGGATGGAAAACACGAGCGAGCGGCGCGAATACGCGGCTTACGAAAAATTTATAGAAAGCAATCCGTCGCCGGAAAAACTTTTATCAGAAGCTGAAAAATTTCCCGAATCATTCCGCAATCAGATATATTACGCGGCGGCTGAAAAGTCCGCGCAAACCGGCAATGTCGCCCAGGCGCAAAAAATTATCTCGACCAATATGTCGCAGGAAGAAGCCGAGAATTACCTGACGCAGATTAACTACAGTCTTATTTCCAAAGCCATTACCGACGGAAGGTTTGAAGAAGCGAATTTGTTAATCAATGAAATTCCCGCCGAAAATGCTCGTTTCGCTTCACTGGTGCAGTTGGCGACGAGTATTTATCAAAAAAATCCGGCGGAAAACAAAAAGCAGACTTTAGCTATTTTAGAGCAAGCCCGCGCGATCATTCCGCAGCCGGCGGAAACCATCGAGGAAATGTCGAATTTGATGCAGTTGGCGATGACGCTCGCCGAAATCGAGCCGGAACAATCGTTTCAGACAATTGAAGCGATGACGCAACCGATTAACGAATACGTCGAAGCCTCGGCAATCGTCTCGAAATATCGCAACGAAGGAATGCTCCGGCAAGGCGAAATGGTCATCAACTCTTACGGTGGAGTCAGCGGTTTCTACAATCTAAATCCTGTTCTCACCAGGATCAAAAACAAAGATTTCAAACGCACGCTGTCGTTTATCAACGGTTTTCAAAGATTGGAAGTTCGCGTAAATTTGTTGATTCAATTAATTGATTTGACTCCACCGGAAAGCAAAACCAATATCGGTCCAACGATACTATTGGGCAAGTGAGGTATCAGACATAATTTTAATTTTTAACTGAATTTGGCAGCCAGTTGTTTATTTAAAGCAACGCTTTCAAAGCCTGTCCCGTGTAAGATTTTTTAACTCTGGCGACTTCTTCGGGCGTTCCCTGCGCGACGACTTTGCCGCCGCCCATTCCGCCTTCGGGTCCCAAATCAATAATGTAATCGGCTGATTTTATCACGTCCAAATTATGTTCGATGACGATAACCGTGTTGCCCGTGTCAACCAATCTTTGCAGCACGTCGAGCAGTTTGTGGACGTCGGCGAAATGCAAGCCCGTCGTCGGTTCATCAAGAATGTAAATCGTTTTTCCCGTCGCGCGTTTCGATAATTCTTTGGCGAGTTTGATGCGTTGCGCTTCGCCGCCGCTCAAAGTCGTCGAAGATTGCCCGATTTTAATATAACCGAGACCAACATCGAGCAGCGTTTGGAGTTTCTGTTTGATTTGCGGAATGTTTTCCAGAATCGGCAAAGCGTCTTCAATCGTCGCATCCAATAAATTGGCGATTGATAAGCCTTTATATTTGACCGCCAGCGTTTCGCGGTTGTAACGCGCGCCGCGACAGACATCGCAGAGAACGTAAACGTCCGGCAGAAAATTCATCTCGATAGTTTTCACGCCCGCGCCTTCGCATGCTTCGCAGCGTCCGCCTTTAACGTTAAAAGAAAAGCGTCCGGCTTTGTAGCCGCGTTCTCTCGATTCGGGCAGCATCGCGTAAATTTCACGAATCGGCGTAAAGAGTCCGGTGTAAGTCGCCGGATTCGAGCGCGGCGTTCTGCCGATTGGTGATTGGTCAATTTCGATAATTTTGTCCACCAACTCCAAGCCTTTTATTGAATCGTGTTCGAGCGGCTCGAGGGATGATTTGTAAACGTAGCGATAAAGCGCGGGATAAAGAATGTCTTCGACGAGCGTTGATTTGCCCGAACCGGAAACGCCGGTGACGACCGTGAAAACGCCGAGCGGAAATGTCACGTCAATATTTTTAAGATTGTGCGCCCGCGCGCCTTTGACCGTAATTCGGCTGCCGTTCGGAAGTCGCCGCAAATCCGGCACTTCAATCTTCATCGCGCCCGACAAATATTTTCCCGTTAAAGATTCGGCGGATTTTTCAATTTCTCCCGGTGTTCCGACGGCAACAACTTCCCCGCCGTGCGTTCCGGCGAGCGGTCCTAAATCCACCACATAATCGGCTTGCTCGATAGTTTCAGCGTCGTGTTCGACAACTAAAACCGTGTTGCCCAAATCTCTCAAGGCGTGCAGAGTTTCGAGCAGCTTTTGATTATCGCGCGGATGCAGACCAATTGAAGGTTCGTCCAAAACATAAAGCACGCCGCGCAGTTGCGAGCCGATTTGCGTCGCCAAACGGATGCGCTGACCTTCGCCGCCCGACAAAGTTCCCGAACCGCGGTCAACCGTCAGATAGCCCAAACCGACGGCTTGCAAAAAACGCAGACGCTCCTTTATTTCCTTCAAAACGAGACCCGCAATTTTTTCTTCGCGCTGATTCAAACTGATTTCATCGAACCGTTCAATCGCTTCATCAATCGTAAGTTCGACATAATCGGCGATTCCCAAATTCCCGACGCGCACCGCCAAACTTTCCGGCTGCAATCTTTTCCCTTCGCACGCCGGACAATCAACCGGCGAAACCAATTCTTCGAGCGCGAGGCGAACTTTTTCCGACGGCGGATTTTCCATCCGCTCGCGCATTGCCCGAACCGCGCCTTTCCAATCCGATTCGTATTTATAACCGCCTTGTTGAAAAGTCAGCCGTCGTTTCGTGCCGTTAAAAAACGCGTCGCGGATTTCCTGCGGCAAATCGGCAAACGAAACTTTCATCAAATCTTCCGTCGCCTCGCTTCGCTTTTTGCCTTTCGCTTTCTTACTTTTTCCTTCTTCGTCCGGCGAGCCGAGTTTATCTTCGCCGGTAAATTTCTCAATGATTGCGGTTAAAGCCGCGTTCAAAAACTTTCCGCCTGATTTATCCGTGTCGTCCAGAAATTTGATTTTGCCGACAATCTGCGATTGGTCGGGCAGAATTTTATTCGCGTCAATTTCCAAAACTGTCCCCAAGCCCTGACATTTTTTGCACGCGCCGTAAGCCGAATTAAACGAAAACGAGCGCGGCTCTAAAGTAGCGATATTGATACCGCAATTGACGCACGCCATTTTCTCCGAATACAATTTTTCCTCGCCGTCTACAATCGAAACCAGTACCGCGCCGCCGGTTAATTTCAGCGCGGTTTTTACCGATTCGGTCAGGCGTTCCTTCACGCCTTCTTTAATCAAAAGGCGGTCAACGACGACTTCAATCGTGTGGTTTTTTCGCTTGTCTAATTTGATTTCTTCGTCCAAAGCGCGAAGCTCGCCGTCAATTCTGGCGCGAACGAATCCGTCTTTGTGAAGTTTTTCCAATTCTTTTTTAAATTCGCCTTTCCGTCCGCGCACCAGCGGCGCGAGAATCATCACGCGCTCGCCTTCCGGGAGTTCCGTGACGCTGGCGACGATTTGCTCGGTTGACTGGCGCGTAATCGGCAAACCGCACTGGTGACAGTGCGGTTTGCCGATTGATGAAAATAGCAGCCGCAGATAATCGTAAATCTCCGTCACCGTGCCGACGGTCGAACGCGGAGAGCGCGAAACGGTTTTCTGCTCAATCGAAATCGCGGGCGAAAGTCCTTCGACCGAATCAACGTCGGGTTTTTCGAGTTGGTCTAAAAACTGACGCGCATAAGCCGACAGCGATTCGACGTAACGACGCTGACCTTCGGCGTAAATCGTATCGAAAGCCAAAGATGATTTGCCCGAACCCGACAAGCCCGTGATAACCGTCAATTTATCACGCGGAATCTCGACGTTGATATTTTTTAAATTATGCTGTCGCGCGCCGCGCACCGTGATTTGTTTAATACTCATTGTGTCCTACCGATAAAATTCGTGCCTTTAGCCGAAACAGTCATTTTAACAATTTGATACGTCTTTTGGAAATACGGACGCGTTTTTTAGTTTGAATCTGCATTAGACAGACCGTCGAAACCAATAATAGTGAAAAGTAAACTGACATAGATTGATTCTTGACAGTAATTTTTACCAAATTAAGTAAGGAGAATAGAGATGGATAAAACATTAAATACGAACGTTGAAGCGATTAATCTCGAACAAGAAGCGAGATTGACCTCACGCCGTTCGTTCGTTAAATTGTCGAGTGCCGCCGTTTTGACGGCTTTTGCTTTCGGCGCGTTGAACCCGGAAACCCTGAGTGCGAAAACGGCTTTTCACGGTTTGCCGATTGATGATGAGAAATCAAAATCCGTTGATTTAGGCAAAGGCGACACGGGCGTTTTGAACTACGCCTACGCGCTCGAACAGCTCGAAGCCGCGTTTTACACGCAGGTTATCAGCACGCCGTTCGCGCAGATGACTTCGGCTGAGCGCGCGATTTTGACCGACATCCGCGACCACGAAATCGCGCACCGCGATTTATTTAAAACCGCGCTCGGCAAAAAAGCGATTCCGGCTTTGCAGGTCAATTTCACAACAATTAATTTCAACAGCCGCGACAGCGTTCTCGGCACGGCGAAAACTTTCGAAGATTTAGGCGTTGCGGCTTACAACGGCGCGGGACAGCTTTTGAAGGATGTTAACTTTTTGCTTTTAGCCGGAAAAATCGTTTCGGTCGAAGCGCGTCACGCAGCCATCATTCGTGATTTGATTTCACCGATGAGCGCGTCATTTGCCGGTGACGACGTAACCGACCCGGCAACCGGATTAGACAAAGCATTGACACCGGCGCAGGTTTTATCAGCCGCCGCACCGTTTATCAGAACACCCGTGACGGCGAAGAAACTGCCGACACCGAAACGCTAACGGAGGAGAGAAAAATGAATATCGGAAAAACAATTTTAGAACATCTCGACCCGGATTTAGTCGGCACGATGACTTCTAAACCAGAAAATATCACGAAAGCAAACAATCTGACCGGTGCGCTGGCGACTACGATTATTTCAACCGGCGCGCTTGCCGGAACAACTTTCGGACAAGACAAGAAACTTCCAGGCAAAATCGTTGACGTGCTGAATTTTGCGCTGACGCTTGAGTATCTGGAAGACGAATTTTACCGCACGGCACTCGGTTCTTCAGGCTTAATCCCGCGAACGACTTATGCTGTTTTCCAGCAAATCGGCAAACACGAAACAGCACACGTCGCGCTTCTAAAATCCGTTTTAGGAAGCAGAGCCGTGCCGAAACCGAACTTCGATTTTACGGCGGGCGGCGCGTTCGGCGACGTTTTCAGAAATTATCAAACATTTCTCGCCGTCTCTCAGGCGTTTGAAGACACCGGCGTTCGCGCCTACAAAGGTCAAGCCGGAAATCTTCAGGATAACGCCAAAATTTTGACCGTTGCTTTGCAGATTCATTCGGTCGAAGCCCGCCACGCAGCGGAGGTTCGCCGTCTGCGCAACGAAAAAGGCTGGATTAGCGGCGATTCACGCGGCACGCTGCCCGCACCGACGCAAGCCATTTACAACGGCGAAGGCAACGTGACGCAAGGCGGCGTAAATCTCGCCGGACTTGCCGGATTGTCAAACGACGCGATCACCGAAGCATTCGACGAACCACTCACGAAAGAGCAGGTTTTAGCCATCGCAAAATTGTTTATCAGAGCATAAATAATCTCGATAGTTATTAAAAAAGAGCAGCTTTTCAGCTGCTCTTTTTTAATTTCGTGTCAGTTCAGAGCCGCATCATAAAAAGCGTTTTCAATGTTAAGCGAACTCAAAAATGCGGCGACGTTCAAAATCAAACAAATTATATCAGGCTAAATTCAGAACATATTACGATTAAAATGTAATTAAAAGCTCTCTCAAAAATACTTTCAAACGATCTGAGTTCCAACTTTAGTTGGCTCCCGGTCACCGCGAAGAGCCAACTAAAGTTGGAACTCAAAACGCCGCCGCCGATTTTTGAAATAGCTTTGTGAAATATCTGTAGTAGAAATTGTTTTAAAAAGTTAAAGAATTCTTTGGTAAAAGTAAAATTTGCTTTTATCAGGGGATTTTTGTATTTATCAATCAAGGGAAATAAATGAATAAAAATCAAAAGTTGGGAATAATGATCGTCGGCATCAGCGGCGCCGTCGCTTCAACCGCCGTTGCGGGCATCGAGCTTTTGCGGCAGAAATCTATCGGAACGGAAGGCTTGCCGCTCGCGGCGATGCCGGAAAATTTGACGGCTAATCTATTGCCTTACGAAAATATTGTTTTCGGCGGCTGGGATATGATTGACGAAGATTTGGCGGCGGCGGCGGTGACGCACAACGTCTTAACCTTGCAGCAGTTTCAAGCTGTCAGCGAACAACTCGAAGCCGTCAAACCGCTTCCCGCCGTTGTCAACCAAGCCTTTTGTCACAATATCGAAGGGAAAAACATCCGCGTCGCCAGCAATCATTTCGCCGCCGTCGAAGCCGTCTGCAACGATATTCGCCAATTTAAAATCGAACGCGACTGCGAACGCGTCGTAATGATTAATCTTGCTTCGACCGAAAGTTTCATTGATAAAGACAGTCAGACGTTTACTACGCTCGCCGATTTTGAAAAGGCTCTCGGCGAAAATTCCCCTGAGATTTCGCCCGCGATGATTTACGCTTACGCCGCTATCAGCGAAGGCGCGGCTTACGGAAATTTTACGCCGTCGGTCGCGGCGGACATTCCGGCACTCGTCGAGTATGCAAGGCAAAAAGGCGTGCCGCTCGCCGGCAAAGACGGCAAGACCGGACAGACGATGATTAAAACCGTCATCGCGCCCGGACTTAAAATCCGCGCGCTGAAAGTTGCTGGCTGGTATTCAACAAATATTCTGGGCAACCGCGACGGTTTAGCGTTAAGTCATCCTGATTCGCTCAAATCAAAAGTGACGACGAAAGGTTCGGTGCTGGACGATATTTTAGGTTATACGGTCGAAGATCATCTCGTTGACATCCGCTATTATCGTCCGCGCGGCGACAACAAAGAAGCGTGGGACAACATTGATATTGTCGGTTTTCTCGGACACCCGATGCAGATAAAAATAAACTTTCTCTGTAAAGATTCGATTTTAGCCGCGCCGCTCGTCATCGAAATCGCCCGCCTGCTTGAATACGCGCAGCGACGCGGGGAAAGCGGCGTGCAAAGCCAGCTTTCCGTTTTCTTCAAACTCCCGCAAGTGTCGAACGAGGCGACTGAAAAACCCGAACACGCTTTGCACACGCAGGAGGCGATGCTCGTCGAATGGTTAA
>Ga0136611_10000793_pt1 | contig 21247 bp, 18 predicted proteins | sample AntDrymUQ2232306_2_FD_106645 | JGI IMG/M metagenome (GOLD analysis project Ga0136611, IMG submission 106645) | Polar desert sand microbial communities from Dry Valleys, Antarctica - metaG UQ223 (23.06) | ecosystem: Environmental > Terrestrial > Soil > Desert | place: Antarctica: Dry Valley...
AGCAAGGTCGGCGTCCGCAACGCGATGGTGATCGCCACTGCGAGTGCGTGCCTGGCGGTCGACGTCCCGTCGCGCTCGGTGCGGCTCGCGCTCGGTTCGGTCGGGCCGGTGATCCTCCGGGCGACGGCAGCGGAGCAGCTCGCGGCGTCGGCCGCGGACTTCGACGGCGGGGCGATCGACGAGTCGGCGGTCACCGAGTTCGCCGCTGCCGCTGCCGCCGCCTCGCGTCCGATCGACGATCACCGCTCGACCGCCTCGTACCGCCGGCGCGCGATCGAGGTTCTCGCCGGCCGCCTCCTCCGACGGGCGTTCCCGAATGGCTGAGGCCGTGGACGTCACGAGCACGGCTGCGGTCGGATCCAACCAGATCTACACGCTCCACGTGAACGGCGCGCCGCACGAGGTGCGCGACGCATGGATCGGCGAGAGCCTGCTGTACGTGCTGCGCGAGCGGCTCGGCCTGCTCGGCAGCAAGTCGGCGTGCGAGCAGGGGGAGTGCGGGAGCTGCAGCATCGTGGTCGACGGCGCGCTCGTGTGCAGCTGCCTCGTGCTCGCCGCAAGTGCGACCGGCCAGGAGATCGTGACGATCGAGGGCGTCGCTCCGGTCGGGACGCCGAGCGACGTGCAGCGGGCCTTCGTGGAGGCAGGAGCGGTGCAGTGCGGCTTCTGCACGCCCGGGCTGATCGTCGCCGCGCACTCGCTGCTCGAGCGCAACCCGTCGCCGTCGGAGTTCGAGATCCGCGAGGAGCTCGCCGGCAACGTCTGCCGCTGCACGGGCTACGGACGGATCATCGAGGCGGTCCGGCAGGTAGCGGTCGCGCGGCGCGATGCGTTCGACGGAGGGGCGTCATGACGACGACCGAGTCCATCTCCCGCACGTTCGCGACCGGTCGCCTCGGCGACAGCCCGGTCCGGCCCGACGGCACCGCCAAGGTCCAGGGCACGTTCTCGTTCTCCGGCGACCTGTCCGCCGACGGCTTCCTCTGGGGTGCGACGCTGCGCTCGCCGCACCCGTACGCGCGCATCGTCCGGATCGACGTGTCGCCGGCGTGGATGATCAACGGCGTCGAGGCGATCGTCACCGCCTCCGACGTGCCCGGCAAGCCGACGTACGGCCTGATCACGCAGGACCAGCCGGTGTTCGCGGCCGACTACGTCCGCTACGTCGGCGAGCCGGTCGCCGCAGTCGCGGCGAACCACCCGGAGACCTGCCGCCGTGCGCTCGCAGCCATCGTCGTCGAGTACGAGGTGCTCGACCCGCTCGTCGACGCGGAGCGGGCGATCGACGGCACGCATCCACCGATCCATCCGTCCGGAAACGTGATCCGCCACCAGCGGATCGTGCGCGGCGACCAGACGATCGTCGGTGACGTCGTCGTCGAGGGCGAGTACGAGATCGGGATGCAGGACCAGGCGTTCCTCGGGCTCGAGGCGGCGCTGGCGATGCCCGACAGTGGCGGCAAGGGCGTCGAGCTGTTCGTCGCGACGCAGTGGCTGCACGAGGACCGCGATCAGATCGCCGCGTGCCTCGGCCTCGAGGAGGACCAGGTTCGGCTGACGCTCGGCGGCGTCGGCGGCGCGTTCGGTGCGCGTGAGGACATCAGCCTGCAGGTCCACACGTGCCTGCTCGCGCTCGCGACGGGACGGCCGGTGCGGATCGTCTACAGTCGCGGGGAGAGCTTCCTCGGCCACGTGCATCGCCACCCGGCGAAGATCTGGATGCGTCACCACGCGGATCGGGACGGCAAGATCCTGCGGATCGAGGCCCGGTTCGTCCTCGACGGCGGTGCCTACGCCTCGACGTCGTCGGCGGTGCTGATCAACGCGATCACGCACACGCAGGGGCCGTACAAGTGCGAGAACGCGACAGTCGACGGGTGGGCGGTCCGCTCGAACAACCTGCCGTGCGGCGCGATGCGTGGCTTCGGTGTGGTGCAGGCGTGCTTCGCCCACGAGAGCCAGATGGACAAGCTCGCTGCCGCATGCGGGCTCGACCCGGTCGAGATCCGGCTGCGCAACGCGATGGAGACCGGCGACCGGCTGATCACGGGCCAGGTGATCGCGAACGTCGCGCCCGTCGCGCGCTGCATCCGCGAGACCGCCGCGCTCGCGCTGCCGGTGGAGCCGGTCGGCGGGCACGACGGCGACCCGATGCGGCTACCCGGCGGCGCCGGCCTCACCGCCGACCGCGGGCACATCCGCCGCGGGATCGGGTGGGGCGTCGCAATCAAGAACCTCATGTACTCCGAGGGCTTCGACGACTACTCGACGGCACGCTGCACGCTCACCGACGGTGTCGCCTCGCTGAAGTTCGCGACGAGCGAGGTCGGCCAGGGGTTCGTCACCATCGCTGGGCAGATCGCACGCTCCGTCCTCGGCGTCGACGACGTGGTGCTCGAGACGATCGACACCACGATCGGCTCCGCCGGGTCCACGTCGGCGTCTCGCCAGACGTGGATGAGCGGGGGAGCGGTCGACGGCGCGTGCCGGCTCGTGCGCGAGCGGATGTTCGAACACGTCGGCGCGCAGCACGGGGTCGACCCGCTCCGGCTCGCGATCGACGGCACCGACATCGTCGACACCATGGGTGAGCTCCGCGTTCCGGTCGCCGAGGCGACGGCTGGGATGACGTTCGCGGAGGTGTTCGAGCACCACCACCGCCCGACCGAGGACGTCGACGAGAACGGTCAGGGCAACTGCCACACGGCGTTTGCCTTCGTCGCGCATCGTGCGGTGGTCGACGTCGACCCAGAGCTCGGGCTCGTGAAGGTCGTGCAGATCGCGACGGCGCAGGACGTCGGCCGGGCGCTGAACCCGCTGAGCGTGATCGGCCAGATCGAGGGCGGGATCTCGCAGGGCCTCGGCCTCGCGGTGATGGAGGAGATCGTCCAGGTCAACGGGTTCGTCCGGAATGCGAACTTCACCGACTACCTGCTGCCGACGATGCTCGACATGCCCGACGTCGTCGCCACGCTGATCGAGGAGCCGGACCCGATGGCGCCGCTCGGAGCGAAGGGCGTCGGCGAGCCGCCATGCATCTCGTCGACGCCCGCCATCGTCGCGGCGATCCGCGACGCGATCGGCAAAGACCTCACTCGCGTCCCCGTCCGTCCGAGCGACATCGTCTTCTGAGGCGTCGTCGACGGTCGGGACTGGGCTCCGCTTCGCTTCGCCCGCTCCCTCCTGCGGCTCGTCCGCTGGCGCTCCCGTCACCGCGGCGTGCCGAACCCCTCGGGGTGCGGCTGCGGCGCCGAGGCGGCAGGCCCTGCGTGGGTGCTCTAGTTTCAGAGTCGTGGCAGACGAGCGCGAGATCATGACGTGGGACACCTTCGGCACGGCGTCGCGGGAGATCGCGGAGATGGTCGCGGACGACTACGAGCCGGACATGATCCTCTCGATCGCTCGCGGCGGACTGCTGATCGGCGGCGCGCTCGGATACGCGCTCAGCGTCAAGAACGTCTACACGATGAACGTCGAGTTCTACACCGGCGTCGACGAGCGGCTCGAGGTGCCGCGGATCCTGCCGCCGGCGCCAGACTTCGTCGACGTCAGCGACGCGCGCATCCTGATCGCCGACGACGTCGCCGACACCGGGCACACGTTGCGCAGCGTGGAGCAGTTCTGCGAGGGCAAGGTGCGCGAGGTCCGCACCGCTGTGCTGTACCAGAAGAGCCACTCGATCGTGCAGTGCGACTACGTCTGGAAGAAGACCGACCTCTGGATCAACTTCCCGTGGAGCGACAAGGAGCCGGTCGCGAAGCGCGCCTGGAGCGTCCGCGACGCCTGAGGACTCCGGGCGCGCATCGTGCCTGACGCGGAACGAGTCCCATCGCGCCCCCGGGGTTCACGCCGCCGGGGTGGCTGCGGCCTTCAGCCTCGCGAGGAGGCGCTTGCTCGGGACGACGCCGAGCAGCTTGCCCTCGTTCCACACGGTGACGACGGGCGAGCGCGGGTCGAGCCGCGCCAGCACCGTCGCGAGCTCCTCGTCGGGGTGTGCACGCGTGACGTGCTGCAGCGGGAGCATCAGCGACGACAGCGTCACCCACTGCCGCTGATCCGGCGGCAGCGCGAGCAGCTGCTCCTCGCTGACGATCCCGACGAGCTCCGGCGATCGCGGATCGCCGCCATCGCGGTCGACAGCGACGATGCCGGCCTCACCGAGGCGCGAGCGCTGGTAGAGGATCGTGTCGGCATCGGTCTCGCCGGTGGCGTGAGCGACGCCGAACCACGTCAGATCGCCGACGCGGACGCCCTGCAGGCGCTCGGCGACGTCGGCCGCCATCGTCTCGGCCTTCGCGTTCATCGCGATGAACATGCCGGTGACGATCAGCATGAGGCCCGGCCGGTCCTGGAAGAGCATGACTGCGCCGATGCCGGCGAGCGAGAAGCCGACGGCCTTCCCGGCGTTGCCGGCCTCGCGAGACGCCCGGTAGCGGTCGCCGTGGATCCGCCAGCGGACCGCCTTGAGGATGCGGCCGCCGTCGAGCGGGGCGCCCGGCAGCAGGTTGAAGATCGCGAGCGCGACGTTGATGACGCCGAGCCAGCCGAGCACGCCGGGGAGAACGCCGTCGACGCCGGCCGCCGACAGACCGAGCATTGCACCGAGCGAGACTGCGCCGATCGCGAGGCTCGTCAGCGGACCGGCCGCTGCGATCCAGCCCTCGGCGCGCGGAGTGGTCGCCTCGCGCTCCAGTCGGGCGACGCCGCCGAGCGCCCACAGCTGGATCGACGTGGTCGCGATCCCGAAACGGCGGGCCACGAGGGCGTGCGCGAGTTCGTGAGCGAGGATCGATCCGAGGAACGCGACGATCGCGAGGCCCGCACCGGCCGCGCCGTACTCGGCGGCGAGGCCGGAGCCCAGGAGGATCGCGACGAGCGCGACGCTCCAGTGGAGGAGGAACGGGATCCCGGAGATCTTTCCGAGACTGAGTGAACCGGACGACATGAATGTCCTTTCGACACCTGACGGGATGTTGCTGTCTGGTGCCGCTGGTCTCACCCGCCCTTGCGGACCATCACCGCCGGGGCTCTCCGGGAGGAGGAGCTCCGTGTTGACGACGGTGATGTGGTTGGGGTTACTCCCCGTTGGCGCATCCCAGCGTAGGGCGTGCCCGCCGGTTCCGTCCGTGAGACACGCGCATAAAATTGCGCTCCTACTCGTCGGCGGGTTTCGCCGCTGTGGGTGGTCGGGCGACGTTCATCCATGTCATGCCTTCGTGACCTCCAGCATCGCGAAGGCATGACACAGACGACCGATCCGCCGTGCGATGGCGAGCAGCGACCACGCTCGGTGGGAGACGCCGCAGCCCGCAGTCGGGACGCCCCACCGCAGCCTCAGGAGCATGGTCTTCGGGTCTCGGTGTGGTTCGCGGCTCAGGTGCTGCGCAGCACGACGGTTGCTGCGTTGCGGCCGCTCGCGCCCCAGACACCGGCGCCGGGAAAGGTCGCCGCACCCGTGATGTAGAGGCCGGCGACAGCGGTCTCGTACTCCGTGAGCTCGGGGTTCTTGTTGCGCAGCGCGGCGAGCGGCCCTCCGGCGAAGCTCGTCGCATGGCCGGCAGGCAGGTGGAACTCGCGCTCGTAGCGGTCCGGAGTCATCGCACGCCACTGCCCGAGCGTCGACTCGAAGTCGCCGTCGACGAGTGTCGCGAACTGCTCGATCCACCGGAACGGCTCGCCGCTGCCGAGCCAGCCACCGCGCAGGCCGAACGGCGTGAAGAGCGCTTCCAGGCTGAACACGTGGCCGCCGCCGACGCGCGGCGCCATCGTCGGGTCGAGCGCGGACGGGATGTTGACGAGGAAGCCCGGCCGGTCGAGCACCTCGCCGACCTTCATCAGCTCCGCGCCGCGATGGATGTCCGCGAGCGACGGCGACACGACCGTCGTCGGGTGCAGGGCCCGTTCCCCGAGCACGTCGCCGAGCCCGACGCGGACGGCGTGCAGCATCGGCGGCCGCGAGACGATCGCGTCGATCTTCGACTCGTACCCCTCCTCCTGCGGCAGGTCGCGCCACCGCCGGACGAGGTGGCGCGCCTGCGGCGGCGGGTCGGCCAACCAGTGCAGGAACGTGTCGTGCGGGTTGCACGCGGAGACGACCCGCGGCGCCGTCGCCTCGGTACCGTCCGCGAGCGCGACTCCACGGACGCGTCCGCCCTCGCAGGTGATGCGCTCGACCTTTGACGACGTCCGCAGCTCTCCGCCGTGCGCGAGGAACGCAAAGAGCAGGCTCTCGGGGACGCGTCCGCTGCCGCCCTCCGGCCGGCCGACGGTGCCGACGTGGCGGACGGCGTAGGTGAGCGCGCCGAGCCCCGAGCGCGGCGTCTCGGGGGAGATGCCCCACACCATCGGGCCCGTGACGATCCCGGGTCCCTGCAACGCATCGGTCGTGAAGTACTGGCGCATGACGTCGGCGGCGCTCCGCCGGCTCCAGCGCAGCAGCGTCGTCGCGCCACGGCCGCGTGCCCGGAGAACACGCCGGACGAGCCCGCCGATCGTCGGCGGCTCGTTCGCCGCCTCGAACACGAGCTTCACGGCCGGGATCGCCGCTCTCAGGTAGCGGCGGTAGCCGTCGACCTCTTGCGGGTACGTCCGGCCGAGCGCGTCGAGCGTCTGCTCCACGTCGTGGAACTGCGCCCACGCCGGCCCACCGCTCCACGCCATGTTGATCTGCGCCGGCTCGACGTCGAGGTAGCGCAGCCCGTGCGCGGCAAGGTCGAGCTCCTCCGCGATCGGTGTCGTGCGGAACGTGATGTGGTCGCAGTTGCAGATGTTGACGGTCGCGCCGGCGAAGCTCTCGCTCGCCGCCGTACCGCCGACCGACGCGCGCGCCTCGAGCAGTAGCGTCCGCAGACCGCCGCGCGCGAGATACGCGGCGCAGACGAGCCCGTTGTGACCGGCGCCGACGACGATCGCGTCGTAGTCACTCACCGTCTCACCCACGGGAGCATTCTGACCGCCGCGGCACGTCGCCGTCCTCTCGAACGTCCGGCGCGTCGCGGCGCTCGGAGCGCCAGCGGAGGAGCCGCTCGGGGGGAGCAGGCGAAGCGCAGCGGAGCCGAGCCTGAGCCAGGCAAAACGGTCCGCGCTCACGGCGGTGACCGGAGCGCCAGCGGAGGAGCCGCACGGAGGGAGCAGGCGAAGCGCAGCGGAGCCCAGTCCCGACCATCCGAACGGTTGTACGTTGGGCCGCATGTCACCGGGGCACCGCCGCTTGGCCGACCTGCGCGGGCCGGAGGTCGGCGAGCGCCTGACGGAGCGGAGCATCATCGTCCAGCCGCTCGGCGCGATCGAGCAGCACGGACCGCACCTACCGTTCAGCACGGACGCCGTGGTGGCCACCGCTGTCGCCGAGGCGGCGATCGACGAGTTCGGGGACCAAGTCGACGCGTGGCTGCTGCCGACGCTGTCGTACACGAAGTCGAACGAGCACGCGTGGTCGCCCGGCACGATCTGGCTGTCGGCGTCGACGCTGCTGTCGGTGCTCGACGACATCGGCCGATGCATCGCGATGACGCCGGCCCGCCGCCTCGTGTTCCTCAACGGCCACGGCGGCAACAGCGCGCTGATCAACGTCGCGAACCGCGAGATCAGGCTGTCGCACGGGCTGATGACCTTTCTCGCACACCCCGGGCTCCCCGCGGACCAGGGAGGTGCGTCGCCGGCCGACGAGCTCGGGATGGGCGTCCACGGCGGCACGGAAGAGACGTCGTTGATGCTCCACCTCGCCCCGGAGCTGGTCCGGATGGAGCTCGGGGAGCGTCGGATCCCGGAGGCGATGGCGCAGAACCAGCACGTGCGCTTCGGTGGTCGCGTCAGCTTCGGATGGCTGTCGAACGACTTCTTCCCAGAGGGCTACATCGGGGACCCGACGGCCGCGACCGCCGATTTCGGCAAGATGCTGTTCGAGGGCGCCGTGCGCGGCTTCGGCGAGGCGCTGCGCGAGATCGCCACGTTCGACTTCGGCCGCCCGGCGTGAGCGCGCACCCGGTGGCGTCGACCGAGCTACGGATCGACGTCGACCGGCTGTGGGCACGGCTCGAGGCTCTCGGCGAGATCGGCGCGGTGCACGGACCGAGCGGCGAGCGCGGCTGTGCGCGGCTCGCGCTGACGGACGAGGACCGTGAGGGCCGAGACCTCGTCGTCGCATGGATGCGCGATCTCGGGCTCGCCGTGTCGGTCGACGGGATCGGCAACGTGATCGCGACGCGAGCGGGCGCCGACGACGCCGTGCCCGCGATCATGACCGGGTCGCACATCGACACCGTGCGCACCGGCGGCCGGTTCGACGGCAACCTCGGCGTGCTCGCCGGACTCGAGGTGATCGAGACGCTCGACCGCCACGGCATCACGACGCGCCGCCCGATCAGCGTCGGCTTCTTCACCGACGAGGAGGGCGCCCGCTTCGCGCCGGACATGCTCGGCAGCCTCGTGTACGTCGGCGGCATGCCCGTCGAGGAAGCGCTCGATGCGACTGCGGCGGACGGAGCACGTCTCGGCGACGAGCTCGATCGGATCGGCTACGCCGGTCCGATCCCGTGCCCCGCCGCGTCGGCGCCGCACGCGTTCGTCGAGCTGCACATCGAGCAGGGACCGGTCCTCGAGGCGGAGGAGACGACGATCGGGGCGGTGACGGGCGTCCAGGGCATCTCGTGGACGGAGCTGACCATCACCGGCCAGTCCGCTCACGCAGGGACCACGCCGCTGCGCCTGCGCCACGACGCCGGGTACGCAGCAGCCGAGATCATCACCGGCCTCCGTCGGATCGCGGTCGAGATGGGTGGCACGCAGGTCGCGACCGTCGGACGGTGCGACTTCTCGCCGGACCTCGTCAACGTCGTGCCGGGTGCGGTGACGATGACCGCTGACCTGCGCAACACCGACGAGGATCTGCTCGTAGAGGCTGAATCGCGCTTCGAGTCGCTGTGCGACGAGGTCTCGTCGGGAGAGGGCGTCACGATCACGCGGCGACGCCTCGCGCGCTTCGAGCCCGTCGAGTTCGACGAGGCGATGGTCGATCGTGTGGAGGCGACGGCGACGCGCCTCGGCCACTCCGTGCGGCGGATGCCGTCCGGCGCCGGCCACGACGCGCAGATGCTCGCCCGCATCTGCCCGACGGCGATGATCTTCACGCCGAGCGTCAACGGCCTGTCGCACAACATCGCCGAGTACACGCTGCCCGCCGACATCGAGGCCGGCGCGAACGTGCTCTTGCAAGTGATCCTCGAGCTCGCCGAACAGATCTGATGGCGCGAACTGGGCGGGGGTCTTCGCAGCATCTGCGAAGAACCCCGCCCAGAACAGCGGATGACACGATTCCCGCCCGGAAGCCCGGGCGGGAGTCGCGCCTCGTTCAGCCGGCGACGCCGATGCTCGGGTCGATGAACTCGTTGGTGTAGGCGTTGTTCGCCGTGAACCCCTCGGGGAGGTCCACCGCCTTCGCCTCGAGGATCGGGACGAGCTCTGTGTACAGCTCCTCGACGCGGGCTTCGTCGAAGTTGCCGTACGTGTCGTCACCGCCGTTGCCACCGATGCCCGCCGACGCGAACAGCTCGACGGCTGCTGCGTTGAGCTCCGGCGTGAGCGTCCAGTAGTTGTTGTACGTGCCCGTGATGTCGAGCAGCGCGTCGTTGACGGGCTGCGGCTCGGCGAGATAGTCGACCCAGGCCTGCTGCAGCGTCGGCACGAGGAGCTCGAGGCACGCACTCTCCGCCTGGAGCCGATCGGTGAGGATCGTGTACATCGCGGGGTACGGCCGCCACCCGAGATCGTCGATCAGCACGTAGTCGACCGGCGCCGGAGCGCCGTCCTTCCACTCGATCACCTCGTTGTACTTGAACACCTCGTTGGTGGCGAAGCCCTGCTGGACGTAGTTCCCGCTATCGGCGATCCACTGGTCCGGCGAGCCACCGTAGTTCGGATCGCTCTGACCCTCGTCGAGGTATCCCTTCGCGATCATCCAGTCGATGTAGGTGACTCCGGGGAAGTGCAGGACGCGAGCGCCGGTCTCCTTGAACGTCGTCGGATCTGCGGGGTCGATCTCGTTCTGCTCCGGGTCCCACATCAGCATCTGCGGGTTGATCTCGAGCGTTGTCGCGACGCCAGTCACTGCGACCGTGCCGGACGAAGCGACTGCATCATCGGTGTTGACGTAGCCGAGATAGATGTCGTCGTCGGTCTGCATCACGGTCTGGACCGGCTGGAACTCGATCGCGTCGCCGCCCGAGCGGACTTCCACTGTCTCGATGCCGCCGACCTTGTACGCGTCGGCGATCGGCCCGGAGTACGTGAACAGGCTCGCGTCGGCCTCACCGCCGGGTCCGATCAGCTGATACGTGCCACCGTGCTCTGCCTCCGGCCACCAGTCCGTCTGGATGACGAGATTGGTCGGGCACACGGCGTCACCCGTCGCGGCCGTCGTCTCCGCCTCGGCGGCGGTGGTCTCCGCAGCTGCGGACGTCTCGGGCGCGGCCGACGACGCGGGCGTCGACGCGGCGGCCGCGGTCGTGTCCGCCGCGTCCTCCTCGTCGCTGCCGCAGGCCGTGGCCAGAAGCCCGACTGACACGGCAACGAATGCCGTTCGTTGGAATGCTTTCTTCATGTCTCCCCTTGTGGTTGGTGTGCGATGCGCCGCTGGACGTGCTGTGACGCCACGAGCCCTCACGTGGCCCGCGACTCCGACTCGTGCCAGTTGCGCAACGCACGGTTTGCGATCCAGCCGATGACGACGTAGATGGTGACGCCGAGCGCCGAAGCGAGCAGCGTGCCGCCGATGAGCCGCTCGTACTGCAGCTCTCGGGCGTAGTTGTTCATCAGGCGACCGAGCCCGAGGTCGCCACGAGTGAAGAAGAAGTCGCCCACGAGCGCACCGATGACGCACAGGCCCGCGCCGATCCTCAGGCCGGTGAAGATCGAAGGCAGCGCTGCGGGGAACTGCAGCTTCCACAGCCGCGTCCACCATCCCGCCTCGTTGAGTCGGAAGAGCTCGCGATGTCCGCGATCGACCGACTTCAGGCCGAACAGGAAGTTGGTGAGGATCGGGAACAGAGCGACGAGGACCGCGGTGACGACGCGAGCGGTGCGGGTCGGTCCGAACCACACGCTGAACAGCGGCGTCAGCGCGAGGATCGGGATCGTCTGGAGAACGATCGCGTACGGGAAGAACGCACGCTCCATCGTCCGGCTGAGCGCCATCGCGACGGCGAACACGAGCGCACAGAGCGATGCGATGCCGAACCCCATCAACGCAACCTTCGCCGTGTTGCCCAATCCCTCGAGGAGCTCGTCGCGCGGGATCCGCTCCATGAACGCCTTCTTGACCACCTTGTGCGGCGGTGGGATGAGGAACCGGCGGCGCTCTTCCATGAAGTAGCGCGGGAACAGGTACCAGACGCCGATGAACGCGCCGAAGACGAGCGCCACGGGGATCGCCCGTCCGATCTGTTCGCTCACCGACCGCTGCCGGCGCGGCGACTCCGGTGGGAGCTCTTCGTCCGGCAGCGAGCTCTCGAGGTGCTGCTCGGTCGCGACGTCCTGATCGACAACAGAGGTCACGAGTGTGCCTCCTTGAGCTCCGCGGACACCTCTCCGCACAGCGCGGCGAACTCCGGCGTGTACCGCAGGTCGTGTGCGCGCGGGTACGTGAACGGCACCGGCACGTCCTTGACGATCCGACCTGGGCGCGCCGACATCACCAGCACCCGCGTCGACAGGAACACCGCCTCCGCGATGGAGTGCGTGATGAACAGCCCGGCGAAGCCTTCGTGGACGAAGAGCTTCAGGAGCTCGTCGTTCAGGCGCTCCCGTGTGATCTCGTCGAGTGCACCGAACGGCTCGTCGAACAGGAACACCTTCGGGCGTAGCACGAGCGAACGCGCGAGCGAACAGCGCATCTTCATCCCGCCCGACAGCTGCTTCGGGTACTTCCCCTCGTGCCCCACGAGGTTCACGAGCTCGATCGCGGCGGCTGCGTCACGCTTGCGTTGCACTTTTGGCACGCCCTGCAGCTCTGCGTTGAGCTCGACGTTGCGCTGCACCGTTCGCCACGGCAGCAACGTTGCGTCCTGGAAGACGTAGCCGATGCTCGACCGGTCCACCTCGCAGACTCCGCCCGTGTTCCGCTCCAACCCGGAGGCGATGCGCAGCAGCGTGCTCTTGCCGCAGCCGGACGGACCGACCACCGTGACGAACTCGCCGGCGCTCACGGTGAACGACGTCCGATCCACCGCGTGCGTGCCGTCGGGGAACGTCATCGAGACGCCGTTGAAGCTCAGCGACGGTGCGCCGACGGCCAGCGGGGACAACGGTCGCGACGGTGCTGTGTCGACCATCAGGCGTAGACCGTCCAGTGCGGTCGCGGACGCGAAGTCGAGCGGATCAGGATGCGGCCAACCCTACAACGCAGCCTCGGTCAGGTCGGGCGGCGTTGCGTGAACACTGCGTTTCGCAGCGGGGACCGTCGACCGATGTGGCGGTTGTCCACAGTGAATCCACACGTAGTTGGCACTGACGATCCACAGGAGTCCTCCGCGAGAGTGGTGGCATGGCCTGGACGACCCGTGACCAACGACGCCGGCACCGCCCGCGACTCGCGCAGGCCGACCGGCGGGCGCTCGAACGGGCCGGCTGGCGAACGCTGCTCGACTACCGCGAGGACCACGTCCGTGACGAGCACGGCATGCTGCTCGGGGTGGTGCCGACGTGGGTCGCGGAGGCGGAGCGGGGCGACGACCTCGTCTCCGTCACCGCCGGTCGTCCCGACCTCGTGTGGGCGGGGCTGCGTCGCCTTGCCGATCAGACATGAACGGCGGCGTCAGCCGGGCGCGGAGGACGATGCGGCCGCCGGGAGCCATTGCGATCGCTTCACGGACGCTCGCCGCGTGGATCGCGACACGGTCGCCTGGGTCGGAAAGCCCCATCGCCTGACGCGGCGCGCTCGTCACGGTCGCGAGCGCCTCGTCCGGCAGCAGGTGTGCCGCCATCACCATCAGCGACGCGGTCTCGAGCGCATCGGCGCGGCCGACCGGGTTGAACGGGTCCTGGAGGTTGTCGGCGCCGGCGGCGACGTTGACTCCCGCGGCCCGGAGCGCCTTGACGGCCGTCAACGCCCGCGGCATGCACGACTGGTGCGATCGTCCCTGGAGGAACAGGTTCGTCTGCGGCAGGACGACGACGCTGATACCGGCTGCGGCGACGAGGTCGGACACCTCTTGCTGGCGCGCCTCGGTCTGCATGCCGAGGCTCACGCAGTGGCTCGCGACGACAGGATGTGGGAACCCGCTGTCGATCACGCGACGGGCGAGGTCCTCGAGCGCGAGGACGTCCGCGTCGAGGCACTCGTCCGTGTGCAGGTCGACGGCGAGGCCGGCCTCGGCGGCGATCGAGAGGAAGTTCTCGTTCGCCTCGTGCGGGTCCGTCTCGAGGTGCGGACAGCCGCCGACGACGTCGACGCCCATCGCGATCGCCTCACGCAGCAGTGCGCGTGCGTCCGCTCCCTCCGGTCCGACGCTCGGCCACCCGGTGAGCGCGCAGATCTGGATGTCGACGACGCCGCGCAGCCGCTCGCGCACGTCGATCAGCGCTTCGACCGACATCAGGCCGTTTCCGGTCGTCGCATCGACGTGCGTGCGGATCGCCGTCGTGCCGTTGGTCAGCATCAGCCGCGCCGCCCGCTCGGCCCGCTCGATCGTGTCCGCGACGGTGATCGTCGGTCGCGCCGCGTCCATCGCGAGGATCGCGCCCATGAGGTCGCCCGTCGGGTTCGGCACCCGCTCGGCGAGGAACGCCTTGTCGAGGTGCGCGTGCGGCTCGGCGAACGCCGGGAGCAGCAGGTAGCCGTCCTCGACGAGCGCCGCCGGGTCCTGGAGGGTTGCAGTCACCGCACTCTCAGACGAGCGGCAATCCGGAGAGCGGCCGGCGCTCGATGGGCTCGCCGAGGCGCGGGAACACCTCTTCCGCGACGAGATGCATCTGCTCGTTCATCTCCTCGCGCGTGAGGCCGGGATAGTCGAAGAAGAAGCAGATGTGCTTCAGGTCGAGCAGGTCGCGCCAGAATCCGATCGCATCGACTGCATCATCGATCGACCCGACGATCTGGATCTTCTGCTCGTTCGACTCCTCGACCGTCGGGCAGTGGTCGAAGGGCACCTTCGAGCCGTCGGGGAACCGGTAGCTCGAGAACCGGCCATACGGGGAGAGGAACTTGTTGAACTCGTCCTGGCCGGGCCGGCCCTTCACCATCGCCTGCTCGCGGGTCTTCGCGACGTGGAGGTTGAGCACCAGACAGCGGTCCTCGCCGGGGCCGACGGGAGTGCCGACCTGCTCGCGGATCTCCGCATAGCGGTCCCACTTCTGCTTCTGGCTGTCGGCGTTCTGCAGCCAGTAGACCGCCTTGTGGCCGGCGCGAGGGACGTACTCGATCGTCTCCGGCGACGTGACCGGCTGATAGATGTCGACGACTCGCCGCGGTTTCGGGATGAGGGTCAGGTCCCCGACGAGGGTGCCGCGGTCGGGCACATCGTCGGGCGGGAAGACGAACTGCTTGCCGCGATACGTGAAGCGCTCCTGGTACCACGCGAGCTTGATCACCTCCATCGCCTCTTCGAAGATCTCGCGGTTGATCCGGTCGTGCTCGGCGGACATGGCGTTGTCGCCGCTCGCGACGACGGTGCCGAGCGCCCACGCCTCACGCGGCACCGTGCCGCGGCCGACGCCGAACTCCATCCGCCCGCCGGTGACGATGTCGGCGAGCGCGAAGTCCTCGGCGAGGCGCAGCGGATGCCACTGCGGGACGACGTTGAACATCTGGCCGAAGCGGAGGTCCTTCGTCAAGTGCGCGAGGTGGAGGCCGAACATGATCAGGTTCGGGAGGACCTCGTAGCCCTCGTACTGGAAGTGGTGCTCGGTGAGCCACATCGTGTCGAAGCCGAGCTCGTCCGCCGACTTGGCCCAGTCGATCAGGTTCTCGTAGCACGCGATCACGTCGTCGTTGCCGTAGCGGCGCGCGGTCGCGGCGATCGACGGATCCCCTGCATCCGGCATCGGGACCGTGCAGAAGAAGTTGCTGTCGACGCGCATGATGAAAAGGTACCCCTTCGGCCGGGGTGGTGGGGGCTGGCGCGCAGGGTTGCTGCGACGATCGCGTGCGCCGAACGTCCTGGCCGCCCCTCGCGCTACGGAAGACTGGCGGCTTGAAGCGCTCGCAGCCGCCGGCCGTGTTGGTCGTCGTGCTCGTGATGGCCGGAGCGTGTGTCGCGCAATCCTTTGGCCGCTTCACGTACGGCATCGTCCTTCCGGCCGTTCGTGACGACCTCCTCGGGTCGAATCGCGCCGCGGGTCTCCTCGGCACCGTGAACGTCGGGGCGTACCTCGCCGGCACGGTCGTCGTCGCGACGCTGTCGACGCGGATCGCGCTGGCGCGGCTCGTGCAGATCGGGCTCTGCCTCTCCACGGCCGGGCTGCTGCTCGCGTCGATGGCCGACGCACCCGTCGTGCTCGGCATCGCGCTCGCGATCACCGGCCTCGGCGGCGCCGCGATCTGGATCCCGTCGCCGCGCATCGCGTCCGCTGCGCTGCCTCCTCACCGCCGCGGCCTCGCGGCCGGGCTCGTCGGCATGGGCATCGGTCTCGGACTCGTCTTCGCAGGTCAGCTGTCGGACGTGCTCCGCCACGGCCAGGGGGACGAGTCGTGGCGCGACGTCTACCGGGTCGAGGGAGTTCTCGGGTTCGTCGTGCTCGTCGCCTGCTTCGCATTCCTCCGCCACCGCGAGGCCGCTCCGACGGCCGTGGTGGAAGGTCGTGCGCCCGCACCCGGGGGTAGTCGCGGCTTCGCCGGGTTCGGAGCGCTGCGACGGATCGACGGCTGGCTCGCACTCACCGGCGCGTACGCCGCATTCGGCTTCATGTACCTGCTCGTGTTCGCGTTCTTCGTCGCGCGGCTGGAGGACGACGCCGGCTTCAGTCCTGATCGCGCGTCCACGATGTTCTCGGTCGTCGGCGTGGCGGCGGTGTTCGGCGGCGTCCTCCTCGGCCCGCTGTCGGACCGGATCGGCCGCCGAGCGACGATGGTCGGCGCGTTCCTCGCGTTCGGCGTGTCCGGCCTCGGCGTCCTCGTCGGCCGCCAGCCGTGGGTTCTGCTCGCGTCGATCGGTGTCGGGCTCTCCTTCGCCGGGCTGCCGGCGGTGATCGCCGCGTACGTGGTCGACGCGACGGACGCGACGACGTACGGGCCGGCGTACGGCGCCGCAACGCTCGCGTTCGGCGTGGCGCAGATGGCCGCGCCGCAGCTCGGCGGGCTCATCGCCGACTGGCAGGGCTCGTTCACGGCGGTGTTCCTGCTGAGCGCGACGATCGCGCTGGCCGGAGCGATCGTCTCGTCCCGCCTGCCCGAGCCGCGAGGGCGTGCGGCCGGTGGCGCCGGTCCGGAGGTCCCCGTCGGGTCAGAGGCCGGCGGCGGATCCGACCACTGAGCGCGGATCCGCCGCTCCGGCGAGCATCCCGTCCGGCTCCACCATGATGAGGTGCGCGTGGCCGAAGCCGCTGTCGTACGCAGGACGCAGCTCGACGCGGTGTCCTCTCGCGGCGAGCTCCCGCTCCCACTCCGGCGGTGCGTGTCCCTCGACCTGCACCGCAGGACCCTCGGACGACGTCCACGTGTCGAAGCCGGTGACCGGCCCCTTCAGCACCCAGCGCCCGGCGCCGATCGCCGCACCAGGCGACTCGCCACGAGCGAAGGCGCGGTGCGCGACCTGGAGCAGGATCTGCGGCTGCCCGTCGCCACCCATCGTGCCGAACACGGCGCGCAACGATCCATCTGCGTTCGTCGCGATCGCGGGGCAGAGCGTGTGCGGAGGTCGCCGCCGCGGCGCGAGCTCTGCCGCATGCCCCTCCTCGAGCGAGAACCCGAGGCCCCTGTTGTGCAGGTTGATCTGCGTGTTCGACTCGACGAGCCACGACCCGAAGTTCGACGCGTTGGATTGGATCAGCGAGACACCCATTCGGTCCTCGTCGACGACGCAGAGGTACGTGGTGTCGCCGTCGAGCTGCGCGCGCGTCAGCGGTGCGGCTCGGTCGGGATCGACCTCGCGAGTTCGCCTGGCGATCTCGGCGACGAGCGCATCACCGTCCGCCATGTCGTGGAGCACGTCCGGCCGGTCGCGACCGGCTGCCTTCGCTGCCTCGATCAACAGGTGTGCCGTGAGCGGGTCGTCCGCGTCCTCCGGCAGCTCGAGGCCCCGTGCGAGCGCGGCCGCACCGAGCAGCAGGTAGCCCTGCGAGTTCGGAGGCATCGTGTGCAGGGTCGTGCCGAAGGCGTCGGTGCGGATCGCCGACGTCCAGGTCGCGCCGCGCTCGGCGAGGTCGCTGCGGGTGAACCAGCCACGTCCGAGCTCGAGCAGCCCGCCGCCGAACTCGCCGAGGTAGAACGCCTCGCGGCCGGAGGCGGCGATCGCGCGGAGCGAGCGGGCGACACCGGGACGTGTGACGCGAGCGCCCGTGCGGGTCGCCTGCGACACCAGCTCCTGCAGTTGATGACGTCCGGCGTCGTCGAGGAACGAGAGCGCACCGACGAGGAGCGGCGAGGCCGGGAACCCCTTCTCGGCGAGCGAGATCGCCGGCTCGAAGATCTGTGCCAGCGGCAGCGAGCCGTGGCGCTCGTGGAGCGCGATCCAGCCGTCCACGCAGCCGGGCACGGTCACGCTGCGGACGTCGTGGCGGAACGGCATGGTCGTGTGGCCGTCGGCCCTCAGCGCGCTCGCGTCGGCGCCGCTCCCGGCGCGACCGGTGGCGTTCAGCGCGTGCACGGTCGACCCGGTGTGCACGAGCGCGAAGAGGTCGCCGCCCATGCCGCACAGGTGCGGACCCGTCACCGCGATCGCCGCGTTGGTGGCGATCGCCGCGTCGACCGCGTTGCCGCCGCGGGCGAGGACGCTCATGCCCGCCTGCGTCGCGAGCTGATCGGCCGAGGCGACCATCGCCCGTGGGGCGCGAACGGTGCCGAAGTTGTGGACGGCGCGTGTGGTCGGAGCGGCCATCCGCGCACGCTATGCGAGTGCTGGCGCTGTCGACTGGTCCGATCCGGACCGCCCGGGTGCCAGTCGGTACCGTCGGCGCATGCCCACGCGCGACGAAGCCCTCGCCATGCTGACCGCCCCCGGGAGCCCGTTCGAGATCACCGAGACCGAGGTGTGGGGCGAGACGATCCGGGTGTACCCGAACGCGCCGCGCAGCCTTCGTGCGGTGTGGGAGTCGACGTCGCAGCACGGCGACATCCCGTTCCTCGTGTTCCACGACGAGCGGATCACCTTCACGCAGGCGCACGCCGACGTCCGCCGGCTCGCGCACCGGCTGCAAGCGGCCGGCGTGGTGAAGGGCGACCGTGTTGCGATCGGGATGCGCAACTACCCGGAGTGGGTCATCGCGTTCTGGGCGTGCCAGTCGATCGGTGCGATCGTCGTCAGTCTCAACGCGTGGTGGATCGGTTCCGAGCTCGAGTACGCACTCGCCGACTCGGGGGCGACAGCGCTGCTGATCGACGGCGAGCGGTACGAGCGCGTGCGCGGCGAGATGCTCTCGCGCCTGCCCGTGACGTACGTGCTCGTCACGCGCCACGACGGCGAGCTCGACGCCGGGCACGAAGGGTGGTCGGACGTGATGGCCGGCACGGACCCTGAGTCACTGCCGTACGTCGAGATCGACCCGGAGGACGACAGCACCATCCTCTACACCTCCGGCACGACCGGGGTTCCGAAGGGTGCCGTGGGGTCACATCGGAACCACGTCACGAACATCACCAACACCGTCTTCAACGGAGCGCTGCAGATGGTGATGGCCGCGCCCCCGCTCGACAGCCCGCCCGCCGAAGCGACGCCCGCCGCGGCGCCCGCCCGCACGATCGCGCTGTGGACATTCCCGTTCTTCCACATCGCCGGCGTGACCGGCATCTGCGTCGTCACCGCGACCGCCGGCGCGCTCGTCACGATGTACAAGTTCGATCCTGCGGAGGCGCTGGACCTGATCGAGCGGGAGAAGGTGACGGTGATCGCCGGCGTGCCCGCCGTGGTCAAATCGCTGCTCGAGCACCCGAGCGCGACGGGGCGCGACCTGTCGACGCTCGCCGGGATCTCCCAGGGCGGGTCGCCGGTGCCGCCGGACAGCATCGCCAAGATCGAGAGCGAGTTCGGCGGCAAGGTCGCACCGGCGAACGGATATGGCCTGACGGAGACGACGTCGGCCGTCATCGCGAACTCCGGCGCGATGTACTTCGCGAAGAAGGACAGCGTCGGTCTGCCGATGCCCGGAACGGACGTGCGCGTCGTCGGCGAGGACGGGAAGGACGTGGCGCCCGGCGAGGTGGGGGAGCTCTGGGTGCGTGGGCCGAACAACGTGCGCGGCTACTGGAACAAGCCCGAGGAGACGGCGACGGCGTTCACGAACGGGTGGTTCCACACCGGAGACGCGGGCCGGATCGACGAGGACGGCTTCGTCTACGTCGTCGATCGGATCAAGGACATGGTGCTGCGCGGCGGCGAGAACGTCTACTGCGCGGAGGTCGAGGCCTCGATCTTCGAGCACCCGGACGTCGCCGACGTCGCCGTGTTCGGAGTACCGCACGACCGCCTCGGTGAGGAGGTCGCAGCAGCCGTCATCCGCCGGCCGGGCACGTCGGTCGGCGAGGCAGAGCTGCAGGAGTACCTGCGCGACAAGCTCGCCGCTTTCAAGATCCCGTCGCTCGTCGTGTTCCGGGACAGCGAGCTCCCGCGCAACGCGACCGGCAAGGTGCTGAAGAAGGACCTGAAGTCCGAGTACACGCCGCGCTGAGCAGCGTCAGGAACGCCACTGGCCGCGCTGCTCGAGCACTTCGCGCAGGATCTTCGGCTTGTCGGTCATCAGGCCGTCGACGCCCATGTCGAGGAGTCGGTTCATCTCGGCCGCGTCGTCGATCGTCCAGACATGGACCTGCAGACCGAGGCGGTGCGCCCGCTCGATGAACCTCGCGTCGGTCACCACGAGCGGCCCCTGCCGCACCGGCACCTGAGCAGCCGACGCCTTCGCGTTGCGCGGCCGGCCGAACTTCAGCGCGGCGACGCCGGCGGGTCCGAGAGCGGTGCAGAGCCCGTCGCCGAGCCCGGCGCGGACACGCGCGACGCGCCGGTCGTTGAACGCGCCGACGAGCACACGGTCGAGCGACGACGTCCGCCGGATCACGCTGACGAGCGCCGACACCGCACGATCCGTCTTGCAGTCGATGTTGACGCGCACCTCCGGCCATTCGCCGAGCAGGTCCTCGAGCAGCGGGATCGCCGCCTCACCGTTCACGCGCGCCGTGGACACCTCGCTCCACGGCAGTGCGCTGATCTTCCCCGTGCGACCACACGTCCGCCGCAGGTCGTCGTCGTGGAACGCGACGAGAACGCCGTCGGCCGTCACTTGCACGTCAGTCTCGATGTAGCGGTACCCGAGGTCGATCGCGTACTGGAACGCCGGCATCGTGTTCTCCGGCGCATCGCTCGCGCCGCCGCGGTGCGCGAACGGGATCGGCCCGACCCAGTCGAGGAACGGATGACGAGCAGCGGCCATCAGATCGACCGGCCCGCTTCCTTCCAGTACTCGTCCTTGAGCAGGCGCTTGTAGAGCTTGCCGGTCGGGTGGCGTGGGAGCTCTTCGCGGAAGTCGATGCTGCGCGGGCACTTCACGTCCGCGAGCTCCGTCTTGCAGAACGCGATCAGCTCGAGCTCGAGCGCACGTGCCGCATCGGCGTCGGCCGGCATCTCCGCTGGCTGGACGACCGCCTTGACCTCCTCGCCGAAGTCGTCGTTCGGCACGCCGAGGACCGCGACGTCGACCACCTTGGGGTGCGTCACGAGCACGTTCTCGGCCTCCTGCGGGTAGATGTTCACCCCGCCGGAGATGATCATGTAGGCCTTGCGATCGGTGAGGTACAGGAAGTTGTCGTCGTCAAGGTACCCGACGTCGCCCAACGTCGACCAGCCCTTCGGATGACGCGAGCTCGCCGTCTTCTCCGGGTCGTTGTGGTACTCGAACGCCGCGCCGCCCTCGAAGAAGACGGTCCCGCTCTCGTTGCGTGGGACCTCCTGGCCGTCTTCGCCGACGATGTGCAGCGTGCAGTTGATCGGCGATCCGACGGTGCCCGGGTGTGCCAGCCACATGTCGCTGTTGCAGTAGACGAACCCGTTGCCCTCGGTGCCGGCGTAGTACTCGTGGATGATCGGTCCCCACCACTCGATCATCTGCT
>Ga0136611_10000794_pt1 | contig 21201 bp, 18 predicted proteins | sample AntDrymUQ2232306_2_FD_106645 | JGI IMG/M metagenome (GOLD analysis project Ga0136611, IMG submission 106645) | Polar desert sand microbial communities from Dry Valleys, Antarctica - metaG UQ223 (23.06) | ecosystem: Environmental > Terrestrial > Soil > Desert | place: Antarctica: Dry Valley...
CGTCAACGCAGCGCGTCAACGCAGGTTGACGATTCCCCGCTTTGCGGGTGGATGCCGAAGGCAGCCGGGCGCTGCGATTTCAATCGCTGCTGCGTAAGTCCAGTTCGATTCACGATTTAGATAAACAAGAATCCCGAAAAGCCTTCAGCACCCTTCTCCCAGAATTGGGAGAAGGGCCGGGGATGAGGGCGCATTTGAAATGCAGTTATTTTTGCTGGGCGTGAATCACAAAACGGCGCCGGTCGAGGTGCGCGAAAAGCTGGCGCTGCCGGCGTCGCGCGTGCCTCTGGCGCTGCGCGGCTTGCGCGATCAGGGCGCGCGCGAAGCGGCAATTCTTTCGACGTGCAACCGCGCCGAGATTTACGCCGTCGGCGACGACGATGCCGCGCCGCGAATCGAGCAATTCTGGAACGAGTTCCATCACCTTCCCGCGCGTGGTTTGAACCCGCACATTTATCGCTTGAACAATCGTGATTCGGCGCAGCATTTATTTCGCGTCGCCAGTGGCGTCGATTCGCTGGTTTTGGGCGAAAGCCAGATTCTGGGGCAAGTCAAAACCGCGTTTGAGCAAGCGCGCGAAAGCGGCGCGATTTCCGGCGTGTTGGATGAACTTTTTCGGCGCGCGATTTCGTGCGGCAAGCGCGCGCGCAGCGAAACCGAAATCGGGCGCGGCGCGCTTTCGGTCGGCTCGGCGGCGGTCGAACTGGCGCGCCAGATATTGGGGCCGCTGCAAGGCCACAGCGTTTTAATTCTGGGCGCGGGCAAAGTGTCGGCGCTGACGGCGCAGCATCTGGTCGCTTCGGGCGCGCGGCGCGTCATTGTCGCCAACAGGACGCATGAGCGCGCACAAGAATTGGCGCGCCAGTTCAGCGACGGCAATGAAATCTCGGCGCGCGCCATAACGTGGGACGAGTTTCCGCAGCACTTGATCGAAACCGACATCGTGATCGCCTCGACGCGCGCGCCGCATTTCGTGCTCAGCGCCGCCGATGTTGCAGTTGCGATGAAAGCGCGCCGGCATCGCCCGCTTTTTCTGGTCGATATCGCGGTGCCGCGCGACATCGACCCGCTGGCGCATCAACTGGACAACGTTTTTCTTTACGACATCGACGATTTGCAAGGCGTCGTCAATTCCAATCTGGCGCAGCGCGGCAGCGAACTGGAGCACGTCGAAACCATTATCCAGAGCGAAGTCGAGGCGTGGCAAAGCTGGGTTCATGGTTTGTCGAGCCAGCCGACAATGGCGGCTCTGGCGCAATATTCGGCGCGCATCCGCGATCAGGAAACTGAAAACGCTCTGGCGCAATTGCCCGATTTGACGGAAAAAGAACGCGAAATCGTGCGTACTTTAGGGCGCGCGGTCGCCGCGAAAATCGTTCACGCGCCGCTGCGCCATTTGCGCGAATCGCAAAGCGACGCCGCCGCCATTCATCGCGCCTTCGATTTGGATTCGTTAAGCGATTCGCAAAAAGATTCGCCGCGCGCGGAGGAAAGCACATGATCTTGCGACAAAACGAAAATGCGCTTTTGCTGGCCGGCGTCGCGTGCTACTTCGCGGCGATGTTGTTCCTTTGGGCGCACGTTTTCCTGCGCGCCGACGATGCGACGCGCCAAAGCGATTTGTGGCATCGGCGCGCGGCGATTTTCGGGCATTATGCGCTGGGATTCGGCGTTTTGGCGCACGGACTTTCGCTGCTTGGGCAAGGCAGCGCGTTGTTTAGCGTGCGTGTCGGCGTCGCAGGGCTTTTCGGCTGGATTCTGGCGGCGAGTTACTTGCTTTTGGGTCGGCGCATCGGGCGCGAAACGTTGGGCGCTTTTGTCGCGCCGGTCGTGTTTCTGGCGGCGCTTTATTCGCTTGCGCCCTCGCCGCTGCATCGTTCGGTTCGCGCCGAGCAACTTGAAACGCAGTGGCTCGTGGTTCACGTCATTCTTATTTTGCTGGGCTATGTTTCGCTCGCATTCGCGTTCGCGTCGTCGCTTTTATACTTGCTGCAAGAAGGACTTTTAAAGCGCAAGAAACTCGCGGGATTGTGGCAACGTTTGCCCAGCTTGCAAGTCGCCGACGAGTTGATTTATCGCGCGACGAGTTTCGGCCTCGCGTTGCTAACGCTTGGAATCGTGACCGGGATCGCGTGGCAGCAACGCCATCAAAACAACTACGCGGCGCTGTCCGACCCGAAAGTCTTGTTCACCCTCGCGACGTGGCTGACCTTCGCGATTTATCTTGTCGCGCGCTGGCTATTGGGCTGGCGCGGGCGGCGCACCAATCTGGTTGTGATTTGCGGTTTTGTTTTGTTGGTGATTTCGTTTTTCGGCGCGCCGCACGTTTTGCCGGCCATCGCGCGCTGACGAAAAACAGGATATTGAGGATGATTTAGGATATTGCAGGATAACAAAAAGTACGCCGGAATTTAGGCGTACTTTCCCTTGTCCTTTATCCTATTTATCCTGCTTTATCTTTGTATCCTGTTTTCTGTTTTTCATGAAAACTCTTGTGATGGGAACGCGCGGCAGTCCTTTGGCGCTGGCGCAATCGCGGCAGGTCGCGGCGCAATTGAAAAGCGCGCATCGCGATTTGGAAATCGAAGAACGCATCATTCGCACGACGGGCGATGCGCGGCAAAACGCGTCGCTGCCCGCGATTGGCGGCAAAGGCGTTTTTACGCTCGAAATCGAAGACGCGCTGACTGGCGGCGAAATCGATTTCGCGGTGCATTCCTTGAAAGATTTGCCGCCCGATTTGCCCGAACAGTTGTGTCTCGCCGCGATTCCTCAGCGCGAAGACGCGCGCGATGTTTGCGTTTTCCGCGACGAAAATTTCACGGTTTTGGAAGACTTGCCAATAGGCGCGCGCATCGGAACTTCGAGCTTGCGCCGCGCCGCGCAGCTTTTGCATTTGCGCCCTGATTTTCTTATTGGGGAAATTCGCGGCAACATCGACACGCGCTTGAAAAAACTGAGGAGCGAAAATTTCGACGCGATTATTCTGGCCGCCGCCGGATTGAATCGCTTGAAAGTATCCGCCCTCACTTCGTGGGGCACCCGGAACTCAGGCGTACTTTTCCTGAGCGAAAATAGTTTCATTCCCGCGCCGGGACAAGGCGCGTTGGCAATCGAAGCGCGCCGCGATGATGCCGGAACGCTGAAAATTTTGCGCGCGATTGAAGACACTCAAACGCGAAACGAAATCATCGCCGAGCGCGCCGTAATGCGCGCCTTAAACGCCGGCTGCTCGACGCCTCTTGGCGCGCGCGCGATTTTCAGCGGCACCGTTTCGCAATTGCGCGCCGTCGTTTTGTCGCCCGACGGAACGCAGCGCATTTTTGCCCAGGCGCAAAGCGATTGGGTCAACGCGCTGCTGCTGGGCGAAGAAGTCGCGCGCCAGTTGGTAGAAAAAGGCGCGCGCTCATTGCTGCCCGAAAGTACGCCCGAACAACGGCATGCTCTGGACTTACGCACGGTCGGCAAAACGTAGGGGCACGCCGGCGGCGTGCCCGGGGCGAGGCACCGCCTCGCCCCTACAATTAAATTTTGCGTAAGTCCAGCGTACTTTCCCATCTTGTTCATCTCGTTTATCTCAGTTATTCGCAATGACTAAAACCGTTTATCTTGTCGGCGCCGGGCCGGGCGATCCCGGACTGCTCACGGTTCGCGGGCGCGCGATTTTAGGATTCGCCGATGTCGTGGTTTACGACCGGCTTGTCGGCGAGGAAATTTTAGATTGGTGCCGCGCCGATACCGAGAAAATCTATGTCGGCAAGGCGGCGGCGAATCACGCGATGACGCAGGACGAAATCAATGCGCTGCTGGTTGAAAAAGCGCAAAGCGGCAAAACCGTATGTCGCTTGAAAGGCGGCGATCCGTTTGTCTTCGGTCGCGGCGGCGAAGAAGCCCTTTATTGCCGCGCGCATCACGTTCGTTTTGAAATCGTGCCCGGCGTTTCGAGCGTGATTGCGGCGCCGGCGTATGCGGGCATTCCCATCACGCAGCGCGAAATCGCCAGCAGTTTCGCCGTCGTCACCGGCCACACCAAGGACGATGACGCGCCGCCTGCCGATCTGCCGGTCGCCGATACGATTATCTTTTTGATGGGCGTGCGCGCATTGCCCAAGATCGTGGCGCAGCTTTTGGCTCGCGGCGACTCGCCCGATACGCCGGTCGCCCTTGTGCGCTGGGGCACGACGACGAAACAGCAAGTCGTGACGGGAACTTTGGAAACTATTGAAAGCGATGTCGCGCGCGCCGGTCTTTTGCCGCCCGCGCTCATTGTTGTCGGCGAAGTTGTACGCTTGCGCAACGAATTAAAGTGGTTCGACAATAAGCCGCTATTCGGACATAACATTGTTGTGACGCGCGCGCGCGAACAGGCTTCGAGCCTTGTCGAAGAATTGCGCGGACGCGGCGCGAACGTGATTCAATGCCCGACGATTCGCGTTGAAGAACTGGACGATTATCAAGCGATTGACGAAGCACTCGAATTTCTGAGTTCCTTCAATTGGATTGTTTTTACATCAACAAACAGCGTTGAATATTTTTGGCGGCGCCTTGAAAATTCGGGGCGCGATGCGCGCGCGTTGGGCGGTGCGAAAGTGACGGCAATTGGCCCAGCGACGCGAGACGCTTTGAAATCGCGCGGCATTGTCGCCGATTTTATCCCCGAAAATTCGATGAGCGAAAGCGTCGCGCAGGGTTTAATCGCACGGGGAATTGAAGGCGAGTTGATTCTCATTGCGCGCGCGCTCGAAGGCCGCGCGGTTTTGGAAGAAAAGCTGCACGAAGCCGGCGCCGAGGTTCTCATCGCGCCGCTTTATCGCACCGTCGCCGACGAGAGCGAAGCCGAAAACGTGCGCGAAATGTTGAAGCGTGGTGAAATCTCCTGGATTTCTTTTTCGTCGGGTTCAACGGTAAAAAACTTTTGCGACGCCGTCGGGCTGCAGAACGTGCTTGATGCACGCAGTGGTTTTCGCGTTGCGTGCATTGGGCCGATAACGGCTGGGGCAGCGCGCGAATGTGGAATCGAGCCGGAAGTCATCGCGCAAAGCGCCTCTGTTGAAAGCCTCGCCGACGCGATGGAATCATACGCAGTAAACAGTAGGCAGCAGATAGGAAACAGGACAGACGCGAAAAGTACGCCCGAATAACGGCGTAGTTTTTCTCATCCTGATTCATCCTGCCTTATCCTAAAAATCCTGTTTTCCGGAGACATCAAATGAAATCGAAAGCCGCTATTTTTGAAGGATTGGGCAAGCCTTTGATCATTGACGAAATCGAAGTCGATGATCCCAAAGCCGGCGAAGTGCTGGTGAAACTGCACGCGACGGGTTTGTGCCACACCGAACTCTGGTACATGAGCGGCGGCGACACGCAAACGCGCGCGCCGATGGTTCTGGGGCACGAAGGCGGCGGCGTGGTTGAAAAAATCGGCGCAGGAGTCACTTCGTTAAAAGAAGGCGACCACGTCGTGCCGATTTACATCCCCGAATGCGGCCATTGCCGCGAGTGTTTATCGGATAACACCAACTTGTGCTCGCATCTCGATGATGCGTATTTCGGCAACTCGATGAACGACGGCAGCGTGCGTTTTCATCGCAATGGCGAAGATGTTCATCATTTTATGCTGACCAGTACGTTTTCACAATATACGGTTATTCACGAAGAAGCGCTTGCGAAAATTCGCCCGGACGCGCCGCTGGACAAAGCCTGTTTATTCGGCTGCGCGGTGACGACGGGAATCGGTGCTGCGCTGTGGACGGCCAAAGTCGCGCCGGGCGCGACGTGCGCGATTTTCGGCGTCGGCCCGATTGGCTTGAATGCGGTTCAAGGCTGCCGTCTGGCGGGCGCCGGAAAAATCATCGCGGTCGACATGAACCCCGCGCGGCTGGATAAAGCCCGTCAATTTGGCGCGACCGATTTAATCATTCCCGATGGCGGCAACGGCACGGCGCAGGTCAAGGAACTCACGGACGGTGGCGCCGATTTCGTTTTCGAAGCAACGGGCAACACAACCGTGATGCGCCAGGCGCTCGAAGCGACGCGCTATGGCGGCGGCAAATGCTGTCTCATCGGCGTCGCCAAAACCGGCGAAACCATCGAAGTCACGCCGCGCCTCCTAATCGCCGGACGCACCTTGATGGGCACCGCGTTCGGCGGCTGTCGCGGGCGCACGCAACTGCCCGGATTAATTGACAGATACATGGACGGCGAAATTTTCGTCGATGAACTCGTTACCGGAATCATCGCGCTGGAAAACATCAACGAAGCATTTGAAAAAATGAAAGCCGATTCAGGCTATCGCTACGTTGTGAAATACGCAACAGATTGATTGAAGGCGAAGGCAGGCTTGAGGTCGATCTTCAAGCCCTCTTTACCATCCGGGTAAATGGCCTCGATCACTTTGGCGAGCAGCCCCTGTTTTTCCGCCGGAGTCAGGCCGTCGTCGGGTGCATTGAAAACCTCGTCAACGGCGGCGATAGCCTGAGTCACCATCGCAGCCTCGTCGGTTCCACGGTCGCCTGCGCCGCTTGTCTTCTTTCGATGGCCTGCCCGCCCCAGAACAGCCACGATGTGGTTACGTTTGGCGGCAAGGTCGCGCAACATGGATTCGTATACCGTGCCGTCGGCTCCAGCCATGACACCGGCGATCTGTGATTTTATGGTCGCGCATTCTTGCTTTTGCAGATCGGCAAGCTGCATTTCTAATTGCTCGATGTCCGGCTGGGTTTGTGCGCTTGACTGTGCCTGTCTATAAGCCTCGACGGCAGCCACTGCCATTTCGGGGCGCCTTGCTACTTCCTGGAGGGCGCGGGTTACAAGAGGCTCGGCCCAGTAACCGCGATACTGCTTGTTGTGACAGGCTCTTCCTCCGACGTTGGTAGCAGGCCGTGCATAACGGCACTCGTAAAGATTGTAAAAGGCCGAGTCCTCGTTTTTGGGATTATGGCGCTTGCGGTGAGCGCGCATCTTTTGACCGCAGTCGGGACAGCGCATCAAGCCGCTCAGAATGTGCTTGCGGTCGGTGCGCCCACTTAGCGTGCCCTGATTACTTTTCATTTTTTGCTGGCAGGCATCCCAGGTAGCCTCGTCTACAAGTGCAGGTGCTTCGATGGAAATCCACTGCTCCGGCGGACGTTCAACCAGCTTGTAGCCCGTCTTCAAACCCCTTTGAGCGCGGCTCTCGTCATGGCGGCGCTCGAAGCGCCCATAGGTCGCTTGCCCTTTGTACACAGGATGCTCCAGCAGGCGATGTAATGTCCCGCAGTTCCAGAAAACAGCGCCGCGGGGTGTTGGCACTCCAGCATGCGTAAGCCAACGGGCCACACTGCGAACGGAATCCCCGTCGGCAACGCGGCGGAACATCTCTCTGACCAATTTCGCCTGATTCTCAATAACGAGGTATTTTCCCAACGCTTCCGGTGGATGCGTTCCACTCAGCACGTCTTTGCTGGTCGGCACATAATAGCCGAATGGCGAATGATTGCGACCCGGCTGAATGCCCTGTTGCGCCCGGCGACGACGACCTTTCGTTGTCCGGTCTTTAATGACCTTTCGCTCGTAATCCGCGAAATTCCCCAAGATGCCGAAGGCCAGATCGCCTTCGGGCGTGTCCGCGAAATCCATGTCGCAGAACACCAAACGCCCACCCGCCGCTTCCACCCGTTTCTTGATGGTGCTTTGATGTTCACGGTCACGGCTATAACGACTGAGGTTTGCGATGATCAGCAGATTTGCGTTCCCTCGTTCCAAGGCGCCGAGTGCCAATTGAAGTCCTGGCCGTGAGCGATAAAGCGCCCCGCTCACGCCAGCGTCCTCATAAGCATCTGCTATTACGGCTCCCAATGAGATCGCTTTTTGCCGACAAACTTCCAACTGCCCCGCCAAGCTGGTACCGTTCTCGGCCTGTTCGCCGGTCGAGACCCTGGTATAAAGAATCGCTCGTTCGATTTGTGCCATTATGCCGCCTCCCTTGAGATCGCCCCTTTCGAGCGACACCTTGAAATTTCGGAACCACTAAAAGTATACTCAAATCTATAATAAAATCAAGATATGTAATGCCGCCGTCATCGTGATATGCTTGATGGTTGAATTCCTATGTCTAATCAACTTCTTACTGCTGACGAAGCCGCCAAGCTGAAAGGCGTCACCGCCGCCGCTATTTATGCGGCAGTCAAGGAAAACCGATTGCCGCACAAACGTATTCTGCGGCGCATTGGCTTGCTTGAATCGGATGTGCTGCGCTGGACGCCGCGAAACTACGCCGGGCGTCCCGGAGCGAAAAGCGGTCGACCTCAAGGGATCGCAATGAGTGAGGAAGTCAGAACGCGAATTTCGGAAGCGCAGAAGCGACGTTGGGCGGAACGAAGGCTGAAGGCAGGTGAAAAATGATGTTGAGCGACAATGAAGTACTGTTCGAACAAACCAAAATTGTAAAACAAGTTATTCTCCTAATGATCGCTGCGCGTGATGGAGACTTTACGGCCATTGGCTGCAAAGAGGAGCTTCGTAACCGGATTGAATGCAAGCGAGATGCAGTGAAGAAAGAGTGGGAGCCGCTGGAAGAACTACGCTTAGGAATGGTGAGGCGGCACAATCAAGACGTTACTTTCGATTTACACGCCATGGTTGAGTACCGCTATCAAAGCCTCTGTCTGGCAGCTCAAGCGCTATCAGGCTTGACACCTAGGAACCGAGCCGGATGGCGACAAGACTGGACTGTTAGAGCAGCGGAGCCGTTGAAGAGGCTGCAAAAATTGCAAAACGAGCTGGCGCCCAAGAGCAAGGTTGAGTGGACTTTGTACTTGCATATAAAAATTGTTCAAGCCGTGCTTTTCGCTGATGCAGTCGCGCTTCTTGACCAATGGTGTAAAGGTAACGACATCGAAAAGCTGCGACGAGGTATCAAAACACGAGATAAGGAATTGACGAAGCTGAACAAAGACATCGAGAAGTTACGCGAAGAAGCCGGGAGACGGCGCGTAAACGCAAAAGACCAGGCTTGACGAATTTAGCCCGAACGTTGTAAAATAACCTCAAATACGAAAGCAGGGGAAGCCCATGTGGGCGTCCTGCACAGAAGACGTTAGCTGTGACAGGATCGCTGTGGACGTCATACTTTGGGCGTTGAAACCTCTAGTCGGGTGACAACGCTAGCTCCACGACCCCAGGCGGGCGTGTGATTTCAGACCATGAGAAATGGTCTGTTATTACACGCCCGCCTTTTTTTTTCAGGCCGTTTTTTCAGAGCAATGAGAACGCCCCACCAATCAGAAAAAACAGCCGCGCATCTGTGTGCCGCTCATCCCGAAACGAGCTCGGAGATGAATCCGGCCTGGGTCGCGTTTTTTGCCGAAGCTCTGCGCCTCGCGGAACTGAAACGGCAACGGCAAGCAGCAAACAGCACGGGAGAGGAGAAACGGGAGAGCCAGGTGAGTGCGAAAGACACTACCGGCAAGCGCCGGAAGGTTACAAAACAGGCAGTGTCCAAAAAAACCAAAACCTCAGCGGTAAACTGAGGTTGTGGGCGGGCACTGAACCTGAGCGGAGGTTCAGATGACAAGTTTAGCAGTCGGACGCGATAGCGTCAACATGAAACTGCCCGATGCGATAGCGTCCGGCGAACCCTACGATCCCCAGATTGTCGAGGCATTTCTTCAATCGCTCGGCCATGCAGCGGTCGGTGGCGTCACCGAGATTCGCATTCTCTGTCAGGAGCCGTCCCTTCTCCTCAACGGCCATCGCACCTACGTTGGCAGGACCGTCGTCGGTTATTATGATCCCGGCCAGTACGCGAAGGCGGCGAGAGAGATCGCGCCCTTCGACGGCAAGGCGCAGATTTATGTTTGCCTCAATCCGTGCAACTCTGCGCTGTTGGCTCGTGCTGCCAACCGTTTGCAGTACGATGCGCGCGAAACGGCAAGCGACGCCGACATCATTTCTTTACAGTGGTTTCGTGTCGATTGTGATCCGGTGCGTCCCAGCGGCATCAGCGCCACCGATGCCGAGTTGCAGCAGGCGCTCTTGTGCCGCGATGCCATCGCCGACGAATTAAAAGGCCACGACGTTCAGGTTATTCGCGCCATGAGCGGTAACGGCGGCCACTTGCTTGTCCGCCTGCCCGATTATCCGAACGACGAAGATTATAGCGCCCTGATCAAAACCGTAACGAAACAACTCTCCGCTCGCTTCAGCACCGATACGGTTCACGTCGATACGTCTGTCAGCAATCCAGCGCGCATCTGGAAAATGTACGGGACATTAGCTGTGAAGGGCGACCACGTCGCTGACCGCCCCCATCGCCGTGCCACCATCGAATTACCGCCGGCGCCGCCGACGCCTTTCAACCTGCGGCTATTACCCTACGCGAATGGCAACGGTCAGAAATCGTCGATAGGGGATGTTTCCGCCCCTATTGTTCAGGTGAACACCGATTATGACGGAGGCTGCGCTTACGCCTTGAGTGCCCTCAACGGCGAAATCCAAAAGGTACAATCCGCGCCCGACGGACAAAAGCACAATCAGCTTATTCGTTCTGCCTGCACTCTCGGCGGCTTCGTTCCCACAGGTGCCCTCACCGAAACAGTGATCGAGGACGGGCTGTTCGATGCGGTGAAAGATCGAGCCGCCGATCCCAAAAAAGCTCGAAAAACGATCCAGGACGGGATTCGCAAAGGCGCGACCCAGCCGCGCCAGGTACCTAATCGCAAGTTTGAAAACGGACTCTCCACAACCCTAAAAAACCTAAACGACATCGATTCGGAAGGTTCTTCAGGTTCTTTAGGGAGTTACCCTGATGGTTTTGTAAATTTTCGCGACGCCCCGCAACCGCCGACACCGCAGTTGCGCCCGGTTCCCGCGTTATTGCCGGAGTTGGTACCGGCTCCGCTGCGCGCCTGGCTTCAAGATGCCGCCGAGCGCATGAATGCGCCATTGGAGTACCTGTTCGCGGCGATGCTGGTTTCATTGGCCTCGCTGGTGGGGCGAAAAGTCGGCATCCGACCAAGACAATTTGACGACTGGCTGGTTGTACCGAATATGTGGGGCATGATCGTCGGTTCGCCAGGCCAGCGAAAAACTCCAGCAGCGACGGAGGGGATGCGCCATTTGCTGCGATTGGAAGCCAATGCGATGAAGCAGCACCAAGAGGCTGTTAAGGCGTATGCCATTGACAAGGAAGTCGCTGAGGCTCAGGGCAGGGCATCGAAGGATGGTTTGCACAAAGCGGCCAAAAACGGAACATCGGGAGACGATCTGCGCGCGATGGCGCAACAGGCGAAAGAGGCTGAGGAGCTACCGCCTATACAACGGCGGTACAAAGTAAACGATGCGACGGTCCCGGCTCTGGGCGAACGTCTGAAAGAAAATCCGAACGGATTGCTCGTTTATCGTGACGAACTCAGCGGGTTTTTCCGGACATTGGAAAAACAGGGAAATGAAGGCGACAGAACTTTTTATCTAGAAGGTTGGAACGGCACCCAGACCAACTACCAGACAGACCGAATTGCGCGCGGCTGGTTTGCGCTAGACGCACTCGTCCTCTCGATCTTCGGCACCATTCAACCCGGACCGCTCGTACGTTTGTTGCGTGGAGCGGCTAACGGCGAAGAAGCTGATGGTCTTGTTCCTCGTTTTCAGATTCTGTTTTATCCTGACCCGAGACCATATCGGCACGTCGACCGCCCACCTGACAAGCCTGCTCAGAATCGTGCGTTTGCCGTTTTCGAATCGCTCGACAACTTCGACGCCGCTAGGCTTGGCGTCACCTCGGAGGGCGACGATGCTATCCCGTTTGTTCGATTTACATCCGACGCCCAAGATTTTTTCGACCGATGGATGTTCGATCTTGAAACCGTGAAATTGCCCGCTGCCGAAAGCACGCCGCTCATCGAATCGCATCTGGCCAAGTACCGTTCTTTGATGCCGTCGCTGGCCCTGCTGTTCCATCTGGTAGACGTCGTCGACGGAGCGGGGAACACCACGATCGGCGCACCTGCCCACGTGGTTTCCCTAGAAGCGGCGCAGAGGGCAGCAGCGTTATGTGACGTGCTGGAGGAACACGCGCGGCGGGTTTACAAATTGGCTTACGAGGGCAGTTTGGATTCCGCCGAGTCGTTGGCCCAACGCATCAAGGACGGGAGCGTTCACAAACTCAAAAACTCGAATGGCACGCGGTTCAAGGTCGGCGATGTCGTTCAGCGCGGATGGTCGTCGCTCTCGACCACGGAAGAAGTGAATCGGGCTGTTGGGTTTCTCGAAGATCGGCACTGGCTGCAAAGCGTGGAAACGCCTCCGGGAACCCAAGGCGGACGCCCCGAACAGTGGGTCTACGTTCATCCGAAGTTTCAGCAACTGCAGCGCGAAGGCGGTGAGACCACATGAAATACTACGCCCTATTCCTGCAGAATTTCGCAAGGCAGCAACACGGCCATCAAATTTCTGAATCGGTCGCCCAGGGCTCGCCGGCTCAGCTCGACGCTGCGGCTATCGAAAGCCAATCGCGAGCAGCGCATGCGACTGACGCCAGTGAAAAAGTACGCCTGAATTCAGGCGTACTTTCCGCCCAACCAGCAACCGCCGAACCGGAACTGCCCGACCCACTTGAATCCAGATCGCCTGCTGAATGGGAAGCGCACGCGCAGCCATTGGGTACGCCTCCGGCGATGCAGGAAAAGCCTGGTCTGGAGTTCTGCGATTCCGGGCCTCTGAGCGGCTTGTGGCTTGTGCGTTACGGCGACACGTGGTGGATCAATTTTGACCACTCGACGATGCCGTCCTATTGCAGATTCTGGGCAGTGCATAGTAGTGCACAAAACGGCGCAAATGAAAAAGTGTAGAACACGGAGGCAAAATGTTTCAGGATAGTCGCGGCTACTGGTACAAAACCAGGCGAGTCGAAGGGCGCGTGGTGCGTGATTACGTCGGGCACGGCGCGGCCTGCGAGGCTACGGCGCAGTTGGATCGGCGTGATCGCCAATTCCGCAACGAACATCAAGCGAGCACGCTGCTCCAGCGCGAACAATTGCTGGCACTCGATCACGTCGTACAAGGTGCCTGCGCAGCGGCGGCGACAGTGATGCGAGCGCAACTGGAAAGCCAGGGCTATCGGCAACACGCACGCGGCCAGTGGCGCAAGAGGCGAACGTCAATACAAAGTGAGGCAGACGACATGGAAGCGACGACAAAGGAAACAACAGCAAACGACACACGTGAAACCGAAACAAGCGTCAACGAAAAGAGCATGGTGAAGGCGTCGGGGAAGCCGACGGATTTGGCGACGATGCCGCCGCGCGAATTGATGAAGCGTGCGCTCTCTGGCGACCAAGCCGCGGCGCGCGCTTACTTTGACAGCGTGAAAGACCCCGAAGCGCAAATGGCGATGGTGAACGTCATCGCGGATTACGGTCGCCGCGCACGCGAGCAGATGTTGTCGTTTTGCTCCGACAGGCCGACCGCCATTTCCATCGAAGCGACCGACCGCAAACTTCAGGCGATCCGCGATGAACTGTGTGGCAGTTCGCCTTCGCCTTTGGAAAGGCTCCTGGTCGAGCGCATCCTGAGTTGCTGGCTTCAAGTGCATCAGATCGAACGGGCAATGCATTCACAGCAGGACTTTCACAATGTGGAGTTTTTAGACAAGTGTTTGGAGCGCGCACACAAACGCTATCTTCATTCGATCAAGGCGCTGGCGCAGGTGCGCAAACTCCAACTGCCGGATGTGCAGGTCAACATCGGCGAAAAGCAAGTTAACATCGCGCGGATGAATGGCGCTCCTCCGAACGGCGCTCCGCCGACCCTATAAAACCCAAAAAACCTCCTAGGCGGCGCTATCTTCGGCGACGATTCGTGGCACACTTACGCGCATCGAACTGAAAGCGAGGCGAGCAGCGGAATGGCGTTCGTGCTGCCGCGTGCCAAAGGAGCCGTTTTGAGTCAGACAGCAAATGCAGCATTGATCTGGAACGTGGCGGAACTACTGCGGGGCGATTACAAGCAGTCGGAATATGGAAAAGTAGTGCTGCCGTTCACGCTCTTGCGGCGCTTGGATTGTGTGCTTGCACCGACCAAAGATAAAGTGCTGGCCGAATTCGAGAAGCGGAAAGACTCCGGCATCGATCCAGGTGTCTTCCTGACGCGCGCCTCGGGTTTCAGTTTTTACAACACCTCGAAGTTCGACTTCGCCGAACTGCTGCCAGATTCGTCGCAGATCAAGGCGAACCTGCTGGACTACATCAACGGGTTCAGCGCCAACACGCGCGACATCTTTGAGCGGTATGACTTTGCAAACCAGATCGAGAGATTGGATAGCGCCGACCTGCTTTACAAAATCGTGCAGACATTCGCGGCGTTCGACTTCAGTCCGCGGGCGGTTCCCAATGCCAGCATGGGGCACATGTTTGAGGAACTCATTCGCCGCTTCGCTGAACTTTCCAATGAGACCGCCGGAGAACACTACACGCCGCGCGAAGTGATCCGGCTGATGGTCGATTTGCTGTTCATTGCCGATGACGATGCGCTTTCCAAGCCAGGCGTCGTGCGTTCGATCTACGACCCCGCAGCCGGAACGGCTGGGATGCTGTCGGTGGCCGAAGACCATCTCCATGATCGTAATCCGCAGGGCAAGTTGGTCGCGTTCGGCCAGGAGCTCAACCCCGAGTCTTTTGCGGTCTGCAAAGCCGACATGCTCATCAAGGGTCAGGAAATCGGCAATATGGTCTGCGGCAACACGCTTTCCAACGATGGGCACGCTGGGCGCCAGTTCGACTATATGTTGAGCAATCCGCCCTTTGGCGTCGAGTGGAAGAAAATCGAAAAAGCGATCCGCGACGAGTACACGATCAAAGGCCACGCTGGGCGATTCGGTGCCGGCCTGCCGCGCGTGTCCGATGGCTCGCTGCTCTTTTTGATGCACTTGCTGTCGAAGATGAAGCCGAAGGGCGAAGGCGGATCGCGCGTCGCGATTGTGCTCAACGGCTCGCCGTTGTTTACCGGCGGCGCGGGTTCGGGCGAAAGCAACATCCGCAAGTGGGTTATCGAGAACGACTGGCTCGAAGCGATCATCGCGCTGCCGACCGACATGTTCTACAACACCGGCATCTCGACGTACATCTGGGTCTTGTCCAACCACAAAGATGGCAAGCGCAAAGGCAAAATCCAGCTTATCAACGGCGCGCCGTTTTTCCGCAAGATGCGCAAAAGCCTGGGCAGCAAGCGCCGCGAACTGGCGCAGGGCGACATCGCGCAACTGGTGCGCTGGGCCGGAGAGTTTGAAACCAACGCGCACTCAAAAATCTTCGACAACGCCGATTTCGGTTATCGCACCGTCACGGTCGAGCGACCGCTGCGCGATGAGAAAGGCGAAATCGAGCGTGATAAAAAAGGCGCGCCTAAAGCCGATGCGAGCCTGCGCGATACCGAGAACATTCCGTTGAAAGACGACGTACAAAAGTACTTCGAGCGCGAAGTCTTGCCGCACGTTCCCGATGCGTGGATGGACGAAAGCAAAACCAAAATCGGCTACGAAATCCCGTTCACGCGCCACTTTTACGAATACGCGCCGCCGCGCCCGCTCGCCGCAATCGACGCCGAACTCAAAGCCGTCAACGCCGAAATCGTGCAACTGCTGCAAGAGGTGACGGCATGAGCGCGATCACCGAAAGTACGCCCGAATTCCGGGTGCCCGCTTTGCGGGCGGATACTTTGCAGCCGTGCATGGAATCGGAATGCAGCGTTGCCTGGCGCTCGGAGGTGAGGGCGTGAGCGGCATCGAGAACTGTACGGCGGCGGAACTGCTGGAGCAACTCAACGACTTGGGCGAACACGAGCGCATCGAGGCCAAGCGCGCTTCCGCCGTCGGGCATTCGATCATGGAAACGGTGTGCGCGTTCGCTAACGAACCGAATCTCGGCGGCGGCTGGCTGTTGCTGGGCGTGCGCGAACAAGAAAACACGCTTTTTCGCACCTATGAAGTCGAGGGCTTGAGCAATCCCGACAAAATCGCGAGCGACCTTTTATCGCAGTGCCGCAGCGTGTTCAACGGCGCGGTTTCGCCGCGTATTTTTCCAGTCGAAACGGTTCAAGGCCGCCGCGTGCTGCGCGTCTGGGTGCCCGAATCGGCGCCGGCGGCCAGGCCGATCTACTTCAAGGACGAAGGCTTGCCGGCGGGCGCACTGCGGCGCATTGGGCCGAGCGACGTGCATTGCAGCGACGACGATTTGATGGTGCTCTACGATGGGCGCAACATCGAAACTTTCGATAGCAGCCCGCTGACACAAGCCGGCATGGACGATCTCGACGCCGACGCCATCGAAGATTATCGGCGCGAGCGTGCCAAAGCCAGCCACAGTGCCGAAGAATTGACATGGAGCGACGAAGAACTCCTGCGCGCTTTGAATTGCGTGCGGCAGGAAAATGGGCAATGGCACCCGACCGTCGCCGGCATTCTCTTGTTCGGCTCCAAGATGGCGTTGCGGCGATTGTTTCCGCTGATGCGCATCGACTATATCCGTGTGCCGGGCAAGAAATGGGTTCCCGATCCCGATTCGCGTTTCGATAGTTTGGAACTGCGCGACCCGTTGATGAAAATGGTGCGCCGCGCGCAAAGCGCGATTCTCGATGACATGATCGAAGCGTTTTCGCTGCCCGAAGGCGAAATGCAGCGCCAGGTCAATCGCGCGATCCCCGACCGCGTGATCCGCGAAGCCGTCGTCAATGCCGTCATGCACCGCTCCTATCGGCAGCAACAGCCAGTGCAAATCATCCGCTATTCCAACCGACTGGAAATCCGCAATCCCGGTTACTCGCTCAAAAACGAAGAACATCTGGGCGAGCCGGGGTCGCAAAACCGCAACCCGAAAGTCGCCGAAGTGTTGCACGAAACGCGCTTTGCCGAAAACAAGGGCTCCGGCGTGCGCGTGATGCGCGAACTGATGGAACGCGCCAACCTGACGCCACCGCTTTTTGAGTCTGACCGCGCGCGTGACGTATTTGTCACCACGCTGCATTTTCATCATTTTCTATCGGAAAGCGATTGGGAATGGCTCGCGGTCTATAAAGACCTGACCTTGTCGGACGAAGAAGCGCGCGCCCTGATCTGGGTGCGTGAAAACGGTGCCATCGCCAACGCGGTTTACCGCAACCTCAACGACGTAGACACGCTCAGCGCCTCCAAGCATCTGCGCCGCCTGTGCGACGCGGGCATCCTGACACTTAAAGGACGCAGCAGCGCAACTTTCTATGTCCCCGGACCGCGCTTCGTGCCGGGTCAAGCGGCGAAACCTTCTCAGCTCGAAGCGTTATCTGACCAGTCGGAGCCGTTATCTGGTAACCCTCCGCCGCTATCTGGTGACCTCGCTCCCTTATCCGGCAACCTCTCGCCGCTGGCGCAGCAGTTCTCAGTGCTGGTTCCGGACGTGCCTGGACTCGTGCAGGAATTCGCGGCGCTGCCACCTGAATTGCAGCAGCGCATAGTAGATTTTGGCCCGCGAACCGGCCAGACAGCCACGCGCGCGCTCATCGCGGCTTTGTGTTCTATCCGCGCCTGGCGAACCGACGAACTCGCCTTGATGCTGCGCCGCGCCGCCAAATATCTGCTGGAAAGCTACCTGACACCGATGGTCGAGGACGGCACCTTGCAGCGAACCCACCCGCAAACGCTCAATCATCCGCAGCAAGCCTATCGCGCGCCGCAAGACGAGGTAAATCCATGAACAAGACAAACAAAAGGACGCCCGAATTCAGGCGTACTTTGCAGACGTATTCTCAACTCAAAGAATCCGGCGTGCAATGGCTCGGACAAGTGCCGGAGCATTGGGAAGTCAAGCGGCTGAAGTACTTGGTTTCCGCGCCCTTGCAATATGGTGCAAGCGAAGAATCTGGACAAAATGAGGAAGGCGATCCTCGTTTCATTCGCATAACCGATATTCGTGAAGATGGAACTTTGCGGGATGAAAGTTTTTGCTCGCTTCCTGTCGAAGTGGCAAAACCGTTTATGTTAGAAGACGGCGATTTGCTTTTTGCTCGCAGCGGCGCGACTGTGGGTAAGTCGTTCATGTATCGAAGTGCATTTGGCAAGGCTTGCTTTGCGGGATATTTGATCAGAGCAAGAATTGATAAAGCCAAAGCCGAACAGAAATTTATCAATTACTTCACAAGTTCTCCTAGCTATTGGCAATGGCTCGCCAGCAGTTCCATTCAATCAACCATTCAAAATGTGAATGCAGAAAAGTACAATTCATTGGCACTTCCGCTTCCGCCACTTGCCGAACAGCGTGCCATCGCCGCGTATCTCGACCGCGAAACCGCGCGTCTGGACACGCTGATTTCGCGTCAGCAACGGATGATCGAACTGTCGCTGGAAAAGCGGCGCGCGCTGATTGGCCACGCCGTCACGCGCGGATTGGACAAATCCGCGCCGCTGCGCGATTCCGGCGTCGAATGGCTGGGACTCGTGCCGGCGCATTGGAACGACGCGAGAAAAATGAAGGAAGTGTCTTCGTTGAAGGGACGCCTTGGTTGGCAGGGTTTGAAGGCAGATGAGTACAGAGAGCAAGGACCATATGTCGTTAGCAGCGCTCATTTCAAAGAATTGCACATCAAGTGGGAGCTTTGCCCGCATATATCTAGTGAGCGATATGAGTTAGACAGCAACATACAGCTAAGGGAAGGCGATGTTCTTCTGATGAAGGATGGTGCAGCACTGGGGAAACTAGCCTGGGTCGATAAACTGCCTGATCGCGCATGCCTGAATAGCCATCTATTGCTTTTTAGATCTCGCCAGCACAGCGGCGAAGATTTATACATCCCCCAGTTCATATTTTTCCTGCTGCAATCTGAGCATTTTCAAGAATTTATCAAAGTAAACGCGACTGGAACCACATTCCTCGGTATCTCACAAGAGACAATCGGTAATTACCGAGTCACGCTCCCGCCAATTTCCGAGCAGCGCGCCATCGTCTCGTATCTCGATTCGGAAACGGCGAAAATCGACACGCTAATCGAAAAAGCGCGGCGCGCGATTGAGTTGATGCGCGAGCATCGCAGCGCACTCATCGCAGCGGCGGTGACGGGCCAAATCGACGTGCGGGCGGCGTAAAAGTATCCGCCCTTCGCTTCGCGTGGGCACCCGGAATTCGGGCGTACTTTCTCCGCACCTTTCATCGTTCGACACATCCACATCAAATCCTTGTCTAAAACCCAAGCTGCTTTGGTATAATCAAATGCAGTGGAGAAACGATGCCAACGGTCTGGAACGAGCGCGGTTTTATCTTCATGATTCACACCAACGACCATGAGCCGGTTCACGTTCATGCGTACAAAGCCGGTGGTGTTGTTTTGATCGATGTTGTTGATTTGGGCGTGCGCAAAGTGATCAACATGAAAAAGGCAGATGTCAAACTGGCGAAGCAAATCGTGGCCGACAACAGCGAACTGTTTCTCCAGAAGTGGGAGGAAATTCATGGCAACCAAGCGAAATAGGCCTAGGACAGTCCGGATCAACGTCATCAAGACGCCTGAGGCAACCAAACCCGATATGCCCAGGACAGTCCGGATCAACGTCATCAAGACGCCTGAGGCAACCAAACCCGATATGCCCAAGACTGTCCGGTTCACCGTCAGCCACGCGGAGTATGCGCAGGCGGTGGAGGCTGGGCGCAGCGAGCCACGCGCTCAAAGCGTCCGTTTCAATCGCAGCACCAAGCGATTGCAAATCGAATTGCAGGACGGCATCGCAGTGATGATTCCCGCTGCTTTGATTCAGGGTCTTGACGGCGCGTCGGCCAAAGAAATCGAAGCCGTCGAGCTGCTGGCAGATGGTTACGCCCTTTACTGGCCGTCCCTTGATGCCGATGCGACCGTGCCTGGCCTGGTGGCTGGAGTCTTCGGCACCAGGCAATGGATGCGACAAATCGCCTCGGGCTTTTTGGCCGAAGCCGGACGCAAGGGCGGCAGCGCGCGAAGTCAGGCCAAGCGTGTGACTTCGCGCACCAACGGCCAGCTCGGTGGCAGGCCGCGCAAGAAAGTCGCAGCCTGAACGTCACCACCTGAAAAGCGATCATGCCTTGCCAAAAGCCTCAGCCTGACCATAGCGAAAAGTACGCCTGAATCGAGGCGTACTTTTTCTGCGTTCATGCCTTACAATAAAGGGCGATAGCCGTGTTGCCTGCATCCCCAAACTAATGAACAAGCATAAAGAAAGTGTTTTTGAGACCGAGATCGTCGAGCATTTGACCACGTATGGCTGGCTCGAAGGCAGCACCGCCGAGTACTCGCGCGAGCTGGCGCTTTATCCGCCCGATGTCGAAGCCTGGCTGCGCGAAACCCAGCCCGACGAGTGGGCCAAAGTCGAAAAGACACACGGCGCAGGCGCGCTGCAAGTGGTCTTGAAACGCCTTGCCGAATCGCTTGATAAAGACGGTGCGTTGCACGTTTTACGGCGCGGCTTCAAGCAGGTTAACGCACAATTCGAGATGTGTACTTTCGCGCCGGCCCAGAGTTTTAATGCGGAGACGCTCGAACGCTACGGGAAAGTACGCTGCCGCGTGGTGCGCCAGGTGCGCTATTCGCTGCACAAAGGCGACAGCATCGACTTGGTGTTTTTCGTCAACGGCATTCCTACAGCGACGGCGGAACTCAAAACCGACTTCACGCAAAGCGTCCACGATGCGATCAAGCAATACCGCTACGACCGTCCGCCGCGCGACCGCCAAGCCAATGCCGATGAGCCATTGCTCCAATTCAAGAAACGCGCTCTGGTGCATTTTGCGGCCAGCAGCGACGAAGTCCATATGACGACGCGCCTCGAAGGTGCGAAGACGCGCTTTCTGCCCTTCAATCGGGGCCATTTGGAAGGCGCCGGCAACCCACCCAGCGATGGCTATCGCACCTGTTATTTGTGGGAGCGCGTTCTCCAACGCGACAACTGGCTCGACATTCTGGGCCGCTTTGTGCATTTAGAGAGAACCGACAGCGAAGACAAAAACGGCAAGACGATCACCAAAGAATCGTTAATTTTCCCGCGCTTCCACCAGTGGGAAGCCGTGACGAAAATCATCAATGCCACACGCATGAGTTTGGCAAGTAGCGTTGGGGTCTTCCGCACTTTTGGTGAAACGGGTAATTTCTGATGCTTGTCACGCTGTGTCATACAAGTTTAAGGTGCGAAACCTGTTGCCTTTCTGGGGCGAAACCCTCTAAACGACTCACCTTCAC
>Ga0136611_10000795_pt1 | contig 21181 bp, 14 predicted proteins | sample AntDrymUQ2232306_2_FD_106645 | JGI IMG/M metagenome (GOLD analysis project Ga0136611, IMG submission 106645) | Polar desert sand microbial communities from Dry Valleys, Antarctica - metaG UQ223 (23.06) | ecosystem: Environmental > Terrestrial > Soil > Desert | place: Antarctica: Dry Valley...
GTGCCCAGCCATGTCAACATGCTGACCGCGAAAGCTATCCAACTCGACACGTTGATCGACCGGCATGCCACAGGCAGCGATCCCAGCAAGGACTTGGCCGGTTGATCGTTGGAGAGGGACGACAGGGGGGACTGGACATCTCCACCCGAACAGCCAACTCGTCAACTCTTCAAAGGAGCGCGATACTGGAGACGGGAGCCGATGAGGTAACCGGACGAATGGGAGGAGCAGACATTGGCTAATCAGGACAAGCTTCGCGTAGCCGTCCTCGGCGCAGGCAGATGGGCGGAGATGGCCCACGTTCCCGGCTGGCAGCGCGATCCACGCTGCGAGGTCGTCGTCATCTGCGATCCCGAGGGCGACCGCGCCCGTGATTTCGCGTCAAATTTCAGCATCGGCGAACACTCCATCGACTGGCAGGCAGTCGTCGCTCGCAACGACATCGATATCGTCGATGTCGCCACGCCGTCGCACACGCACTTCGAGCTCTCCTGGGCTGCCCTCGAATCCGGCAAGCATGTCCTCTGCGAGAAGCCCGTCGCCTACGACTACCGGCAAACGCGCAAAGCGGCCGATCTGGCGGCCAGCAAGGGGCTGAAGACCAAACTCGGCTTCACCTTCCGCTACAGCCCCGGCGTCCGCTACGCGAAGTCGATGATCGACGATGGCTTCGTTGGCCAGCCATTCATCTACAACGGCTACGAGCAGAACTCACAATGGCTCGACCCGCAGACACCACTCCGCCAGGGAGTCCCAACCGGCGACCAGTCGGTGATCGCGACACGCTCGCTGGAGGGCTACGGAGCGCCAGTCATCGACATCGGCCACTGGTGGGTAGGAGCTGATTACACGCGCGTCGTCGGGACAATGCGTAACTTCATCCCGGAGCGGATGGTGCGTGCAACCGGAATGATGACGCGCGTGAACATCGACGACGGCGACATCTACATCCACGAGTACGCTAACGGCGCGATTGGCTCCATCCAGACCAGCCTCGTCACCGTTGGCAACTACCCTGGCATCGAGGTACGCCTCTACGGCGAGAAAGGCGCGATCATCTGCCGCCTCGTCGAAGAGTTCGGCGTTGCCGAAACGATCAAGGTCGCCACACCCGACGCTGTCGAGTTCCGCGAGCTGGAGATCCCACAGCACTTCTACCCCGTTGGCGGTCATCCGCGCGAATCCTGGCGCACGCTCTTCTACGCCAACCTGATCAATGACTTCCTGACCGAGATCATCGATGGTGGCGACACGAACCAGGGCAATTTCAACGACGGTGCCTGGGTGCAGGAAGCGATCAACGCCGTCGAGCTCTCGTTCCACGAGCGCCGCTGGGTCGATCTCCCACTGCAACAGGGCTGACACAGGAGACGTAACTCAGTCCGCTACCCACAGGCGCATGATCTCGGCGTAATAGCGCACGCCATTGAGATAGTGCTCGGTATAGATGTTCTCGTCGGCGGCGTGGTCGTTCGAGCCGAGATGGCTCACTCCGGCGTCCGCGATCAGCGGCAGGCCCAGCGCCTGCATGAACAGATCACGCGGACCACCCCCCGATGAGAACGGAATCACGACCGGCGGCTGGCCATAGACGCTTTCGGCAGCTTGCGCCGCGACCTGGACCGAGCGGCTCTCAAGCGGAGCGCGGACCGGACGCCGACCCGTCCGCAGCGGCGTCACCGTCACCGGCAGATCGCTCTGCTGCTCGAAATAGGCAGTCAGGGCGGCCATCACCTGCTCCGGCTCCTGCTGCGGGACGAGGCTGGCGCGGACGGTCACGCTCGCCGAGGCCGGCACGCCCTTGCCCGGCACGCCCGACCCTTCCAGCCCGAAGAACGACAGCGCCGGACTGAAGAAGTGCCGCGTCACCAGCTCCAGCCGCTCCTCACTCTCGCCCGCGAAGCGCCGGATGCCAAGCTCCTCGCGCGCGACCTCGACATTGAACGGCACTCGCTCCAGCACCGCCCGGTCGGCATCGCTCGGCGCAACAGCGCCGTCGTGGAAGCCCGGCACCGTGACGCGCCCATGCTCGTCATACATCCCGGCCAGTAGCCGCGTCAGGCTCGTCAATGGGCTACGCACCAGCGGTGCGAACGACCCGTGCAGGTCGCGGTTGGCGTTCGACACCTCGACCCGCACACCCGCCGCGCCGCGCCCGCCACCATTCACCCGTGGACGACCCTCGATATCGCGCGACCAGCCGGAGTAGAAGCCACCCTCCGCCGTCAGATCGCCCTTCAAGCTGGTCAGGACATCCAGCAACCCCGGACTACCGACTTCTTCGCTGCCCTCGACGACGTAGCGCAGGCTGACCGGCAACTCCTCGCCCACCCCGGCCAGCAGATCGAGCGCCTGAATCCGGGCCAGCACGCTCCCCTTATGGTCGGCTGTCCCGCGCCCCCAGAGCCGCCCATCGCGAATTCGCGGCTCAAACGCGGGAGACTGCCAGCCAGCCACGTCTCCCTCCGGCACGACATCGTAGTGCGAGTAGAACAGGATCGCCCGCTCGCTGGCGCCACGCTTCTCGCCAACAACGACCGGGTTCCCCGGCGTCTCAACCAGCCGCGCGCTGATCCCACGCTGCTCCATCGCCGCCACCAGAAACTCCGCCGCCGCCCGGCAACTCCCCGCGTCATCACTCACACTCGGAATCGCGCAAAACGCCATCAGTTCATCGAGGTGCTGGTTGTCCATGTCGTTTCTCCTTTTCGCGTGAGTGCGGGGATCGGGAACCGGGTGTGGATCTCGATCGTTTCCCGTTTCCCGTTTCCCGTTTCCCGATCCCCGCACTCACGCCTTCTTCCGAAAATGCGGATCAAGCACATCGCGCAACGAATCGGCGATAACGTTGATCGAGAAGGTGATCAGCAGCAGCGCCAGGCCGGGGAAGACGACCACCCACCAGTGGCCGCTGAAGAGCACGTCGAAGCCACGCGAGATCGTCAGGCCGAGCGACGGCGTCGTGACCGGGATGCCGAGGCCGAGGAAGCTCAGCGTCGCCTCAAGCATGATGACGCCCGGCATCTGGACGGCGACCAGGATCGCCACCGGCGTCAGCACATTCGGCAGCAGATGGCGCAGGATCAGCCGCAGGTCGCTCATCCCGATCGCTCGCGCCGCGTCGATGTACTCCTGCTCGCGCTCCGAGAGGATGCTGCCGCGCACCGTCCGCGCGTAACCCGCCCAGCCGGTGAAGCCGATCACCAGGATCAGCTTCCAGAGCCCCTGGCCGAGCGTCGCCATCACGAACAGCGCGATCAACTCGGTCGGCAGCGCCAGTTGCAGATCGACCGCACGCATCAACGAACCGTCGAGCCAGCCACGAAAGTAGCCAGCGATCGTCCCGACCGTCAACCCGATCGTCATCGCGATCGCGCTGGCGAAGAACGCGACCATCAGCGAGACGCGAATGCCGCTCATCACGTTCGAGAGGATGTCGCGGCCAACCTGGTCGGTCCCGAACGGAAAGCCCCGGTAGCCGTCCGCGAACCAGACCGGTGAGGTCAGGCTGTCGCGAATGCTCTGCTCGAGCAGATCGTGTGGCCGGATGAGCGGCGCGAAGATGCCAACCAGCAACAGCCCGACCAGGACGCCGACCGCGAGGTAGAACAGCCGGTCGACCGGCAGCCGCCTGAGCCGCTCCCGCCGTGATAGCTCTGGCCGGACCTGGCCCAGACCCGCCTGGGACGGCTCGGTTGCCGTTCCGCTGCTCGTCAACGCCATCTCCACCACCTCGGGTCAGCGTGCCCGGACACGCGGGTCCAGCGCAAAGCACGAGATATCCACCAGAAAGTTGATGACCGAGAAGATGACCGCCGCCACCAGCGCGTAGGCGATGATGACGGGGTAATCGAGCCGGTCGAGTGCGTTCAACAGCAAACGCCCCATCCCCGGCCAGGCGTAGATGCGCTCGATGACGATCGCCCCGCTCAGGACAGCGCCCATCTGCAACCCGGTAATCGTCACGAACGGGATCATCGTGTTGCGCAGCGCATGGCGCACCAGCACCGCCCGCTCGGAGAGCCCTTTCGAGCGCGCCGTCCGGATGTACTCGCGGTTGAGGACGTCCAGCATGCCCGAGCGCACGAAGCGGATGCCGACGGCGACGCGCAGCAGCGCCAGCGAAACGCTCGGCAGCACGAAGTGCGACAGCGTGCCGCGCCCTGACGACGGGAAGACATCCAAGTTGACCGAGAACATCAGGATCAGCACGATCGCCACCAGGAAGGACGGCGCCGAGATACCGACCAGCGACCCGGCCAGGATCGAGCGGTCCATCCAGCTACCGCGCTTGACCGCCGCCAGCACGCCGAGCGGCACCGAGACCAGCACCGAGAGTAACGTCGCTCCAGCCAGCAGTTGCAACGAGGCCGGTAGCCGCGCGATCACCAGCCCGAGCGCCGGCTCGCGGTAGTAGTACGAGTCGCCGATATCGCCCTGAACAGCGTTAAACAGGAAGCGTCCATACTGGACGTAGAGCGGATCGTTCAACCCCATCCGCTCGCGGAACGCATCGACATCCGCCTGGGTCGCGTCTTCCGGCAGCAGCAGATCGGCTGGATCGCCGGTGAATTGCAGCAGGAAGAAGACCAGCGACGTGATCGCCAGGATCAGCAACAACATCTGGATGAAGCGCCGCACGATATAGACAGCCAACCGGCATCACCCCCGTACCCCCGTATCCGGTCCGGGAGCGCGTTCGCCCCGCGCCCCCGGATCACGTCTCAGCCCCGCCGGTTACGTCCCGCGCACATCCGTGAGATAGACATGCTCGTTGAAGTACGGCACGGCCGTGACATCCGCAGCGGCGCCGACCACGATCCCCTCGTGATACAGCGGCACGAACGCGACATCCTCACTCGCCATCAGTGCGACATCCTTGTAAAGCTGCTCCTGCTCGGCGCGCTCGAACGCTTGCCGCGCCTGGTCGATCAGATCATCCAGCTCCGGGTTGGAGTACATGCCGACGTTCGAACGGCCCAGTCCCGCATCAGCGTCGATCGTGTGGACGTTCGCGTCGTAGAAGGTGTTGACCATCGTCGATCCGAAGCTCCCCAGGTTCAGCGTCGAGTCGTTCGCCTGGGTCAGGTCACGCAGCACCGAGGTCGCGATCGCGTTCAGCTCGACGGTGATGCCGACGTCTTCCAGATAGCCAGCGATCGCCTCGCCGATGATGCTCTGCTCAGCGTTGACATCGAAGCGGACGGTGAAGCCGTCCGGGAAACCGGCCTCGGCCAGCAGTTGCATGGCCAGATCCGGGTCGTAGGCCAGCCGCTCGACCTCCGGGTTGTGGCCCCAGATGAACGGCGCGACTCCCTGGCTGGCTGGCTCGGCGTACCCCTGCAGCGCGCTGTCGATCAGTCCCTCGATGTCGATCGCGTGGTAGAGCGCCTGGCGCGCCCCAAGCGTGACGAACGGGTTCGGGCCGTCGCTGATACCGGGCGAGCCAGTCTCACGAGACGTGTCCATCTTTAGGTGCCACATCCGCGGCCCCGGACGGTCAACCACCTGAGTCGAATCGGTCTCCTCAATCCGCTCGACATCGTAGACCGAGACACCACGGATGACATGCACCTCGCCACTGACCAGCGCCGCCACCCGCGAGGCTGGCTCGGGGATGACGCGGATCAGCCCCTGCTGGACAGCCGGCGCCTCGCCCCAGTAGTCCGGGTTGACCTCGATCCGGATATGCTCGTCCCGCGACCATTCGACGAAGGTGAAGGGTCCGGTGCCGACCGGTTTCTCGTTCAGTCCCGCCGAGCCAGCCTCGGTCGTGTAGGTCATCGGCACGATCCCGACCTGGAAAAATGCGTTCTCGAACAGCGTCATCGGCACACTGATCGTGATATCCAGCGTTCGCTCGTCAACGACCTCCCAGGAGTCGATCCCGTTCGTGTACTGGCGGATCGTGACTTCCTCGGTATCGCGGATGCGCTCGAAGTTGTAGGCCAGCACCTCAGCCGTCCACGCTTCGCCATTGTGGAAGGTCACGCCCTCGCGTAAGATCAGCCGCCAGACCTTCTGCTCGGCGTCGGTCGCCTCGTACGACTCAAGCAGGCCTGGAACGAGCGCGCCGTCCGGGTCGCGCCCGATCAGCGGGTCGTAGATATGGTAGAGCGCGTTCCACTCCTCGTTGCCGGTAATCATGTGCGGATCGAGCGACGCCGGCTCTGAACCCAGCGCCAGGACCACTTCACCCTCGATCGGCTCGGTGCTGCCGCCGCTCCCGGTCGCGGTTGTCGGGGAGCCTCCCCCGCCAGTCGTCGCCGTCGCCGCGTCGCCGCCCGTGCCGCCAGGCGCACTCGTACCCGTCGCTGGCGCGTCATCAACGTCAGCGTCAGTGTCATCGTCATCGCTGCCACAGGCGGCCAGCAGCGCGCCGATGGCCGGCAGCGACAGCCCAAGTGCCAGTCCGCGGCGTAGCAGCTCGCGGCGGCCCAACCGTCCGCTCGTCGCCTCGGCCAGCAATCGACTGTAGTCTCGATCGAGTCGTGTCATCTGCAACTCCTCTACCCCCACCGATACGATGCGTCCGCCCGATCGGCCCGGCCAATCTCAGAACGCGATACCGTCCACCGTCTCGCGCTGCATCACCGTCACGAGCAACCACGCTCAGCCGGCCTCGAACGCAGCGGCCTGTTTACCTCCTTCCACTCGTGCCTCACCGGCAGCGTCGCCATATCCAAGCACATGCGAAACCTCGCGGGCCGTCGCGATGACCAGCGGCGCGAGCGCCTCCAGTTCCGGCTCGCGCAGACGGTCGAGCGGGCCGATGATGTTGACTGCAGCGACGACAACGCCCGTCGCATCGAAGACCGGCGCGGCCAGCGAGGCGATTCCCACCCGCCGCTCCTGGCGCGAGACGGCATAACCCCGCTCGCGAATGCGCGCCAACTCGGCCAGCAGCGCCTCCCGCTCGGTAAACGAAAACGGTGTCGCGCCGGTCAGCGGTGTCTCCCGCAGATACTCCTCGATCTCAAGCGGCTCCATGGAAGCGAGCACGGCCTTACTCGGCGCGCCGAGATGCAACGGGATTGGCTCACCGACCCGTGGATAGGTCGCGCGCAACTCCTGCGACGATTCGATCTGCATGAACATGATCCGCGCCTGCCCCTCGCGGATATGCAGTGCCGCCGTCTCATCGGTGACATTGCGCAGGCGCGTCAGCGGTCCGATCGAGACGGCGCGGATGTCGCTGCTGCGCAGGACGACGTTCGAAAGCTGAAGCAGGCGTGGACTCAGCGCGTACTTGCGGCTGAGCGGTTCCTGCCGGACCGCCCCGCAACTCTCCAGCGTCGACAGCAGCCGATGGACGGTCGTGCGGTTGATGCCGAGCATCCGCGCCAACTCGGATGATCCCAGCAGCGGTGTCTCGATCGAGAAGGCAAACAGGATCTCGAAGGCACGCTGGACCGATTGAACCTGGTAATCATGCTGGCTGATCGTTCGCATTGCACACATCCATCCCACTATGTGAACACCCCCGACTATAGATACCCTCCGGATATCTGTCAGCAGCACCGCCCAGCCCAGGTGCGCGTCACCGTTGTGGATGACGCCTGTCTGGACTGGGTCGTTCTCGTAAGGACGCCGAGTACCCCTGTCATCCTGAGTAATCGGCCAGCGTGATCTTAATGAGTCGGCTGTTTGTGAGGATGACGCCATTCCCCCTGTCGTCCTGAGCCGCAGCGAAGCACCTCCCCTGTTTTGACCGCTCGTGTCTCAACTGCGGAGAGGTCCTTCGCTGCGGCTCAGGACGACAGGGAGATGGGTCAGATCCACCCGAACCGTGGCAATGCGATCGCCAATTGCCTCGCGCCAGCCGCGTCGCTTATCCTCCATACTGTGCTAGACCACTCCTGCCCACCAGCGCCAATGCCTGAGCAACTCCGGTTGATGACCGGCTGGCAAGCCACCCTGCTCGTCGCACTCGTCTCCGGATTGGTCGCGGCATCGACGCGGCTCCCCTGGCTAACGACATCCCCACCGGGCTTCTCGCTGGCCGAAGCCCGCGCCGCGCTACACGCTCGCGATCTGACGGCTAGCGACCTGCTGCTGCCACAAACCGGCCCGCTCGACAGCCAGGAGCCGCTCTTCAGCGGGCTGCTCTGGCTGACCGGCTCGCTGACCGGCTGGGATGTCGACGGTGCACGGCTGGCAGCGGCGCTGCTGGGCATCATCGCCGCCGTCGCCTGCGCGCTCTGGCACCGCCGCGCGCTCGGACCCCTCGCCGGCCTGGCCGGTGGACTGCTGGCCGCGACAAGCTTCCCCTGGCTCGTGCTGAGCCGTCAGGCACAACCCGCGATCGGCGCGGCGGCGTTCGCTGCCCTCGGTCTCTGCTGCCTCTGGGAGGGACTTGGCCCATGTGAACCCGATACCGACCACTTCGTATCCACCCGCCGGGGATGGTGGATCGTCGCTGCCGGTCTCCTCTTCGGGCTCGGCCTCTACGCGCACCCATCCCTTCTGCCTGCCCTGATCGTCGCCCCGGCAACCGCCGCCTGGCTCATCTGGCGCAGCGGCAGCAATCGCCGCAACAAACCCGCGCCTGGCTGGCTGATCGCCGGCCTGGCCTGCCTGCTGCTGGTCGCCACACCACTCATCGTTGCTAGCCTCAACGATCCCGGCGACCTGCGCCAACGCCTCGAACAGGACTGGAACGGCGATGGCCGCGCCGAACATCTGGCAGGACCGCTCGCGACAACCGCTGGCTACGGCGACACGCTCCTCTCACTCGGCTGGAGCGGCCACGACGCCGCGACGCTCGGCACACCCGGCCGGTCGCTGCTCGATCCGATCCTGCTGATCTGGTCCATCGCCGGCCTCGCCGTCGTCCTCGCCCGCCCGCTCGCGCCCCTGCACGGCGTTGCACTCCTCTGGCTGGCCGGCTTCGCGTTACCGGCTGCTCTGCTCGATCCCGGCAACCCGGCGCTCCTGATGCCGCTGACGCCGATCCTCTTCCTGCTACCACTGCTCGGCCTGCGTGCTGGCTGGCGGGTCGCCCACCAGCACGGCAAGCTCGCCACCCGGCTGGGCGTGTTGCTGGCGATCGGCAGCGTCGCTGGCAGCATGGCCTGGTCGCTGGTTGCCTACACGAACTGGACCCACTCCGATACAACCTATTTCGCCTTCAACGCCGACCTGCGCGATGCGCTGGCAGCCGCCGATGGCCTGACGAGCCAAACGACACCCGCCTACGTCGCAACGACCCCGGAGCACGCCCCGCTGCTGGAGTACCTCACCTCATCCCAACATCGGACCGAAGACGCCGCCAGGCCGGGCCAGGTTCTGCGCACGATCGACAGCCAGACAACACTCATCATCCCAGCGAACGGAACCGGCTACCTCATCACGACTGCCTCAAGCCCGCTGTCACCAGCCCTGCTGCAACTGCTCGCGGGCCAGCCAGCGATCGAGACGGGCACAACCCCCGCAGGCAGCGTCGCCTGGCAGATCTGGGCGGTCGGCCAAACCGCCCGCGACCGGCTGCCGTGGACGCTGCCAGCGTTGGGCTTTCCGGACGGCTTCGAGCTGGCTGGCTACGATATCCGGCCCGACCTGGGCGATGTCGCGACCACCGGACGGCTTCCCGATCCCCCACGAGTCGTGGTGACACTCGTCTGGAACGTCCCGCGCGGCGCGACCGCGCACATCGCCCATGTCCGGCTGCTACCGTCGGGGCTCGACAGCGGCGACCCGGAGCAGACCGCCACAACCGCCGCATCCTGGCTGACCGCCAGCCCACCGGTCGCAGCCGGAAATCGCGGTCGCGAACTCATCATCGTCCAGATGAGCCTGCCAGTCCCCGACAGCCCCGACCTGATCGTCGAGGTCCAGGCCGGCCTCTCACGGGCAGACGGCAGCATCCAGCCACCAACCAGCGCAGGCCCGAACGCAGCTGGCGACTACGTGCTGCTCAACCGCGTCCAGTACATCCCCGATAGCAGCCCTCCACCATGACGCCCACCCGCTGAAGATTCCCACGGGATATGTCGCACATGCAACCATTCTGGTAATGAAACCCGCCCCTCACCCGAGCATGAGCCATGCATCCACACTCGTTGACCAACTTGAATATACCGTCTCTGCGTTGTGAGCCCGACGGCCCTTTGTCATCCCGACGAAGGAGGTATCTCCGCTCGACACTCGCGCGGTACAACCAGCTATTCCGTCTTACGTCGGCAGTCGTCCACTGAGAACCTGATGGGTTGACAGTTGGCGAGGATCGACCCTGTTCCCCCCTGTCGTCCAGAGCCGCAGCGAAGGACCTCTCCGGTCTTGACTCACGGGCGTCTGACGCGGAGAGGTCCTTCGCTGCGGCTCTGGACGACAGGGGGGAACAGGTCACCTCTTCACCCTATATCCAACACGTCAAAGTCACGGTGGTCCACTATTCAGGATAACAAGGCAGAGACGGCATAACCTCGCCCGTGGATCACGAAGGGCCATGACCGCCCGATAGCACGCATCACCGTTATTCGCCAGTACACCCGATCGCGGCGCTTCTCCAGTGCCACATCACCATTCGCTTCACTCCCAGGCCGATACAGATGACTGTTGTATATGAGACAACACCTGTTGCCCATTACGGAACACATGTGGTTGTGACGATGGCCGCCATCATCGCTGGCATCTGGTGCCCTGCTCACCGAGCAAACGAACAAGCTACCGACCACTTGGTCGGTAGCTGCGACTGTCGCAATCGATATCCCGATGACGATTGCGGACTAACGCGGAGGCAGGTAGCCGATCAGACGCAGAAAGTCTTCAATGCGCTCCAGCTCCCAGTTACTCATATCAAGCTGGATCGAGATCCCCTGCGGCAGGCCGGGCAGCACGTACCCGGCGCCAGGCTCAACCGGCGCCGGTTGGGAGAGCGCCGCCTGGGCAGGAGCCGAGACTGCTCCACGTCCGTCGAGCGCTCCGGCCTGCGCCTCGCTTGAACCCGGACGGCCAGGCGACAGCACAACTGGCGCATCAACCGGAGCAACTTCGCGGCGAACCGGACGGCTGGCGGCCCCGGATTGCGACTCAGACGCAATCCGCTCGACGATCGAACCCAGCCGCTCGCCGAAGTCCCCCGCGAGCTCCAGCCGCGTCGTCTGGCCACGGACGCCACGCCGGTAGACACCAAGTCCGGCCTCATCCGCCAAACGATAGAAGAAGGTGCGCGCTTCCTCGACCCGGTTGCGCGGCTGGCCGAGGCGCATATCGACCTGCCAGATATGCTCGACCCACGGCCCATCGAGGACGCCCGACTCAGCCGCCAGCGCCCGCTCAAGCGGGAACCGGTACGGAGCATAGCCGAGCATCGCCTCAACCAGCCGCTCGCGCAGGCGCGCCTGGTCCGGAGCATACGCGAGTGCCTCGCCCCGCCCGGTCAGCCGCGCGTCGCCACCATCGCTGCGCTCGACCAGTCCAAGCTGTTCGAGCGCGTTCAGCGTTTCACGCAAGCTCTCGCCGCCACCGAAGCGCGCTTCGAGCGATGACCTGTCCGCCCCTTTCCCCTTACAGTAGTCGAGGACGCTCGACATCTCTCGCCAATCGCTGCGATACGGCAACGCGATCTCCATCGCCACGGCATCATCCCCGTTCATGTCCTCACCGTCGACCCGGTCAATTGCCCCGACCCCGAGGCCACCGGCGTCGATTCTCAAGCTACCAGCAACACTCGCCAACACCTGCCCAACCTGCCCGAGTCCCCCGCACGGCGAGTACGGCACTACCTGGACTTCGGCATCTCCGAACGCGAGAAACTCCACACGTTGCCGATAGTAGTTTCTCGCCAAGTGTATTACTCAAGCGTCAGGGAATCAAGCACAACGACGTGGCAACGTGAGTATCTCAGCGAGAGTCTCGCCAAGCATTCGCATTCTGGGTTCATCTGCGTGGCGCATCCATCGCGAACGCGAATTGCCCAAGCGCGACCTGGCGGATACGTCGATACAATAGCCACGCGCGCCCGTGCTTGAGTTGAGAGATCGCGAGTGTTATTGTATGTCCAGTGCGTTGGGGAACCCTCCGGGCACCAGCCAGCAGCGTATCGAGGGGACAATGACTACGCCTCGGAAGCTCGATCGACAACCGCAGCCCGGCCACGACGACGACGCCAGCGACGACGCGCGCGGTGATCGGTTGATCTGGCACGCATCGGAGCCTGCCAGATCAACCCCAGCGACCCATCTGGACAGCGACAGCGTCATCATCTCTTCAGCGCCGCTATCATCGAGCGGGCTGGCCGAGACCTCCGGGGATGTCGTGCCGGAAGCTGCTGCGAGACCACCTGCTGAGGTCATCGACGGTCACACAACCGAATATGATCCCAGTCGTGACGATACGGTACTGAAACCTGGCGGGAATGCTGAGCGCGCAAGCCAGTCTGCGGCCCAGGCGACATCCCCGAACAAAGCACTGAAACCAGCCAGACCCGCTACTCCCGCTGAAGATCAGGCCGGCAGCGAGGCGCGCGGCGGCGTCGACGCGCGCCGGCGCGGCTGGTTCTGGCACTGGAACAACGTCGTCACCCAGTACGCCCCGCTGATCGGCCTCAAGGGCGTCGGCCTGCTCAACTCCTACACCGTCTGGACCGACCGGCGCGACGAGTCACCCCATCGTGGCTACGCCTTCCCCAGCCAGCAATCGGAAGCCGACTTCTATGGAGAAGAGCGCGCCGAGCTGATCACGATCAACAAGATCCTCGTTGCGCTCGATCTGATCGAGATCCGCAAGGAGATGCTCACTCGCGTCGATGAACGTGGTCGGCGCTGGCGCGTGCCGCATAACCTCTATCGCGTGAAGGATCGTCCCGATGGCTTGGACTTACGTGCGATGGATGTACTCCGCGTGACGGAACTGGCACAGCGGGACGCGACGGTCTTCCGCTACGTACGGCGGGTCTTCTCCGAACGCTTCCGGCCCATCGATGGCGACAACGTCTGGCACGCAATCCTCAATGAGCTTCGCCACGATCCAACCTGGCGCGAGCTACAGGAGCGCACACGCGTGATCGAGGCACGTGCCAGCGCCCGTACTCGTGCTGGCCACCAGAGTCGCACGAGTGCCAGCGCCACGAAATCTCAGGCGACTCAGGACGCAGCCACAGCCACAACACCAACTCCGGACGCCAGCGTGGACGCCTCCCAATCCAACGAGGGTCTGTTGCTCCACACGCAACAGCCTCCCACCAACATGCTGTCACAGATAACCAGTGTTGAACTCTCCAACACTGGTTCACACCCCTCGCCGGAGATCGTTGTTGAACGGGTCAACCATGCTTCGGCGATCGCTGTTGCTGAGTCCAACACAGGTTCGAGCGCGTTTTCGCCGACCACCGTTGCTGACAGCAGCACAGGTGGCCAACCCGTTGTTGGTCCCGGCAACACTACGTATGACCAAACAGATCTCACAACAACGACAACCACAACAAGCCGGTCAGAAAAGACGAGGGCGATCGATCCTGCTGGCAAGACCCGGGGCGGGATAGAGCATCCATGGACAACGACAGAGGCTTGCGATCCATCGGCCAGCACAGTCGCCGGGCCGTTCTCGAACGGACAACCGTCCGGGAATCGACATGCCGCCAGCGCGCCGAGCTGGAGCAACGTCGAGCCGGCCGACGCGCTACCGGCTTCGCAAGAGGAGCAGGAGCCAGCCAGCGAAGAGAACCAGAGCGAGATGTTGAGTGGGACGAACGAAGGAGCCAACAACAAACGTGGTCGACGGATGGTTTCAGGCGCGGCGGCAACGAATCAACAGTTGGAAGCACGGACTGAGAGGGACGGCGATGAGCAACGAGCAGCAGGCACGCGAATGGGCAACAGAGCGAGAGAGCGGCGTCTGGCTGACCCCACTGGTGGGGGGCCGCTGGTCGATCCAGGTCCACTGGTCATTTCCACCTTCGAGGACGCCAATAATCGACGGATCACACCACTTGAACGAGACCTCCTCGCCGAACTGGAGCGCGATGCCGATCCTGCAGCTCGTGCCGCTGGATCAGTCGGCGCAGACTGGGTCGTCGCCGCAATGCGTGAGGCGGTCGCCTCTGGCTCAGCCTTCGTCGCACCGAAGCGCATTCGCGAGATCATCGCGCGCTGGTCGACAGCACCCCGGCATGCGCCGCCCACGCCGCCGTTGATCCAGCCAGCCTGTGATAATCCCTCTCCCGTACCTACAGCCACCGCCGAGGTCACGGATGTTCGCCTGCCGGGAGGAGCCAGCGGCAGCGCGATCTGGACAGCCGTCCTCGATGACCTCGCCCGCACGCTCGATCGAGAAGCGTTCGACCGGCTGCTGGCCGGAAGCCGCATCACGCGCTACTGGCGTGGCTCCGTCGAAATCTGCGTTGGCAGTAGCGCGGCAGCAGACAAGCTCTCAAACGAGTATCGCGGACTGGTCGAGCGACACCTCAACAGCCGCCTGCAACGTCCGATCGCCGTGCGCTTCGCAGCCGATCCTGCCGAACCAGCAGCGAGCGACCCAACTCCCGAACCAACTGCTCCACCAGTATCCGACACGCCACAACCGCTCGTGATCGCCGAGAGCGACGTTGAGATTGGCCGGCAGGTCTGGCAGTCGCTGCTCGTCGATCTGGCGCGCAGCGTTCCTGCGGCTGATCTCGACCGGCTGGCCGGCGTCGTCGTCCTCGGGCAGGATGCCAGCGGAGCGATCCTGCTCGGCACGCCGTCTCCACTTGCCTGCCGTCTCCTCGCTGGTCACTACCGCGCCGAGGTCGAGTCCTCGCTGGCCGCCCTGCTTGGCCAGCCGGCCCCCGTCCGTGTCCTCGACGCGGCCGGGTGGAGCATCACCCCTCGCGCCTAAGAGGACGCAGAGAGACGCGATAGCGATCTCTCTTCAATGCCTGGTGGAACTGCTGTTCCGAGCAACCAGTGCGACCACGCAAGGCGTCATATCCCCCGCCAACAACCGATCAGGCCGCCAGCGAACGATCCGTCTCCGGTCGGACTGCATGCACAACCCAGCCCGCCGCAAGCAGCATCAGCAGACCACTGACAAGGAACACGTAGCGGATGTCTATCGCTGCCGTCATCCCCGAACCACCCAGCGATCCGATCGAGCCGCCGATCGATGTCGCCGCCGCCGTAAATCCGTAGATCGCGCCCCTCCGCGAAGTCGGCGTCAGATTCGCGACGATCGCGTTAGCGCTCGGCAGGATGCCGCCAGCCGCGATCCCGAACAGCCCTTGCAGGACAATCAGTTGCAACACCGACTGCGCGAAGGCCTGCGGCAGGTAGAGCAACCCAACCGCCAGCGCCGAGACGATCAGGACTGGTCGTTGCCCGATCCGGTCGGCCAACCGCCCGAGCGACACCGACGCCAACGCACTCGTCAACCCCGCCACCCCGAGTGTCAGGCCGGACAGCGTCGCCAGCCCGGATGTCGAGCCGGCCAGCTCCTTCACGTACAGCGGCATGATCGGCTGGACCGCGCCGGACGCCACCCGCAGCGTGAACATGACGGCGATCATCGCCAGCATCGAGCTGCCCAGCAGCAGTGTCGAGAGCTTGACGTGTGGCTCCTCGTCGATACTCCCACCGCGCGCCGTCCGCGTGAACTGTTCGCGCACCATCGTCAGGACGATCAACCCGCCAAGCGCCAGCATTGCCCCGGCCACCACAAACGTCGCACGATACCCGATCTGATCGGCAAGGATGCCTCCCGCCAGCGGACCAATCGACCCGCCCGAGAAGACCGCCATCTGCATCATCCCCAGCCCGAAGCCCATCCGCTCCCGCGGCGTCGTGCTGGCAACCAGCGTCATCGAGGCCGTCACCGTCCCGGTCACGCCGCCCTCGATGAAGCGCAGGATCAGCAGGTGCCAGGGACTCGTCGCCAGGCTCATCAACCCGATCGTGATCGAGCCAGCGAACATCGCCCGCAGCACCATCGGCCTGCGACCATAGCGGTCGGCGACGATCCCCCACAACGGCGCCGAGATCGCCATCACCAGCGCCCCACCGGCGTTGATCACCCCCGCCCAGAGCGCCTGCGCTTCGAGCGATGTCGCGCCGAGGTCTTCTATATAGAAGGGCAGGAACGGCGCCCGCAGGCTAAACCCAATGATCGTCAGCATCTGCGCCAGCCAGAGTGCGTAGAGATTCCGTTTCCAGGAAATCATCGTGCGGCCAGCGGCATGCTGATTGGACCTGGATGCAACCATGCATCCGCACTGGCTGCGTAACGCGACCGGCTGCACTCGCGCATAACCAGCCCCCATGCTGGAGCGACTGTCCGTTGTTCATATTTGGCGTGAATCGGACCACCAACCCCTCATCCGGGGAAGATGATACTCCCGTTTTGTGAGGACACGATTCTTTGCCCTGTCATCCCGAGCGCAGCGCAGCGGAGTCGAGGGATCTCAAGCGCTAAACACATGCCAACTGCGACTGTGTCGTATCGTTGGGATCCCTCGACTCCGCTGCGCTGCGCTCGGGATGACAGGGCAAAGAATCGTGTCCTCATCATGGGCGGTCGTGTGGACTGCATCACGAATAGAGGCGGAGCCGGTTTCTGGATACCGAATATCCGATGATGAATCGAGCACTACCTGCGACTAGCGGACGACTACCAACGCAATCGCCCCATCCTGCATCGTTGCGCTCTCAACCCGATATCCCACCTCGGACAACGCCGCCGCAATCTCAGCGTTCGTCGCTTCGGCCAGCTCGTCGTTGGGAATGACGAAGCCGAGCGGGCCATCGAGCGTGCCGTTGTCGAGGACGACCGCGCCGTTCTCCGCTCGCACCACCGACTGGTAGGTGCCAGTCAGGCCATAGGCGCGCAGATCGACGGTGATCGCATCTGGCGCGATCGTAATCGTGATGTCGTCGAGTGGGCCGAGGTCGCCGCTGGCGGCCAGCCGCTGGTTGATCTCGTCATCGGTGATGATAATCTCGCCCTCGGGCGCGTCCTCGATCTGCGTCGCGATCTGTGAGCTGACCTCGTCGCCCACACCGTCGCGCAGGTCCGCGACTGCCGCGTCGCGCACCATCGGCTTGACGACGTAGGTGCTCGCCAGCAGCGCCGCCACGACGAATCCGACGATGAGGATGCTCACGACCCCGAACGCGACCAGGCAGCCGCGCGAACGCCGACTCCGGCGTGGCGCGCCAGCGGCCACCGCCCGACCAGACCAGACGCCCGTGTCACCAACCACCGGCGCGACCGGGCGTGCGCGATCCTCACCCTCCCGGCCAAGCGCGGGCGCTGGACCGCCAGCCTGGCGACGACGTGGCTGGAACCGGCGAACGGGAACGCCCGCACGATAGGCATCATGCGTGAACGGTTGTCTGCACGCAAGGCAGCGCTGGCTGCCAAGCTCGTTACGGGTTGCACACTGGGGACAGATCATGAACCATCCGGGGGGCTGACCGACACGCGACAGCGCGCCGGTCGGGCTGTAAGACGGCGTTCATTGTATCGCACGCTTGTTCGACCTCTCATGCAGCCAACCCCATCGTCGCCGCTCTACCTGTCACGGTTGCGGCATTGCCGCATCACGCATGCCGCATCACGCAATTGACAGTCGCTGTGTCACGCTGCTAGGCTGAATGCGTTCGAATGCCACAACTCACGAGCCTCGATCCAGTCACGCGAGAACAAGCAGCCACTCCGGCCTGATTCAGGGTTGTGAGCTGTTGAGGAGGGTTCCGTGATACGCACTACCCATCCACCACGCCGGTGGCTGTTGCCGATCTGGTTGCCACTCGCACTCGCACTCGTGCTCGCTGCCTGTGGTGGTGGCTCGGACAGCGGGGACGATAATCCTGCCGACAGCGATAACCAGGCCAGCGTCGCCAGCGAACTCTTCGCCGCCAAAGGCTGCGCCGCGTGTCACGGCGCGGACGGCGACGGCACGGACAACGCCCCCACGTCTTTGGCCGGCACCCGGATGATCATCCAGCAGTTCCAGACCCGTGTCCGCAATGGCCGCGGCAGCGCCATGCCCGCCCACACTCCCGACCAGATCAGCGACGACGAGATACGCATCCTCTACGACTGGCTGCGCGAGAGCGAATGAGGGATGTAGGAACTGGAAAACGGATCGATCCTGCGTCTCAATGCCCCTTCATCCCTAACATCCGTACCGCCGTGACCGTGCCTTCTGGCTATAGCCTCGAAGGAAAACAGTGCGTAGACTGTTGGCGCGCCACCGAAGTTGGGGCTGGCTAGGGGTGCTCAACTCCTGGTTCAGGTGTGCCGGCTGGAAACCGACGAGCAACGTCAGTTGGAGCCGTGGCGGCTGCCCGCGTTGTCAGACCTGTCCAGCGTCGAGGTGACGGATGAATGTCCTGGTCGTCGAAACCGAAACATCGCTGCGGCGCTCGCTTGAGTTCGCCTTCGCGATGCGCGGTCATCTGGCCGAGATTGTCGAGAATGGCGCGGCAGCGCTGCGAGCCGCCTCGGAGCAGCTCTACCCGCTCGTCATCATCGGACGGATCGGCGACGGCCCCGAGGCGGAAAGTCGCCTTGCCGCCCAACAACTCTGTTGGGATCTACGTCGGCTGCAAGGCTACGAGCGTAGCGGCATCCTGGTCATCATGCCGCGCGAGCAGCCCGACGCCATCATTGACGCGCTCGACGCGGGCGCCAACGGCTACCTCAGCCGCCCGATCGACGCCACCCAGCTCCGCGCCCGGATCGAGGACGCCGAGCGGCAGGCAGGCTCGCTCATTCTCCACCCACCACCCGACGACCCCGCCAGGCAGGACGCCACTGGCGACAGCAGCCTGCTGGAACTGGCGGCCGATCTGGCGCTCGTCCTCGACTCGTCTGGCCGCGTGCTGCGCGTTGTCCACGAGAACCCGCATACGCTCGGCCTGCACGCCGTCTCACTCGTTGGCGCGAGCATCTACGCGCTCTGCCACCCCGAAGACGCCGCCCATGTCATGGAGTACCTCACGCGCACGCTCGACCAGCCGTCCGGCAGTCCCCCTCAGCAGACCGAACTGCGCTTTCTCCATCAGGACGGCACCTGGCACGCGATGGATGTCAGCGCCGCCAACCTGACCGACGTTCCCGCGATTGGCGGACTCGCCGTCGTCGCGCGGGACATCACCCATCGCCGGGTCGCCGAGCAGGAGATCCGCCGTCAGGCGCTCTACGACCCACTCACCAGTCTGTCCAATCGCGCCCTGTTCTTCACCTACCTCGAGCATGCCCTCGCCCGTGCAGATCGCCGTAGCGAGCCAGTCGTCATCATGTTCATGGACATCGATGACTTCGCCGCGGTCAAGCTCCAGCATGGCCGCACAACCGGCGATGCCGTCCTAGCAAACATCGGCGAGCGCTTGCGGGTTGGCCTGCGCGCCACCGATACCACCGCCCGGATGGGCGACGACGAGTTCATGATCCTGCTCGAAAATATCGCGCATCCGGACGAGGTGCGCGCCGTCGCCGACCGGATCGCCGGCGCGCTTCGCACCCCGTTCGAGATCGCCGGTCACCAGATCATCACCGCCGCCAGCATCGGCGTGGCCTTCAGCCACCCGGCCTCGCGCTTGCCGAATACCCCCAGCGACATGCGCCTCGGCGAGATCCTGCGCCAGGCCGACGCCGCGCTCTACCGCGCCAAGTCCTCCGGCAAGGACCGCTGGGTCGTCTACGACCCCACGACCATCAGCCGCCCGCCGTCGTCGCTGCCATCCAGCGCCGACCTCACCCGCTCGCGCTGACCTGTAGCGCGGTTAATAGCCTGGCTGTATCCCCCACGGCAGCCGCGTAACCTGAAGCGACCTATTCTATGGACATGAGATCGACGAGGCGGGCAGAGAACCGGCTCGGAGGCTCGCACAGGAGGGTAACCGGATGAAACGTATTCGCCACATCGTCGTCACGATTCTGAGCGACATCGAAGTCGCGCTCATCCGCCTCTCCGGCCGCCTCCGACCAGCACCGGCACGGGCCACCAGCAAACGATCCGCACCACGCCAGCGCCGCTGACACCCTGCATTTTCCTTCCCCATCCCTATCCCCATCCTCTGAGGCGGGCTCCCCACCCGCCTCTCTTTGTGCGAGGTAGCAGGTGTCAGGTGTCAGGCGTCAGGGGCTGATCCTTGGGGCCAAACGTGTGTGCTCGAACTGTACCAACCAACTCCTGACACCTGTCACCTGACACCTGACGCCTCGTCCACGCACGTCGCATTCGAGTACCCCGATCGGAACGGCGTCACCGTCCCGGCCTCCGGATCGAAACGGTGACGCCAGACACAGGCGGTATCGTTCGCCAGCAGGTGGATCGAGACCGACGGCTCGTCCGAGATCGTCGTGACGCGATGGATATCTCCTTCAGGCGGTAGTAGCGCGAACAGTTCACCCCGCTCCACCTCCGCCTCCAGCGCGACCTCCAGCCGCGCGCTCCCTTCGTCACCACCGTCATCGAGACGCCGGTAGACGATCTCCGCCTGCCGCCCCCGGTAGAGTCCGATCAACCCCCAGGCCAGATGGTCGTGGACCGGCGTCGTCGACCCGGCCGGGACAACCAGCGAGAACAGACACAGCGAGCCATCCTCGGCCCGATACAGCGCGTACTGCCCGATCCCACCACCCATCCCGCTCGCCTCGTCCGCCGCAGCGAACTCATCCGGCAGCCAGCCCTCAGCCGCCAGCAGCCGCTCAAAGGCCGGCTGCAACAGCCGTACCCGCTCCGCGTCCGACGCCACGCCAACCATCAGCCGCTGCGTCTCCTCGACCAGCGCCCGTACCTCCGGCGTCTCCACGATGTACCCGAACGGCCCGTCCTCACCCCCGTTGTCGAAGTTGCACATCTGTTCCCTCTCCTCTCAACGTGCATACCTTATCGCGTAGAGGCGCGTGACCGTTATTGGAACGTGCAATAGCCCTGGCTGAGTTGGCTGGTGCGGCGGGAAGGATTCGACGCATTTCGAACTGATAGCATTCGCCAGATACGATGAGCCTGAAACGGTGGCTTGATTCCGCCACCGTGGCTACACCGCGAGGCGCAATGATTCTGGTCATAGCTATGAGTGGGTAACCAGGCGGGTCAATGGCAGGATGCATGACGAGATGTTTGGGTGGTGAACCGGGCAGATTGGCGTGTCTGGGGCGGGTCAGGGTAGTTGGTTGGGTGACAGGGCGGGTCTCTTGACGTGGTTGGGTGTCAAGCTGGCCACAATGACCCGCCCCTACTTGGAATCGTCGACAC
>Ga0136611_10000796_pt1 | contig 21175 bp, 17 predicted proteins | sample AntDrymUQ2232306_2_FD_106645 | JGI IMG/M metagenome (GOLD analysis project Ga0136611, IMG submission 106645) | Polar desert sand microbial communities from Dry Valleys, Antarctica - metaG UQ223 (23.06) | ecosystem: Environmental > Terrestrial > Soil > Desert | place: Antarctica: Dry Valley...
GGGCCGATACTTCACCGACCCCGAGAACGACAACGCAATGCGCGTGGCATACGTCGGCAGCGACGTCGCGAACAAACTCTTTCCTGCCGGCGACGCCGTTGGCGGCGAGATCACGATCTCCGGAATTCCGTATAAGATAATCGGAATCCAGACTGCGAAGGGAACGGTTTTTGGGCAGCCACAGGATAACTTCGTTCAATTCCCTATCAAGACTTATGGTGCGAATTTCGGCGGCCTTCGACAAAGCCGCGGGCTTTATTTTGCGGTAACGGCGCGAAACGAGAAATCGATGGATGACGCGGTCGAGGAGGTCCGGACGCTGCTGCGAATAAAACGGAAAATCCCGTTCGGCGAAAAAGATACATTCGGAATACTCACGCCGGACGCCATCGCCGGCCTCGTCAGCCGTATTACCGGACCGATCGGCACCGTAATTCTTCTCGTTCCCACAATTGCCTTGCTCGTAGGTGCGATCGTCGTGATGAACATAATGCTGGTCGCGGTCACCGAGCGCACGAAAGAGATTGGAATCCGGAAAAGTCTGGGTGCACGACAGGCCGATATTCTCAAGCAATTTTTGGTCGAGGCCGCTACGCTCTGCCTCATCGGCGGCGCGATCGGATTGATTATCGCTGAGATCGCAGGGTTTATTATCACTGCGCTCGTTTTTCGGACAAATATCCCCATCTGGGCGGCATTCCTCGCAATCTTCTTTTCCGGTGCGGTCGGGGTTGTAGCCGGTCTGTTTCCGGCCTGGAAGGCTGCACGGCTCGATCCGATCGAAGCCCTCAGGGCCGATTAATCAATGAGCGTTGCCACAAGTTCGTTCGTAGAAAATTTAAAGATGGCGCTCGCGACCATCCGAGGCAATAAACTGCGCTCATTCCTGACGATCATCGGGGTAGTCGTCGGTGTCATCACCGTGATGCTCATGTCCTCGATCATCAGCGGCATCGTTGTCGCAGTTGAGAAGGAGGTCGAGTCGTTCGGTACGCGCTCGATTTTCCTTTACAAGAGGGATATAGGGATTCGCACAAGCGCTCCCACGCGCGAAGAGCGAATGCGAAAGCCTCTCACTTTGGAAGATGCCGAGGCGATAGGCGGTCTCGCGTCCATAGAGGTCTCAGTGCCCTTTCTCGACATCTCGAATAATTTTTTCGGGCAGAAGATCAACGTCAGCGGCAAAACGGGAAAAACGTCTTCGTCGGTCCAGCTAAGCGGGACGCTCCCGCAGATGAGCGAAACGGCTACCGAAATCCTGATCGATGGCCGCTGGTTTACTACCGGCGAGAATGAAGCCAAGTCAAACGTTGCAGTAATCGGCGATTTTGTGCGCGAGGCCTATTTCCCGTATTCAAATCCGATCGGCGAGACGATTGATGTCGGGTCACAGGAGTTTCGAATTATTGGGCTTCTCCAGAAACGCGAACAGCTTTTCGGCGGCGGCGGCGGTAACAACGACCAATCGAACATCATTTATATGCCGATGGGCGCGGCTCTACGGCTCAAGCCGAACGCCGACGATCTATTCATTCTCACGGTTGCCAGAGAAGGCCAACTCGAAAAAGCAAAGGACGAGGTTCAGGATCTGCTTCGCCAACGGCGTAACGTGAAGTTTGGCGATAAGAACAATTTTGCGATGGAGACGGCGGCCAGTTTGATCGAACAGTTTAAGGCGATCACGAGCGGCGTTTTCCTGGCCATGATCTTAATCTCTTCAATTGGCCTGATGATAGGCGGAATTGGCGTGATGAACATTATGCTCGTCTCCGTGACAGAGCGAACGCGTGAGATCGGCATCCGAAAGGCGATTGGAGCAAAGCAGAGCGACATTCTGCTTCAGTTTCTGATCGAAGCGGCGACGCTCACCGGCTTTGGCGGCATCGTTGGCCTATTGATAGGTTGGGGATTGTCGTTCCTGGTTCAGCTGGTTTTTCCGTCTTACGTTCCTATCTGGGCGCCGATTGCGGGGTTTTGCGCGAGTGTGGGAATCGGATTAGTATTCGGGCTGTTCCCCGCATGGAAAGCAGCCCGACTCGATCCGATTGAAGCCCTTCGCTACGAGTGACGCTTACGTAGGATTTCCCGAGAAGTATGCACCAACGATTCTTAGCGCCGTTCCAATCAATCCGAAAATCACAACGATAGCCCACGCCGAGCCGGAGCTAATCTTATTTGTGATTCGCAGGCCGATCGCGGCGAGTATCCATCCCCAGATAAAGAAAACATCCAGCGTCGCCAATAGCGTCGCCAATACAGGCGATTGAGCTCCGTCGATGAAGAAAGAAGGATTTGCGTGGATTGCCGTTCGTTGACTCGCCGCGATGTTTATCTCGTCCGTAGGCTTCAGCACAAGGATGAGAATGCTGGCGAGCGTGCCTACAACGGTCGGCGGCAGCGATCCGTATATCCAGACGGCCATGTTGTGGAGAAATCCGCCCGAGCCACCGAATGCCTTGGCGGCAGCCCAGTAAAGCAGTCCGCCAATAAGCAGAGAAATAAATACGAAGACCGGCATCACATAACGCGTCACGTTCTGGATCGTCATCTGCATGTCGATCGCGCCTTTTTTCTGCTCCGCCGTCAGGCTCTGCGTCTGCGGGCTCTTATCCATCTGTTCGGCCATGAACGAACGCATGCCGGGCTCGCCGACCTTCTGATAAAGCGTAAATACGTACGCCGTCACGCATGCGGCGATGATAACGCTCGCGATTATAAATCTCGGCTTTCGCCTCAGATCCTCAAACACACGGCCCGGCTCGAAGAAGATCCCTGCGATCGTGCCCATTTCCGACATCTGAACGGGCTCCTGAGGCGCAACTTTTTCGGGTGGTCGCGAAGCCGGCTGTTCGGCATTCGGTTCAGTCATTCGATTTTTCTCCTTGGGGTTGAGTGTAGCTCAACATTCTAAACAACTATCAGGCTATTTGCGTTCCGGGTATTTCAGTTTGCTCGCCGATACGTATGCAGGCCGCGAAATGGTTAGGTGACACCTCGCGAAGTTCCGGCACAATCTCAGCGCATGGTGCGATGGCAATCGGACATCTTGTTCGAAACCTACATCCCGACGGCGGATTGATCGGTGTCGGGACGTCACCGCGAAGCACAATTCGTTCGCGTTTATGAGCTGGATCCGGTACCGGAATCGCAGAGAGCAGTGCCCTCGAGTACGGATGCATCGGATTGGCGTAGAGTTCTGCGGCGTCACAGATCTCGACGATCTTTCCGAGATACATCACCGCGACCCGATCGGAAATATGCTCGACAACCGCAAGGCCGTGAGAAATGAAGAGGTACGTTAACCCGAAGTCATCCTGCAATTCCTGTAAGAGGTTAACAACCTGCGCCTGAACGGAGACGTCGAGGGCAGAAACGGGCTCGTCGCAGATAATAAGTTTAGGATTTAGGGCAAGCGCTCGGGCTATGCCGATACGCTGCCGCTGCCCGCCGGAGAATTCATGAGGATATCTGTCGCCGTATTTTGGATCGAGGCCGACCTTTGCCAGAAGATCGGCGACCCGATTATTGCGCTCGGCCTTATCACCAATGCCGTGGATCTTGAGCGGTTCCGCAACTATTGATCGGACACTTAGGCGCGGATTAAGGCTGGCGTACGGATCTTGAAAAATGATCTGCATCTCCCGCCGCAGCGCTTGCATTTCACTGTTCCCGATCCCCACGATGTTCTTTCCCTCGAACAACACTTCGCCGCTTGTTGGCTCATGCAGGCGGAGAAGGCATCGGCCCACCGTGGACTTTCCGCAGCCCGACTCACCGACGAGCCCAAGCGTCTCGCCGGACTTTACGGAAAAAGAAACGTCATCCACGGCCTGAACGACATCGTCACTTCCGTCAACGGGGAAATGTTTGACGAGGTTGCGAACCTCGACCAGGTTCCGCATTTCAGGTTTTGTTGCTGGACTGTTCATCTAGGCCGCTAGCCGATTCCCTTCTCGACCGTCATAAAGCACACATCGCACCCTCGCATCCTGAGGCAGCTCATAGAGCGGTATCTCCATTTCGGTGCAGATCGGCATTCTGAATTCGCATCGCGGTGCAAAGTGACATCCGGATGGAAGGTTCGTCGGGCTTGGAACCGTGCCTTCGATAGTCTGGAGACGTTCGGCCTTCGCGATGCCGGCCACTGTAAGTTTTGGAACGCTCCGAAGAAGGCCGCGTGTGTAAGGGTGCTTCGGATCGGCGAACAATTCATTGACGCCGGATTCCTCAACGATCTTTCCGGTGTACATCACGCACACGCGATCAGCGACTTCGGCAACGACACCCAGATCGTGCGTGATCAGTAGCACGGCGAGCTTTCTCGTTTTTCGAAGTTCGTCGAGCAGCTCGAGAATCTGTGCTTGAATTGTTACGTCGAGAGCCGTTGTAGGTTCGTCCGCAATCACGAGTTCCGGATCGCACGCGAGAGCCATCGCTATCATTACGCGCTGGCGCATGCCGCCCGAGAGTTGATGCGGATAATCGTTAACACGCCGCTCCGGAGACGGTATCGAAACCTCGCGCATCGCGTCGATGGCTCCTTGCCATGCCGATGCTTTGTCGAGCCGACGGTGGAGGCGCAACGCCTCGGCTATTTGTTCACCCACCGTAAACACGGGATTGAGCGACGTCATCGGATCCTGGAAGATCATCGCGATGTCATTGCCACGGAGTTCGCGGAGTCTCTCCGCTGGAGCGGAAGTCAGCTCTTCGCCCTTAAACCTGATCGACCCCGCAACGATCTTCCCGGGCGGCGCGATCAGCCCCATAATCGAGAGTGCGGTGATCGATTTACCGCAGCCCGATTCGCCGACCAAACCGAGCAGTTCGCCCGGCGCAACGTTCAAACTCACCCCATCTACCGCCCGGACGAGTCCGGCTCGCGTAGGGAAATGCGTCTGTAAATCTCGGATTTCTAAAAGTTCGGGCATCAATCTGTGAGGCGTGACTAAACGATGAAGAGTTTATCCCAAAACTTATCTGGTTGAAAGCACGTAAATACCGATGGATACAGTGATTGGCGGGCAACGAAAGTGAGTTGACCCAACTCCAAGCAGTGTTATCATTTGCCCCAAATATTTTCGCGGAGGTTTTTCCATTTTGAAACGAGTTTCTCTGCTAATTCTCGTCGCGATCGCGACGCTCGGCCTCACTTCATCCTCCCTCGCGCAGGCACCGCCCGGCTCTGCTCGAGCGGAGATTCCCAAGTCGAAAGATCTTGCGGCTACCGGCGGCAAACGTACGGTTCGCGTCGAGGATATTGAAAAGGATCTCGCCGAGGCCCTGGCTGTAATCGAAGCCAATCACGCAAATGGAGCCGCGCTCAATTACAACGACGTATTCAAGGAGACCATCGATACGATGCTCCACACTCTCGATCCCCACTCGAATTATTTCGATGCGAAAGAGTACGAGCAGTTTCGCACAGATCAGAGTTCGCGTTATTACGGGATCGGTGCGACGATCGGCGACCTTAGCGACGAGAAAGGGAACGTCATCGCTACCTATATAAAGGCGACGTTTGACGGAGCGCCTGCGAATCGTGCCGGCCTTCGCTACGGTGACAAGATCGTCGAGGTCAATGGCACGTCGATGGTTGGAAAACCGTTTACCGAGGTTCGTAACTTCCTACGCGGTCCACGCGGAACTCCTGCAAAACTTGTCGTGGAGAGGCTCACTACAGGCAATCGCGTGTCGGTCGAGATCGTACGCGACGCAGTGTCTCAGCCGTCGATCAGCGAAGCATATATGATCCGTCCCGGCGTCGGTTATATTTCGATGCGCGGCGGATTTAATCAGACGACGTTTGCAGAATTTGTCAGGGCCATGACGGAGCTTCGGGCTGCGGGGATGCAGCAGCTTGTGATGGATCTGCGAGACAACGGCGGCGGTCTCGTAGGACAAGCCTATGAAGTCGCGAATGCATTTTTGGCCGAGGGCCAGACCGTATTTACGCAGCGTGGACGGATTCGAGGTGTTACAGAACCCTACGCATCGAGGAATCGGGCGCCCGATCGCTCTCCTGTCGTTGTACTTGTAAATAGAAATACCGCATCGGCCTCTGAAATTCTTGCTGGTGCGCTGCAGGATCACGACCGGGCACTGATAGCGGGCGAGAGCACTTTTGGAAAAGGTTTAGTGCAAAATCCTTTTCAGCTTGATTATGGTTCGATGTTGCTGCTGACAATCGCGAAGTACGAGACTCCTTCCGGCCGCGGCATCCAGCGCGATTACTCGAGCGGAGACCTTTACAACTACTACAGCAACGGCGGCAGCTTCCGTGACGAAGAAGGCACGCCAAAGAAGCCGCTAGGTGCGGAGAGCAAAACTGACAGTGGCCGCAGTGTCTATTCCGGCGGCGGGATCGATCCGGATATTGCGATAAAGCCGCAAACCATTCCTACCGAACGTGCTCGTTCGCAGAACAAACTCAACAGTCCGATTTTTGCTTTTACTCTCGAGCTCGTAACAGGAAAGGTCAAGGGTTTCGAGAGCTACCGTGTCAACGATTCTCTGAGATTCGGCTACGACATCAAGGCCACTGACTTCCCTGTCACCTCGACCCTTTTTGACGTTTTTAAAAAGTTTGCTGCGGATAAATATAAAATTGCTGGCCCGTCTCTTGATCGCGAACGGGAGTTCGTCGAGCGCTCGCTGCGAACAGAGCTCGTTACGGCGGCGTACGGCACGCAGTCCTCGTCGCAAGTGTTCAATGAATATGACGAAACTCTGAAGAAAGGTATCGAATTACTACCGAAGGCCCGCACGATGGCGACTGACAGCCTCCGTTCCCGGCCCCAGACGAGCACGCGTCTGACTACAATCAACCGCTAGAATAGCCGACTCGCGAGGTAATAAATCCCAAAGCCAATTGCCGTCACCAGTACAACGGCGAGAACTATCAGTCCGCCCACTATCAGCTTGAAGTTCCGGTAACGCTTGTCGTCTGCCGGCGATAGCTGATTTTGGGGAAAGTACGGTGGGGGTCGGTTGAGCATTTTGTGTCACTCCATCTTAACGTGGCGATGGAAACTTTTAAAACGTCTGTGGCATAATACCGAAAAGTCTTGTATCTGGATGGGAACCTCTAATATGAAACGTTTTTCTTTCGTCGCCCTTCTGCTGTTTGCGTTTACCTGCGCGCTTTCCGCCCAGCTGACCTTCTCATTTAATGACATGGTCAATACGCGGCGTGTCTCGGACCCGCAGCTTTCGCCCGACGGCCGGACGATTGCGTACTCGGTGGGCATCGTTGATAAAGCGGCGAACAAAGCGCTAACTCAGATATATACGATGTCGATCGATGGTACGAATCAACGTGCGATCACGAGCGGGTCGTCGTCGAGTAGTTCCCCACGCTGGTCGCCGGATGGGCGACACATTGCATTTACGACGGGCGGGCAGATTTGGAGAATGGAGCCCGATGGCGACGATAAGGAACAGATCACAAAGATTTCGAGCAGTGCGTCGCAGCCCGTCTGGTCGCCGGATGGCAAGTGGATCGCTTTCCTGAGCGATATCTATCCGGAATGCCCGACCGACGCGTGTAATGCGGCCGAGGAATCAAAGGCTGAGACCGGCAAGGTCAAGGCCCACGTCACAGAACGACTTCTGTTTAAACATTGGGCAGATTGGCGTGACCGAAAACGCAGCCACGTCTACGTCGTTCCGGCGAAAGGCGGCGCGGCGAGGGACGTCACCCCGGGCGATTTCGACTCGCCTCCTTATGGCGCGGCATCGGGTCACGATTATGTATTCTCGCCGGACGGGCGGAACATCGTCATTATTCGAAACCCTGACAAGGTTGAGGCCATTTCGACAAATAGTGACATCTATATTCACCCGCTCGATGGCCACAGTGCGATCACGCCCGTGACTCAAGGGATGCAGGGATACGACGCCTCACCGATGTACACGCGAGATGGTCGTTACATCGTTTTTCGATCGCAGGCGACTCCGACTTTCGAAGCGGATCGCTGGCGCCTGATGAGATACGACGTCAGTTCCAAACAGATGGTCGAGCTCACCCGAGGTTTCGATCAACAGGTTGATGAATTTGTGATCTCGCGCGATGGAAAGACGATCTATTTCTCAGCCGGAGAACGCGGACGTGCCCCGATTTTTTCCGTTCCGGTCGAGCCGGATTTTCGTCTCCGAATCGCCACGCACGTGCGCAAAATTGTTGGCGATGTCTATGCCGGCGGCCTCAATATCAGCCCCGATAACAGGGCGATAGTGTTTGCCTCGAGCTCGCTCACTGCCCCCGCAGAGATAATGCGCGTGAACACAGACGGTTCGGGGCTGACGGCGCTGACAAGGGCGAACGACTCGACTCTCGCGGCGTTTCGATTACGCAAGGCCGAGGACCTCGAATGGAAAGGCGCCCTAAACCAGAACGTCCACGGTTTCCTTTTGAAGCCCGCTAATTTTGACACGTCTAAGCGCTACCCGCTTATCGTCCTTATCCACGGCGGCCCTCAGGGAGCATGGAACGATAGCTGGAGCTACCGTTGGAATCCGCAAATGTATGCTAACGCCGGCTATGTTGTCTTCATGCCAAACCAGCGAGGCTCGACCGGCTATGGTCAGAAATTTGTTAATGATGTCTCGGCTGATTGGGGTGGCAAGGCGTTTGTTGACATTCAGAACGGCGTAGCACAGGTAATCAAACTTCCGTTCGTCGATAAGGACCGCATCGGCGCCGCAGGTGCGAGCTATGGCGGTTACATGGTTGACTGGATACTCGGTCACAATAACGATCCTCGATTCAAATACAAGGCTCTCGTCTCGCATGCCGGCGTGTACAATCTCGAATCGATGGCTACCTCGACCGAAGAGATTTGGTTCGTCAATTGGGAATTTAAAGGAATGCCCTGGGAGAACCCCGTGAACTACAACCGCTGGTCGCCGCACAAGTTTGCGAAAAACTTTGCCACGCCCACGCTGGTCACGGCCGGTGAGCTCGACTACCGCGTCCCCGTCGATCAGAGCTTGCAGCTATATACGACGCTGAAGTTAAAGGGCGTTGATTCTAAGCTCATCGTCTTTCCGGACGAAGGGCACTGGATTCTCAAACCGCAGAACTCCGAATTCTTTTATAAGAATGTGCTCGATTGGTTTGCGAAGTATCTAAAGCCGTAAGCTAATGAGTTGCTAGTGCGCACGGCCGGCGCGGGATTGTGTTCGACCTGCGCACGAGTGCGCGAGGTCGGCGCAGGAGTGCAAAGGGTCGGCGCGGGAGTGCGGAAGATCGGCGTTCTTACCAAGAAGTTCTTATGGTAGATGAGAAAAACATTTTGGATCGAGTGTGCGTGCAAAAGTACGTTTATCTTATAGATTTGATCCTTAGCGCCGCTATCTTTGATCTATGTTTCATCCAGGTTAGGCGAAAGGACGAGTACTGGCTTACAGGGGAGCTTGACGAACGCTTTAGCGAGATCCTTAATACGACTTTTCTCGACGTAGATGAGTATGCCCCGAGCGAACTCTATGACCCAAACTCTAAGTTTAACATCGACGAGACGGAGCTGAAGAATCGCCTTGAGAAGCATCTGATTCGCTTGAAGTCAGAGATATTGATTTGAATGGTATGAATAAGACTCTCTCGGGCATCTAGCAAAAAAAGTTCCGCCCATTGCTGAGCGGAACTTTTCCTTTGAGAAGACTGGATGTCTGCTTCAATTGTTGATAAGCGCGAGGCTCGAAGCACATCTAAAAACTTTGGTCCGCAGAATACGGCCGTGAGTCCAAGCGTAACTTCTTTGCAACACCTACGAGGTTAGCTGACGGGCTAGGAACGAAAGAGTATCCCCGCGTATTAACGCTTCGCCCCTGCCTGGTAGTAACGGACCAGACTTTGGGTCCCCCGCGTCGCTTCACGGTCGAGGCGACTTCGGTGATCAACTTGTCAACGGCCCTAGAATAACAATCTTTTGCGGGTAATTCAAGAAAACTCGAAAGAAATTTGCGCGTATAGATCATTTAACGGGGTATATCTGATAGAGCATCAAATACACCACCACACCCGTCACTGAGACGTAAAGCCACACCGGCAGCACGAGCCGTGCGAGGCGTCGATGCTTGTCCACCTGCCCCGTGAGGCCACGGTATAGCGTGACGAGGACGAATGGCGTAATGAGCGTCGCGAGTATCGTGTGCGAAGTAAGGAGCGTAAAATAGATCGGTCTAATAATTCCCTGACCTGTAAACCTGCTCGGCCCGAGTCCGAAATAATATGTTCGGACGGCGTGATGGGTGATGTAGCTGACGAGAAACAGCGCGGAAACAGCGCTCGCCGTAAGCATAGAAAAGCGATGCTGTGCGACCTTCCGCTTCATGATGAAGTAGAACCCCGATACGATCGCGATCGCAGCTGACGTATTCAGAGCGGCGTTAAGGTGCGGAAAAATGCCGAGCAAACCTTCCATCGATTACTTTAAGAAGCCGAGCAGTCCCACTATCACCAGCCACAAGAAGCCCATGAAGTGCCAGTACCAACCCACGACGTTCGCCAGTGCGACCCTTCGCGCAAGATCATTCTCGCGACGCGTTGGGTACCACGATCGCAGAAGGACCGTCGAAAGCGCTATGATTCCGCCGATCACGTGTGCCGCGTGAACGGCCGTGAGAATATAAAAGAAACCCGTGTAAGGATTGCCCTGGACGTAAAGACCGCGCCGGTTGAGCTCTACCCACGTCAGCGTCTGTGCGGCGATAAAGACCGCGCCGAGGACGGTTGTCGCGAGCAGAAACTTCTTCGCACGAAGCTGTTCCAGGCGCCCGAATGAACGCTCCGCGAGAAAGTAGGTGATACTGCTTACTATCAGCGTCGATGTGCTAAACCACAGAATGAGCGGCAGGTCGAAAGGCCTCCACTCCGAGCTTCCGTTTAGTTTTAATACAACATATGCGGCGATCAATCCGCCGAACGTCATAAGGACGACGATCAAAAGGAATGTCGTAAGAATGCGCGATTTTTGCGCAAAGACTTTGGGATCCTTTTCGACGTCGCCCTCGCTTCCGGCACTTCGCCCTCCACCGCCGCCGCCGTCATCGCTTCCTCCACCACCGCCTCCTCCGTTTTGAGGTCCGCCGCCAAGTCTCGAAGGCGAGAGCCGCCGCTTCTCATCCGGTGTATCGAGAGTTTCGACAGTTCCGACTTCCATACAGCTAGTTCTTGTCCGCAACCATCAGGATAAAGAGGAGTGGCAGGTAAATCACGGAAACGAGGAGCACAACCCGCGACCCTTCGTTGGTTTTTGTAATCGCCGCCCGAATGCCCGCGACCAGGAATGCGATTCCGAGCACCGACGCGCCAATAAGAAAAACAAGACCGGATATTCCCAGAAAGAATGGAGCGAGGCTCGCAGGCACGAGCATGATTGTAAACAGAATGATCTGACGAAACGTTAGCCGCCCTGAAGGATCGACAACCGGAAGCATCAGTATCCCGGCTTTTTTATATTCCTCGCGGTACATCCACGCAATCGCGAAAAAGTGGGGAAACTGCCAGAGAAACTGCATCGCGAAAAGGGCCCAGGCCCCAAGAGTAATTTGATCCGCCGCCGCCGTCCAGCCCATTAGCGGCGGTAAGGCGCCGGGAATAGCCCCGATCGCCGTCGAAGCGGTCGTGCGTGTTTTTAGAGGCGTGTACACAAGTACGTAGCCCACGATGACGACCAGTCCCAGTATCCCCGTGAGGGCATTCACAAGGGCGAAAAGATAAACCTCGGCGATCACACACTGCAGCACGCCAAAAATCAATGCGTCGTTGGGTGACAGCGTTCGCGCCGGAAGAGGCCGTCGCTTTGTGCGATCCATTAGCAGATCCAAATCACGCTCCAGCCACTGATTCAGCGTGGCTACGCCGAACGCCAGCAGCGTTATGGCCGCCATTGAATGTGCAAAGAGAATCCAGTCGAACCCCGCGGGCGATCCAAGATAAAATCCCGCTGCCGACGTCAGCACGAGCAGCACGGCGATGCGCGGCTTTGTGAGCTCGACATAAGCTGCGAATTTATCGCGACCTGTCACCGTGTGAATATCGTTAAGGTCTGCCGTCACTATGTTCATAACTTGCGGGATGAAAGGCTCAAGAATAGCCGCTGCCACCCCTTTTTCCAAGCATTCGCTGATTACGCCGCGTTCGGATCGCTTAAAGTCAAACTAATGCTCATCAGGATGACATTGCCGCTCGGCTTCCGATAGTATTCTACTTTTAAGATGTCCTCAGCCGAAGACACAGTGACTGCACCTCTCGCAAAAGGACGCGATGTGACCGTCGTTCTCGATTTCCTTAGCTCAGTTCGCTTAGGGGTTGTGTTGCTCTGCGTTCTTGTCGTCCTCTCGATGATCGGAATGCTGATCGTACAGCAGAACGTGAATGGATTCGACGCATACTTTGCTTCGCTCACTCCCGCGGAGAAAGCAGTCTACGGGGCTCTCGGATTCTTCAATATTTACTATTCCTGGTACTTCAAGTTCCTGTTGCTCTGGCTGTCACTGAGCATCATCCTGGCGTCGATCGATCGATTTCCCTCCGCCCTGAAGTACGTCACGTCGCCACTGCGTACGCCGACCCGCGCGTTCTTGCTTGGCCAGAAATCGAATGCGAGCATCGAGCTCCGCGGTAGTGAAGATGTCGTCGCCGAGGCCGTGTCGATACAACTCGAGAAGCGTGGCTTTACGGCTACACGGACCGACGCGATGCACACAGAGTACGGCGTTGATTCGAACGGACGCAAGGACTTCTCGGTCATAAACGAGAAGCGATCGATTGTGCTGTTCGGAGAGCGCGGCCGCGTTAATCGATTAGGCGCCTATTTCGTCCACGTCGCACTGCTCACGCTTTTTCTCGGGCATTTTGTTGCGTTGCAGACCGGATTTGACGCCGACGTTCGGATGACTCCAGGAGAGCGGACGGAGGATATCCAATTGATCGAATTCAAGCTGGATAAGAAGGAGCGTTTCAACGTTCGATTGCCGTTTGCGATGGAGTGTACGGACATTCAGCAGCGGCTGATTAATCCCGGCGGCAGCATTGACGTTACGAATACCATGGATTGGCGAACTCAGCTCAAAATCACCGATCCGGAGTACGGAAACTTTCTCGCGGATGTGAGTCTTAATTCTCCGCTCAACTATCGGGGTTATCGATTCTTCCAGGCGCAGACGATTCCGGTAGGCTCCGCCCGCACGATGGTGCTCGAGCTAACGCCTCAGAAAGGTCAGGAAGCGTTTCGGGTTAATCTGGACAGAAACGGAACGGTCACTTTGGCGGACGGAATGCTGGTGAAGTACGAGTCTTTTCAGCCCGACTTTACGCTGCGGCAGGGACAGCCCGACACACTCAGCGGGGATTACAAAAATCCCGCCGCGATCCTGCAGGCGACCCCTCCCGGCGGCGAGGCGACGCGGGTATATGCGTTTCAGTCAAAGCTGGCCGACAACATCCCGGTAGGCGCTCCTAAGCTCGGCTATAAATGGCGGCTGGTCGAGTTTGAAAAATCGCCCTTTGCCCACGTACTCTCCATCAAGTACGACCCGTTTCATGGCGCATTTGTGGCCTGGTACTTTGGAGGATTCGGCCTCATCGCCGCGTTAGCATTTGTATTCTTTTTCTCGCACCGTCGCGTTTGGGCACGGATCGAAAAGACGGGCGAGGATCGTGTGGAGGTCATCCTGAGCGGCCACGCAAATCGGAATCCGTTCGGATTCGAGAAGCAGTTCGATGAGATCGCGACCGATATTAAGGCCGCTGCGATATAATTCGTGTTATGCAGGAAGCATTAAGACTAGACCAGACACAGCCGGAAAGATCCAACTCAAAGCTGAGGGAAAACGCTACGATTCTGCTCGTAATCTTCGGGGGCCTCGCGATGCTCGGACTTCGTATCGCGATCGGGCCCGGCTTCATCTCGGACGGAGCATTCATGATGCTCGCGCTCGCCGGCTATATTCTCGCGTCTCTTTTCCTGCTCACCAATCTCTACGCGCCTTCGGCAATGGCCGAGAAAATTGGAATTTGTGGAGCGGCTATAGGCGTATTCTTCAATCTCTCGAGCTGGCTGGTTCGCTGGGTCTCTGCATACGATCACGAGATCTCCATAATGCGTGCTGCCGGCAATATGGATTCGCCATGGCTCTTCCGCTACATTCCATTTGCGAATCTCTATGACCTGAGCCTGGCATTCGCTTTCGGAGCGGGCATCGCCACGCTCGCGTTCGCGCGGCGTGAGAATTTCCGGATACTTGCGGCGTTCTCACTTCCTTTGGCGGCGCTCATACTTGTGCTCGCTCGATTCATCGGGAATGAGTTCATCGACCTGCCGCCGGTTCTCGATTCCTACTGGCGACCTATTCACGTGGGCGTTGCATCGCTCAGCTACGGCGTCGCGCTTGTTTGTTTCGCCGTGGCAGTGATGTATCTGCTTAAGGACCGTGTAAAGGTCGAAGCGATGGCAGTGTGGTCGAGCATTTTTGCAATTAGCGTAATCGCGACCGTGAGCAAATTCTCAGTGCTGACGTCGGCGCTGTATCAGGCGGGTGTATTCGTCCCAAGTGATCCTGGCAAAAAACCGTTCTCGGCTCCATTCCGTCTCGACCTGCCATACGTTGGCCCGGCGCTCGCAATAGCCGGACTGCTGCTTCTCGGCGTTGTGATCGCGTACTGCATATATCTATTTAAGCAAAGTGAGGGCGCGCGCAGAGCGGGAAAATATTTACTTATCCTTTCGCTCGTCGCGCAGATAATTTCGATCGGTCTACTCGTGTATGGAATTAAGACAACTTCCGGCGTCTATCCGCAACTTCAGTCCCAGCTAGCGGCGAAACCAGATGCGTTCGTGACCGCCGGCATGGCTCTCGTCGAAACGCAAAACCTTTCCGCCTCGGAAATCGGAGCGATTACCGCGCCCCAGTACGAGCAGATGGCCCGCAACTATTTGCAGAATGCAGGACCGTCTATGTTCCTCAGTCTCAATACGAATCCCGTCGAGCTTGCGGCCTTGCTGACCGCAGCGGTCGGAACGCTATTTGTATTGATCTTTGGCTTCCGTACAGAAAGACTTCGCGAACGATTGCCGAGTCTTGAGTCGCTCGACGGCCTAATGTATAAGACGGCATCCCTCGCTTTCGCGGGCCTAGCGATGCTTCTGATTACCGGGGCTATTTGGGCGAACGAATCCTGGGGGCGTCCCTGGGGATTCGACTCCAAGGAAACTGGTGCGCTTGTGGCATGGCTCACCTATGCCGCGTTCCTTCACAGCAGAATTTCTCGCGGCTGGCGAGGACGAAGCTCGGCATACTTCGCGATCCTCGGATTCCTGTTCGTGGTGTTCACTTACCTGGGGGTGAGCTACCTACTAAAAGGGCTTCACAGCTACGCGTAAGAGCGTTTTACTCGATCGTGACCTTTGCGACGTCAATCATCGGATAGCGGCGAATTGTCCCGTCTTTGCCGATAACCACGAGCACGCCCTTATCGACAGCGAATCGAACCACCTCTGGTAGCGGACGTTCGAGGATCTCACCATTCTTAAGCACAATGACGAGCCGGACATTAGCGAGTGGATCGGGCTTCGGTTCACGGGAAGCGGTTGTACGCACAGGCGGCAAACGCTGGGGCACAACCTTTCTAGCCGCTTCGGTTTGGGCCTTTACGGGATCGGTGACTACAACCGCGGGCTTCGTCCCGGTACGACGGCGGCGACGCGTGTTGCCGGGAGACGCGGTAGTGGCCCTAGCAGGTTCAGACTTGGTCGATTCAAGAGTGGCTCTCTCCTTCTTTTCCGAAACGGCGACCTCATCTATGACCGGCGGCGCTATCGCCTCCTCGACACCCCGCGTAACAGGCGCGGCTCGCAACAATGCGGCGGAGTCATCCGAGATTTTAGGGACGGCTGTGGCGTCTTCCTTAGGATTGATAATTGCGACAAAGCTGCCGGCGAACTTCACCTGAAATGTCGCGGGATTATCATCAGGTGATCGCCCCTGAACTCGAAGCAACATTCTCTCTTTTTTTCGAAGGTAGATAATTCGCCCCGTCTCGTTCAACGCTGAGTCTGCAAAGATCGGAATTCGCGTAAACGTGCGTACCGTATCTGCCGAAAACACGTCGATTGAGCCCGCAAAATTCTTGGTCGAAACGTTTACAAACACGTCGCCCTGATCACCCTCAAACGCAAAGTAATACGTCGTCTCCCGTGCGTCGCCGATGGCTCGTGCGTTGACGGTGCCGCTAACCACGCTCACGGTAAGCGGTGTCGGAAAGTTTATGTCCGTGGACTGCGACGCTACACTAGAGGCAATCGTGACGAGAAAAAAAGCCACAGTGATTATGGGCAAGCACTGTGGCGTTCGTAGAATCATTGTAAGAATTCTATCCTATCCAGCCTTGGCAGCATCAACCTTTCCGCTAAGCAGTTCGATGGCACGCTTTAGCTGAATATCCTCAAGGACGGGAGCTGTTTTTGGTTTCGGCGTGGGTGTGGGCGTAGGCGATGGATTCGGCTGACCTTCATTTTCGATTACGTTTTCGATATCGAGCGGCTCGGGCGTGTCCGGACGCTTCACCTCGACCGACGGCTTAACACCCATCGTTGCACGGTCTTCCCCCAGAAAAGTTGTGCCGTTCGCCGACGCCCACTTGGCAACGGTAAGCAGAAATCCCTCGCCGCTTTTGAGCGGAAACAATTCCTGTTGTGTACCCATTCCGAAACTGCGTTCGCCCACAACCTCGCCGCGTTTTCGGTCAAGGAAGGCAGCAGCCACCGCTTCGGCGGCACCGGCAGTCCCGAGGTTAATTAATACCGCAGCGTCACCGGTAAACACCGCTTTAGAGGGATCGGCCGTAAAGACCCTTACGACCGAGTTTCCACGCCCAATTACTTTTGCGAGATCGCCGTCTCGAATAAATAGATTTGCTACCGCGGCCGCTTCCTCGAGCTTACCGCCTGCTACGCCGCGGAGGTCGAGAACTAATTTCGAAACTCCCTGCTTCTGCAGCTCGGCGATCCTCGCCTTGATCTCGTTCGAGTCGCCCGTCTCCAGCGTATAGGCCTTGACCACGCCAACGCGGCCGGCTTCAATTCGCGCCTCGGGCTTCGGAAGAGCGAATGTATTTCGCTGGACTTTGATGGTTTGCGGCTTTTCGCCGGAGCGTAGGATGCGCAGCGTGACAGATGTCCCCGGGTCGCCCGAGACCGCGCGAATAGCATCATAGAGCGAAACATCGCGCGACGCCTTAGAATCGATGTACTCAATGAAGTCGCCCGATTTTATCCCTGCCTTTTCGGCCGGCCCACCTTTTGCGACTGAGATCACGTATAGGAATCCTTGAACCTGCGAAAACTCAGCTCCGATACCTGTCTTCATCGCACCCTTCGTAGATTGATACTCTTTGACCTGACCGGCGGTGAGGAATGAAGAATACGGATCGAGCCCGTTAGCGAGTCCTCGCAGCGATCCGACGCGGACCTTCTCCATATCCGGGACGTCTACGTAATCGTTCTGTATATGCTGGAGAACGTTCTCGACAATTCTAAGCTGAGCACCGGCGTCGTTAACGGTCTGCTGGGCATTGGCGTTTAGAACCGAGCCGACAAATGGCAACCCGCCGATGACCGCGTACACTGCGATCGCACCGGAGAGCACCATGACCCAGAGTTTTCCGCGAAGTGACATATAATACCTCGAAAAGAATCGTCGCCTAGTAATTATCGGCTATCGAATTTATCAGTGCAAGAAAAACAAACACGTAATCGCAGCGACTTTACAGACCTTTCACGCGTACCTGCGACGGGGCGTCTACTCGGCGTCGACCCCGGAACTAAACGGATAGGCATTGCGATTACGGATGAGTTGCGAATATCGACGCGCGCCCTCGACGTTATAACGCGGACGAGCTGGAAAAGGTTGCTTCGCGACATAGAGCGGCTTATCGCAAAATTTGATGCGAAAGGCCTCGTTATTGGTTTGCCGCTCGAATCCGACGGTGGTGAGAGTGGAATGTCGCTGGAAGCACGGTCGATGGCCGGGAAATTTGCGTTGTCGCTGCAGATCCCTGTCTTTTTCCAGGATGAGAGGAACACTTCGTACGAAGCCAAATCACGGCTCTGGGGCGAAGGCCTGACACTAGCCGAGGCAAAGGCCCGCACCGATAGTACGGCCGCGAGCATCATCCTAGCCGACTTTCTGGATCGCCTGGAAGTACCTACCGCGTAAAGGTCGTGACGCTTTTCGTCGCCTTTACCACGGCAGGGGCTGTGAACGGAAACTGACCTCCGTGGCCCTTCGTCCAACCATAAAACTGGTCGATGTAATGTGGCGAGCCCGGATTACCGCTCTGACCGAGCGGAATTAGTAGGGTCGTCGAATCCCAGTCTCCCGGAATGGTGATATGTCGCATCGAGACAAACGCCCCTACGTTTGGCGTCTGCCCAGATCCGTCCAGAGGTACTTGCGGCACCTTAAACTGGGCACCGACTAGCGGAGCGGCATCGAGTGGATGCTGAAATGTTGATTTCCAAGAATTTCCCCACACCCATTTCGTCGAATCATTTCCGAACTGCCTGGTTAACTCGGCGTGGGTACGCGTATCGCAGTAGCGGTAGAGATCCGAATCGGTGGCAAAGGATCTGGGCAGCCACTTACCAAACCCGTTGGGCAGGACGCCGTCGAGAATGCGCTCGCGGATGACCGAAGCCGGAACAGGCTTATTCTCATTCGCGATCGTGGATCCGAGGCAGTTGCGTATCCCGTTTACGACAAGGGCCGCGGACGATCGTTGGGTCATGCGGCCATCCCAGCTTTGGAGCAGCGCAATAGTTTCCGCCGAAGCTGCCCGACTCTCTACGATTTTTCTTGCCACGTGAAGCAACGGCATGTTTAGGGTGTCGTACTGAACGTCGTTCACCAACTGTCGTGTGATCTTGCCTTTCGCCGCCTCGAGCGAATCCTGAATTCGCCGGGCCCGCCAGGGTAATGCCGCATCGCGGGACATCTGCCTGTATTTGTAAGAGGTGCCAACGATTCGCTGATTTGCCGTAACGATCAGACCGCTTGGTGGATTGTAGAGATTCGGGAGTTCCGCAAACGGAATCATTCCAGTCCAGTCGCCGTCACTCGTCGAGCCATCATAAGGCAGTTGGCCATCGCCCGTACGCCTGATCGGAATTTTGCTTGCGGCGTACCATCCGATGTTCCCTTTCACATCTGCATAGACAAAATTCTGTGCCGCACCACCGTATTTGGTCAGAGCGGATTTGAAACTGTTCCAGTCTTTGGCACGGTTCAGCTCATAGAAGGTTTCGAAATCGATGTTCTTTGGGTCGAGCGCGGTCCATTTCAGTGCATACCTTTTGCCCGCTTCCTCGAGTATTACGGGACCGTTTCGTGTCGTGTGCACATCGAGTGAGATTGTTTCAGTTACGGGCGAGAAAGCGCTCGGCCGAAAGGCAATGGATTCCTTTCTAACCTCGACGGCTTTCCAACCGGTCGGGGTTTTTGACTCACCCTTTTCGTTAAAAGTCTCGATGTAAAGATCTTGGACGTCAGGCCCAACATTCGTGGCTCCCCAAGCAATATTTTCATTGTGCCCCAGGATGATGCCCGGAATACCCGGCACGGTTACGCCCGAGACGCGCATCGCGGGCGTCGCGAGCGAAGTCATGTACCAAATCCCAGGTGCGCTGGGCCGCAAATGCGGATCGTTCGCGAGGATCGCCTTTCCGTCGGCCGTCAGCTTGCCGGATATCACCCAGTTATTGCTCGCAGCAAGCTCCTCAGCATAGAGTCCGACGCTCTCAAGCGATTGACGCCGGAGTTCCATATCCGCATCGGCCGTGGTTAGGAGAGCGTCGGTTACATTGTGAGCCGTCGCGGTTCCCGGCTTGCCTTCGGCGGTGGGTGTGTCCTTTCCGAAAAGCACAACGTCGTACGGCGTTACCTGATTAGTTAAGTCCGCGAGCTTGTCCTTCGGCATTGATTGAACGGATGCCCGTAGAAGGTCGTTACGCCAGGTCGTGCTAAGTGCGTCTGCGAGTACCTTGCCGATCACGATGGCGTCGCTCGGCCGCCATTCGCGGGGCCTGTACTGCAGCAGTCTAAACTCGATCGGAATCGTTGCGTCCGTCAGTGTCGCGATGTAAGCGTTGACGCCTTTAGAATAACTCTCGAGCGCAGCTCGAAGGTCCGGCGACAGGTGCTCCAAACTCGCCTCCGAGATCTCGGCAAATCCGAACCTGCGCCATCGCTTATCCTCTTCGAGAGTCGTGCGGCCGAATATCTCCGCCGTTTCACCGCGGGCGACACGCCTGAGCAAATCCATTTGAAACAGCCGATCGCTTGCGGTGACGTATCCCTGCACAAAGTACGCATCCGCGTCCGACGAAGCCTGGATGTACGGTATGTGCCGGGCATCGCGACGAACACTCACATCGGCCTTGAGAGATGCTAGTCCGGTTACGGTCGAAGTGGTCTGGGCAAAGGCAGCAAAGTTCGTCGCTAGACAGAGTGCGGCAGCGAAAAGTGTTTTCATACGAATCTATTCTTTTGCAACGCGAAGCTACCTTAAGTTAAACTTTTCAAACTTTCGAATCAATCGATTGAGGTACCTGATGACCATCGCAAAAATCTCTGCTCTCGTGATCTTCGCTTTCTTTGTTTTCATTGCCTGCGCCGAAGCCCCGAAGAATGTGGCGGTTAACACTAAACCCGCTGCGACACCGGCTGCGACAGCCGCGCCGGCGGTGACTCCCGGAGGCGTCGCACAGATTACGAGCGTCGGGCCCGACAAACTATTTCTCGATAACTGCGCGGTCTGCCACAAGGAAAGCGGCAAAGGCGGCAAGGTCACCGTCGAGGGGAAAACTATAAATCCCGACGACCTCACCTCGGCAAAGATGGCCGCGAAAACCGACGAACAGCTCTATAAGTACATCTCGGATGGTATACCTGACGAGGGAATGCCCGCGTTCAAAGGCAAGCTCGTCGAGCCGGAGATCAGGAATCTGGTGATTCACCTTAGATACCTGCAAAAGAAGTCGTAAATGTCGGTTGATTGCAAAAAGCCGGCGAGAAACTTAAACTCTCAGTAGCGTGCACCCGTAGCTCAGCTGGATAGAGTATCTGACTTCGAATCAGAGGGTCGCAAGTTCGAATCTTGCCGGGTGTACCA
>Ga0136611_10000797_pt1 | contig 21154 bp, 17 predicted proteins | sample AntDrymUQ2232306_2_FD_106645 | JGI IMG/M metagenome (GOLD analysis project Ga0136611, IMG submission 106645) | Polar desert sand microbial communities from Dry Valleys, Antarctica - metaG UQ223 (23.06) | ecosystem: Environmental > Terrestrial > Soil > Desert | place: Antarctica: Dry Valley...
AGGATCGCGATGGAGGGATGAATTACTGGCTCAGGCCAGCAGGGATCTCGCCCTGATGCTGCGTGGGCTGCTTGGTGCGCCAAGCAAGGCGCCCAGGTCACCAATCCGTCGGCTTGTAGTCCTTCAGGAACTGCCCAAAGACATGCTCGCCGGTGTTCAGCCCGTGGATGATCGGATCGACGATGCGCGCGGCGCCGTCGACGATGTCCAGCGGCGGGTGGAAGCGTTCTTCCAGGGTCTTGCGGGTGGCAATTTCAATCGGGTCCTCATCAGTGACCCAGCCGGTATCCACGCTGTTCATGTGAATGCCGTCGCCGTGGTAATCCGCGGCGGCGGTGCGGGTCATCATGTTCAGCGCGGCCTTGGCCATGTTGGTGTGCGGATGGCGGGTGGTCTTGAAGTTGCGGTAGAACTGGCCCTCGACCGCGGACACGTTGACGATGTGCTTGTCGCGATTGTCTGTTCGCAACATCAGCGGCTTCAGTCGCGCGTTGATGATGAACGGTGCGATGGCGTTGACCAGCTGGGTTTCCAGTAGCTCTACCGACGGCACTTCGTGCATCAGCAGGCGCCATGAATTGCGGCCGCGGAGGTCGACCTGCTGCAGGTCTTGGTCCAGGCGGCCTTCGGGAAACAGGTGCTTTTGCCCGAGCAGTTCCTCGGCCAGCAGCGGCACCTGCGACAGCGCAGCGGATGACAAAGGGGCGGAACGCGTGAGCCCGGCGGCCTCGGCCAGCGTGCCCTGGCCGATCGCGGCCTGCATCGTCGAGGCCTGCATCGTCGAGGCGTCGGCTTCAGGCAACATGTTGTAGCTGCGCAAGCCTTCGTAACTGCCGAGCAACTTGCGCACGTCCTCCGGTATGTCGCGCAGCGCCGCGGTTTCGGCTTCCATCATGTGCGCGTAGAACTCCGGCGGGCGGCGCACGGTCTGGCAGGCGTTGTTGATGATGAAGTCGAGCCGCGGCAGCTTGCCCAGCAATTCATGGCAGAACGCTTCGACGCTGGGCGTGTGGCGCAGGTCCAAGCCGAACACCTCCAGCCGATGGCCCCACTCGCCGAAGTCGAGTTCCTGCGCATAACGCGCGGCCGAATCCCGCGGGAAGCGGGTGGTGACGATCAGCTGCGCGCCTGCGCGCAACAACTTCAGGCCGGCCTGGTACCCGATCTTGACCCGCCCGCCGGTCAGCAGTGCCACCCGGCCGCTGAGGTCGGCCAGTTCGGTGCGCTTGGCATAGTTGAAGTCGCCGCAGTCCGGGCACATCTGGTCGTAGAAGTGGTGGATCAGCGAATGCTTTTTCTTGCAGACGTAACAGTGGGTGAGTTCCAGCGATTCGCGCGGGGCCGGCGCATCACCGATGCGGTCCCGCAGCCGCGCAGCATCGGGCACGAAGTAATTGGGGGTGGTAAACACCGGGCGCCGACGTAGCTCACGAATGCCGGTCTGGTTGAGCATCGCCTCGGCGCGGCGGATGTTGTCGGCATTGCGCTGCCGCTCGCGCGCCTTGAGTTTTTGCCGACGGATGCCCGGATCCGGATCATGTACAGCCGCGACGGCCTGGTGCAGGCGTTTGCGCTCCTCGACGTCCAGCACGTCGAGCAGGGTCGAGTCGGCGGCGATCGTCTCGAGCAATTCGAGGGCGACGCGCAGGCGCTCGGCCAGGGTGGGATCGGAGACAGCCATGGAGGCGAGCTTGGTCGTGGTGGCGGCGTTCGTCAAAAGCGGATCCATCAAGGACTCACCTGCACGCCTAATCATTGGCGGCGGGTGGAAAGGAAACGGGCCGCGAGGCGGCCCGTTCGGAAAGCGTCGGAGCCTGCCATGCAGGATCCGCGCTGTTTATTTCAGCTTCGCTGCCTTGCGCAGCTCGTCGGCCTTGTCGGTCTTTTCCCAGCTGAACGCGGTGGCGGTGTGGGTCTTGCCGGCGCCGTCGGTGTAGCTGACTGGCTTCGGCTTGCGGCCGAAGTGGCCATAGGCCGCAGTTTGCTGGTAGATCGGGTGGATCAGGTCGAGCATCTTGATGATGCCGTACGGACGCAGGTCGAAGTGGCTGCGGATCAGCTTCTCGATCTGCGCATCACTGATCTTGCCGGTGCCGAAAGTGGTAACCGAGATGCTGGTCGGCTCGGCCACGCCGATGGCGTAGGACACCTGGACTTCGCACTTGTCGGCGAGGCCCGCGGCGACCAGGTTCTTGGCCACGTAACGCGCGGCATACGCGGCCGAGCGATCGACCTTGGACGGGTCTTTGCCGGAAAACGCGCCGCCGCCGTGGCGGGCCATGCCGCCGTAGGTATCGACGATGATCTTGCGCCCGGTCAGGCCGCAGTCGCCCACCGGGCCGCCGATCACGAAGATGCCGGTCGGGTTGATGTGCACCTTGTTCTTCGGCAGCGCGTCCATCCACTTCTTCGGCAGCACCGGCTTGAGGATGTGCTCGCGGACGGCCTCGACCAGGTCCTTCTGCTTGATGTCCGGATCGTGCTGGGTTGACAGCACCACCGCGTCCAGGCCGTCAATCTGGTGGCTGGGCTCGTTGTAGCGCAGGGTCACCTGCGACTTCGCGTCCGGGCGCAGCCACTTCAGCTTGCCGCTCTTGCGCACCTTGGCCTGCTGCTCGACCAGGCGGTGGCTGTAGTAGATCGGCGCCGGCATGAATTCAGGCGCCTCGTTGCAGGCATAGCCGAACATCAGGCCCTGGTCGCCCGCACCCATGTCCTCCGGCTTCTTGGCCTTCTTGCTGGTGCCGTCCACGCCGGCGGCGATGTCCGGCGACTGCTTGCCGAGCATGTTGATGATGGCGCAGGTGTGGCCGTCGAAGCCGACATTGGAATTGTTGTAGCCGATGTCGTTGATCACCTTGCGGGCCAGCGACTCGATGTCCACCCATGCGTCGGTGGTGACTTCACCCGCGACGATGGCGGCGCCGGTCTTGACCATGGTTTCGCAGGCGACGCGGGCGCGCTTGTCCTGCGCCAGGATCGCGTCCAGCACGGCATCCGAGATCTGGTCGGCAAGCTTGTCCGGATGGCCTTCGGACACCGATTCGGAGGTGAACAGATAGCTCGACATCGACAGATATCCTTTGATCGGGATGAAAAGATGACCGGGGATGATACATGGCCAAGGTCAGGCGCGCATCTTGCGGCATCCGCGGGCCTGTTCGGGGTGACGAGAGCTCAGGTGATGCAGCACTGATGCATGCGGTGTGCAAGTTGAGCCGCGAGGCGCGCAACGCCTGCAACGCTGTCCTTCAGGTACGGACAAGCCTGGATGGCGTGATTGCTGATCTCACTCAGAAGCTCTGACGCGAGGACAGATGGCGCAGGAAGGGGCGAAGCCGCTCTAGGCAGGCGCCGAGTCAAGCTCAGAGGGCATTCTCGCCGGCATGTCCTGCCAAATCGCGCCGGTCAGAAAGCCCGCGTGAACTGAAGCTCGTGGGCATACTTGATGGCATGGATGCTGTCGCCCCAGACCATCCGCGAGGTCGAGCCCGAGATCGACCACACGTCGTTGAAACGCCACGTCACCCCAAGGCCAACCAAACCGTAGTTGTGAGGCAGCAGGCGGTCGTGCTGGTACCAGAGTTCGCTGCCCAGCTGGGACTGCCCGAGAAAAATCGCCGGATCCAAACCCTGGCCGCGCCGTCCCACGGCGAACACGTTTGCCGACAGCTGGGGCGAGATGTCGTAGCGGCCGGACAGGCGCAGGTGTTGCTTGTCGAGGTTGTTGCCCAGCACTCGTTCGACGAACTCGTAGCTGTAACCGGCCGAGTAGTGGAAGTTGCTGAGGCCAAGGCGACGCGAGGCGTCGAAGCCGAGTCTGACTCGTTTCAGCCGCTGGCCCGCTGCCGCGCTGGCGAAAAAAGTGTAGTCGCGGCTTGGATACGTGAGTACCGCGTGTGGACGCACATCGAACCCGGCGAAGCCTGCATGGTAGGTGACGCCAAGCTGCCAGTCCTGCCAAGTGCCGTGGTAATCACCATCGTCGAGGAATTGCGAATCCGGGCGCGGTACGGCCAGCCTGGCGGGGTTATGGAAGCCGCGATCGTTGACGGCGCGTTTGCGGATATACGGCAGCGAGGCGTTCAGCGACCAGCGTTGGTTGATGCGGTAATCGACGCTCAAGGTCAGGCTGCGGCTATCGGTCTCGAGAGTGCGCAGGAAGAGCGAGTCGCCACCGCTGCCGTCGAGCGACCCGCGGGTGTGCACGGCCTGGAAGCCAACGCTGATCCAGCCGCGTGCGGGCTCTGGGTTGCCGAAGTCCTGAAGCGACCCGGGCTTCACCGGATCTCCAGCGGTGACAGCGCCCGGCATCGCGGCCGCCAGCACCAGGGCCGCAACCCTGAACGAGCGCTGCGTCCGCTTCGGGTTCACCCTTTCATCAACCGGTTGATGAGCTTGAGGTATTGCCCGAGGCTCGCCCCGTCGAGGGCGAACACTTCGAACCGGCTTCTCAGGTTCACTGCGTCACGCTGGCTGCGCTGAACGACCGGCAAAAGTTTGGGTGAGCGCGCTGCAGACGGGGCGGCGGCGCCGACAGTACCCACCTGGCTGAAGTCTGCAATCACCACGTCGTAGCGACGCTGATGCATCGCCTGCGCCAACTCGTCGGCGTTGTGGGCGATCGACAGCCGATGCCCCGCCTGCACCAGGCCGCGGTAGAGCGCGATCTTTTCAGCGCGCGGAGTGCGCTCGTCATCGAAGACCAGTACCGTGGCCGGGCGTGGCGCCAGATAGCCCTGGTACCGCAAGCCGCCACCCATGTGGAAGATGCCTTCGCCACAGGCGAATACAGGCGAAGCCGTCGCGAGCAACACGGCCACCGAAAACATGGTTGTTAGGGGACGAGGCATTGCAGTTCTCCGGTTTGGTTGGGGGACATCTCTTACTAACGCAAAAAGGGGCAGAAAATGACACCTTGCATTCACGGCACCGCCGCGGCCTCGACCGTCAAGCCCAGGATCAGCATCGGTTCGCCCGTCGTGCGCAGGTCGATGCAGCGCAGGGCACGCCCGGGCTGCGGGTTGGCCAGCCGGGGCGCGGCCAGCGTGGTGCTCCCGATCCCCAGCGTGCCGCGCGGGGTTTTCACGCTGAAGGCGTGCGGGACGGCCCGGTCGTCGCCGTAGCCCTGCACCTCCCGCCCGGAGCGGACCGGGACGCGGGCTTGGCCGCCGTCAAGGTAGTGCAGGACCAGCTCGGCCAGCAGGCGGGGCTGGTCGTCGCGGGTGCGGATGGTGGGCAGCAGCAGGGCGTGGACCGCGGCGATCTGCCGACCATCTGGCGTCTTCACGCAGTCCGCCAGGCCGTCGCGGTCGACCTCGACCATGCCGCGCAGGTCGAAGTCGACCCCGGCCAGGCGTTGCACGCCGGCAGGGAATGGACGCAGGAAAGGGCGAATGACGCCGTAGCTGTTGCGCACACTGTCGGGTCCGTACGTGTAGTGCGCGCTCAGATCCAGCAGGGTGTCGGTTGTGCCGGGTGCGCGTGCCGGGATCGGCGAGCGGTCCAGTGGGGCGTATCCGCTGATCGCCGGCGAGGGGCGACGTTGTGGACCCGGCCATGCGCCCTGATCCAGTGTGCGCAAGGTCGCGCGCTCAGTGGCGGAGGGGATGCGAAGCTGTTGCGCGGAGTCCTTGTCCGTGGACAGCCTGGCGAGCAGGATGTCGAACTCGGCGTGCGGACGTGGCTCCGGTGCAATCGTCCAGTGGGCGACACCAGTAACGGTGCGTGCCAGCAAGCGTGTCCCGTCAGGCGAAAACGCGACGCCGGCGATCCCGTCGATTGCGGCGGTGTCGATCCGCAGGGGCGCGCCTACCTGCACGCCGTCTGCGGTGTACAGGAAGATGCTTCGGCGCAGCGCGGAGGCCAGCAGACGCCGGTCCGCGCTCACTGCAAAGGCGCCCATGGTCGAGTCGGTTGCGTCTTCGGCATGCGGGAGCCGGCGCAGGACGGTGCCGTCGAGTAACAGATGGCCCGTCTCGGCGGGCAGGAACGCGCCACGTTCGAGCGCGACGACGCCATATGGCTGCGCGCTCCCGAGGTCATGTCGCGTCCCTTCCACGTCCGTCGCCGGATCCCAGATCTGCAAGGTGTTGCCCCCCAGGCGTGGATCGCCGGCCCGCGTCACCATCAACAGGTCGCGCCCATTCATCGAAAAATCGGCGCCGACGACTGGCTGGAAGGGATCGTGCGGATACTCGCCGATCATGCGCAGCGGCTGCGCAGCAAGCACGGTGGTCGCCCCATCAGTCGGTCCGATGGCGACGATGCGCTGCCCGTCCGGCGAAAACGCGAGCATCAGCAAAGGCCCTTGCAGCACCACCTGGCCGGGCAGTCGCCGCCCTGCCACCAGGTCGTACAGCTGCAGCTGGCTGCCGAATCCGCTCTCGTGCGGGACGCCGAAATCGAGTACTGCGCGCCGACCGTCGCGGCTGACCAGCAGGCCTTGCGGGCTGTTCGGCAGCGCGATGGGTGCACTGCGTAGCCGCAGCACGGAGGCGACTGAGGACGGTGCGTCGTAAATCCGCAGTTGCGGACCGACTGTCGCCACCAGTGTCTGGCCGTCGCCCACCAGTTCGGCAAACCCGGGAGGCTGGGCGAGCGACAGCCAAGGGCTGGCATTGCGCCCGTCCAGCGATGTGACGCGCAGCTTGTTCCATTCGACATCAACCGTGCGCCTGCCGTCGGCATGGACGTTTTCGGGCAGTTGCCGCGGAGCCGTTGCCGGTGCGGTGGACCCTGCCGGCATGCGCCACAGCCGCACCTGGCCATCGATGCCGGCGCTGGCCAGCAATCCGGTGGCCATCGACCAGTCGACCGCATACGAGCCAGCCTGAGCATGCATGGCTGGCCCCAGGGCGATCCGGATCGGAGGAAGCGCGCGTGATCCTGCGCCTGCCGGAAGTCGCCACAGTGCGACGCGGCCCTCGCCGGCGACGACCAGCAGGCGGCGCGCACGGCTGAGTCCGACCCGGCGGACGGCGAAATCGTGCGCCATGCTGCCGCTGACCAAGGGATCGCCGCTCTCGACCTCGAAAGCATGGACGCGTCCGTCCACGCCCGCCGCTGCCAGCCAGGCCCCGTCCTCGCTGAAGGTCAGCCAGGTGATCTCTCGGCCGCGCCCGGACGGCAGCGCGCGCAGCGCACCGGTCTGGATGTCGAGCATGAACACGCGGCCCTGGGCATCGCCGACTGCTGCATGGACACCATCCGGACTGATTGCCCATGCCGAAACGCCGGCCTGGTTCGGAAAATCCAGCGTCCGCAGAAGCCGCAGTTGCGGCAGTGCGTACAGATGCAGTTTCTGCATGGCGACGTCCAGCGCCATGGCGTGGCGCCCCCCAGGGCCGATCATCCAGGGCAGGGCGTCGGTCCCCGCCGACGGCACCGTGACTGGCGCAGACAGTGGCGTCGCTGGCGTCGTGCGCCACAGCTGCACCTGCCTGTCGGTGTTCCGCGCCAGCAGCATGCGCCCGTCGTCGCTGTAGTTGGCGTCGGAGAACCGCGGGAATGCCGCCGGTGGTTCCAGGACCACTTCGCGTTCCAGGTCCAGCAGCCAGGTGTCGCCGTTGGTCGGACTGGCGAAGTGGCGGTACCACTCCAGTGTTGCGCGCAGGCGACCGTTACCGACGAAGCGCAACAACACGATCGAGCGCGCCTGTCCGCCAGAGCTGATCCGCCCGCGCAGGCTGATACGGCCGCGCTCTTCGAGCGTCGCAGTGTCGTACCAGCGCACGCTCTGGTCGCTGAGTGCGATCGCGAGCCGGCTGGCGTCATCGCTGAGCGCGACCGCGAGTGGGTTGGCATCGGCAATGGCGATCGAATCGATCAGCGTCGCGCCCTGGCCTAGCAGGAGACCGATCCGCCGCTGGTCGAGGAGCGCGGCTTCGTTGCGGCCAGCCATCGCCTGCTCCTTCGCGTTGGCAAGAAGCATTGGTAGCGCCTGCCAGCCTTCGCCATCCTGCTCCAGCTGCAGCGCGCCCTCGCGGCGGCTTTCCCAAAGCCGCTCGCTGGCTGTCACTGCATTGCGGTCGGCCCTCTGCCATTGCTGCGTGGTTGCAGCAAGGCCGATCAACAGCGCCACTACCGCCATCGCCAATGCCGTGGCGAACTTCGGCTCGCGCCGAGCCCAGCGCAGCAGTCGTTGCGCTGGGTTCAGGCGGCGCACGCTGACCTCGCGCCCTTCGAGGAACCGGCCCAGCTCGTCGGCCAGTGCGCGCGCGGTGGGATAACGGTCGGCGGGATCGCGTGCCAGGCACTTGAGGCAGATCGCCTCCAGGTCCGGCGACATCGGCGCATAGCGCGAGGGGCGCCGCATCACGCCTTCCTTGAGCAATAACAAGGTGGTGCTGGCGTCGGCCGATTCGAACGGCGGCTGCCCGCAGAGCATTTCGTAGAGGATCGCACCCAGGCCCCAGACGTCGGTCGCGCGGCTGATCGTCGCGCCTTCGGTGGACGCCTGTTCCGGCGCCATGTAGCTCGGGGTTCCGGCCGTCTGCAGGTTGTCGAGCCGGGTGCCCGGCTCCATGAATCGCGACAGGCCAAAGTCCGCGACCCGCGGCTGCCCTTCTTCGCCAAGCAGGATGTTGGCGGGCTTGAGGTCGAGGTGCAGCACGCCGAGCACATGCGCGTAGTCCACCGCCTCGGCCACGGTGCGCATGAGCGCTGCAGCCTCGCGCGCCGGCAACTTGCCGCCCCTCTGCTTCAACGCCTCGGCCAGGCTCGGGCCGCGAACAAGTTGCATCGCGTAATAGACCAGCCCGTCAAGTTCGCCCAGTTCATGCACGGTCACGATCGCGGGGTGTTGCAGCCTGGCTGCGTGGCGGGCTTCCAGCTGGAATCGCTCGATGTAGGCGGGTGATGCCCATGGTCCTGCAGACAACAGCTTGACTGCGACTTCCCGCTGCAGGTGGGTCTGCATGGCGCGGTAGACCAGGCCCATGCCGCCTTCGCCGATCAGCTCGAGCAGTTCGAACTCCCCCAGCCTGCGCTGTTCGGGATCCTCCAGGTCCAGTTCGATGCGGTCGCTGTCAAACGCTACGCTACGGGAGGCAGCGGCGGCGGCCGAGGCACCGAACGCCAGCTTTGCGATGGCCGGATCCAGCCACCATTGATCCTGCGCGCGGTCCGGGCCGGTGACGCTCATTCTGTGTGCGCCAGCGCAGCGAACATGGCCACGCGCTCTTCGGCGAGCTGGGCGGGATCGGTGACCAGCAGGGTTAGCTCGTTGTCAACGATGGAACGAAACCGCTGCCGCAGGCGCCGGATCGCCATGCTTACGAACAGCAGAGTCGCTCCTAGCGTCTCAGCCTCGCGCTGCAGTTGGTCCCGGTGCGGGTCCACCGACAGGTAACGCTGCAGGCGCTCGAACATGGCCGTGTGGCCGGCATCCGCGGCTTCCTTGCGCAGGCGGGACATGCTCTGGGCGACCACTTCCAGCGCCAGGCTGCGTTCAATGTTTGCAACGCCGGTCGCAGCTGTGGCCCCCGGCGGGGGCGCGGAAGGGCCGGGGTGTGAGGCGCTCGGATCCGACGACAGAGGCGGCAGCGGTTCGTCGTGGAATTCAACGAGCCCGGACAGGAAGTCGCCGAGTTCGCTGGCCAGGAAATCGCGGAACCGCGTGTAGCCGGCAGCGCGCGACAGGCCTTCGGCGTGCAACAAGGCGAAGAAGCGCTGGGTCAATTGCCGGGCCTGCTGCTCGGAGTACCCGCTGTCGCGGATGTACTGGTGCACCGGGGACCAGTAGCGCAGGCACAGCGCATTGAACTGGCTGCGGCTGTCGGCGTTGCCCGCATCCAGCTCGTGGATCAGCGACCACCGCGTGGTGTGGACATCCTCCAGCGGATGCTGGGTCATGCGCCTGCTTCCGGCTGTTGGGCGTCGAGGCCCAGTCCTTGGCGCAACTCCTCGAGTTCGGCCTCCAGATCCTCGCGACTGCCAACGGTGGCCAGCAGTTCCAGGCGGATCAGCTGGCGCAGGCGATTGCGCATGCGGTGCAAGTGGACTGCCACCGTGTTGCGGCGCTGGCCGAGGCACTCGGCGATGGCCAGTAACTCGTCGCTCCCGGCGCGTCCGTCGATGCAGGGCCAAAGTTGCTCGAACAGCGCCGTGCGCCCGGCCACCTGGTACTCCTCGTGCAGGCGGTGGCGCGCGCGCTCCAGCAGGATCGCCACCCAGCTTTGCATGAAGGCCTGCTCCGGCGAACCCGGGGCGGCTGCAGCGGTGCTGTCTTCGAACGCGACCAGCCGGATGTCGCCGCCGCGCTTGCGGGCTCGGCGTTGCGCGTCGCTGTTCTGCACGAAACGGCGCACCGCGGTCAGCAGCAGGGCGCGAAAGCGGCCCCGCTCCGGGGTGGCGACCGAATACCAGCCCTGCTCGATGAAGCGGGCGAAGAATTCCTGGGTCAGGTCTTCGGCATCGTGGTGGCCGTGACCATGGCCGCGGACGTAGGCCAGCACTGGGGGCCGGTAGTCCCGGCAGAGTTGCTCAAGCGCGGGGCGTGCCTGTTCGCCTTCGCTGCACGCGTCGGCAATCAGACTCCAGCGCGTCGTATTGAATCGGGCCATCAGTGCCCTCCCCGCGCATCGCACGGCAGGGAGACGCGGGGCCAGGCGGCCGCGCGTGTCCTTGTACCGGCGTTCCCGGCGGTATTGTGCATGGCGGTGGGCAGGGTTCAAGTGATGTGGAACAGGGTGCTGCGCGGGTCAGGGGCAAAGCGTGTGCGCGCCCGCCCGTAGCTGCCGCTGCGGCCGCCGCGCGATTGGGTCAGCGCCTCCAACCAGTGCGCGCGGGTCAGGCCGGTTTCGGCACTGGTGATCCCTGCAAAGTCGGCCGCTACCCTGCGGAATCGGCAGAAGTCCTCGTATTCGGCAAGGTCTTCGCGCAGCAGTTGCAAGCCGACGTCGATGAGCACCGCGTCATCCAGGAGCCCGATCACCGGCAGGCGGTCCGGGATCAAGTCGTCGCTGGAACACACGTAGGCCTGCAGCGTATGCAGGTGTTCGCACAGAACGTCGTCGGGCTCCCAGGCGGCGTCGTACACCATCGATTCCAGGCGCAGCAGCGTAGCCATCCGAGAGGTGACGAAGGCCGGCTGGCCGCCGTCGGGATAACGGTCGAGTGCACGCTGTGCCGCCGAGGCCATCTGGTCCAGGGTGAGAGTGGGCGATTCCGGGCTTAGCGCCCGCAAGGCAGCGTTGAATTTTTCCAGGCCTTCTGGCTGGAGTTCGTAGTTGCCGAGGCGGTGGCCGCGTTTGGGCGTCATCGACAGGAAGTCGAGATAGCCTTGTGGATACGTGAGGCTGGCATGCAAGGGTGTGGCGTTCATGGCGTGCTCCGTGGTGCGCGTGATCGAAATGACAGGGGGTTGGCAACGGGTCGACAGATGCAAGTGATGGATCCGCCGCCTTGGGGGCAGAAGCGGGTGCAGGGCTGTGCCCGTTTATTCGCTGCTGCGTTGCACAGGTAGTGGCGTCCTTTCTAGGAACCATGCGGGTTGCGATGACTTCTCCTGACTGGATTGCGGCGGGACAATTGCCGCCAGCCCCTATTACTTCAGGAACTGCGCCGTGGGATTACAGGCTCGCCTCGGATCGGAGAGGGCGGGGTGCCGCCGCTATGGACATAGCGCTTGTGTCATGCCGCCGCCGCGCCCGCAGGTGCAGGCAAATACGCCGCATCCGCTGACCCGCCATCACATACCGGTGAAACTCTCCGGCGTAACGTGAACGGCAGTAGGCGCATCGCCACGCAACCCGTGCTAGCGTCGGTTTGCGAGTGCTGAAAACCAAACAGGAGTTCCGACATCATGAGCGACCACAGCGTTGCCTCGCCGTCCCGCCGCCGCGCCCTGTCGGCGCTTTGCGCCTGCACCGGCGGCGTGGTCGCGGCGCCCTTCCTTGGTCCGGGCGCGATGAAGATTCTGGCCGCGGGCGCGACGATGGCCGCGGTGGCCCCCCATGCAATGGCGGCCGAAGTCAAGACGGCATTCACTCCTGACCAAGCCCTGGAGCGACTCAAGGAAGGCAACCGCCTGTTTCTGGATGACCGTTTGCCGCCGGAGTCCAACCGGCGTGATCGCCGATTGGCGATCGCCAAGTCGCAGGCGCCATTCGCGGTGCTGGTCAGTTGCTCGGACTCGCGGGTGCCGCCGGAAGCGTTGTTTGGCCGGGGCCTCGGCGACCTGTTCATCATCCGCGTGGCCGGCAATTCGATCTCGCAGGAGGGCCTGGGCAGCATCGAATACGCAGTGGCCGAGCTGGGGGTGCCGCTGGTCGTGGTCATGGGCCACGAGCGCTGCGGCGCAGTGAGCGCGGCTTTGTCGGTGGTCAAAGACAACACGATCTTCCCGGGCGCGATCGGCGACATGGTCCAGCCCATTCTTCCAGCAGCGATTTCCACCCGAGATAAGCCAGGCGATTGGTTAGACAACGCGGTGCGCCAGCATGTGGTGAACGTGGTGGAAAAGCTGAAGATCTCCGGACGGCTGATCGAGGATCCGATCGCGTCAGGCAAGCTCAAGGTGGTGGGCGCGCGCTATGACCTGGATGACGGCAAGGTAGACTTCTTCCACGCCTGAGGGCCGCATTACCGGGGTGACTCGAGGATGCGCGTGACCGGGACTGATCATGCGACGAACGGTTTCAACCGGTCCGCTGTTGGCGGGTCTGCGGGTCAGGCCGCGACGCTGAAGTCCAACGGCACGCCCGCCACCAGCGCATCGAAATAATCCCGGGTCAGCCGCAATTGCTCGTCGGCCGTCTGCGCCTGGTTGACCACCGCGCGGAAGACAGCATTCTCCGACCGGTCTCGCGCGTACCAGCCCAGGTGCTTGCGGGCGATGCGCACGCCGCCGGGTTCGCCGTAAAACTCGTGCAGGTGTTCGAGGTGGCCGATCAGGATGTCGCGGATCTCGGCCAACGACGGATCCGGCGCGCGTTGTCCATGCCTGAGGTAATGCGCGACCTGGCCCAGCAGCCAGGGCCGACCCTGCGCCGCGCGGCCGATCATCACCGCATCCGCGCCGGTCGCATGCAGCACGAATGCGGCTTTTTCGGGGGAGTCGATGTCGCCGTTGGCGATCACCGGAATGCCCGCCACCGCCTTGATTGCGGCGATGGTGTCGTATTCGGCAAACCCCGTGTATTGCTGGTCGCGGGTGCGCCCATGCACGGCCAGTGCCGCGATGCCGGCGTCCTCGGCAATGCGCGCGATCTCCGGCGCGTTGACGTGCGCGGCATCCCAGCCAGTGCGGATCTTCAACGTCACCGGCACGTCGACTGCCTGCACCACTGCTTCCAGAATACGTGCAACCAGCAAGGGCTCGCGCATCAGCGCGGAACCCGCCCAGCTGTTGCAGACCTTTTTCGCCGGGCAACCCATGTTGATGTCGATCAGCTGCGCGCCGTGGTCGACATTGAAGCGCGCGGCCTCGGCCATTACCGCCGGCACGGTGCCGGCGATCTGCACGCTGACCGGGTCCGGCTCGCCCACGTGGTCCATGCGGTGCAGGGACTTGGCCGTGGTCCAGAAGCGCGGGTCCGAGGTCGTCATTTCCGACACCGCCAGCCCCGCGCCAAGGCGCTTGCACAGCAGTCTGAACGGCTTGTCGGTGACGCCCGCCATGGGCGCCAGGATGACCTTCGGATCGATGCGGTGGCGGCCGATCTGCATCGGCGCATTGTAGGGCGGGGCTTCGCCCGCCGAGGCTGTGGCTCAGTCCACCAGCAGCGCAGGCATTGCCAGGGCTGCGCCCTCGCGCTCAGTCGACTGGCCGGCGTAGCGGGTGGCGAAGCGCACGTGTTCAGCGAAGACGCGTTGTGGGCGCAAGGCCAGTGAGGCAGCCAGGGCGCCGTTGAAGGCGTCGCCTGCGCCGGTGGTGTCTACCGCGCGTACCTGCTCGGCGCCGATCCGGTAGTACGCGCTGTCGTCGCCGTGCAAGCCGTTGTCCGGATGTGACACGAAACACCCACTGGCGCCCAGCGTCAACACCACGCTGCTGTCGTGCCCGAGTTGCCGGCACAGCCCGTGCAGGCGCTGCTGGTCCATGCCGGATACATCATCAGCGTCGATGCGTTCGCCGACATGGCGGCCGAGCAGGGCGGCGAATTCGGTTTCGTTCGGGGTCAGGATGTCGGCCAATTCCAGCATCGTGCCGGAGATGGTGGCGTTGGCAGGGGCCGGGTTGAGGATGGTGGTGGCGCCGATCGCGCGGCCATGTTCGAGCGCGCCGGTGATGCTGTCGAGCGGCGATTCAAGTTGTGCCAGCACTACCGCCACGTCTTGCAGCGAGGCCAGCGCGCTGGCGACGAAGCCCGCCTCCAGCATCGCGTTGGCGCCCGCGCCGATCACGATGTTGTTGCGTCCCTGCGCATCGACATAGATGCCGGCGGTACCAGTCGGTGCGTCGCACCGCGCATCGCGCAGGTCAATGCCGTCGGCGGCGCACAGCGCGCGCGCGAGTTGCGCGCCGAGGTCGTCGCCCATCGCGCACACAAAACTTGTCTCGGCCCCGGCGCGGCGCGCGGCCACCGCCTGGTTGAAGCCCTTGCCGCCGGGTCCGCAGGCGTACTCGCCGCCCAGGGTAGCGCCGGGCTGAGGCAGGGACGCCACCCGCCAGACGTGGTCGACATTGAAGGAGCCGACAATCGCAACGCGGGGGGTCGGGGAGCGCATGTCGTTACGGGTTGTTGACATCGGCGAGGCCGTGCTCCGGCACCAGGCGCGGCGGTTCATGGCGATGCTTGAACAGCACCACGAACGCCGCCGTCATCGCCAGCGAATACAGCGCAAACGCGGTCCAGATGCCCCGCCAGTCCTTGCTGCCATCGGCGGCGGTGTACCACAGGTCGATGGCGTAACCGGCCACCAAGCTGCCCAGCACCGCGCCGATGCCATTGGTCATCAGCATGAAAAGTCCTTGCGCAGAGGCCCGGATACGCGGATCCCCCTGCTGCTCGACGAACAGCGAGCCGGAGATATTGAAGAAGTCGAACGCCATGCCGTAGACGATGCAGGACATCACGATCATCCACAGGCGCGGGCCCGGGTCGCCGTACGCGAACAGGCCGAAGCGCAGGAACCACGCCAGCATGCTGATGGTCATCACCGTCTTGATCCCGAACCGCTTGAGGAAAAACGGAATCGCGAGGATGAACAGCGTTTCCGAGATCTGCGAGATCGACATGATGATGGCCGGGTACTTCACCGCCAACGTGTCCTGGAACGCGGGCTGGCTGCCGAATTCGCCGAGGAAAGTGCCGCCGTAGGCATTGGTCAGCTGCAGCGCCGCGCCCAGCAGCATCGCGAAGATGAAGAACACCGCCATGTTGCGGTCGCGGAACAGCCGAAACGACGACAGGCCGAGCACGTCGAGCAGGGTGCGGTTCTCCAGCTGGGTCATGCGCGGCGGCGCCGGTGGCAACGTGAACGCATACAGGCCGAGCGCGAGGGATGCACTCGCGGCGATGTAGAACTGGCCGGACGAGGTTTCCAGCCGCAGCAGGCTGGTGGTCCACAGCGCTGCGATGAACCCGATCGTGCCCCAGACGCGGATTGGCGGGTAGTCGCGGATCACGTCCTGCCCGCTGGACTTGAGCGCGTTGTAGGCCACCGCGATCGCCAGCGAGATTGTCGGCATGTAGCAGATCATGGTGGCCAGGATCAGCCAGAAGAACTGCTGCGGGTTGTCGGCCATCGGCAACAGGCACAGCATCACCGCACCGAGGATGTGGAGGATGCCGTACAGGCGCTCCGCGTTGACCCAGCGGTCGGCCACGATCCCCATCAGTGCCGGCATGAACAACGAGGCGATGCCCATGGTCGAGAAGATGGCGCCGAAACTGGTGCCCGACCAGCCGCGGTTTTCGAACCAGTAACGGCCGATGGTGATCAGCCATGCGCCCCAGATAAAAAACTGGAGGAAATTCATCACGATCAGGCGCAGTTTCAAGCTCACGTTGGCTCCCCGGGGCACGGGGCCGGCTGCACCCGCGAGCCCGCAGGGTAGTCAGCCCCGGCGATGCCGGCAAGCGACGCGTTCAGGTGCCACGCGCAAGCACCCGGTTGTGGCCTGTCTGCTTGGCCTGGCGCAGGCGCAGTGGCTTCCTTCTGACAGGGCGCGATTCGGGCGATGCCCTGCGGCAGCGCTGGCTACACTGGGGGCAACGCATCATTGGAGCCATGCATGCAATACCGTCGCCTCGGAACCTCCGGTCTGCAACTCTCTGCTTTGTCGTTCGGTGCATGGGTGACCTTCGGCAACCAGGTCGGCCGCGGCGCCGCGCGCGAAATGATCGCCGCAGCCTGGGACCACGGCGTCAACTTTTTCGACAACGCCGAAACCTATGCCAACGGCGAGGCCGAGAAAGTCATGGGCGATGTGCTGGCCGACCTGCGCCTGCCGCGCGATGGCTGGTGCGTGTCGAGCAAGGCGTTCTTCGGCGCCGTGGACGATCCGCGGCCAACCCAGAAAGGCCTGTCGAAAAAGCACTTGCACGATGCCTGCCATGCCGCACTGAAGCGGCTGCGGGTGGATTACCTGGACCTGTATTACTGCCATCGTGCCGATCCACACACGCCGATCGCGGAAACCGTGTGGGCGATGGACGGGCTTATCCGCCAGGGCAAGGTGCTGTACTGGGGCACTTCGGAATGGAGCGCCGACGAGATCCGCGAAGCCCATCGCGTTGCGCAGGCGCAAGGCTTGCATGCGCCGAGCATGGAGCAGCCGCAGTACAACCTGCTGGACCGCGAACGGGTCGAGGTCGAATACGCACCGCTGTACGCCGAGTTCGGCATGGGCACCACGGTATTTTCGCCGCTTGCCTCGGGGCTGCTGACCGGCAAGTACAACGACGGCATTCCCGCGGATTCGCGGCTGGCGCAGGAAGGCTACGGCTGGCTGCAGCGCGGGCTTAAGGCGGACCGCGTTGAAGCACTGCGCCGCTACACCGCGCTGGCCAGGGAGTTGGGCGTGGCACCATCGACTTTGGCACTGGCCTGGTGCCTGCGAAACCCGAACGTGTCCAGCGTGATCCTGGGTGCGTCGAAGGTGTCGCAACTGCTGCAGAATTTCGAGGCGCTGGAGCTGGTGGAACGCTTCGATCAAGCGACATGGAAGCGGATGGAAGCCAGCCTCGCCTGAGACACGGCTTGATCGGCATACCAGGAAAGCCGGCTGCAGCCGGGCCGGAATATCGTCTGCAATGGTGCGGGCCTATACTCCGACAATCTTCCGCGGAGACCGTTCGATGGCACCGATCCTTGCACTGATCCTTCTGGCCGCCGGCATCATCGTCCTGTTCAAGACCGTGCGCATGGTGCCGCAGGGTTACGAATGGACGGTCGAGCGGTTCGGCAAGTACACCCACACCCTGACCCCCGGCCTGCATTTCCTGGTGCCGGTGGTGTACGGCGTGGGCCGCAAGATCAACATGATGGAACAGGTGCTGGACGTGCCCAGCCAGGACGTGATCACCAAGGACAACGCGGTGGTCAAGGTCGACGGCGTGGTCTATTTCCAGGTGCTGGACGCGGCCAAGGCGGCGTACGAAGTGGCGCAGCTGGAGATCGCCACGCTCAACCTGGTGATGACCAACATCCGCACCTCGATCGGTTCGCTGGACTTGGACGAGTCGCTGTCCAAGCGTGACGAGATCAACGCCAAGGTGTTGATGGCGGTCGACCAGGCCACCCATCCGTGGGGCATCAAGGTCAACCGCATCGAGCTTAAGGACATCCAGCCGCCCCGCGACCTGGTCGAATCGATGGCCCGGCAGATGAAGGCCGAACGCGAAAAGCGCGCCAACATCCTGGAAGCCGAGGGCTTCCGCCAAGCCGCCATCCTCAAGGCCGAAGGCGAGAAGCAGTCGGTAATCCTGGAAGCCGAGGGCGACCGCGAGGCCGCGTTTCGCGCAGCAGAGGCCCGCGAGCGCCTGGCCGAAGCCGAAGCCAAGGCAACCCAGCTGGTATCCGACGCGATTTCCGCGGGCAACGTGCAGGCCATCAACTATTTCGTGGCCCAGAAATACATCGAGGCGTTCAAGGCCCTGGCCGAAGCGCCGAACCAGAAATTCGTGCTGATGCCGATGGAGTCAGCCGGCATCATCGGCTCCTTGGCTGGCATCGCCGAACTGGCCAAGGACGCGCTCGGACGCCAGGGCGCCAGCAACGTCATCGCGTCGCCCGGCAACCCGTCCAAGAGCGGGGGGAACTGAGCGATGCGCTGGGATGTGTTCGCATGGGCGGCGTTCGCGCTGCTGTTGTTCGCCGCGGAAACCCTTGCTCCGGGGGCCTTCATGCTGTGGCTGGGATTCGCCGCGGTCGTGGTGTTCCTCGGCGTGCTGCTGGTTCCGGGCATCCCTGTGCTGGCCCAGGCGGCGGCGTTCGTGGTGCTCAGTTTCATCTCGATCCAGGTGTACCGCACCTGGTTCCGCTCGAACGAACGGCAGAGCGACCAGCCCGCGCTCAACCGTCGCACCGCCGCGCTGGTCGGCCGCGTCGTCACGCTGGAACGGCCAATCGTCGATGGCCGCGGCCGCGTGCAGATTGCCGACGCGTATTGGGATGTCGTGGGTCCTGACCTGCCGGCGGGCGCACCGGTGCGGATCGTGGGCGGCGATGCCATGAGCCTGCAGGTGGAAGCGGCCTGATCCGGTGTGCCCTGCGTGAACGACGCGCAGGGTAGGCGCGCTTTGGGATAATCGAGGCTATCCCACGCCAGGCTTGCGCGATGCCCCAGAAAACGATCCTCAACCAAACCCATCGCGCCCTCGGCGCCAGGATGGTCGACTTCGGCGGCTGGGACATGCCCATCCACTACGGCTCGCAACTGGACGAACACCATCTCGTGCGCCAGGCCGCGGGCATGTTCGACGTCTCCCACATGACCGTGGTCGACTTGACCGGTGCGCGCGTGCGCGAGTTCCTGCGCCACCTGGTCGCCAACTCGGTGGACAAGCTGCAGAAGCCGGGCAAGGCGCTGTATACGGCCATGCTCAATCCGCAGGGCGGCGTGATCGATGACCTGATCGTCTACTACATGTCGGAGGACTGGTTCCGGCTGGTGGTCAACGCGGCCACCCGCGAGAAGGACGTGGCGTGGATCAGCACGCAGGCGGCATCGTTCGATGTCACTGTCAGCGAGCGCCCGGAGTTCGGCATGGTGGCGGTGCAGGGGCCGCGCGCGCGCGAAGCCGTGGTCGGGCTGCTGCGCGAGGAGGACCGCGCGCGGATCGGCAAGCTTGCTCGCTTCGCCGCCGGCGAGGCGCTGACCACCGACGGCATCAAGGTGTTCGTGGCGCGCACCGGCTACACCGGCGAGGACGGCTTCGAGGTCATCGTGCCGGAAGACCAGACCGTCGCGTTCTGGCATGCGCTGCTCGCGGCCGGGGTCAAGCCCGCCGGCCTCGGCGCGCGCGACACCCTGCGCCTGGAGGCCGGCATGAACCTTTACGGGCAGGACATGGATGACACCGTGTCGCCATACGAGGCTGCGCTCGCCTGGACCGTCGCGCTGGATGCGGATGCGGCGGGGCAGCCGCGTGACTTCGTCGGCCGCGCCGCGCTCGAAGCGCAGCAGGCCGCTGGCGTGCCGCGGCAGATGATCGGCCTGGTCATGGACGATAAGGGCGTGCTCCGCCACGGCCAGAAAGTGCTGACCGCGAACGGCGAAGGCGAAATCCTGTCCGGCACGTTCTCCCCGACCATCGGCAAGGCGATTGCCTTTGCCCGCATCCCCGACGGCGACCCGGGCGAGGTGCGGGTCGATATCCGCGGCAGGGAGATTCCGGTCCGCGTGGTGAAGTTCCCGTTCGTGCGCGACGGGGTCAGCCTCGTGCCTGCGCAGTGACCTGACCTTCGCTAGACTTTGCCAACCCGATCCCCTGCAAGTTTCCCTGGAGCCAGCTATGCGCGAAATCCCCGGCGACCTCAAGTTCCTGAATTCCCACGAGTGGGCCCGCGTCGAAAGCGATGGCAAGGTCACCGTAGGCATTTCCGACCACGCCCAGGGCTTGCTCGGCGACCTGGTCTACGTCGAACTGCCGCAAGTCGGCGATACCGTGCAGGCCGGTAACGCCTGCGCCGTGGTGGAATCGGTGAAAGCCGCCTCCGACGTGTACGCGCCGCTCAGCGGCACCGTGGTCGAAGTCAACGAAACCCTGGCCGACAAGCCGGAAACCATCAATGAAGATGCCTACGGCGATGGCTGGTTGTTCACCATGGAAATCGACGACGCCGAGCAACTCAACGACCTGCTCGCGCCGGATGACTACGCGGAACTTCTGGAAGAAGAAGACCACTGAGCGGAGCGCGGCCTCCAAGTGGCACCCAAGACCCGCGGCGGCAGCGCTGCGGGTTTTGTTTTTCTGGGGCAACCGAAGAGTGCAAAGTCGATCTTGAACCGATGCGAGCACCGAAAAAGTTCGCGCAGTTTTCGCGCAATCGGACTTGTGCGGCGCGCAAATCGTTCGCGCCTCCGCGTCCCGCAGCGCGCGTGCGTGACCTGCCGCGCAGCATGCGCGCAGGTTCGGCTATCGCACGTCGCCTCAACGGTTGCGCAGGCGACGCCCTCTGTGTTGTGCCGCTGCAGGCCGCGTGATTGCTAGCATGCGGCACATTGCGCCGGTGCACGTGCGACGCGTTGCGAGCAGGCATGACGCCTTCTTTCGCATGCTTGCAGGCGCGCATGCACAGCGCTGCGCGAACGAAGCCTGGAAAAAGTTCGTGTCGGGTTGTTGACAGAGGAAAAAAGCGTGATTAGGTTTCGCCCAGCAGACGTTTCCTGCAGAAGCGAGTGAGCAGAGCAAACACGATGGCCGGCAGCGCAACACGCACCTCCGCCCGCAACATCAAACAGGTGGACGCAGGCATCGCATCCCTCGCAGAAAGCAGTCCGCCGTCCATGGTCGAAACCCGCAGCGCATTTTGCCGCGGGTTTTTTCATGGACCGGCGGCGTCATATGGCGGCATCGCGGAAGGTCCGCGGGTCGTCACCCCATCCGTTCCGGTGCGCTTGGCGCGCCGGCGGTCGATCGCGGGTCCGATACCCGTGGTGTCTTTTGCAACTGGGCGTTACCGATAGACCATTGACGAGGAGCCATCACATGGCCATGAAGAAAGCTGCGAAGAAGCCGGCCGCCAAGAAGGCGGCGAA
>Ga0136611_10000798_pt1 | contig 21146 bp, 18 predicted proteins | sample AntDrymUQ2232306_2_FD_106645 | JGI IMG/M metagenome (GOLD analysis project Ga0136611, IMG submission 106645) | Polar desert sand microbial communities from Dry Valleys, Antarctica - metaG UQ223 (23.06) | ecosystem: Environmental > Terrestrial > Soil > Desert | place: Antarctica: Dry Valley...
GAGCTCGCGGACGTCCGCGAGCTCGCCCTGGTCAAGCGACGAATCCTGGGTGGCCGCGACCTCCAGATGGGCGAGCGCCAGGTTGAGCTTGCGCGCCGCGACGAGCGCCAGCCCGAGCTGCCAGCGCAGCTTCGGGTCGTTCTTGTTGTCCTCGACGAGCAGCCGCAGATCGGGGACGTCGGCGGCGGTCGGGAGCGGCTCCAGCGGCACGAGCGCGCCCGGTAGCTCGCCGGGCGCCGCCCCGCCGGACGCCGAGTCGGCCGACGGCATCATGGTCAGCGCGGTGTGATCGAGCGTCCCCGTGCCCCACGCCGATGCCTCGGTCCCCGCCGATTCCGTCACCGCCGCGCCGGCCGAATCGGCGGACGGGCTCGACGGAGCTGCCTCTTCGGCGCCCCCGCGACGGCGGAGCCACCGCAACGCCGACGGGATCAGATCGCCACCGCCTCCGAACTTCCCGAGCACGTTCGTGGTCCTCCCCGACGTCATGGCTGCCGCGCGCCCCACGATTATTAAGGTTCTTCACCTTCCCGTCAAGTTTGGGGTGGTAGGTCACGCCGACGTTACAGGCTTCATGCTCTCGTTCCTGCGACATGCCAGGGCCGAAACAGCGTCGCCCCTCGCAGTCAGCGGAGGCGTGCATGCGTCATAGCGCCCACGCGCGCGATCGTGGGTGGGATTGACGAATGTCTCGATTCGTGGTGGGAATCGTGCCGACGCAGCCCCAGCACCGCATCGGCCTCGCCACGTAGCGTCGTGCCCCCGCCGCACCGTGCGACTGCTTCGGCTCGGTGCGGCGCACGTGCGGCGGCTGGTAGAGTTGCGCGCCGATGCGCGGCATGGCTTTGGCGTGGGGCCACGCGGTAGCGTGTCGCGCTCGTCCGGCGGGCCGCATTCGGTCCGGCGCCCGCCCACGCATCGCCGCCACGGTCTCGGGAGGCACGGTGTACGCTCGCTTCGGACGCGCTCGGTCCATGCTGCTCGCGGCGCGCGGTCGGCTCCTGCCCGCGCTCGTGCTCGGCGCGGTCGTCGTGGGCACGCAGGCCGGCAACGCCTGCGCTACGTTCGAGGCGCCCGGCGCACAGGTGTCCGGCGCGCGCGTGTCCGACGCACAAGCGCCCGGCGCACAGGTGTCCGACGCGCGGGCGCGGTATCGGGCGATGGCCCTCCAGGCGCAGCGCTTCACCTGGCAGCGGCTGGCCTACACCGGGGGCAGCGTCGCGGGCGGCCCGTCCGACTGCGCGTCCGCGCCGTACGTCGCGTACCGACGCAACACCGGGCAGGACACCACCATCAGCGACCACTGGTACTCGGCGTTGCAGGTGCGCGCCGATGCGGCCCTCGTGCGGCTCGGCGACGAGCAGTATCGGTGCGAGACCGAGAAGGCGATGGCCTGGATGGAGCTGCTCTGGGCGCCGAGCCTCGGAGCGTACGCGCCGCGCGCCGACCTGGACGGCTCGAATCAGACCCTCGTCGACGTCTACGCCGACGACAATGCGGTCATCGGGCTCGCGTTCCTCGAAACGGCGCGCATCACGCGCGACCCGGCGCTGCGGGCGCGCGGCCTGGAAGGGGCGCGCCGCGCCGCGAGCTTCCTGGGCGCCACCGGTGTCTGGGACGGCACGTTCGGCGGCGGCCTCTGGTGGACGAACCAGCGCGAGCAGCTCGGCGAGGGCAAGCATGCCCTGCCGACGGCGCTGATGGCGCAGCTCATGGCCGAGCTGTACGTCGAGACGCGCGAGCCCGCCTACCTCCAGTCGGCCCGCGACGCGCTCGGGTGGCTCGATGCCACGCTCTGGAACCCGCACCACGAGCTGTACGCCTACGGCATCGACGTCGATCGGAACGACCCCACCCGCACGGTCGTCACGAACGGGACGTTCTTCGGCTACGACCAGGCCATCGCGATCCAGGCGCTCCTGACGCTGCACCGGATCGAGCCGGGCGACGGCGCCCTGCTCGCCCGCGCCCAGCGGATCGGTCGGGCCGTGGATCGCGCCTTCTGGCAGCCGGAGCTCGGCGGCTACACGCTGCAAGCCAGCGTCCTCGACCTGTACGCACCCTACGGAGCCTGGATCAGCGACGCGCTGCTCGACCTGTACGCCACCGACGGCGACCCGTTCTGGCGCGACCGCGCGCAGGCGAACCTCGACGCGCTGGCGCGCGTGTTCGGCAACGGCGAGGGCGGCTACTACCGCCTGGCATTCAAGTGCGTCGGCGAGCGTGCCGCGCTGTGTGGGCCGGGCGAGACGTACGGGCTCGACCGGGTGGTGTACACGATGAGCCAGGCGACCATGCAGCGGGCGGCGGCGCTCATCTCGGCGGCCTACTGATCTCGGAGGGCGCGGCGGAGCACGTCCAGCGCCAGGAGCGCCGCCGCCGCGAGCAGGAGCAGCCCGAGCGGCCCGAGCGCCGGCGACAGCGACCTGACGTGGACCAGCCCGTACCGCACCGCAAGCACCGCGTTCGGGTCGCGCGTCCACGCCGCACCAAACGCCCACCAGAGATACAGGCCGTAGAACAGCGCGCACTCCGCCCCGACCGCCAGCAGGAACAGACGGCGTGCGCCCGTCCCGAGCGTCGCGATCTGCCTGCCGACGCAGGCCAGACAGAGCACGACTATCGGGGTCATGCTTTCGGCGGCATCGCCGGTCGTGTGCCAGTTCGGTTGGAGCATGACCTGGCCGGCGAATCCGCACAATGCGACGAGCAGGAGCCACGGCGGGCGGCGCAGCAGTCGGCCGGGTATCATGCCGACCGAGAACCGTGATGCTCGGCGCGCCCGGCGAAAGGCGGCCCGGACGAGGACCGTGCAACCGCTCACGCCGAGCGCGCCGGTCAGGAGCGCAAGCTGGATGCGCAGGAGCTGATCCACACTCGGGACGGCGCCGCCCGCGAGCGCCCCGAGCGCAGGCAGCGGGACGAGCGTGCCGAGCCCGGCCACGCCACCTTTCGCGAGCCACTCGGTGAGCGAGTCGGTCTGGTCGGCGCCGAACCAGGCCGGATTGGCCTCGACGGTCGCGCGCAGGCCGTAGGTCGCCACGACCCAGAGCTGCCACGGTGCCACCAGCGCGACGCCGACGAGCCCCGCCGTGGCCCAGGTGCGCAGCGTCGGGCCGAGCGGGGCGCGGAACAGCGCGCGCGGGCGGCGCCAGGCAAGCCAGACTAGCGTCGGCAGGACGTAGAACACGGTCGTCTGGTGCGCCAGATAACCGAGGCCGGCACAGGCCGCCGCGAGGACGAACGCTTGACCACGGCGGGTCGGCTCGCGAGCGAGTACCGCGGCGCGCACGAGGTACAGGAAGAGCAGGACGAGGAGCGCGGCGACCATCTTCGGCCAGGGATACGCCGTGTTCTGGGCCAGGAACGGGCTCAGCGCGCAGAGCGGCGCGACGACCCGCGGCGCCGCCGAGCCGCCGAGCGCCCGCGCCCAGAGCACGGCCACGACCACTATTGGCGCGCCGACGAGCGCGCCGACAAGCTGGAACGGCCAGAACTGGCCGTCGAGCGCGCCGACGAGCAGCCCGCCTTCGAGATTGTAGAGCGGCGGGCGCGAGACGACGCCGAAGTCGCCGACCCGGTTGACGAAGACGCGGAGGTCGGGGAGCGGGTAGCCGTGGTAGACCAGCACCAGGAACCAGTGGGCGACCCAGTCGCCGATGCGCAGCGCGCCGCCGGAGAGCGGCGTCAGCAGGACGGTGCCGAGGGTCGCGACAACGAAGAGGCCCAGCCCGCGGAGGGCCACGCCGAACGTTGGATCGGAAGCGGGCACCGTCGTCGGCCCAGGCGTCTGGGCGGAAGGCGCGGCGAGCCTCGGAGCCGGGTAGTCTCCGGCCGCGCGGCGTCCCGCCCACCAGCCAGTCGGCAGCAGCACGAGCGTCAAGAAGGCCGGCAGCGTGGCGCCTGGCAGACCAACCAGGAGCCCGATGAATGCGGCCAGCCCGAGCGACGCGGGGTAGAGGGCAAGGGCGAGCGCGAGGCGCTCGGTGCGGTCGAGCGAGAGCAGCCCGAACAGCCGGAACGAGGCCCACGATCCCAGGCCCACGAGCAGCGCCGCGCCGAGCAGGACCGCCGCCGTCAGCATCGCGCAACCGCCAGACCGAGCAGGCGGGTCGCCGTCAGCATCGCGCGGCCGGAACGGCGGTCACGGGTGTGCGGGGAAGAGGCCGCGCTCGACCACGAAGCGTTCGAGCTCGCCGGCCGCCAGGGCGTGGCCGGCCAGGTTCCAGTGCTGGTCGGTCTCGAAATAGAAGCGCTTCCAGTCGTCGTCGGCGACGGCGCGGAGTTGGGGCAGCAGGTCCAGGAACGGGAAGCCCTGGCGCTCGGCGATGGCCGCGAGGTGGCGGTTGGGGGCGGAGATGTTCAGCTGCCCGTCGCGGAAGCGGCGGTCGCGCTGGATGTCGCGGTCGCGCCGCCAGGTCCGGTCGTCGATCTGGATGCTGTCGGGGATGGCGAACGCGGCGAAGGGCGCGCCCATCGACCCGGATAGATCTCGGACGCGCGCGAGCAGCCGCTCGGTGATGGTCCAGCCGACCTGCCACTCGCCGCTCGGCGCCGTCTCGTAGAGGCCGGCGATGTCCGGCGCCATCGGCGCGGCGGCGAAGAGGGGGACGTTGGCGCGGCCGTCCCCGAGGCGGTTGAGCACGCCCGTCTCGAACACCGAATAGAGCCGGCAGCAGGCGCGCAGGGCCGACACGACCGGCGACGGCCCGGAGCGCGCGGGCGGCGGCGGGATCATGTCCAGGCCGCCGTCCGCGTTCGGCACGAAGAATGGCTTGACGGCATGATTCAGATCGCCGTCCTTGAGCTGGAGCTTGTAGTGGTTGTCGTGCAGGTCGTTGCCGACGAAGAAGGCCAGGACGACGAGGTCCGGCTGGAAGCGCCGGCCATCGGCATCCAGGTACAGCGACTCGATGCTCGTGCTCCAGCCGGCGACGCCGGCATTGATGACCTCGACGTTCAGGTCGGGCCGCAGGCGCCGTAGCCGTTCCTCGAGCAGCGCGGCGGTGGTGTGGCGCTCATCGACCTGGACGGCCTCCATGAAGGAGTCGCCCAGGAGCAGGACGCGGAACGTGCCGGGCGGCTTGGCGACGCTCTGGCGCGGGTCGCGCAGGCCGAGGCCGTTGAACGTGACCCAGGCGAAATACTCCGACGAGCGCTGCCAGCCGACGTAGCCGGGCACGTGGAAGAAGCCGTACGTCGGATGCCGTTCGAGATACGGCCCACTCGTGTAGGTGCCGGGCAGGATCGGCCCGAACAGGCGCAGGGTCACCTCGAGGCCGACCAACAGCGCGAGGATCGGCAGCACGACGAGGAGTGCCCGCCCGAGCCACAACGTCCGCCGCGTGACGGAGGTGGGACGCCGAACACGATCCGTGGGCGGGACGACCGCCGCCGCGCTCGGCGCGGCCCCGGCACTCACGGGCTGCTCACGGCGGTGGCTACGCCTTCAGGAGCTCCTGCACGCGGCGCGGGATGGTCCCGTCCTTGAGCAGGCCGTAGAGGTGGTCGCCGGGGCAGGAAGTCGGCGCATGGTCGCGGTGGCCGGTCAGGGGCGTGCTCGGGTCGATGCCGTAGCGGCGCATGACCCACGCAGCCGTCTCGGCGCCGCCCGTGATCTGCGCCTCGGTGAGCGATTGGGAGGTGAAGTCGCCGAGGTACGAGACCAGCACCAGGCCGGTCGGGTCGTAGTAGATGGACGGGTTGCCGCGCACCGTGGGAGGGCGCCCCTCCCACACGTTGCCGTCGAGATCGACCAGGAAATGGTAGGCGATGTCTTCCCACTCACGCTCGGGGCCGGTGTGGAATGTCTGGATGTTACGCAGGTACTGTTCGGCCCCGGGGCGGCCGTTCCAGACGGCGCCGGTGTGGTGGAACGACACGCCCTTCGGCGTCTGGGGGACGTACGGCTGGGCCGGCGCGGCGGCCTTCCAGACGGCGCGCGAGCGCACGAACGTCGGCAGCTCGGCCGGCGCGGATCCGTGCGCGGCAACGGTTACGGGGGCAGGTCTAGCGACGCCCGCGCCGGCCGGCGCGGGCGTCGTCAGGAACCAGGGGACGTCCGGCTTGAAGATGGGGGCGCCGGCGGGAGTGGAGTCGTCCCGGAGCGGGGATGCCGCGTGGGCCACGACGCCGTCGAGACCGGCCGCTCCGGCCACTAGTCCGGCCCAGGCCAGCAGGAGGCGCCGCCGCCCGATGCCGCGCTCGCTCAGCATGCGTCGTCCACGAGTGGGGGCCGTCTGCATCGGGATCGACTCTCCGCGCGAAGTGATGGCCCCAGGCTGCCGTGCGCGTCCGTCGCACCAGCGGCAGTATCGAGAGCCCGCTCAGTCTAACGGATGACGTAACGCGACGGTAGCGCACCCGTGGGAAAGGGCACCCCGCCAGTCGGGATCAGCGCCGACTGCCGACCAGCTTCTCGCTCTGCTCGGCGCTCGACCGAGCGAGCTGCTCGAGGCGCTCGCGCGACGCGCCCGTAACATCGTACGCGCCGGACCCGATCATCCGGATGAGCAGGTCAGTCGCGGCCGGCACCTCGATGGCGGCGGTGTTGATCACGACGCTGTGGTGCAACGGATCGAGCCAATCGCGCGAGTACAAGTAGCGGAAGTACGCCGCGCGGTCGCGATCGGAGCGCCGCACGATCTCCTCGGCCTGCTCGCGAGTCATCGGGCCGGGTACTCCGCCGGCGCCCCGCTCCATGATCCGCGCGACCCGCACCGGGACCGTGCATGTGAACAGGACGCTCAATGCGTGATCGACGCTTTCGAAGAGCATGCCGGTCCCGCGGCCGAGGAAGACCACGTTGTCGCGGAGGGCGACGTTGTACACGACCGTGCGGAGCAGGACGTTGTACCGACGGCGTTCTTGGTCGAGGCGATCCCAGAGGCCCGGACGCTTCTCCATCAATTCGGGAGCGGTCGGGCTGATCCCGCCGTACGCCTCGGCCTCTGCGAGGAGCGCTTTCTGATCGAGCAAACGGTAACCCAGGCGGGCGGCCAGATCGCGGGCGACGTCGCCGCCCAGGCTGCCCTCTTCTCGGGACACCGACACGAGCGCCATGCTGCCCTCCCCCAAAGGGGCAAATCCCCTCATACCGAGGGGGCGTTGCCCCGTGACCTAGCACGTCGTGGACGCCACACTGCGCCTCACGGCCCCGCGGCCGGTGGGCCATTGTACCACCGCGGCACCCACTGGACTACGGACCGATCGGACGGGTCGGCGCGGGGGCGCCGGCCTCGTCAAATTCGGGCTCGGCGGCGCCGGACGCCCCGAAGTCGGTCCTAGCGGCGCCACGTCCGGGAGTTCCGGCGGGCCGCTCCGGTGCCTGCACCCCGCGCTGGGATTGCTCGATCCGCTCCAGCCGCGCCAGGATCTCGTCGAGCCGGCCATCCCGCTCGCCACGCTCGTCGGTCTCGACGAAGAACGCCGAAATGCGCGCGGTCAGCAAGCCGAACGCGCTGATCCCGACCAGCATTAGCAAAAACGCGACGCCGCGCCCTTGCGGCGTCTTGGGGTACACGTCGCCGTAGCCAACCGTAGTGATTGTGGCGACCGCCCACCAGAGCGCGTCGGGGTACGTCTGGATCGGCCCTTCGCCGCCGCGCTCCGCCATGTACACGAGCGTCGCCGCCGCCCAGATGCAGAGCAGGCTGGTACACGCGACGACGCTGAGGGTGCGCTCGCGGATGAGCACCAGCGCCTCGGACCAGACCTTCACGCTCAGGATCACGACGCGGAGCAGGCGAATCGGGCGCAGGAAGGGCAGGATGACCGTCAACACGTCGGGCCAGTGCTCGATGAGGTAGGCACGCCGATTTTCGGCCAGGTACGTCATCAGGGCGAGCTCGAAGGCGAAGACGGCCCAGATAAGCCAGCCGACGGTCTCCAGCGCAAGATCCGCCTCGGGCGACACATCGACGAGCTCCGGCAGCGCCAGCGCGACGAGGAAGACCACGGACAACACCAGCATCGGCAGCCGCGTCACGCGGTCGATGCGGCGGGAGACCTCGCGGCGTCGGCCCACGGAGAGCCCGAGTTTGGATGTGGCAGGCTTGCCGGTAGTGCCTTCCACTCGGTCGTCGGACGCACTACCGGTTCGAGCGTCGGCTCGCTGTTCGGTCATGGAGGACATATTGTGCGCCGAACGGGCCGACATCGCCATCCTGCGCGCCGCTCACTAGCTGCCCTGTAGCGAGAGGGGCTCGGACCGAACGGTCCGAGCCCCTCTCCGCGTGAAGGCGGGAACGACTACTTGACGTCGACCGTCGCGCCCGCGTCGCGGAGCTTGCCGGCGGCCGTCTCGGCGTCGTCCTTGGCAATGCCTTCCTTGACGGCCTTCGGCGCGGCCTCGACCAGATCCTTGGCCTCCTTGAGGCCCAGCCCGGTCAGCTCGCGGACGACCTTGATGACGTTGATCTTGTTCGCGCCGAAGTTCGTCAGCATGACGTCGAACTCGGTCTGCTCCTCGACCGGAGCGGCGGCAGCGGCGGCCGGGGCGGCAGCGCCCGGGGCCATCGCCACGGCGGCGGTCACGCCCCAGCGCTCCTCGAGCGCCTTCTTCAGCTCGACGAGGTCGAGCACGGACATTTTCTCGAGCGTGGAGATCAGATCTTCGTTTGCCATTCCTGTACCCTCCTGGGCGCCGGCCTCGCCGGACGCTTCGACTTGTTCGCGGCGAGCTTCGAGCACGCCGATGACACTCTGCAATGGCGCCGCGACGAACATCACGAACGCGGAGATCGGGGCGATCACGCTCCCGAGCGTCTCGCCCAGGACGATGTCGCGCGTCGGCAGCTCGGCGAGGCGGCCGATTTCCGCCGCTGTGAGGCGGCGGTCGCCGAGGATCGCGCCTCGGATGGGCATCTCGAGGCGCGTCGCCCGGAGGAACTCGCTCAGCGCCTTGGCGAGCGTCGTCGGGTCATCGAAGCCGAACGCGATCGCCGTCGGCCCCTTCAGATCCTCGATCAGCCCCTCGCGCCCGACCTGTCGGGCGGCGAAGCGCGTCAGCGTGTTCTTGGCGACGTGGAACTCCGCGCCTGCCTGGCGCAATCGGCCGCGGAGATCCGACATCTGGCCCACGGAGAGGCCGCGATGGTCGGTGATGACGACCATCTGGCTCCGGCCGATCTTATCGGCCAGGTCATCGACGGCGCGTTCCTTCTGCTCGCGTACCGCTGGTTTCGGCACTCGGTCACCCCCTTTCTTCGGAGTCGGGCCGCGCGTCGCCTGCGCGAAAACACGGCCCGCATGAGTTGGTGCGCACAAAAAAGCCCCGTGCATGTCGCCGGGGCAGGGGGATCGCGCGAGCACGTCGGTCGGCGAGCGGCCGAACGTGTACCGTTGATCCGTACCACCTCGGCGGGCGTGCATTAAGCGCCTCGAAGCAGGCGCGCCCGCTGTCTACAGCAGCGATATGGTTCGGCCCACGCCCGACGCACGCGTCAAGCTGGCCCGAATGTCTCGCGAAGTCTACCGAACGCGCATCGCATTCGGCCACTCTTGACTTGGCCCGCTGGATCGCCAATGCAGGCGTGGCGGATGGCACGTGGTGACGAGCCGCACCATGCTGGCACGTCCTGTGCTTCGATCCAAGCGATGTCCATACACATGCCGATGCCCACCGCGAATCCGGATCGTGCTTCGCGCACGCGCACGCGCACGCGCACGCGCACGCGCCCGCGTTCGCCCCGAGCGTGGCTCGCCCCACTGCTGATCGGCTCCGCGCTCGTCGCCGCGTGCTCGTCGGACGGGACGGTCGCGGTCCCATCCGCGCCCACGCTCCAGGCCGCCGCGACCGGAGCGGCGGGTGCCGCATCGACCGTCGTCGCGGGCGCCCCCACGGTCGCGACCAGCGCGGCCCAGCTCGGCGGGACCGCCGCGGCGGGTGCCGGGTCGGTCGCGACCAGCGCGGCGAACGCCGGAGGCACGGCTGTCGCGGCGGCGACGAGCGCCGCGAATGCGGGCGGGACGATGGTGACGGCGGCCGGTCTGGCCGCCACGAGCGCCGCGAACGCCGCCGCCACGGCGCGAGCGGCGGCCTCGCCGCTCGCCACGCTTGTCGCGACGCAGGCGTCCGGGCCCCGCGCGACCGCCGATGCTCGCACGCCGCTGAACAGCATGGGCGCCTCGACCACGCCGGCCGGCACCGGGATGGCATCGGACACTCGCCTCGCTCATAGCGACGCGGCCGGCGGTGTGTCGGCTCGAAGGGTCGTGATCGGCACGTCGTTCGCGCGCGCTGGATCGGCCGGCGCGCCGTCTACGCGCACTCCACCCGCTAGCACGCCGGCCCCGACTGGCACAGATGCGCGGGCGCTCGATGGCGCGTCGGTGCGGATCGCGGGCGTGGGGCTTGTTGCCGGACACCCCGCGGTGACGTTGCAGAATCCGACGGACGCGGCCGTGGACGTGAAGGGCTGGCGGCTGAGGGTCGATGGCGCCACGGTGGTCCTGCCGAGCGCGCTGCTGGGGCCGCGCGATCGACTGACGCTGCACCTCGCGGACGGCGGATCGCGTGGCGCCGACGTCTACCTCGGCCGAGAGAGCGCCGATTTGCTGCTCGGCCTGCAACCGGGCGCACGCATGCAGCTCATCGACGGCGTCGGTCGGACGGTATCAGAGGCGACCGCCCCAACCCTCTGATGCGTCGCCTCGGGTAAATGGGCGAAGGGCCATCTCAGGCGAAGGGACCGGCGCTCGAGCGCCGCACCCTCGGCGCGCTTACTGCCGACGCGGGGCGGGCTCATCCTCGGCGGCGAAGATGTCGAGGCCATCGCCGTGGATCGGGCAAGCGTCCTCCGGGCGAGCCTCGGAGGGCGGCTCCGGTCGCCCAACCTCGCAGCGGCAGTATTGCAGCTCGCGCTGTCCGAGCCCGTGTTGCCCGAGCCCACGGTATCGCATGGTGCTCCCTCAGCTCGACGCGTTGGCCCACGACGCGTTGGCCCACTCCGAATTCGTGGCCGAGGCGGACCACCCCTCCGGATACTGTACGGCATGGACAGCCCTCTCGCGACCACTGACGACTGGCCGGTCGAGCGCAGCATCGCCTGGAAGATCAACAGCGAGGTCGTCCTGCTGCTGGGCTGGAACCCGGCGATCTTGCTGCAAGTGGCCCACCCGCTGGTCGCGGCGGGCGTCACCGACCACAGCCTCTTCCTGACCGATCCGAACGGTCGGCCGCGCCGTCTGCGACGCACCCTCGACACGATGCTCGACCTGACGTTCGGGACGCCCGACGAGGTCCGACGCGCCGCGCGCGCGATCAACGCCATCCACGACCGCGTCAACGGCGAGTTGCGCGCGTCGGCCGGCCCGTTCGAGGCCGGCCGACGCTACTCGGCGCACGACCCGGAGCTGCTGCGCTGGGTGCATTGCACGGTCCTCGACGTGTTCCCGAAGACGTACGAGCTGTACGTCGCGCCGCTGACCGACGCCGAGAAGGACCGCTACTGCGCGGAGGCGAGCCGGGTCGCCCCGCTGCTCGGCATCCCGGACGGCTTCCTCCCCGCGAGCATGGCCGAACTGCGGGCGTACATGGCCCGCATGCTCGCGAGCGGCGCGATCTCCCCGAGCGCCGAGTCGCAGACGCTGGCGCGCGAGATCTTCCGCCCGCGCGCTCCGCGAATACTGGCGCCGGCCATCTGGCTCGCGCAGCTGCCGATGGTCGGGCTGCTGCCGCCGTCGATTCGCGACGCGTATGGCTTCGCCTGGGATGGCCGCCGCGCGCGTCTGCTGCGCGACACGGCACGCCTGGCACGCCCCCTGCTCGCCTGCATGCCGACGCTCCTGCGCCACTGGCCGGCCGCGCGGCGAGCGTTCGCGCGCGCCCGCCGAGGAGATCGGCCGACGTATCCGGCGCCGCCCGGCAGCGGAAGCCAGCCCGCGCATCCGACGTCGTCCGGTAGTAGTATTCCGATGCCGCGACGCGCCCCATGTGAGCGGGCGCCGGCGAGTCGTAGGGAGAAGCACGGATGCGCATCGGAGTGATCGGGGCCGGCAACATCGGCGGGAACGCCGCGAACCTCCTGGCTCGGGCAGGCCACGAGGTGCTGCTCAGCTACTCGCGGGACATGGACCGCCTGCGCGCCCTGGCCGACGAGATCGGGCCGGCGGCGAAGGTCGGCACGCCGGCCGAGGCGGCCGAGTTCGGCGAGGTCGTCATCATCTCGGTCCCCTGGCGGCTCGTAGGTGACGCGGCCGCGCAGGCCGGCCCGCTGGACGGCAAGATCGTCATCGACACGACCAACCAGTTCGGGCGCGGGCTGGAGCCGGTCCCCTCCGGCCTGACCGCGCTCCAGTACAACGCGACGCGCATCCCGGGCGCGCGGCTCGTGAAGTCGTTCAACACGCTGACGGCCGGTTTCCAGGCGAGCGCGGCGGGCCGGACGGGGTCGGATCGGGTCGTGATGTTCTACGCGGGCGACGATGCCGAGGCGAAGGCCGTCGTCGCGCGGCTGATCGAGGACGCGGGTTTCGCGGCGGTGGACCTGGGCAGCGCGGCCGAGGCCCTGCCGATGGAGGCCCCCCGCCGCCCCGGTGGCGTGTACGGCGAGGAGTATCACCTGGAGGACGCGCGCGCATACGTCGAGGCGGTGCGCACGGGCGGCCCGCTGCCCGGCCCGTCCGTCCCCGACTGACGCGCCCTCGGGCTACGCCACGACCTCATCCCCAGGCGTTCAGGAACTCGACGCGGTTCACCATGTCGTCCGGATCGAGGGTCGTGGCGATGCGCGCGAGCCGGCGCTGCAGCTCACCGATGCCGAACCGGCCTTGGATGCTGAGGACGATGCCGGTGTGATGCCGTCCTCCGCGCATGAGCTCGCCATGGAAACGCATGTAGTCGTGGACGTTGAAACTCACCAGCGTCGTGTCGCTCTCCGTCGCGAAGGACAGCTGTTCGGCGTCGGTGCGACCCCGCATCTTCGCCTCCTCTGCTGTGGAGAGGACGATGCCCGAGGAACGAAGCCCATCGACCACCGCCTGTTCCATCGCGTCCTCGTCGAGGTACAGGCGAAGCACCGGCTACGCCATGTTCCGAGAGCGCTTCCACTCCTCGTAGAGGCGTTCGTGCTCCGCTTCGTCGGCGTCAAGCTCGGCGTCGATCTGCTCCCGGTTGGCGAAGTAGTACGCGAGCGCGGCGTAGATATGGCTGCGCGGGATGTCGGGCACGCCATCGGCGATGTCTTCGGCGCTCCGACCTTGCAGGTAGCGGACGGCGACCGCATGCACCGACATGCCGGTCCCCGCGATGCACGGGCGGCCGTCGCGGAAGTGCGGGTCGGAGTAGATGAGCTGGCCGATATCGACGGGCGCGGTGATGGCCACGGCTGCCTCCCTCGCTGAGGAGCGTACCATGCTGCCTGACGTGCGGAGGTCTTCCCGCGGCGCCAACCCGCTGCCCGACTTGTCGATCCCCGACTGACCTGAGCTCCGGCTACGCGGCGACCTGGATGCCGAGTCGCTGCAAGTCGGCCGCGGCCGGACGACGCAGCTGCATCGCGTCCAACGTGGGCGACAGCCGCTCCAGCAATCGGGCCACCTCGATCAGCTCGGCCCCAGTGTCCGGCGCTAGGTCGCCCCTCTCGTGCGCGCGTACGACGAGTGAGAACCGATCGATGATGTTCGCCCATTCGGTGCGCAGGGCGGTCCGGTCGTCGGCGGCCGTCGCGGCATCAGACCACGTCGATGCGCATGAGAGCACCCGACCGGCCTCGCGCCGAACTGCCCTCACATGATGCAGCGCTCGATCCCGCGTCATCAGGGACGGTACACCCAAAATCCACCCTGTCGATCGACGTAGGAGTCATCATTTTCGGGCTGGAATCCGGTGATCCAGAAGTGGCACTCTCCGTTGAAGAGTACCATGACTCGAGCGCCGGCATACTCCCCGCGCCACTCTCGACGGACGCGGCCAACGAAGTACAGCGTCCATGTGACTTCGGCAACTGCCCTCGCCAGGTAGATGGAGCTCGAGATGTCTTCGACCGTCGCACGGAGGCTGCCGCGATACTCCTCCGGCGAACTGTCTTCCGGCCATTGCACGTCTGATGCTACGTGAATATCGTGCTTGTCGAGCACACGTCGAGTGGGACGCAACGGCAAGACCCGATGGGCGAAATAGCTTCGAAGTCTCTTGGCTTCAGACGGAGTGGCACTGCGCCCGTGCTCGCCGAGCTCGAGCACAAGAGACTTGATCCGTTCCGGCTCGTATGGCGTCTCAGCGAGGTCCGCGTCGCCCCTGCGCTCAGACACGAGCTGTCGTCAGGCGCCGAGGAGGCCGAGCAAGGCGCCGACGCCGAGCAGCCAGAGCGGGTTGAAGTTCGTCCGCCAGACGACCAGCGTCGTGGCGACCGTGACCGCGACCGCGACCCACGTCTCGTCGGCCGCCTGGGCGGTCCGCACGCCGTTCGCGAGGAACAGACTGATGGCAATCGGCACCAGGCCCGCCTGGGCCGTCCCGAGCCAGCTGGCGGCCCCGAGCCGCCGCCGCAAGCGGGACATGCCGAACGTCAGGAGCGCAGGCGGCACGTTCGCGGCCAGCAGCGACACCGCGAAGCCCGCCAGCCCCGCGACCCGCCAGCCCACCAACCCCACCACCATCCCGTTCGGGCCGGGCGACGCCTGCCCGAGCGCGTACAGGTTCGCTAGCTCGGAGGCCGTCATCCACCCGTGGACGTCCACCACCTGCCGGTAGACCTCCGGCATCACCGCGCCGATGCCGCCGATCGCGACCAGCGCGATCAGCCCGAAGGTGACCGCGAGCTGGAGGAGGAGGTCGCCGTCGTCACGCATCGCGCGGCCTCCGTTTCGGACGGCCGGTGACACCAGGCCGGCCGGCCCGTCCGGCGAGTTCGGTCACGACGGCAGCGACCGTGACATGCTCGGCCATCAGCGCGCCGCCCATCGCGCGCGGCGGCGGCGCCACGCGAGCGCGATGCTGAGCGGCGCGAGCGTCAGCAGCACGGGCAGCAGCGGCCAGCGCAGCACCTCGACCGAGACGAACGCCAGGACTCCGACCAGGAGCACCTCGGCGGTAGGCCGGAGCCGCTCGATCATCTTGAGCGCCGTCCCGATCGACAGGCCCGCCGCCGCCGCCGCGACGCCGCCGATCGCGCCATTGACGCTCGGGACGGCCCCGAACCGATCGTACAGGCCGGCCAAGATCAAGATGATCGCGACCGGGCCGGTCATCAGGCCGCCGAGCGCGAGCAGGGAGCCGATGGCGCCGTGGAAGCGGTCGCCGATGGTGACCGCCACGTTCCCGACGTTCGGCCCCGGCAGCACCTGGCAAAGCGCCAGCACGTCGGCGTACTCGCGGTCGTCGAGCCAGCCGCGCTCCTCGACGATCACCCGCCGCGCCCACGCGCCGACGCCGCCGAAGCCGCTGATGCCGATCTTGAAGAAGGTGGCGTAGAGGGCGCGGCGGGTCACGTCGGAGCGGGCGACGCGGGGCTCGGCATCCCCGTTCATCTCCGCGCCGGTGCCCATCTCCCCCTCCGCACTCATCGGCCGGCGCCCGCCAACCATGTCCGTATCTGCATGCGCTCGTGGTGCCTCGCGGAGAAGGATCGTGGCGGCGGCCGAACGAATCGCCCGACACACCGGCGGCTTCGACACGGGCCCGTACCAAAGCCCCCGCATGGTAGCCGGCCGGCCGGTGGTCGTGGCGCCCACCCCGATGCAGTCTCGTGTCGGCGCTCGGCGCTCGGCGCTCGATCCCGAGTGGTACATCCGGGCTTCCGATGCGCAATTATCGGGCGACGCGGCCCCTATCTGCGCTATCGTCACATCGGTTCAAGCAAAGGAGATGACTCGGAGCGGTGGCAGTGGGAACTCGGGCGGAGCCCGCGCGGCCCGCCTCCGCGCAGCATCGCGAGCCATCGGCCCCGGCCGCGCCGCGCCGCGCCGCGATGCGCATCGCCCCGTCCATGCGCATCGGCGTGCTCCAGTGGGCGATCGGCGCATTCTGCGGCGTCGTCGGCGCGCTCACGTTCGTTGCGCCGCACCAATTCGTCGGGCCGTCGTACGCCCTGGTGCGGACGTCGCTCGGCGCCTGGGGCGGACTCTGCCTGATCGGCGCGGCGGCGCTGTACGCCGTCGCCCTGCTCGCGCCCCGGCGACCGCTCGTGTGGGCCGCGCACATCGTGGCTGCGATCCCGCTCCTGCTCCTGGGCTTGAGCGCCGCCCTCGCCGGCGGGTGGACGGGCCTCACCATCTACAGCGTGCTCGGCATCGGCACCGCGCTCGCCCCGTACTTCTCGCGGGAGGAAACGCAGTCGCTGGCGCGCCGCGACCTGTTCGCCGTCCTCGTGGCGCTCGGCGCGATGCTGAATGGCGCGATCATGCTCATCGCGCCGAGCCAGTACAGCTCGGCCATCTTCGATCCGGTGCGCCCCTACCTGACCGCGTACGGCCTGGCCTTCTTCCTCGGTGGGGTTGGCGTCGTCTGGACCCAGCTCCGGACGGGATCATCGTCTTTCATGCACTGGACGAGCCACCTCATGCTGGCGCTCGGGCTCGTCGCCTTCGGCCCGCCGGTGTCGCTGCCGAATCGCGCCTTCACCTCAATTGCCTTCTACAATGGATTCGGTGTCCTGATCGCCCTCCTGCCCTGGCTGCGCCCGCGCCTCCGGCGGGCCGACCCGCGCTCGTTGCGGACGATGTTGGCGCTCGCATTCGGCCTCGCCGTCTCCGCGCCGCTCGTGGTGACCGTGGCGCTCGTGACGGATCAGGTCGACCGTGCCGCGCGCGCCGAGACGCTCTCGCGGCAGGAAGTCCTCGCGGAGGCGCTCGCGCGCGGCGTCGCGGACTACGTCGGCCTGCACCAGGCGGCGGTCGCCGTGCTCGCGGCCCAGCCCGGCCTGATCGACCTCGGTCCGAGCGCACAGCGAAACCTCCTGCTCGTCTTCAACGCCACCTACGCCGATGCCTTCGCCTTCAGCCTGTACGACAGGGCGGGCTCCGTGCTCGCCTACACGGACGAGCGCCTGCCGCTGGCGGAGCGCTCGCCGCTGTTCGAGGAGGTCCAACGGACCCAGCGCTCGGTGCTCCGCGTGGTCGCGCCGCCGACCGATCGCAACCCGGGCGCCGAGCCCGTCTTCGCGATCGGTGAGCCGGTGCGTGACGGGAACGGCCGGATGGTTGGGATGGCCGCCGTCATCCTCGAATCGGGCCGACTGGCCTCCGTGCTCGGGCGGGCGAGCGTCGGCCCGGGCAGCCAGGTGCTGCTGGTCGATGCCGAGGGACGCTTGATCACCGACGGCGATCCTCGCCGCATCCCTCCCGGCACCGACCTCTCCGCGTCGGTGGCCGGGGCGCGCCTGCGGAGCGGCGAGGCGACCGGCGCCCTCACGTACGGGCCAGCGAACGTCGAGCGCCTGGCCGGCTTCGCGCGGGTACCGGATCTCGGCTGGGGCGTGGTGGTCGAGCTGCCGGCCGCCACTGCCCTGGCCGGCCCGCGCAATGGCCGCGACCTCGCCTTCGCCGTGCTGATCGCGATGATCGCCGTCGCGGTCATCGGCGGTGCGCTGGCGGCCGGCCTGCTCGCCGCGCCGCTGCGCGAGCTCTCGCGGGCCGTCGATGCGCTCGCGATGGGCGGGGCGTCGGCGCCGATCCCGCGCAGCCGCGTGACCGAGCTGAGCTCCCTGTCCGGAGCCTTCGGAAACCTGCGCGACCGACTGGCCGCGCGCACCGACGAGCGCGAGCGGGCCCAGCGTCGGCTCCGCTTCCTGGCCGACGCGAGCAGCCAGCTCGCTGGCTCGCTCGAGTACCGCGTGACGCTCGAGCAGGTGGCCCGGCTGGCCGTGCCGACGATCGCCGACTGGTGCTTCGTGGACGTGCTCGACGAGGACGGGCAGATCCGGCGCGTGGAGGTCGCCCACGCCGATCCGCTGCGGGCCCCGGACGCGGCGATCCTGCGCGCGTATCCGCCGGATCTCGCCATGCCCGAGGGGATCGCGAAGGTCGTGCGGACCGGCGTATCCGAGCTCGTCCCGGCGTTTCAGGGAGACGCGCTGGCCGCGATCACCGTCGACGCCGAGCACCTCCGCGTGACCCGCGACCTCGGCATCGTCTCCTGCATCCGCGTGCCGCTGATCGCGCGCGGGCGGACGCTCGGGGTGCTGTCGTTCCTGACGACCGACTCGGGGCGCATCTTCGAGGCGGCCGATCTCGCCCTGTGCGAAGACCTGGGGCGGCGGTGCGCCGTCGCGATCGACAATGCGCGCCTCTACGAGGAGGCGCAGCGCGCGATCCGCTCGCGCGACGAGTTCCTGTCGATCGCCTCGCACGAGCTGCGCACGCCGGTCACGGGCATCAAGGGGTACGCGCAGATCCTGCTGCGGGCCGAGGCGCGCGGCCAGCTCGACCCGGAACGCCTGCGCCGCTCGCTCACGACGATCGACGAGGCGACGGACCGCCTGACCGCGCTCACCGCCGACTTGCTCGACGTGTCGCGCATCCGCAGCGGCCAGCTCCCGCTCCACCTCGCCCGGATCGACCTCGCCGGCCTGCTACGGAGCGTCATCGGCCGGTACGAGGATCAACTGGACGAGCGGCATCGCCTCATCTCGGCCATCCCGAGCGGTGCGTGGCCCGTGGATGCCGATTCCGGTCGCCTCGACCAGGTCCTGACCAACCTCTTCGACAACGCGATCAAGTACTCGCCAACCGGTGGCGACATCCGGATAACATTGGAGGCACGCGACGACGGCGCGCTAATCGAGATCGTCGATCGAGGAATCGGGCTCCCCGCCGAGAGCGGCGAGACGATCTTCCAGCCGTTCGGCCGCGCCCCGAACGCGGCACGACGGAGTTTGCCGGGCATGGGACTTGGGTTGTACATCTGCCGCACGATCGTGGAGCGGCACGACGGCCGCATCTGGGCGACGAGCGCGGGGGAAGATCGCGGGACGACCTTCGCGCTCTGGCTCCCACTGAGCGGTGCCGAACGGGCGCCCGGCGAGTCCTCCGTCCCGTCGGGCGACGGGGCAGGGAGGCGCTCGGATGCCTGAGCGTGAGCGGATCGACCTCGGGCCGGCCCGTCGCCTGGAAATCGAGCGCGATGGGGACCGGCCTGCGCGTCGGAGCGCCGGGGTGCTGGTCATCGACGACGACGGAAGCATCCGAGACTTCCTGGCCGAGGCGCTGATCGACGAGGGCTACACGGTGCGGACCGCCGACGACGGCAAGCGGGCGCTCGAAGTGCTCGGCGCGTGGCGGCCCGACTTGATCCTGCTCGACCTGATGATGCCGGAGATGGACGGCTGGACGTTCCGCGCCGAGCAGTTGGCGCGCGCCGAGATCGCGGACATCCCGGTGATCGTGCTGTCGGCGGCGCGCGACCTCGAGTCGTGGGCCGCGACGCTGGCACCGGCGGGAGTGTTCTCGAAACCGTTCGACCTGGACGCGCTGCTGGCCGCCATCGATGACGTAGCGAGTCGAGAGTAGACATGCGGCTCCGCGAGGCGACCCACGAGGACGCGGAAGCGATCGCCCGCATCTACAACCAGGGCATCGAGGACCGCGTGGCGACGCTGGAGACCGGGCTACGCACCTCGGAGGAGCGGGCCGAGTGGCTCGCGGCGCGCGGGCCACGCCACCCGGTCTTCGTGGCCCAGGACGACCGGGGCACGGTGCTCGGGTGGGCGTCACTGAACGCCTTCAGCCCGCGCCCGGCCTATGACCGCGTCGCTGATTTCTCGCTGTACGTCGGGCGCGAGCAGCGCGGGCGGGGCATCGGCGGCGCGCTGCTCGGTGCGCTCGAGGAGCGCGCACGGGCGCTCGGGTACCACAAGCTAGTCCTCGCGGCGTTCCCGACGAACCTGCCGGGCATGCGCCTCTACGAACGCCACGGGTTCTCGACGGTCGGCGTGTACCGCGAGCACGGCATGCTCGACGGCCGCTGGATCGACGTGATCGTGATGGAGCGGATCCTCGGCTGAGCGTGAGCCGGGGCGCAAGCGGCATCCGGACCGACCGGTGTTCCAGGGCATCCTATTCCTGCTGCACACCGGGATCGCCTGGGAACATCTGCCTCAGAAGCGTGGTTTCGGATCGGGCATGACCTGCTGGCACCGTCTGGCGGCAACCGCAACGACATCGCCCAGCTGATCCCACTGCTTCAGGCGGTGACGCCAGTGCAGGTCAAGCGAGGCCGGCCCCGGCCCCCCCGGACTTGGTGCTCGGCGACTGCGGCTACGACCACGACAAGTACCGCCGCTGGAGACGCCTGGCAGTTGTCGCGATAGGCGTGCTTAAGACGGCGTGCGGCCCATGGGAGATCCTCTCGGTCGATGTACCGCCGTACGCGGCGCGCCGACGCTTCGTGAGGAAGTTGACCGTCCACAGCGGACAAGAAAGAGGAAGGAGAGTACCCACTCCTCCTCATTCTAAATATATAGCGCACCGAGGGGCTTGCGGCAAGACCCGAGGCGTGCCGCAGAATCGCCGACCGTGGCCTGAATCTACGGACATGGGAGTCGCGACATGCGTGTCGTATTGACGACGTATGGGTCGCGCGGGACGTCGAACCGATGGTGGGACTCGCGGTGCGGTTGCGGGCACATCGAGTTCCCCGGGGTGGGTTCCGACGACCGGCCACCTGATCGCCGAGGTCGAGCTGGCCGAGGAGCCGGAATAGGGCCTACGTCGCGACGCGCTCGGGATCCATTCCTTGAGCAGCATGGGGGATGCGGGTCCGGTGAGACGCCGCGACATTCTTGAGAGAACGCACAAGGGAGGGAGCGGATGGGCTGCTACGTGTTGGGTTTCCAGGAGATCGACCAGACGCAGGTCGCGGTCGTTGGCGGCAAGGCCGCGCACCTGGGGGAGCTTTCGCGGATCGAAGGCCTCCGCGTGCCGGCTGGCTTTTGCGTGACGACGGACGCCTTCCAGCGCATCATGGCGGACGCGCCGTCGATCGACGATCGGCTCGATCGGCTGTCGCGCTTGAAGCCGGACGACCGGGAGGCGATCCGCGCGCTCAGCGCGGAGATCCGCCGGACCCTCGAAGGGATCGCCATCCCCGACGATCTGGCGGCGGCGATTACCCGCCCGCTCGCCCGGCTCGGCGAGCACGCCGCCTACGCCGTCCGATCCAGTGCGACGGCGGAGGACTTGCCGACGGCCTCCTTCGCGGGCCAGCA
>Ga0136611_10000799_pt1 | contig 21143 bp, 18 predicted proteins | sample AntDrymUQ2232306_2_FD_106645 | JGI IMG/M metagenome (GOLD analysis project Ga0136611, IMG submission 106645) | Polar desert sand microbial communities from Dry Valleys, Antarctica - metaG UQ223 (23.06) | ecosystem: Environmental > Terrestrial > Soil > Desert | place: Antarctica: Dry Valley...
CACGCGCTCGACCTTGCGGACATGGATGGCGACGGGCTGAAGGATATCGTGACCGGAAAACGCTTCTGGGCGCACGGCCCCGGCGGGGATGCGGACCCGAACGGGACGCCGGTGCTTTACTGGTTCAAGCTGTCGCGCGAGGGCGGCGCGGTGAAATGGACGGGGAACCTGATCGACGACGCGAGCGGCGTCGGCACGCAAGTGGTTGCGGGGGATATCAACGGGGACAAGAAGCCGGATGTGGTCGTCGGCAACAAGCGCGGCGCGTTTGTTTTCCTGCGCCGATAGGAGGGCGGTCCAGCACTCCTCGAGGGCACTCCGTTGAGCCTTCCGTCGTGGTAACCCGGAAACATGCATCCGCAATGCGACCGCCGACGTAAGGGACAATGCACGGAGCGGATCGCTCACGGTGCAAAACCACAACACCTGAAACGATGCGCACCACGAACACCTTTGCCCTTATCGCCACCGGACTTCTCGCCGCAGGCGCGAGCAGCCCGGCTGCGACGATCATCTACGGTCTCACGGCGACAAATCAGATCGTCTCGTTCAACTCTGCGGCGCCCGGATTAATCACCAGCACGGCCGTCATCTCGCAGCCGGGGATTATCGACATCGACGGCTACCCGGCAAACGGCCAACTCTACGGAATGAACGCGAGCGGTGCCGCGTTCATCATCAATCCCACGACTGGCGTCGCGACTCCCGCGGTGACGCCGGGCGGCTCCGTTGGCACGGTCACCGATTTCGATTTCAATCCGGCCACGGACCGGTTCCGCATTTTCTCCACTGGCGACCAGAACTTTCGGATGGTGCCGGATTTCACGACGAATAATCCGGGCAAGGCCGGCGCGGTGACTGCCGATGGCACGTTCTCGAACACCGCGTTCGAGCTGGTCGGGAATGCTTATACGAACAACTTCGACACCCAGGGAGGCGCGACGACGCTTTACAGTATCGACACCGCGACGAACGCGCTGGTCGTCCACAGCGTCGCACCGCAATTCAACACAGTGGCGGCAGTGGGCACCGGCCTCGGAATCGGAGAGGTGGGCTCTGCTGTCGGCTTTGACGTCGCGCAGGATAACGTCGCATATCTGAGCAATGGGAACACGCTTTACACGGTTGATCTCGCGACCGGCGCGGCGACATCCATCGGCCCGGTTACGGGAGCACCGAATCTCGTGAGCATCGCCGCCGCGGTCCCGGAGCCAGGCACGGCGATGCTCGTCAGTCTCGCGCTGGCGGGTTTGGTCCTGCGTCGGCGGCAGGCTTAAAGCCTTTGTTCGTCACAGTGGGGCGCCGTTCTCCGGAACGGCGCCCTTCTTTTATTGCGCAGGGGCGGGAGCGGAAGGTGCACGGGCTTCGGACCGGCGGAGGATTCGAAACTGCAGCTTGGGTAAGAGTAACGCTGGCAGGCAGCGCGAAATTCCCTTAAAATGTTTGCATTAAAACCCGGGGTGCCGGGTTGTCCGAACCTGAGCGCCTCCCTGAACCACTGATTCGTATGTTTGGAACAAAACAAAAAAAGAAAGCCATCTGGGTGCAAACCGCTCTGGAGCGCTATGAGCGGCCCCTGTTGCAGTATGCGATGAGCATCGTGCAGGATATCGACCGCGCCCGCGACATCGTGCAAGAGACGTTCATGCGCCTGCACAACCAGGAGCAGGAAGCGATCGAGGGGCACCTTTCGCAGTGGCTGTTTACGGTCTGCCGGAACTGTTCGCTGAAGTCCCTCAAAAAGGAAGACCGCTACATCTACGTTGAAGCGCAGGAGTTCGAGTCGAAGAAGTGCGAACGCCTCACCCCAGCGATGGAGTTGGAGCGAAAGGAACGGACAACCCGAGTCATGGAGCTCGTGGCGGAGTTGCCGAAGAATCAGCAGGAGGTGGTCCGCCTGCGTTTCATGCACCACCACAGCTATCAGGAGATCAGCGATATCACCGGCCTGAGCGTGGGGAATGTCGGGTTTTTGCTCAACGCAGCGATGCGCAATCTTCGCGGGAAGCTCGAGCGGGACGACAAGGATGAGAAGATCATTTATTTGACCAAGATGGCGTCGTGAGGGGAAAATTTTCGGATCAAGATTTAACGGATTACGCGCTCAACGAGCTTGAGCCAGCAGATCGGCTCTACATTGAGTCAATGCTCGCGGTGTCCGAGGAGTGCCGGAATGACGTCTATCGGACGATCGAGTTGGCGCAGACGATCGAGAGCGGGTTTGAGCGCGACGCCGCCTCAATTCAGGACCTCCGCCTGAGACCAGCGCAGCGCGCGAATTTGACGCGGCCGCATTACACCGGACGCTATTTGCTTCGTGAGGCTGCCTCCGTGATTGGGCTCGCAGCTTGTGTCGCGTTTGCGATCACCGCGTTCGGGCATGTTAATCGCGCGAACGCGAACTCCTCCGCTGGGCGCCTGGCGCAGGACGTCTCGACGAAAGTCTCGGCCACCGTTGCTCAGGCGGTGCACTCCCCCGAATCTGTGGACATGAAGGACGCGTTCGAAAGTCTTCGAGCGATGGTCTCGGACCCCAGCAACTGGCTTCCGTTGAGCGAAGGCATGCCGAAGCCGGCAGAGCTTTGCACCCCGCCCACGTTTATTCTGGAAAGCGCTCAGTTGAGTTCTGCCGATCTCGGGCAGTGACCTTCGCCGGCTTTCCGGCCGTCTTCCTAGAACCCCGTTCCCTGCCGCCCCGCGGAAGGGCGTTCCTTTTTCGCACCTTTGAAACCTCGCACGAAAACTCGTATGACCACCATAGCGCCCACCCTCGAAACTCCCACAACCCCACCAGCGGAATCGGCCGAACCGCTCGATGACAAAGCTGCGGCAGAACTGCTCCTCAAGGCGAACCGTGCGATCACGGAGGAAATGGGGAAGTTCATCGTCGGGCAGCAAGCGGTGATCGAGCAGCTTTTCATTGCAGTGCTCGCGGGCGGACATTGCCTGCTCGAGGGCGTCCCCGGCCTCGCGAAGACAGCGATGATCCGGACCTTGTCGCAGACCATGAATCTCGGCTTTCGCCGCATCCAGTTCACGCCCGACCTGATGCCTGCGGACATCACTGGCACGGACATCATTCAGGAAGACCCGACAACCGGACACCGGCGGTTCGTTTTCCAAAAGGGGCCGATCTTTACCCAGATGTTGCTCGCGGATGAAATCAACCGCACCCCGCCAAAAACACAGGCGGCACTGCTCGAGGCGATGCAGGAAAAGTCGGTGACGATCGGCGGGCACACGATGAATCTGGATAAGCCGTTTTTCGTGCTCGCGACGCAAAACCCCATCGAACAAGAGGGCACGTATCCGCTGCCCGAAGCGCAGCGGGATCGGTTCCTCTTCCTCGTCAAAGTCGACTATCCGGATCGCGAGGAGGAGCGCCAGATCATCGCGCGCACCACAGGGACATTTGATGCGGAGATCTCCGCCGTGATCGATGGGCCGCAGATCCTTGAACTGCAAAAGGTCGTCCGCAAAGTGCCGGTGCCCGATCACGTCATGGATTTCGTGCTCGATCTCGTCCGCTTCACGCGGCCGAACGCGACCGACTCACCCGCTTTCGTCAAGGAACTCGTCGAGTGGGGTGCCGGTCCACGCGCCTGCCAAAACCTGGTGCTCGCCGGCAAGGTTCGGGCGGTTTTGAACGGTCGCTTCCACGTCACCGACGACGATATCGAGGCGCTTGCGCATCCTGTGCTGCGCCACCGTATTGTGCCGACGTTCAACGCCGAGGCGGAAGGCATCAAGGCCGACGATATCGTCACGCGAATCCTCGCAGCGGTGCCGCGCGGAGAAGCGAAACGCGTCATCTAACTGCCGCTCGTCGACTTGCACCGTCGCACTGGCGCCCGCGCCATGCGAACGCTCCGCACTCGGCAACTGGTGGTGGCAAACTGCTAATCCACAGTCGTGTCTCACGTCTCCGACTTTCTCCGCCCCGCTGATCTCCAGAAGATCAGCAATCTGCAGGTGCTTGCCCGCCAGGTCGTGGAGGGCTTTACCTCCGGCCTTCATCGCTCGCCGCATAAGGGTTTCAGCGTCGAGTTCAAGCAGCATCGGCAATACGTCCCCGGGGACGAAATCCGGCACATCGACTGGCGAGTTTTCGGACGGAGCGACCGCTTCTACATCCGGGAATACGAAGAGGAGACGAACCTCCGGAGCACGCTGATCCTCGATCGCAGCGGCTCAATGGGCTATGCCGGCGCGAGCGGGGTGAGCAAGTTCTCCTACGCGACCAAGCTCGCGGCGTGTCTCTCGTATCTGATGCTGCAGCAGCAGGACAGCGTCGGGCTCGTGACGTTTGACACCAAGATTCGGCGTTACATTCCCCCGCGTGCTCGCGTGAGTCACCTCAAGGTTTTGATGGATGAACTCGAAAAAGGCGGCGTCGGCGGCGAGACGGAGCTCGGTGACGTTTTCCACGACCTCGTGCCGAAACTGCATCGTCGCGGCCTGCTCGTCATTATCAGCGACTGCTTCGGCGACGTCGGCAAGTTCCTGAAGGCGATGGCGCATTTCCGGCATGCCTTTCACGAGATCCTCGTCTTCCAGATTTGGGACCGCGACGAACTCGATTTCCCTTTTCGCGGCTGGACGCAATTCGACTGCCTCGAACAGGCCGACCACAAGCACCTGCTCGATCCGGTGCTTCTGCGGCAGGCGTATCTCGCGAATCTCGAGCGCTTCCGGGACGATCTCACGCGTGGCTGTCGACGGCATAAGATCGATCTGGTCCCATTCGTGACCGATCAGCCCTATGCGGAGGCGCTTGCCGCTTACCTCAGTCGCAGGAGGGCGCTCGGATGAGCTCACCGCGAACATTGCGGACACTTAGCGAGGCTAGCGCGACATGAATTTCCTTAATGCAGCGCTCCTCGCTGGCGCTTTTGCGGTGGCGATCCCGATCATCATCCATCTCTTTCACAAGAGCAGGTTCAAGATCGTCAAGTGGGGCGCGATGCATCTGCTCGAGGCGGTCATCCGGCAGAACCAACGGCGCGTCCGGATCGAGCAGTGGATTCTCCTGGCGATTCGTTGTGCGATTCCGTTGCTCCTCGCATTGGCCATGGCGCGCCCGATCTGGCAGGGCGCGGCGAAGTTGCTCGGCAACGCGAAAACCTCAACGCTCGTGTTGCTCGACAACAGTTACTCAATGGAAGCGGGCCGTGCGGGCACATCGAACTGGGCCATCGCCCGGGATGAGGCGGGGCGGATCATCGGTGACCTTAAGCCTGGCTCCGAATCGTCGGTGATTCTGATGGGCGAAGGTGGAACCGGCTTGCTCGATACGCCAACTTACGAAACCGGGCGGCTCATCCAGGCCCTGAACAAGGCGGACGCGGGTTTCGGAACGGCAACCATTCCTGCCGCCCTCGATTTCGCGGCGAATACCTTTGGCCAGATGCATGAGCCGGTGCGGCAAGTGATCGTGATGACTGACTTCCAACGGGTCAGCTTCCCGGCGCAGGAAGACAAGCAGCTCGGAGAGATGTTCGACCGCCTCAAGAAGCAAGCTGCTCCGCCGGCAATTACGCTCTTCGATGTTGGAGCCGAGGTGAAAGATAACGTCGCCATCGAGTCGCTCGATTTCACGCGGCTGACGGTCGGGATCGGTCAGAAAGTTGCGATCCGCGCGAACCTGCGCAATTTCGGGGACGCAAAATGGCCCGACCTCCGCGTCCTCTTCAAGGTCGACGGGAAAGATAAGAGCGTCTCGCAGATCAGTCTCGGCGCTCGCGAAAATGGACAGGTCCTGTTCACGCATGCGTTTGATACGGCTGGCTCACATGTCGTCGAGGTGACTGCTGAAGCCGACACCCTCAAGGCCGACAACAGCATGCTTGCGAGCATGCCCGTGCGCGACAAAGTCCCGCTGCTCCTGGTGAATGGCGACCCAAACCCGGAGCCGCTGAAAGGCGAGACGGATTTCGCAGAGATTGCGCTGCAACCGTTCAGCTCCGCCAAAGTGGAATCAGCTGATCTTATCCAAACGCGGGTCCTCACCGCCGAGGCGCTCAATGCAAAGGCGCTGCAGGAGTCCTCAGTCGTGGTGCTCGCGAACGTGCGAAAACTTACCGACGAACAGTTGCGCGCTCTGGAGGATTTTGTTCGCCTCGGCGGCGGGTTGCTCGTGTTCCCTGGCAACCGGGTTGATCCTGCGTGGTGGAACTCCAGTTTTCTCCGCGAAGGCAAGGGGCTACTGCCGTTCGCGCTCGGGACACTGTCCGGAGAAACGCGGGAAAACGCGCCCGCGGTCAGCGTGATCTCGCAGCGCTTCGAGAATCCTGCGCTCGAACTCTTTAACGATCCGCGGAACGGCTCCCTCGCCGACGCGGCGATCAAGCTCTGGTTCAAAATGAAGGAGCCGCAAAATCCGTCCATGGGAGCAACGGATGCCACGGTCCTTGCGCGGCTTGAAAGCGGCGATCCGTTCCTCGTCGAAAAGAAATTTGGTGAAGGGCGGGTCATCGCCTGCGCCACCGCGCTCGACGCGGATTGGAGCAATTTGCCGATGCGCCCTTTGTATCTCCCGCTGCTGCAACGTCTCTCGGTTTATCTCGCATCCAACGTTTTCCCTCCCCGCAACCTTGGCGTGGGGAAACCCCTCCTCGCGCTCCTTCCCGTGGCTGACGTGAACAAGGAGGCGACCGTGACCACCCCCGGTGGAGAAGCGGTGAAGATCAAGGCTGTGAAACGCGGCGAGCGCGCGGTGATCGAGTATCTGAATACCCAGCGCCCGGGCCTCTACACGCTCGAGCCGCCGACCGGCGGTATCGTGCACTATGTGGTGAATGCAGATCGACGTGAATCGGACCTCGCGAAACTTTCGGAGAAAGAGATTGGCGACCTGGCGAGGCAGCACAACGTCGCGCTCGTCCGCTCAGGGGCTGAGTTCAAGGCACTCGAGCAAACGCGCCGCTACGGCACGGAATGGTGGAAGCTCATTCTTTGGGCATTGCTCGCGCTCATCTTCCTCGAGCTGATCCTTCAGCAGATCTTCGCTGGTCTCCGCGGCAAACGGCCCGCGCCGGCAACGGGCCCAATGTTCGGCTCACCGGCCACGGCACGCGCTGCTGCCGAAATGGAGGCTGCGCGATGACTGAAAAGGTCGAAACAACACTGCGCTGGGTGGGCGATTGGCCATGGTGGATTGGCGTCCCGGCAGCCCTCGTGCTCGGTATCACCGCATGGCTCTTATATCGGCGCGATGTCGGCACGATGCCGGCGTGGATGAGGGCGTTGCTGCCAGCACTGCGTGCGCTCGCGGTCGTGATGATTGTGCTGATGCTCAGTGGCCCGGTGCTGCACCATCGGAAAACGGTTGGGGAACTCGCGAAGCTTTGGATCCTTGTGGACAGCTCCGCCTCGATGACCCTGAGCGATTCTTCGATGGAACTCGGACGCAAAGCGTTGATCCTTCAAAAGCTCGGGCTGCTGCCACCCGACGCAGTAAAGCTAGATCTCCCGAAAGGCGTGGAAGCGCTCAGCAGCGCTCAGGCTGCCGCGCAACGCGCTCTCGCAATCGCTGGGATCGATGAGGCGCAGTGGAAAAGCGCAGCAGGTGAATTTGAGAAACACGTCGGTGCAGCGGGGGCGGCGGTGACAACCGCCGCGAATGACGGCGACCGGGTGGAGCGGTTTCGGCGAGAGTTGCTCGATCCCGCGAAAGAGCTCAATCAGCGCACGCCCAAGCAGATCGACGATCGGACCCGCGCCGTTCAGGATCTCGGAAAGCTGAGCGATGTCGCGCGCCGCTGGCAAAATGAACTGCAAGAGCGGTTCACCGCGTCGCTGGCCTCGTTGTCCGCGGGCGATTCGCCCCTGCGCACGGCGGTATCAAAATTCGACGCCATGCCGCGCTGGCAGCGTGTTCAAGCAATGTTGCTTGAGGCGGGAGAGCCGAAGCTTCTCGGCAAGCTGGCGCAGACTTACGACGTCCAGTTGCTTGCAGCAGACGGCCCGGATGCCAAAGCCATCTGGCAGCCGACGGCGAAGACATCCGCACTTCCCGCGTCACTGCCAAAGCCCGCCGCGGAAGCCACCGATCTAAATGGCGCATTGCGGAGCGGCATCGGCGGGCAGGAAAGAGAGCTGCGTGGCGCGGTCGTCCTCATCTCAGACGGGCAGCACAATGAAGGCGAAACACCGATCGAATTCGCGAAGCTCCTGGCAGAGCGTCAGACGCCGGTTTACGCAGTCGGCATCGGCAGCCAGAATCGGCCCCGGGATCTTGCGATCATCAAAGTAAGCAGTCCCGGGTCGTTGTTCTTCGAAGATCGGGTGCGCGGAGAGATCATCCTGAAAGACGACGTTCCAGTTGGCCAGGCGTTCACCGTCGCGATCAAGGACGGCGAGAAGACCGTTTGGGAAGCGAAGCTGCTCAGCGAAAACAAGCCCGTGCGTCGGGTGCCGTTCGACTTCGAACTGAAGCCGCTTGCCGAGCCGCGGATGAAAGCCGACGCGACGGAGAACAACGGAGCGGAAGTCTCGGGATTCCCTGTGGAGTTGCGCGTTTCGATTGCTCCGCTGGATGGCGAACGAGAGCTCAGCAATAACGATGGAACGCTCCGGTTTCGTGCGGTTACGCAGAAGCGCAAGATTCTGATCGTTGATGGGCGTTCGCGTTGGGAAACGCGTTACCTGCGGAACATGTTCGAGCGCGACGAGCAGTGGGAGGTCACGACCGTTTTTGCGGGGAGCAAAGCGGGCGATGCAGGCCTGCCGCGTGGCGAGAAGGCGGACCAACTCCCGCCCGATCGTGAGCGCCTGGACGCTTTCGATTTGATCATTTTCGGTGAAGTCCCGCGCGCGCTGTGGAAGGGCGACGAGTTGCAGTGGATCCGGGAGTTTGCCGAGCGTCGGGGCGGAGCGATCGTCTTCATCGACGGGCCTCGGGGACGTTTTGCGGAATACAAAGACACGCCGCTGGCGCCGCTCTTCCCCGTCGATTTCGTTGAGGCGGCGCCGAGTAGGGAGGGCATTCAGCGCCTCATTCTGACAGAGCGCGCGATGGCACTAGCGCCGTTCGCGCTCATGGCGGAACGCGAGCCGAACGCGGAGACGTGGGCAAAGCTGCCTGCCCCGCATTGGCTTTCCGGGGCGCGCCCGCTCGCCGGCGCGGAGGTCTTGCTCGAAGCGGAAGTGAAGGGTCAGCGTGTGCCCGCTGCGGTTGTTCGCACCTTTGGAGCCGGGACGATCTTCTATCACGCGTTCGAAGACTCATGGCGCTGGCGTTTTGAAGTCGGCGATCAGTGGAGCGTGAAATACTGGAACCAGGCGGCCAATTGGGTCGCGGAACTGCCATTCGCCGTGCGGGACAAATTCGTCTCACTCGACGCGGGGGCAATCACCTACGAGCCGGGAGCCAGCGCTGACTTGCGCGTGCGGCTGCGCGACAGCGAAGGCAAGCCAGTGAGCAATGCGACGGTCGATGCCGTGCTCTCCCGCGAAGGGAAGAAGGTCGCGACCATCCGATTGGCGGCTGATGAAAGCGGAAGTGGCCTTTTCCGCGGAAAAACTGCCGCGCTGCAACCGGGCGATTACGAAGTCGCGGTGGAATCGCCAGCGATTCCGGAGAGCCAACTGAAAGCTCGGACGCAATTCAAAGTTGAGCCGCGAGAAACTGGAGAGCTGGTGCAATTGTCCCTCAACGAAGACTTGTTGCGGCAAGTTGCCGCCGCCAGCGGGGGGCAATATCTGCGCGAGGAAAACATCGACCAACTGCCCGCATTGCTGGCGCCGATGAGCCAGGGAAAAGTCGAAGAGACGGACACGGTGCTCTGGCAGAGCTGGTGGTGGTTTGTCCCGCTCATCGGGTTGCTCACCGCCGAGTGGCTGCTGCGCAAGCGCGCTGGGATGCTGTAGGCATTTCAGCCGCCGGCCGGTGCTAGCTAGTCCGGCGCGATGGCAGTGGGCGCAAGGATTGCGTCCTTCATCCCATGAAGGAGCTTTTTGTCTGCGGGAACGATCGTCGCAAGCGCACCCCTGAGCTCAGCACGACCATCGATCACGAAATAATATGGGCAGAGCCGGACGCGACCGCGCATCGTTTCCACAGCGCCGGCTGCGGTATCGAAGAACGGTTGCTCAACAATCCGGCCCTTGTGGAATCGCTGAAGGATCCAGGGGTGATGCGCGAAGTCGTTGACGGCGCGATCGACCGCGCCTTCCCATTCGCGCTGCGGGAGATCGGAGCCGATGTGAACACTTCGACTGCCCCAGCCGATCTCTGAGAAGCCGCTGATTTTCAGGACAAGGTCGCGCTGCTTTTGGCTGAAGAGGGCGAGTTCGCTCCAGGCGTTAATTTCCAGTCCGGGAATCACCGCATGTTGCGGAAGCGGCGTCGGATCGACGATCCATGAGTAGGGGATACGTTTCTGCAGCTCGAGCCAGTGGCGCTCGCTTAGCTCTCGACGCCAATAATCGCGGAGGGGGCGTATCCAGAACAGCGCCAGCCAAAGTTTTTCCTCGAGGAACGCCTTGATCGGCGGAGTGATGCTGGGCAAGTCGAGGAGCTCTTGCGCAGGGAGATTTGGCAAGTCGAAGAGTTCGAAGAAGCGATACGCCGGTGCTCGAGGGTTGAGGGTGGAAAACTGCGCCGGATCTTCGGCGGAGAGAACCCGCTGGCCCGTGTTCCTCGCGATCCATTTCATTTCCGGGCGGTAGGTCGCGGATTCGTGCGAGATCAGGATGTCGCCGGCGATCGAGGCGAAGCCGTCGATCATGCCTCGCGCACCACCAATGATATCGTGCGTGCCGAATTGCGCGTAGGTCTCGTTCAGCCATGCGGTGAGGCCGATCCCTCCGGGCACGGAGTCGAGTTCGACGATCGAGAATCCTTCTTCAGTCAGGACCAGGTCCGGGCGGATGATCGCGGGCAATTCGACCCGGTGTTCCTTTCGCCGTCCGCGCTCAACGAGTTCCGGCGGTTTCCCTCGATCAAGGTAATCGGCGATCCAAGGCGGCGCCTTTCCGGCGACGCTGCGAAAGTAGAGCTCGTTACAGGCGCGCTGGAAAACGAGCAAACGGTGCCCGAGCTTCTCGAGCTGTTCCGAGAACGCCCGGCTGATCAGGAACGGTTGCGGCGAGAGCAGAAACGACTTCTCCGCAAACAGTCCTTCGGGCGGGATAGCGGCCTGGATCGCCGTGATGCGGGATTCAGGAGACATCCGCGGGGCAAAGCCTGAAGTGGGAAATGGAAGACGGCTCGATCACAGCAGCATCTTCAGGGCTCCTCGGACGAGTTCCTCGGTTTTCTGCGTCGAGCCGCCTTTCTCCCACACCTGCTTCACGACCTTGTGAGCGTCGACCTGCTTGTAGCCAAGCGAGATCAGCGCAAGCACGGCGTCGTTCACTTGAGTCTCCTCGGGAGTTGGCGCATGCGCCGCGCTGGCAGCTTCCCACGCCGCGGCGATACCCACCTTGTCCTTGAGTTCGACAATGATCCGCTCTGCGGTCTTCTTGCCGATGCCTTTCGTTTTTGCGAGCAGCCCCGCATCGCCCGCGACAACGGCTGCCTTGAAACTCACCACGCTGATGCCGCTCAGAACGTCCAGGGCAGTCTTCGGTCCGATCCCGCTCACGTGATTCACCAGAAGCCGGAAAAGGTCGCGCTCCCCGGACGTCGCGAAGCCGTAAAGAATGTGCGCGTCTTCCCGGACCTGAAGGTGCGTTAAGATTTTGATCGGCTGCCCGGCAGGAGGGAGCCTGTCGTAGCTCGAAAGCGGGATGAACACGTGATAACCGACGCCATGCACTCCTACGACAACATGGGTTGGCAGCGCTTCGAGCAAAGTGCCTTCCAGAAAAGTAATCATCAACAGCGGGAGCGAAGCGGCGGATTTAGGCGTTCGGCGCTCCTATTGGCGATGGTTTTGTCGCCGCTTCTCGCCAGCCGAGCGCGAGCGCAGGATATCGGTGGCAACCGGGAGGCCGATCTCCGCGTGTGGCTCGATCCCAAATTCATGCGGGCGCCGGTGGCGGGACCCTTTGCAGGCGCCAGGAAGACGGAATTGGTCGCGGGATTCCTAACTCTTCGCGAGCTTGCGCCTTGCTCACCAGGAACGCTCGAGTCGTTGAAGCTCACGTGGGAGCAGCTCGCGGCGCGCGGTCGGGCCAACGCCGCGGCCGAACTCGCGGACTTGAAGCCGCGCTATGAGCGCAACTCGAAGAACGTGATCACGTATGCCGCCCTCGAGTCGGATCGCCCAATTGTCTCGTGCGCGGTCCTCGCACCGAAGTTCCTCGAACTCTTCAAGGACACCTTGGGCGAAAAGGTGCTAGTCGTCGTCCCGAGCCGTTTCAGCGCGTTTATTTTCCCACGCCTGGCGAGCGAACATCTGCAATTCTCACCGATGATCTTCCGGGCGTTCCGCGCGACGGCGTGGCCCGTCAGCGTCGAACTTTTTGAGGTCAGCGCCGAAGCCGGGTGGAGATGTATCGGCGCCTATGAAGAGCCGTAATCGCCTTCTTCGCCAATCCTGAAAAGCCCGAGTAAACAGGCAAAAAGCGGGTCAAACCGCTCGTTTTTCGCAAAAATGCGGAGATTTTTCGTGAGAATGCAAATCCGGTATGTTACCCTCGCCGCCCTATGTCTATTCCGAAGAGAACTGCGTTTTCACGTCGGCTGCCCGATTTAGTTACCGAAGAACTCGCTGCCGCCCTTTCGCTCCGCACGACCTACGAATTTAAGACGTTGTTTGAGGTCGTTTATGAGAAGCTACGCGCCCGTAACGCAGTGAGCGGTGGCGAAGAAATGCTCCGCTTGCGAGCCTACGAGAAGCTGCAGAACCTCGTTGGCCGCGGGATGGTGAAGAAGGACGGGAAGAAGTATAAAGGCATCCCGAAGCTCCTCGCGACGATTGAGATCATCCCACCTCGTGTGCCGGGAGCGCATGCGGCGCCACCAGCGACCCCGCCCGCGCCGATCGCCGCTTAGCTTCACCTCTCCCGCAGATGCTCGAGCAATACCTGCCCGTCCTGCTGCAGATCGTCGTCGCAGTGATTTTCGCGGCATCGGCGCTCGGCCTCAGCGTGCTGCTCGGGAAAACCGGCCGGCGGAACGCGACGAAAGATTCTGCCTACGAGTGCGGCATGCTGCCAGAAGGTCCAGCACAGCCGCGCTTCGCGGTGAAGTTCTACCTGGTGGCGATGCTTTTCATCCTCTTCGATATCGAGGTGGTCTTCATGTATGCCTGGGCTTCCGTTTACCGGGAACACCTTGCGCTGCATGGCACGACCATTTTCTGGAGCATGCTGAGCTTTATCGGGATCATCACCGTCGGCTACGTCTACGCGATCAAGAAGGGCGTGCTCGACTGGAAGCGAAATTAATCCGCCGCGAATCGACTCGTCAGGGCGCCCTGCCGAATCCGGTAGGGCGCCTGCTTTGTTCAGGATCAGAGCAGTTCGAGTTGCTCGCCGTGTTGGTGCTCACTGGCTTCGAGAACAGGCTCCGGAAGCTGGATCTCGAGCACGTCCGCCAATCGCCGCACCGAGTGCGGCGCGAACCCTTCGAAATGGTTGTTGATGTAGACGAAGACGTTCCCGACCTCCGCAACCGCGGCTTTCAACTTCTCGCTCCAGTGGCTGAGGCTCGCTTCGCGCGGCCACGCCAATTCCCGGTAAGTAAATGCGCGCGAACCATCGCCTCGGAATTTCCGGTCCAAGTCCCCGAGCAACCGGAGAAAGACGAAGTCAGTCGTCCGCGGGAGGAACTCAAACGCTGCTTCTGAGGAGCGTTCGAGTTCCGTCACATCCGTCCATGCCCAGCAGATGTGGTGCTCCTCGAGCAAGTGAACAATCCTCGGCACGTGCCACGCGTTCTCGCGGAACTCGATCGCGAAACGAAACCCGCCCGGAAGCTGCCGCACAAACTCCCGTAACGCTGCCTCATCGCGCGCCAGCGTGAAGTATGGCGGAAGCTGCACGAGCACCGCCCCGATTTTTCGCCGGAGCGGCGCGATGCCCGCAAAGAATTCGGCGAGTGGCTCCTCGCAATTGCGCAGCTTGCGGTCGTGCGTGATCTCCCGTGGCATTTTCAGGGAAAAAACGAAGTCGTCCGGCGTGGCATCGAGCCAGTGCCCCGCGACATGCGGACTCGGCGCGTGGTAAAAAGTCGAGTCGACCTCGACCGAGGTGAAATGCCGCGCGTAATACGCCAGCCACTCGTTCTGCGGCAGGTGCTCGGGATAGAACGCGCCACGCCAATCCTCAAAACTCCACGCGCACGTGCCGAGTTTGATCCGCGGCGTCTCCTCGTTCAAGGGCGCCGATGTTTGAACAACAGCCGCGCATAAACGCGCGCGAGCACCGCGCCGCTGACGGAGCCGCTGAAGACATCGCCCGGATAATGCGCGCCGAGATACACCCGGGAGAACGCCACCAGGCCCGCGATCGCGTAGAACACCTGCGCCTGCCGCGGATAATGGCGCGCCAGTAACACTGCTCCGGCGAATGCCGACGCACTGTGACCCGACGGGAAGGAATAGCTGGCGGGCTTCCGTCCGACCACCACTGCGCGCAGGAGATCGATGAATGGGCGCCGGCGCCGGAACCACGCCTTCATCGGATATTCGACCGTGATCGTCGCGAGCCAGAGCGCAGGTGCAACGCCAACAACCGCTTTCCAGCCGCGCCGCCGATCGATGAGCAAGCCTGCGAGCAGGATCACGAGCCAGCCTGTGCCGGCCGTCATTACCCAGCTGAACCGGCTGATAAACTGATCCACCACGCGGGGGTGCGGAAGGTGGTTCAGTTCGATGAAAAGCGTTGCATCCAGCGCTTGAAGCGGCCGCAGACGCCGGAACAGCTCCCGTCGCAGCAGGCGCCGCGCGCGCCGAACGTCTTGTGGAGGAGGTGGGCTGTCGCTCGTCATGCCGGTGGCGGCGAGCACCGCACCGTCTAGCACCGGTTTGTCAGCGTCCGCAGCGCCGGCAGATTGCGCGGCGATCTCCGTGATCACGGCAGCCGGCTTGGCTTCCGGCGAGGCGGAGTTCACCGTCTCGACGATCGCAGCCGCCTGTGAAGCAGGTGTCGATTCGCCACTTGCTTCGGCCACGGCCGCCTCGGTGACCGTTGGCAGCGCCTCAAGCTCATCGATCACTTGCGCGGCTTGCGCGGGCGTCTTTACCCCTGCAATGCCTTCCTTCAGCGCCCTCTCCACCCGCTCCTGTGCAGCTTTTGTCTCCGGCTCAGCCATGCGCAGCGTCAGCAAGTTGTTCTTCAACTCGAGGGAGTGGAAGCGCCACCGGAGGATCTTCGTCGCCCTCCACCATCTTCCGTGATGGAGCGAACACCCGCAGGGCGCGCGCCAGCACTCGGAGGCGCACTGGCGTTTGCCCGAGTGGATGGCCATCCACGTGCACCGGAATCGGCGTGGGGCAGACGAGCCGAACTTCGGCAGCGGTGTAGGTCTCCAGCTTCGGCGAGTAGTGGTATTTCCCGCGCGCAATCGAACGGAAATGCCGCACCAGTTCCCATTTGCTGAAATTGCGATACACCGAAATCGTGAGTAACCCGTCGCTCAGCCGCGCACCGGGGGCCACCGTGAAACCGCTGCCGTAATAGGGGCCATTGGCCGCGACGACGAGCAGTGCGCGGCGGCGTAACGTCCGCCCCGCGAGCACCCGTGCACCGGATTCCCGCGACGCATCGGCCGAAAGCGCCTCCCCGACGGGCCGGTCGAAAGTAATCTCGAACGTCTGTTTCCGAAACTGCAGCGTGAGAGCGGCGGCTTGCAGAATGCGAAACCAACGCCCGCCCTTGATCTCTTCGCCGATCGGGAAAAGCGTTGCGTCGAGCCCGGCGCCCGCAGCCTCGAAAAAGACGTGCTCATCATTCGCGATCCCCGCATCGATCTGCCGCACCCGCCCTTCTGCGATCACGCTGCAGGCGCGACGAAGGTCCGCAAGAATCCCGAGACTCCGCGCGATGATCTTAAACGTCCCGATCGGCAGCACCCCCAAGGCCGCGAGGCGCTCCACTAACTCGCGCGCAACCTCGCTGACGGTGCCATCCCCTCCCCCAACGAGAACGATCTCGACACCCGCTGCCAGCGCCTCGCGCGCGATTTGTCCCGCTGTTCGCTCCGGCGAGGTCAAGGCTACATCCAAAGCGAATGGGCACTGCGACAGCCAACCGCGAATCGACGCCACTTTCTCCGTGTTTGGAACCGCGTCTCCAGAGACGGGGTTGAGAATCAGCACTGCGCGCACGCGGAGGCATCGTGCCCCGGCGCCGGGCTGGATGGGGATGGGAGCGTCGGGGCGGCGTATACCGCCGTCGTTGCGCTGAAACGCGATGATTCTTCATGCGGAGCACATTCGACGATCATGGCCGATAAGCTGCCGACCCCAAATCCCGCGGCGGTCGTGACGGTTGATACCCCCAACGGCCCCGAGCTACGTAAAGTTCGCGTGCTCGTCGCGGAGGATTACGAGCCCGCTCGCGTCGCCCTGCGCAACCTCCTCTCTCGGCAAGGATTCGACGTGGTCGCCGTTGCCGACGGCCTCGCGGCCCGCGCGACGCTCGAGTCTTTCGATTCCCCCACGATCGCGGTGCTTGATTGGATGCTCCCAGGGCTCACTGGGCTCGAGATTTGCCAGGCCGTCCGGTCGAGCCCGAGCACTCGCTACGTGTATATCATCGTCATCACCGGGCGCGACTCTACCCAGGACGTGCTCGATGCCTTCGCCGCAGGTGCCGATGACTTTGTGCGCAAGCCCGCTGATTCCTCCGAACTGCTCGCACGAATCCACAGTGGCCAGCGCATCGTGGCGCTGGAGAATAGCCTCGCCGGGCGGGTGCGCGACCTTGAGGCGGCGCTGGAGAACGTTCGGCGTCTGAAGCGTCTTCTGCCGATCTGCATGTATTGCAAACGGGTCCGGGACGACTCGGCGTATTGGCAGGAAATCGATCATTACATTCACATCCAGACGGGCACTGATTTCTCCCACGGCATTTGCCCGAACTGCATGGCGGCGCTCAACGACCGCGCGCGGGCGACTCCCTGAGCCGGTCGTCAGCGCACAACCACGGCCTCGGCGGCTGCGATTTCATGCCGTGGTGAAACCCTTGATGGCGCCGAGCATGGAGCCCGCGGATGCCGCGAAAGCCGCGGGGTTGCGCTATGTGGACGACACTCGCCCGGGGATCACGCGCGAGCCGTCCGCTGACGGGTTCACTTACAAAGATCCTTCCGGCAAAAGCGTCACGGATCCCGAAATCCTCCGGCGCATTCGGTCCCTCTCGATTCCTCCGGCTTACACCGATGTGTGGATTTGCCCGCGCGAAGACGGCCACCTCCAAGCGACCGGCCGCGATGCTCGTCGACGCAAGCAATACCGGTATCACCCCCGGTGGCGGGAAGTCCGCGACGAAGCGAAATACAGCCGCACGATCGCGTTCGCCGAAGTGCTGCCGAAGATCCGTCAACGCGCGGCACAGGATCTCAAGCTGCCAGGGATGCCGCGCGAGAAAGTCCTCGCAACTGTCATCACCCTTCTCGAGCGCACCCTCATCCGCGTCGGAAATGATGAATACGCGCAGCAAAATAAGAGCTTCGGCCTCACCACCCTGCGGAACCGGCATGCCAAGGTTCGCGGCAGCAAAGTGACGTTCGATTTTGTCGGCAAGAGTGGCAAAGCGCACAGCATCCCCATCGAAGACCCGAAGCTCGCGAAAATCGTTCGGCGCTGTCAGGACCTTCCAGGGCAGGAACTTTTTGGCTATGTCGATCCCGACGGTAACCACCGCGACGTCACCTCGGAAGACGTGAACAGCTACCTCCGCGAAGTCGCCGGCACCGAGTTCACCGCGAAAGATTTCCGGACCTGGGCCGGCACCGTCCTCGCCGCAGTCGCCCTGCAAGGCCTGGAGCAATTCACCTCCGCTCGTGAAGCCAAAAAGAACATCACCAGAGCCGTCGAAGCGGTGGCTCAGATGCTTGGGAACACTCCCGCCGTCTGCCGCAAGTGCTACGTTCATCCGGCGATCCTCGAGAGCTACGTCGCGGGCGAGACGATCGCGACGCTGCAACAACGGGCGGAGGAAAAGCTTGCGCATTCTCTCGATCATCTGCGCCCGGATGAGGCGGCGGTGATGATGTTCCTGCGCGAGCGTCTCGCGGCAGCCAATGCGGCCGGCGGCACGCGTCAGGCAAAGACGCTCTCGAAAACGCCGGTCCGCAAAACGCCTCGTCGCGAGCGGAAGGCCGCTGCTGTGCGCGCGAGGAGCTCCGCGCGCTGATAGAGGCGTTCTCGAGTTGGCGTTCACCTATACCGGCTAGCAGAGGGCCAGCTCTCAAATCAGCCGCTCACGGAATCGGCTCTTCGGCGGAGTTGTTTTCTCCGACGCCATAACACCGCGACATCACGCAGAAACTCCGTGGAAGCGGGTGGCGCGGCACTGTAGCGCACCGCTACGTAATTCGCCGCAGCACGCCGAATAAGTGCGGCTTCACCCGGTAACTCGCGAGCGGCACGTTCCGCGAAGTGCACTGGGCCTTCCCAAAGCTCCCGCTCGATGCCCGCGCGTTCCAGCGCATCACAGAAAGAGCGGTAGCCCCGCTGAGTCGGGTCCTCTCTCGCCCGCCGCGGGATGCGTAAAAGGATGGCGAGCAGCGCGACGGCGACGATTCCAGCGAGCGCGAGGCCAGTGACAAACGTGAACCCCCGCAGGTCGCCAAGCCCAATCCGGGTGAGCACCGTCCGTTGTTCGTCTTCATCGTATTTTAGCACGCGTGCATCCCACTCGTAATTGAGGTTGTCCCACATCATCCGCGCCCGGCGCCAAGGAGCGCGCCAGCCGATGCCCCCTTCCGTATCGCTGCTGAAATCACCGGAGTCAGTCTCATTCCTCGATTGGAGGAGCGATTGCAGCCCTGCCGAGATGCGGTCCGGTGCGATTGCGAGCGTCGGGTCAATGCGGGTCCAGCCGGTGCCCGCCAGCCAGACTTCGCACCAGGCATGCGCGTCGCTTTGCTTCACAATCAAGTAGCCGCCGTATTCGTTCAGTTCGCCGCCATTGTAACCGATCACGAGCCGGGCCGGGATGCCGCCGAGCCGCATAAGGGTCCCGAACGCCGCAGCATAGTGCTCGCAGAAGCCGATCCGCCTCTCAAACAGGAACTCTTCGAGCGCCGCCGGCCCGTAGTCTCCAGGCTCAAGGGTGTAGCTGAACTTCTCGTCGTGGATCCAGCGAAGAGCGTTATCGACGAAGTCGCGATCGTCCGGAAAAGCCGCGCGCCATTGCTTGGCGAGCGCCGCCGCGCGCGGCGGAATGGGATCCGGGAGTTGCAAGGCGGCGCGCCGATGAGTTGGATGAAGCCGCGCAGGATTGCGGCCCGGCTGCGAGAACACTTCGTAGCGCAACGGTTGCACCACGGGTTCCCTGCTTTGCAGAAATTCACCCGCCTCGAAGGTGGCTTCGCGGATGCCGGAAACGGGCCAGTCGAGTGCAAACAGCCAGCGCGCGCTGTGCGGACGGAGGAGAATAAGGTGCCGTAGACGGGGCTCTCCGGGAGACTCGTCCGGAAGCTCCTGCTCCATGCGCTTGCCACGGGTCCACGTCAGGTTGTCGCAATGCCAAAGCACGCCGCCGCGCCAGTAGCGTTGCGCCGCCACAGGGATGTTGTTGTCGGGGAATTCGACCCGAAACGCTTTCGCATCATTCCGCGCAAGGCTCGCGAAGCCCCCAGGCTCGACGCGATCGGCCATCCCCACATTTGCATTCATGCCGCGATTGAAGCTGAACCGCACACCCAATGAAGCGCGCGGAAAGAAGACGAAGAGGAGTGCGACCAGCGGGACCGCCTGCAGCACGATCCACCCAGTGGTGCGCGCCGCCCGCCACCGATCGCCGCCCCGACTGTGGAAAGCGACGAGCGCCCCCATCAGGAGCACCCCAACCGCAGCGGTTTGGATCCAGCTGAGGAGGTCTTGCTCGAAGAAGAGGCGGCACAATCCCAGGAACCAGCCCAGCAGGACCAGCACCTGAAAATCACGCGCGGTGCGCAGCTCGAGCAGTTTCAGCGACACCAGGATGAGCAGAATGCCGAGTGCCGGCTCAATCCCGCGGAGCGTCCCGAAGGTGACGCTCACGCCGACGAAGCCAAGCACCAAGACGAGCAACTTCACCGGGAGCGAAGGCAGCCGCCACTGCATCTGTTGCATCAGCGCGCGCGCCACGAGCGCGCCGAGGAACACCGCGATGGCAAAGAGCGGCAGGCGGCCTGCGAGCGGGAATGCCGCGAGCAAGAGCCCGCAGGCGGCCGCGATAAGCGGGCCTCTGGGCATCTTCAACTGCTCGTCCAGGTCGCTCATTGGCGGACGTCCGGAGGGCCATACATGGCAAGCAGCCGCAAGCAGCCATGAAGATGCGCTTCGCCGCTCGACGGACCCACCACGGTCGCACCCAGCCGCAGCCCGTAGCCGAGCTTTTCCCGTTCGGCGACCACGATCCAGCGGGCGAGCTGACTGAGCCTGGTTTCGAGATCGCCCGCGGGCACCTCCGCCAGATCGAGCATCACCGTCTGCGCCGCGGTGCCCGCCCATTGCCGTGTGAGTAGCGGTTGCCCGCGCGCGACGGCTTTCCAGTCGATATGCCGCTGCGATTCCCCGGGCTGATACGCGCGCAAACCGGCAAAATCGTCGCCCTCGCTCAGCGCGATCGCGTTCATCCCGAATCCGCCGGCCGACACGGCAGGAAACGGCGCGGCGCCCGCCGCCCGAGGGTAGACCGTGTGGGGCACGTGAAGCGTGATGCGCCGCCGTGCTGTAAACCAGCCAAGTGGATAGGAGCTCCGCATCTCGAGAGACAGCTCTTTGCGCAGCCCCCGCTGCACCGCGGGCAACGCCAGCTCTGCTGTCACCCCGTCGGAGTCCGCGATGAAATCGACCAGCGCGCCGCGCCCAGCGGGTTTCGGGCGAAGCTCGAGACCGAACCGCGGGCGGCGGTCATCGGCGGTTACCGTCACACAAACGTGGATGTCTTCGCCCACGAAAACCGGTCGGACCGGGCCGGCAGAAAGGCGGACGCCCCGGAGGTTCGCATACGCATGTGCAATCGAGACGGCGGCGATGGCGAGCAGCAGAAAGGCGAGCAGATATGCGGCGGCATTGGTCTGCCCCGCGCCCGCG
>Ga0136611_10000800_pt1 | contig 21121 bp, 20 predicted proteins | sample AntDrymUQ2232306_2_FD_106645 | JGI IMG/M metagenome (GOLD analysis project Ga0136611, IMG submission 106645) | Polar desert sand microbial communities from Dry Valleys, Antarctica - metaG UQ223 (23.06) | ecosystem: Environmental > Terrestrial > Soil > Desert | place: Antarctica: Dry Valley...
CATCGGCGTGTTCGGCGACCAGGCGCAGAGTGCGCTTCTCGCCGCTCCCGCCGAGGATGAGCGGGACACCCTCAGCGCGGATTGGCCGGGACGCCATGCGGGCATCCGCGAGCGGGAAGTACTTGCCGTCGTAGGACACCGTCTCGCCGGTTTGCAGCAGTTCGATAATCTCCAGCGCCTCCTGGAAACGGTCCATGCGTTCTTTCAACGGTGGCAGGGGGAAGCCGAAGGCGGCGTGCTCGGCCTCGTTCCAGCCAGCCCCGATGCCGAGCCAGAAGCGACCACCGGAGAGCTGATCGAGCGCGACGGCGTTGTAGAGCAGGTGGATCGGGTTGCGAAAGGTGGTCGGCGAGACAAGCTGGCCGATCTCGATGCGGCTGGTGCGCGTCACAGCCGTCGTCAGCGACGGCCACATGGCCAACGTCTCACGCCCGTACTCGCCCATGACCGAGAAAAGGTGGTCGGAGCGCCAGAGCGAGTCGAAGCCGTGCGATTCCGCTGCGTCGACAAGGCGGTGCCAGCGTTCCCAGGTCACATCTTCCTGACCCTCGACCATGATTCCGAGCTTGACCATGTGGTGTCCTTTCGCGTGACGGGCGATGAGTGGCGAGTGGCGAGTGACGAGAGCTGGATGAAGCGATCGTGGCTGACGGGCACCATGATAGCGCGACTCCTGCCAACGAGGAGAAGCCACATACATTGGCTCCTGGCGCACCACTAGCCTGTTAGCGGCGGACGAGATTCTTCAGGATGAAGAACATGTTGGCGGGACGCTCGGCCAGGCGGCGCATGAAGTACGGATACCACATGGTGCCGAACGGGACGTAGACGCGCATGTTGTACCCCTCGGCGGCGATGGCTTCCTGGAGGTCGCGCCGGACACCGTAGAGCATCTGGAATTCGAAGCGCTCCTGCCCAACGCCGATCCCATCGGCATAGAGCTTCGCGCCGCGCAACATGGCTTCGTCCTGCGTGGCGATGGCGGGGTAGTTACCTGATCTGATGAGCAGCTTGATATGGCGACGGAAGGCGGCGTCAACATCGCTCTTGTGCGGATAGGCGACCGTCTCCGGCTCGTTGTAGGCACCCTTGACGATGCGTACCCGTGCCCGCCGAGCGATCATCTCCTCGACATCGCTGTCGGTGCGGTAGAGATACGATTGGAGGACGATACCAACCGCCTCTGGGAACTCATCATGGATGCGGCGGAACAGCGCGAGTGTGCGCTCCGTATACGCTGAGCCTTCCATGTCAATGCGGACGAAGTTTCCGCGCTCGCCGGCGTGCACAACGATGCGGCGCAGATTTCCCCAGGCCATCTCTTCCGAGATGTCCAGCCCGAGCATCGTCAGCTTGATCGAGATATTTGAGCGCACGCCAGCGGCCTGAATCTGGTCGAGGACATCGACATAGGTGTCCGCCGCAGCCCGGGCGGCCGCTTCGTCCTCGACGCTCTCACCAAGCAGATCGAGCGACGCGTCCATGCCCTGTGCGTTGATACCGAGCGTGCGGTCGAGCGCGGTGGAGAGGTCTTCGCCAGCCACGAAACGTTTGACGAGCGCGCGTGATACACCGGATCGTCGCACCAGGTCTTCTGCCTGCTCGTTCCGCGCCAGCCAGAGCATCCCCGACCGCAGCACCATGTACGTTACCCCTCGTCGTCAATCCGGAAACGGCCCTACGGCGGATAGTGTAGCAGTGGTGGGAGGGGAAAGGAGAAAGCAGGTTCGGGGTGCGAGGTGCGAGGGGCAGATCTGCGTCGAGTTGGTTGGGTGTGACGCGGAACTGCCCCTCGCACCTGGTACCTTCGACCTACTGCCTCGCCCCACGCTGTACCATTCACCCATGACACACGCCGCGCCGTTCGGGCTGACGCCTGAGACTGTGATCCGCGATAGTTTGTACGACCTGATCCCGCTGACACGGGAGGCGTCGTTGTTGCTGGCGACGCCGGACTTTCTGCGGCTGGACGGCATTCAGCAGCTCGGGTTCGTCTCGCGAGTCTGGCCGGGGGCGAAGCACACGCGCTTCGAGCACTCGCTGGGGGTCATGCACCTGATGCGCCTTTCCATGGAACGGTTGGCGGTTCAGGATTCGGGCATCGACGACGAGAGTGCGCGGACGGCCATTGCGGCTGCACTGCTGCACGATATCGGGCACTATCCGTTCTCGCACGCCATCGAGGAGCTGGGTGCGCCAGTGCCGAGCCATGAGGAAGTCGGACGCGGCATCATCCTGGCGGATGAGATCGCGGAGATTCTACGCGCAGCCTGGCGAGTGAACCCGGAGCGGGTCGCACGACTGATCCACCCGGGTGGAGTCGATCTGCCAATGCAGGATCGACTCGTGCGTGGATTACTATCCGGCGCGCTCGATGTCGACAAGCTCGACTACCTGCCGCGGGACGCGCATGCCTGCCACGTGCCGTACGGCGGCGTCGATAGTGCGCGGCTGCTGGATGCGTTACGTGTGATCGAGAGGGGTGCGGGAGAGGGCGAGCACGTCATTGGGATCGACGCGAAGGGCGTGTCGCCGCTGCACTCGCTGATCACTGCGCGGCAGGAGATGTTTGATAACGTCTACTGGCACCACACGAATCGCGCCTGCATGGCGATGCTGTTGCGGGCGGTTCAGGAGGCTGTGCTGGCGGGGATGCGTCCCGAGCAGCTGACGGCGCATACTGACGCCTCGCTCGTGGCGGAGCTGGCGCGACCAGAGATGCCCGAGACGACGCGCCGACTCACCGACGCGCTCGTGAACCGCCGCATCCACAAGCGTGCGATCGAGATCAGCGCCCGGGCAGGCGACCTGTATGGGTATCTTGGCGCGCTGTTCGATCGACCGGGCGCACGGCGAGTGATCGAACACACGATGGCGCGTTCACTGACAGAGGAGACGGGACTGACCGTGCACGACGGCGATATTCTGATCGACATTCCAAAGCCGGAACGCTGGCGTACCGATGTGTGGGTGCGCTACGAACGTCCGCCGGTCGGCTTCGCTCCGGTGATGACCTGGAACGATGTCGCGGGCGGCTCGCCCGAACAGTTCAAGCAGTACGAGGAACATCGCCGCCTGATTCGCATCGTGGCTGCCGAGCCGCTGCGCGACGCGGTACGCGCGCGCTGGGATCGAATGCTGCTCCCGCTGATGGCCGGATCGTAAGGCGATGACGAGCACGAGCACGAGCGCGACGACCGAGGCGACCGAGGCGACCGAGGCGACCGACGAGGCATTGACGGCTCCTGCGGCGAGTGACGCGGGGGCAGGGTGGATCGTCGGAATTGTAGCGATGTGCGTGCTGCTGACGGTGGCGAACACATCGATGGTGAACGTCGCACTGCCTGCTATTGGCGACCAATTCGGCGCCAGCGCAGCCCGGCTCGGCTGGCTCGTGACCGCGTATTCGCTGACCTTCGGCGTCGCGACGCCGTTTTACGGACGGCTCGGCGACCGTTACGGTCTGCGGCGCATGTTCGTCATCGGTCTGTGCATCTTCGCGGCCGCGTCGCTGCTGGCCGGTATCGCGCCGTCGTTTCCGCTGCTGCTGCTGGCGCGTGCGCTGCAAGCGTTCGGCTCGGCTGCCATCCCCAGCCTCGGCATCGCGATGATCGCACGTGTCATCCCGTCCGAACGACGCGGCAGTGCACTCGGCATCGTCGCTACGGCGGTGGGGACGGGCAGCGCACTTGGGCCGACGCTCGGCGGCGTGCTGACGCAGTTCGTATCGTGGCGCATGGTCTTTCTGGTGTCGGCGGCGCTCGGGCTGTTGATCCCGTTCTGTCTCCGTCATCTGCCGACTGGACGCGGCGGGCAGCTCGGGCCGATCGACTGGTTCGGTGGAGTGACGCTTGGAGCGACCATCGCCGGGCTACTGCTCGGCATCGCGGGCATCCAGCGTGAGGGACTCGGCTCTCCGCTGGTCGTCGGATCGCTGAGTGTGGCCGTTGTCGCGTTGGGGCTGACGATCTGGCGGCAGCGCACGGCGCTCAGTCCGTTCGTCGATCGGGTGCTGGTGGCGAACCGGCGCTATCTGTTGCTCTGCGTGATCGGCTTCTGTGCTATGGCCGGGAACATCGGCACACTCGTCGTCGCGCCGTTTCTGTTCAAGGAGATTCACGGTCTGTCAGCTGGGGAGACCGGTCTGGCGTTGCTGCCGAGCGCGGTGGCGGTGACGCTGCTCAGCCGTTTCGCTGGCAAGCTCGCCGACCGCGTTAACCCATTCATGCTGATGACCGGTGGATTTGCCGTCTCGCTCACGACCGTTACGATCATGGCGACACTCGGGGTTGGCTGGTCTGCGCCAATGTTCGCGATGCTTGCAGTCGGCCTCGGAGTCGGACAGGCGTTCCTCAACTCGCCGCTTTCGACGACGCTGACGCGCACGGTCCCGCAGCGGGTCTACGGCTCGGGCCTGGGCATCTACAACATGCTCTTCTTCGTCGGCAGCGGCTTTGGCGCGGCACTCTCGACGGCAGTCCTCGACAGTCGCCGCGACGCCAGTACTGGCCTGCCGCTGTACACCGGCCCGTCCGAGTACGCCGAGTTCTCCTGGGCATTCCTCGTCGCCATAAGCGCGTTCGCGAGCGGGCTGGTGCTGCTGCGCTTTGCCGCGCGAGCCAACCCAGCCATGCCTGCAATCGAACAATAAGCTGGAGCATCCCGCTACACGCGGGGCGTGCGCTTGAAGTCCTCAGGATTCTCTGGAGTGCGCGGCGCGCCTTCTTCGATCAGGCGGCGGATGTCGGCAGCGGATTTCTCGCGCAGGGAGGCGACGAAGTCGACGTTGTTGACGTAGAGGGCAATATCGAACGTGAAGGCTTCGTTCGTCTCCGTCTGCGTCCACCAGACGTACAGGTTGTCGAGCCACTCGAGGCTGGTCGCCTCAACGCGGAAGAGCGACACGCCCTGGCCGCGCAGATAGGCGAGCGGCTCGGAGAAATAGGCCCGTGCGCCGCCGGTGCTCTCGATCGCTGCGAGGATGCCGTCGTGGTGGCGGGGAACGGAACGCAGGGTGAACAGAAACGCGCCAGCCTGCGATGGGCCGACCCGGCGTGGCTCGTAGGGCGCGGAGGTGACACTCCGCTTGAACAGATTGACGACTGGACTCAGCACACCCACGCTTCACCCGCTCCTTGTTGGTATCTCACATCCCCGGAACTGAGCGCGGAACGAACCGCGCCCGTGCCCCGTGATTGTACGCGATACACGCCGCAACGCGTTCGCTTATGATCGTTGCGAGGTGACGAACGACATGCGTCAGGCAGCAAGAGACAGCAACAGGCAGTCAGGAGGCGAAGTTGGCATTGACGGATGTGCGGTGGAGAACATTGCCGGTGATCGACGCGGCGGGGTCGGACCTGGCGATCGGGCAGGCCATCGGCGAGACGCTGCGCGATGGCCTGCTGGAAGTTGCCGAGGCGCACCGTGGCGGAGTTGTGGCATCAATCGGCTGGGACACAGCCATGCGGATCGCCGGGGAGCTGATGCCATATGCCGAGGCGTCGCTGCCACACTGCATGGACGAGCTGCGCGGGATGACGGCGGGCAGCGGCGTGCCGCTTGACACGTTGTTCTCGATGAACGCGTGGCAGGAGACGCGCTTCCTGGCCGGGCGCGACGCCGCTTCTCCGAACCCTGATGATGACGACGGCTGCACGAGTCTCGCGGTCGATGGCGACGTCACTGCGAACGGCCACGTCCTGCTCGGACACAATGAGGACGCCGGGACGATTCGACATGCGCTGCCGTACGTTGTCCGGGCGCGGCCAGATGGACGGCCAGCGTTCGTCGGTTTCGCGTATTCCGGGTTGCTGCTGTACCAGGGGGTGAACGACCGCGGCATCGGCTCGGTTGGAAACGCGCTCTATTTCCGCGACATTCGCCCCGGCACGCCGAAGCTGCTGGCCTACCGGGATGTGCTGGATGCGACCTTTCTTGAAGACGCGATCCGCCGCACACGCAAGCCTGAGCGCGCCAACGGCAACAACCACCTGCTCGCCAACGCCGAAGGGGACATCTACGACGTGGAAGTCTCGGACGGCGATTCGGCGCTCATGGCGGCGGAGGGCGACATACTCGCGCACGCCAACAACGTCCTTGACGAACGCATGCAGGCGCTGGAGTGGGGCGACCTGCTCAACTCGCAAATGCGCCAGCAACGCGTGAAGAAGCTGCTGGAGCGCGGGCGTGGCGGCCTGACCGTTGATGGCATCTTCGATATTCTCAGCGACCACTCGAACTTCCCAAAGAGCGTCTGCAAGCACGCCGATCCGCTCCACAACCCGGACGTGATGACCGTCGCCTCGGTGGTCGTCGACGTGACTGGGGGCGAGATCCACGTTCGAGCAGGCTACCCGTGCGAGGCGGAAACGACGACGGTACGATTGGCGGGATAACGCTCATGGATCAGCCAAAGCCCGCTCATCTCGGGCCGCAGTACGCGGTGCAGTTCGAGGACGCTGCGGTCGTTGCAGCCTACGCGCATCGCCCGGGTTATCCGGCAGAAACGTTCGAGATTCTCACGGCACTCATTCCTGACGTGCAGCTGGAGTCGGCAGTGCTCGAACTCGGCTGTGGGACCGGCGATCTGACCCGGCCATTGGCGGAGCGCGTGGGAAGAATTGATGCTATCGACATCTCAACGGCAATGATTGCTCGGGCGCGAACACTGCCAGGCGGCGACGACCGACGAATCCGCTGGATTATTGAGGCAGCCGAGCGAGCCCAACTCGACCCGCCGTATGCGCTCGCAGTGGCGGGCGAGAGCCTGCACTGGATGGACTGGCCCGTGGTACTGCCGCGAATCGCCGCAGTATTGGCGCGCGGCGCTGTACTGGCGATCGTCGAGCGACGTGAACTGGAGAACCCGTGGTGGCCGGACCTGCTGGCCATCATCCAGCGCTACTCGACGAATCGAGACTTCCGCCCGTACGACACCATCGTCGAAATTGAAGCGCGTGGGCTGTTCGAGGTTCTTGGACGACTCACGACGCTCGCGGTCCCGGTGCGGCAGACCGTGCATGATTACACCGAATCGCTCCACTCCCGCAACGGGTTCTCCCGCGACCGGATGACGCCGAAAGCGGCGGCGGAGTTCGATGCTACCTGTCGATCGTTACTGGTTCCTGTCGCGGCATCAGGCATGCTTCGATTCAGTGTCGCGGCAGAAGTGGTGTGGGGTACGCCAGAATCGTGATGCGTCAGGAAGATTGACTGCGGCGAATCGACACCGAGAGTCGGAAGGGATGTGTTAGATGGTTCTGATCGATCATCTGCTATTTGCGAACGAACTGTACGCCCGCGATTTCGTCAAGGGCGGTCTGCCGCGCGCCCCCAGACTCACGTTGGCAGTCCTGACCTGCATGGATTCGCGCATCGACCCCGACCGTATTCTCGGATTGCAGGAGGGCGACGCGCACGTCATCCGCAACGCGGGCGGACGGGCCAGCGACGACGCGATCCGCTCGCTGGTCGTCTCCTATCGGCTGCTCGGCACGCGCGAGTTCCTGGTGATCCACCACACCGACTGCGGCATGCAGAAGATCACCAACGAGATCATGCACGATGGCCTGCTCCGCGATCTCGGTGCTGACGTGTCCGATGTCGACTTCCTACCCATCAGCGACCCCGATGAAACCGTACGCGGCGACGTCGACGCGATTCGCACATCCCCAATGGTCAACCCGCGTATCGCCGTGCATGGCTTCGTTTACGACGTGCATACCGGGCGGCTGCACGAGGTGGTGTGACGAGTGGGACGTGGGACGGGTGGTACGTTCCGGTTCAGGTTGCGAATCAACACTTTGACGTTGAAAGAACGGTGCTGCGTGAATGTTGACTCACTTCACAACTATATTGGCGCTGAATCAAGGCTACCGACTGGATCCTGGTAATAGGAGTGGGGAACTCGCGTACAACGACTTGAAAACGACGATTCTCGACCGACAGTTCGACAAGCTCCGTACCCGCTGTGGGCGGATTCGTCTGATTACGCACTCTACGGATCGAATATTCCAGGCACATGGCAGGAGTTCATCTCGTTCTACCGAAACTGTACGCTGACTCACGAGGAGTGGTGGGGGTTTGCAGGAGAGCATCCGGACTGGACAGGGGCGAAACAGGAAGAACCCGGGGACTGCGATCCAACGCAGGGATTCACTGAATGGCTCCGTAATCGAGTTTAAACTGCTACCGGTCTGTTGGTGGCTACGACGAACCAGCCGAATGGAGCTATAGAACCAGCAGACCTTAATGCCCGGGTTCCTGACGAAGACGAGGAGTGACAGATGACCGGAAGGCTTGCGGTCGGATGGGATGTTGGTGGTTGGCAGGGCAGGAATCAGGCGATTGCCATCCTTCGTTACGAGGATGACAGATGGAACTGGTTTGGCGAGGCCCGGGCGTTCAGTCTTACGGAGCTTCCGGCGGACAACACGTCACTGGTTGATTTCATCCGGATGGGCTGCAAGGACGCGCCCGATGATGTCCTCGATCGGTACAACGTCACCATCGCAATCGACGCACTGCTCGGACTTCCACTTGCATTTCAAAAGTTTGTCGCAGGTGAGCGAATCGACCGACCGTTGACAAAGAAGTACATCGACAACTCGCTCTCCTTCCGCACGACGGATCAGTCGGTACATTCGACATACTGCAAGATGCCTTTATCAGCATCGTTCGACAAGCTAGGAAACAATTCGACCGTCGCGATCACGTATGCGAATGCCTGGTCAAGACAGCATGGAGTCGCGGTTCTACCCTTCGATGCGCCTGTCGACCACCGGCACGTCGCGATCGAGGTGTATCCGGCGCTCGTCAAGGTCCCTGGCACAACGGAATGCATGGCTCGTTTCAATCAGTTCATGCAGGGAACCGAGAACTTGATCTCACACGCGCGCGACGCTGCGATCTGCGCGGTGTTCGCCAGTGCATGGCCTCACCCGCGGTTGGCGGATTCCGGCTCTCCGCTGAGGCTCTTAGGACCAGATGCCGACATGGATATGGAGACAATCAGCGCAGAAGGCTGGATCTACGCGCCACCGCGAGATTGGCTGAATCCTCGTCAGCAGGTCGAATAAATCGAATCGCCCGCGTCCCGCGTTCCATCACTACACGAATGGCGGCTCGATTGGCGGGGCGAGGGCGGCGAGGCGTTCGAAGGTATCGGTGAGGAGGAGGATGCCGATCGCGATCAGGAAGAGGCCGGAGATGACGTTGACGACGCCCATGTGCCGGTTGAGGCGGCGCAGAGCGGGGGCCATCGAGCCGAACGCGAGCGCGGTCAGGATGAACGGGATGCCGAGGCCAAGCGCGTAGGTGAAGAAGAGCAGTCCGGCGCGTGTGCCCTGTGTGGCAGCGATCGCGAAGATGCCGGAGAGGATTGTGCCGACGCAGGGACTCCAGCCCGCACCGAAGAAGATGCCGAGCAGAAATGAAGATCCAAGCCGTCCGCGTGGGAGGCGGTCCTCGGCGCTGAGCTTCGCCTGGCGCATCAGGAACGGGATGCGGACGATCCCGAGGGTGTGGACGCCGAGGATGATGACAGCGATTCCGCCGAACCAACGCAAGTAATCCAGGCCGTCCTGCAAGCGGGTGATGAACTGGCCGAGCGCGATACCGACGACGGTGAAGAGCAGTGCGAAGCCAAACACGAACGCGAGCGAGTGTGCCAGGAGACGCCGACGAGACGGCGTTTCACCGGCTGTGACGACCGAACCGCTGAGATACCCCAGATAGCCAGGCACCAACGGTAGCACACACGGCGAGAGGAACGACAACAGACCGCCGAACGCCGCGATGAACAGCGCGATCGCCAGTGGCGCACTTTCAACGGATGACATGGTTACGTCGCATTAGTCATCACCCACTACGACTCCAGGGCCGCTTCGATGCGCGCGACGGTATCGTCGGTGATGATTCTGCCGACCTGACGGTGCAGCAGCGATCCGTCTCGACCGATGAGGGCCATCGTGGGGGTAGCACGAACATCGTATGCGTCCCAGGTATCTCCGGAACGATCGTCAGCGACGGGATAGGTGATTTCAAGCTCGGCGATGGCGTTCTCGACGGGCAAGCCACTGCCGCGTGAATGGATTGAGACGATTTTCAATCCACGCTCTCCGTAGACCTGCACCCATTCCTTCAGGGCCGGAACCTCCGACCGACAGACCGGTCAGGTGTCGGACCAGAAGACGAGGAGTACCGGACTCCCGCGCAGGGCGTCGAGCGTCAGCGGTTCGCTGTTGTACCAGCCTTCAAAATCGGCGAATTCCGGAGCCAGATCGACGCTCACTGCGGTTATTGGAGCCGTTGCTGGAGCGGTTGCTGACGATCGGTTCGCATCCTCCGCATCCTCCGACGAGTTACTGCTGCCACACGCTGCGAGGACGGTCGTGAGCATCAATATGAGAATCGAGACGAACAGTGCGCTTCGGTGTGCCATCATAGGATTCAATGCTCCAATTACCATCGTGGATGAGACACACCTCAATCATGTCTCTCATTTGACATACGTACCAGCATGCGTTGTCGATCTTACAAGAATCGAACGGTCGCGAGCGACGTTGCTATACTGACGACCGCGACACACGTGCGTCGACGGATCTTGATCGCGAGAGAAAGTTCACCTGCTCGATAGCATCACGCTTAAGCCAGGTATTCGAGTGCGTCTGCGCGGGAAACCAATCGCGGTCGCGCTGCGAAGTAACACGGGAACGGTCATTGGCCCCGACGTGTGGGAAGGTTACTTCGTGGTCCGTCTAGATGAGCCAGCGATCTACGATGACGTGGACGGTCGCGAAGAGTTAATAGAGATTCGCGAATTCATCGACAATCTCGATACGCTCCAACCTGCCAACTGATGCATGCCTATCAAGCCGCTATTTGCTGCCAAGCGCACCTGGACCGTCCGCGCGAGCCACGCAAAGCAGATCGACTGCCGACTCTTCCATGATTCTCAGGACGGCTTTGAATATGAGGCTGATCCGCGTCGCAGCCGCCTCACCTGGCACCAGATCGACTGGCGTCACGACCTGTATCGCGACATTGATCCTGAGATGGGCGAACATGTATCTGCATGTCAAGGTCAATGCCGGTTGCTCCGCTCATTGCCGACATTGTTTTCAGCCCCATTTCCTTACGTGGAACCAGTGCTAGAATCGCCAGAACACGTCTACCCGTGCAATTGAGAGCGATTGGCGAATAGAGGGAGCGGCGGATGACGGCGACGAAGCCACCGGCAAAAGCAACAGGTCTCGATTGGGAGACGACGAGTCGCGTACTCACTGAGGACCGGGTGTTCGCGCCGAGTCAGGACGTTGTTGAGAACGCGAACATCACGGCCTATATGCGCTCAAAGGGTTTCAGCACCTTCGATGAGCTGCACGCCTGGTCGGTCGAACACAACGAGGAGTTCTGGTCCGACATGGCCAGCGAGCTGCACTGGTTCAAGCCGTGGGAGCAGGTGCTCGACTGGCAGCCTCCGTATGCCAAATGGTTTACCGGCGCGGAGACGAACATTGTCTACAACGCGCTCGACCGGCACAGGAACACGCCAACCTGGAACAAGGTCGCCTTCTACTGGGAAGGCGAAGATGGCACGAAGCGCACCATCTCCTACAGCGACCTGTATCAGGATGTGACACGGTTCGCGAACGCACTCAAGGGTCTGGGGCTGAAGGCGGGCGATCGCATCGTCATCTACATGCCACGCGTGCCGGAGCAGATCGTCGCCATGCTGGCGGCGGCGCGTATCGGTGTTGTCCACTCGGTCGTCTATTCCGGTTTCTCGGCCCAGGCGCTGCGCGATCGCGTGCGAGACGCCGAGGCGAAGGCGGTCATCACGGCGGATGGCTACTACTATCGCGGCAAGGTCGTCGGCCTCAAGAGCATCGTCGATGACGCCGTGAAGGAGTGTCCGACCGTCCAGCGCGTCATCACCGTCGAGCGGTCCAAAAACCAGGTCAACTGGCATCGCGGGCGCGACATCTGGTGGCACGACCTGATGGGGCTGTCGGTGCCGGGCGGCGAGGTAGAGCAACTCGATTCCGAGGCGATGCTCTACATGCTCTACACCTCCGGCACAACGGGCAAGCCGAAGGGGATCGTCCACGTGCATGGCGGCTATATGGTTGGCGTCCATGCGACGATGAAGTTTGTGTTCGACATGAAGCCGGACGATGTGTTCTGGTGCTCAGCTGATCCCGGCTGGGTGACCGGTCATTCGTACATCGTCTACGGGCCGCTCATCGCCGGTGCAACCAGCGTCTTATACGAGGGGGCGATCGACTTCCCCGATCCGGGTCGGATCTGGCGCATGATCGAACGCTACGGGGTAACGACGTTCTACACATCGCCGACGGCGATCCGCTCGCTGATGCGCTGGGGCGAGGACTGGCCGGGAGCGTCCGATCTCACGTCGCTGCGGCTGCTCGGCTCGGTCGGCGAGCCGATTAATCCGGAAGCATGGATGTGGTATCGCAAGGTGTGCGGCGAGCATCAGCCAATCATGGATACCTGGTGGCAGACGGAAACCGGCATGCACATGATCACCCCGACACCAATCATGCCGCTCAAGCCGGGTTCGGCGACGAGGGAGTTCCTGGGCATTGACGCGGCCGTCGTTGACAAGACCGGCAAGGAGGTTGGCGCAAACGAGGGCGGCTATCTGGTCATTCGCAAGCCGTGGCCGAGCATGATGCGTACGATCTACGGCGACGCAGAACGCTACGAGGGCTACTGGAACACGATCCCGGATGTGTACTTCGCTGGCGACGCTGCCCATCGCGACTCCGACGGCTACTTCTGGATTCAGGGCCGGGTCGACGATGTCATCAAGAAGTCCGGCTATCGACTCGGCTCGTCGGAGATCGAGTCGGCGCTCGTGTCGCATCCGGCGGTTGCCGAGGCGGCGGTCATCGGCAAGCCGGACGAAGTCAAGGGTGAGGCGATCAAGGCGTTCGTGATCCTGCGCAGCGGCTACGAAGCCAGCGACTCGCTGCTGAATGAGCTACGGCTGCACGTGCGTACCAACGTCGGGCCGATTGCGGTGCCAGAGGAGATCGAGTTCACGGGATCGTTGCCGAAGACCCGCTCCGGCAAGATCATGCGGCGCGTCCTCAAGGCGAAGGAATTGGGCCAGGAGGTTGGGGACCTGAGTTCGCTGGAGGAATAACTGCGTTCCCCGCGGGGATATGGCTCAGCCTTGTCCGATGCCCGCTCGCGCAGCGCAAACGGTCGTGCCTCGGCATGGCGATAGCCGGTTTGGCAGGCGCGTCACGAAGAACAGACGTATCGTCTGGCACCCGCGGGTGCCAGACGAGGCTGTGCCATATCCTTACGGGGGTTGCGTGCACGCTTGAGCAATGCGCGGTTGATCGCAACGGTACAATTAAGTCGCGTTTCAACCAGGGCGTTTCGTGACGCCCTTTGTGATCTCTGGTGCGGACGGCGTGATTTCGAGTACCCTCGACAGCTGGTGACCGCTGATAGCTGAAAGCTGATAGCCACACCCATGGCGCGAACGAAGATGAACCTGAAGAATGACCAGCAGATTGCCCTGATGCGCGAGTCCGGTCGACTGGTTGCGGAAACGCTCGACATGCTCGGCGACTTCGTCAGGTCGGGTGTCACGACCGGCGATCTCGACCACATCGTCGAAGAGTACCTGCGCATCCATAATGCGACACCGTCGTTCAAGGGGTATCACGGTTTCACCGGCAGCATTTGCGCGTCGGTCAACGACGAGGTCGTGCACGGCGTCCCTGGCGGGCGCAAGCTGAACGACGGCGACATCATCGCCATCGATGTCGGCGCGATCCTGAATGGCTGGCACGGGGATTCGTGCCGAACCTATACCGTCGGCAACGTCGACGACGAGTCGAAGCGACTGATGCGCGTCTGCGAGGAGTCGCTGGCTATCGGTATCGAGTATGCGCGCGCTGGCAACCGACTGACCGACATCTCGTACCACATCGAACAGCACGTTAACGCGGCGGGATTCTCGGTCGTCCAGAACCTGTTCGGACATGGTATCGGTCGAAGCATGCACGAAGCGCCGTCGTTGCCACACTACGGCCCGCCCGGAGCTGGGCCGGTCCTCAAGCCTGGCCTGGTCTTCACGATCGAGCCGATGATCGTGGCTGGTTCGCCGGACGTGCGCTCTCTTGACGACGGCTGGACGATCGTGACGCTCGATGGCTCCCGCTCGGCCCAGTACGAGCACATAGTGGCGATCACGGGGAACGGTCCGATGGTGCTGACGCTACGGTAGACGCGCGGCCCTCACCCAACCCCTCAGCATAGTGTCAGTGGCAATGCGCGCCATCGGCCCTGACCGGCTTCGGGGCGTCCAGGGCCGGGTTCCGGTCAAAGAAGCCGACGGGCTGGAGCATGAATCCGGCGCGACCAACTGGCATGACGGGCCAGTCTTCCAGCCGCACGGCGTGATGCGAACAGAGCGAGTACCACAGGACGAGGTCCGTGTTCTCGATCGGACGGTTGTCCTTGGTGAACGCTGGCAGTCCCTCACCGCCCGCATGCTGGTTTGGGTAATCACCAGCGGCGTGCATTTCTCCGGGAGCATGCGGCGTGACCCAGAGATGCTTCGACATGAAGCCAGCACGCTTGGCGACGCTGGCGTCCGGGTGGATCAATGACGCGACGTTGCCCATCGGAACGAGGCGGAATCCGGTCGGTTCGCCAACCGCGTTGGTCTTCGCCGGGTTGACGACGTTCCAGACGCGAGCGGCGAGTGGATCGGTCATCTGCTGGGCTTCGGATTCGTCTTTCAACAGCGTTGATTTCGTGTGGAAAGCGTTGCCGATCGGATTTTCGTCGCCGAGTGGGGTCATTTCGGCGTGCACCTCGTAGATCGAGTTCTCAACGCCATCGACGTCCATGTCGAGCCGGTAGTTGAAGACGTGCTGGTGGATCGGGGCGTAGAGACCGTCTGAGTTCAGGAGCTGGCCGTGCTTCGGTGTCTCACCCGGCATGACCGCGCCGGTCGAGAGGATGCCGGTCAGCTTGCACTCGTGCTCGATCGTGCCGTCCTGATAGAGATACCAGAAGAAGCCGTAGTCGTAGTTGCCGACTGTAACCAGCGACGAGATGACGAGGCGACGAGAACGGCGCATCTCGGTTTCATCGGTGCGGAAGTCGATGTGCTTCCAAAGCAGGCCAAAGTCCTCCTCGTGCATGCAGATCGCGTTCGGGATCGGCAACGGCTCGCCCGCGCCGTCGTTGATGCAGGCGTCAAAGTAGTGGATGTGGCCGAGGCAGTCGCAGCCGAGCACGAGCGAGTTCGTCAGCTTACCGATCAGGTATTCGCCGGCGTCGAAGGCGTTCTTGCGGCGATGGATCGGGCTGGGATCGCCGTAAGGGACGACCATCTCCGAGAGCGAGGCGCGGTAGAGGACGGGGCGCAGCGTGCCGTGGTCGTCCCAGCCGACGGTGTGCAGCACGAGTCCCTCACGCGGAGTGAAGCCAACGCGGAAGCGCCACGACTGCCAGGCAACCTCGTAGCCATCGACCTGGAAGCTGGGGCCGTCGGGCTGGTGGATATCAAGTGGCTTGAGATCGGTGCGCAGCGGGGTGTTGTACTTCTCGGAGTAGTTACCGTCCTGTTTCGGCACTGGGATGACGCCGTAGTCCTCGACATCCGCGACACGCATCTCGTGCATGTCGACCAGTACGGCAACGTTGTCGACCGGGTGCATGTAGCCATTGTCGTCGGGGCTCATGCGCACCCAGGCGAGCGCGCGCAGCAGACGGCGACCCTGCGGGTCTTCGTACCAGCCAGCCGACCAGGGATCGACCATGACGAGGCTCATGTCGGTGATGCCACGCTTGGCCAGCGCTTCCTGAAAGCGCGGATCGGCGCGGGCGATCTGCTCGCACTCGAAGAACTCCTCCAGCGCGACAGGTGCCTGGACACCGGGGATGACCTCGTATGAGAGGACTCGGCCCTCAGATAGCGAGACGATAGCTTCGACGGTTGCGCGCTGGTCGTGGTCGAGAATGACGAAGTGCACCTCACGGTCGGGTGACGCGCCGTTCATCCCAACGCCGATCTCCCACGGCACGCGGCCCTTCTCCGGCTCGCGCAGGGACATGGCGGAGATGCGATAGCGGGCAGGCAGCGTCTGGCCATCTTTGAGGATGCGAGTGGCGTCTTGAATCTCGTCAGTGGACAGTGGTTCGAGGGCGTTGCGGACCTGTGTCTGTGCCATGAAACCCCGCCTTTCGGTTGTACCGGAAACACGCGCTTCGAGTCGGTTGATATGTGGGGCGAAAGGAATCCGTGTGAGGTGAGATGCTACAACCGAACGGACGATGGTGCAACAGGCGCAAGCACGTCAAAGCCGCCGATCCTCCGGTAGTGGAAGGTCTTCGGTGATCCCGCGCGGCTCATCAGGTCTCCAGGAGAGGTAGCTAATCATTGCGCAACAGCGCTTGACCTGTGTGAGACCGTGTAGAGCCACGATGCGCATCGGAATCGGGCCTGCGCACGACGGGTCGAAGATCGATGTCGTCATCAACCTCCATGTCAACCCAGCGTGAAACGAATGTGCCGATGACATCATGGATGTTCTCGTAATCGACGATGACAACCAGTCGAGTTTCCACTTCGGCATCATCGGTGAACACATCGAACACGGCATCAGGGAACCGAATCAGAACTAATGCCTTGAGTTCTTCGATTGCCATTGCCAACTTCGGTTCGAACCCGTTAGCCTGGTTTGTCATCTGTTCATCCTCCCTGCCGAGATAGCACTGCTTCAACGAAGGACCTGGTTCCACGTAGTACATCAACTGCTTCTGAGCGGCTGGTTCCAGCTGGGGAGTAGTCGGCAGATTCGCGCGCAACGTAGTTCACGGAGAGCACATCGCGCATACTTGAAGAATACACCTTCCGACGGTTGATCAGGAGTCCAACGAACTGCGTCCGGACGAACTTGTGTGACCATTTCTGCTTCGGCGGACGCACATTGGCGACGATCAACGCCGCGATAGCCGCTTGGAAACACGCATAGTAGCAGCGATTGGCGCAGTTATTGTATCGCCCGTTGACATACTCACTTTCGGCACCCCTTAGGCTCTCCAATGCCTTCTCAAGGTACATTGCCTCATCCAATGCGAACACCCTCGCCTTTTCTAATCAACGAACGGGAATGTCGGCGCGTAGATCGTGTCTGCGATGCGGCGCTTCCAGTCACGGGCTTCAGTGGCGGCGCGTTGCTTCTCGCCGATGGCTTCGCCAACGCGCAGCAGCCAGGCGTGGTCGATCGAGACGTGGTGGCCATTGTCGATGACAACTTTGCCGTCGACAAGAACGGTGTCGATGTCGCTGGCGCTGGCTTCATGGATGAGTGCGAGGATTGGGTCAACGATGGGACCGATATGCAGCTTGCGGAGGTCGACGATGAACAGGTCGGCCTTCGCACCGGGCGCGATGCGACCCAGGTCGTCGCGGCCGAGGGCTTCGCTCCCCTTCACGGTCGCGGCGTTGTAGAGGTCACGTGTCTGAGCGGCCTGCCAGTTGTTGTCGACGACCTTGCAGAGGTAGGCGGCCAGGCGCATCTCCTGGAGCAGATCGCGTGGCAGAGTATCGGAGCCGAAGACCATGCGGACACTAGCGTCGAGGTAGCGCTGGAACGACTCCATCGCAATGCCACGCCGGGCGAATACGACGGCGGAATGCGCGACTGAGGTTCCTCCAGCGGCGATCAGGGACAGATCATCGCCGGCGGCCATCGCGGTCAGGCGGTGACCAGCCATGAAGATGCCGTGGCCGATGATGAGGCGCTCGGTGAGCAGGCCGAGGTCGCTGAGGTAGCCGACTGGTGTCTTCGCCTCGCGGCGGATCAGCTCGTGGAACTCGTAGCCTGCCTGACCGGAGTGAATCGTCAGCGGGACGCCGAGCGACTGGGCAGCCGCTCCCGCTTCACGCAGCAGGTCGGGCCGGACGGTATCGAGCTTGAGCGGGATCATTGCGCCGCGCACGCGACCGTTGTGGTCACCATCGTGCTGCTCGATGAAGCGGACGGCGCGACGGAAGCCCTCCCAGCCCGCGTCCTCGTTCCACTCGTAGCGGAACGCGCCGGTGGCGCTGTCGAGCAGCCAGGCTGCCTGCTCGAAGCCAGGACCCATATAAGCGCGCGCGCCCGATTCGCCAACGAGCTCGGCAAAGAGATCGGCATCACCGATCGAGCCACCGATGTCGAAGAATGTGGTCACACCTGACTTGAGCAGTTCAACGATTGGGTACAGTCCCGCGACGCGCTGTTCTTCCTCGGTCAGTGCCGGGCCGCGATTGCCGAGCGTCTCAGCTGAGGCTGCGGCCACGATCATGCCGGAGTTGTAGTAGCCGGGGGCGCCTTTGTCGGTCATCAGTACCTGCGTGTCGATGCCCGCATGGACGTGGCAGTTGACGAATCCAGGCGAGACGAGCTTGCCGCGCGCGTCGATGACGATGTCGGCTTGCGGTGCGTCTCCTGATACCACCTCAGAGATGCGGTCATCGTCGATGACGACATTGCCGCCGCGCAGGATCGCGTGGCTCCCATCGCGCAAGACAACGACATCACCACCAGCAACGACCGTTCGTGTCATGTGTTTTCTCCCCGTCCAACTATCTGGTTTCTGAGTCCGCGGTGGTAGTGTAGCGGAGCAGGCGATGCTGGCGGATTGGGCCATGAGCGCCTCAGTAGTTCCCCAATCCCTTGTCATCCTGAGCGGAGCGGAGCGGAGTCGAAGGACCTAAGCGGTCAGGTACTTCCTGCGTTTGCAGTCAGCGTGCCGCTTAGGTCCTTCGACTCCGCTCCGCTCCGCTCAGGATGACAAGGGGTGGTGGCACCTTGCACACTGTGATTCGACGGCGCAAGATCATGCGCGGGAACGATGACACGATCGCGTTTCGTTACATAACGTGGATTGGAGACGGAAATGTCGATGCAGCCGTGGGAGTACAAGGTTCTGCACCGCGCGCGTGGGGTGCAGGCTGGCGGAGTGGGGCAGTGGGATAGCAACGTCGTTGGACAGCTGCCGGAGCTGGGTGACGAGGGCTGGGAGCTTGTGACGGTCGTCCCGCGCGCAAGCGTCGGCGGTACCAGCAGCGCGGGTGTGACGAGTGACGAACTGTGGATCTTCAAGCGCCCAAAGACGATGCTCACTGCGGAGACCACCGTCATCATCGCTCAGGCGACGGCGACACCTGAACGTGAATCCGTGTCGACCGAAGCCATCGCCAGCGGAACGGCCACGTTCCCATCGTCGTAACACCGTTCAGGTGCGACGCTTGCGCGATCGGCACACCTGATGCACGATGCCAGTAGTCAATGTGGGCCGTGGCCAGCTTGGAGCGTGTGAATGTCAGGACGAATGACCGGAATTGCCCCGCATCTGCCGGGGCCGAATGAGATTGAGGGGCGCTCGCCGCTACTTGGAGGCGTTGCGCCAGAGTTTCAGATGCGCGATGAGGAGGGCAACTTCGTGACGCTGCGGCGGCTGATTCGCCAGCGACCGCTGCTGCTCTACTTCTATCGGGGCGGATGGTGACCAAGCTGACGAGTGTACCTGTCGCAGTTGCGGCAGTTCTACTGGGAAGCACGTGGACTCGGCATCGATATCGTCGGTGCGGCCAATGACACGCCGGAGACCAATAAGGAGCTGCGCGAGCGGCTCGATCTGCCGTTCACGCTCCTGAGCGATCCGGAAGGGGAGATCGCGAAGCTCTATGGCGCGTTCCATAAGGACGAACCGAGCGGGCGCAACATCGCGCGTGTGTCGGTCTTTCTGATCGAGCAGGCGGACGCGGGCGGGCGCATTGCGTGGGAGTACGTCGGCCCGACGGCGCGCCATCGCGTGGCGCTGTCGCGGTTGTCGGAGGAGATTCAGACGTTCATGGGGCATACGCGCCAGGTCGTCTCGGTCGTCGTGCCGTCGCCGTGGCAGGTGGAACGCACGATCCGCGAGTTCCAGAACCCGCCGCTTGGCCTGTATCGCACCCCACCAGCGGAGGAATTGAACGAATCGGTCGTGCTGGTCTATCGCGACTACACCCGGGAGCTGGCCATGCTCTCGCACGCCGAGGTGCATCGTCTGGCGAACGAAGGCTGGCGGTTAGTGAACGCCGTGCCAGAGTTCGAGGGCGATGTCGCGATCGGGCAGCGCCATGTGTTCGAGCGCGACAACTCCAGATCGGTATCCAATCAGGAGGATAGCCCATGACGCATGGCTTCGAGGCCGCGTTCGCCACAGTGGATGCACAGGAAGATCAACTGATCGAGCGGCTGCGGCAGGTGATCGCAGTCGACAACTGCGTGCCGCCGGGGCGGAACTACGACACACTGCTCGATATCGTCGAACCGGAGTTTCAGCGGCTGGGCTTCACGACCGGGCGGGTGGTGATTCCGTGGGAGAAAGTCCAGCAGATTCCGTTACCACTGGAGGGAGAACGGGTCAATCTCGTCGCACGACTGAACAACGGCAAGCCACCACTGACGGTCTACGCCCACATGGACACCGTACCGATCGAGGAGGGCTGGTCCCACGACCCATTCGGGGCGGAGATCGAGGACGGCCGCATCTATGGACGTGGCATCGCCGACATGAAGGGCACGATTGCAACGCTGCTGACCGCCCTCGATGTGATGAAGCAGGAGCAACTAGAGCCGGTCTGGGACCTCAATGTCGTACTCTGCACCGATGAGGAGGTGGGAGTATACCCAGGCCTCTACCATCTGCTGCTGGAGGGCTATGTGACCGCGCCGGTCCTCTGCATGGAGGGCGGGCAGGACCCGCTGCTGCGGCTCGGCGCGAATGGCTCAGTCGATGTCACCGTGACGGTCAAGGGTCGATCGTGTCACTCTGGCGCGAACTACCTCGGCATCAACGCACTCGAAGAGTCGATTCCGGTCATGGTCGAGCTGATGAGCCTGAAGGCCGAGGTCGAGTCGCGCAGGTCGGCGTTGCCGCTCGCGCCAGCACCGGGCGCGCCGAGCCATCTGCGGCCGATGTTCAACCTCGACATCATTCAGTCGGGCGTGAAGTCGAACATCGTCCCGGCCAGCTGCACGCTGACGATCAATCGTCGCTACATCCCGGAGGAACAGTTCGACGA